>Ga0156018_1011_pt1 | contig 9957 bp, 9 predicted proteins | sample RifCSPlowO2_02_FD_107672 | JGI IMG/M metagenome (GOLD analysis project Ga0156018, IMG submission 107672) | Acidobacteria bacterium RIFCSPLOWO2_02_FULL_65_29 | reverse complement strand
TTCAGCCGGCCGCGCTCGATGTTCGGCGCCATGATGTTCGGCAACTGCGGCTACGCGTTCCCGACCATGATCGGCTGCAAGGTCGCGGCGCCCGGGCGCACCGCGGTCGCCTACGTGGGCGACGGCGCCTGGTGCATGAGCTTCGGCGAGATCCTCACCTGCGTGCGCGAGAAGATTCCCGTGACCGCGGTGGTGTTCAACAACCAGCAGTGGGGCGCGGAAAAGAAGAACCACGTCGACTTCTACTCCAACCGCTTCCTCGGCGTGAACCTCGAGAACCCGAGCTTCGCCGGCATCGCCCGGGCGATGGGCGCCGAGGGCGTCGTGGTGGACAAGGTCTCCGGCGTCGGCGAGGCGTTCCGCGCCGCCTGCAAGGCGCAGAAGGAGGGCAGGACCACCATCGTCGAAATGATGTGCACGCGCGAGCTCGGCGACCCGTTCCGGCGCGACGCGCTGAAGCTTCCTGTGCGGTTGCTGGAGAAGTACAAGGCGTACTCCGCAAAGTAATGCCGGATTTGGTGCTCGCGGCCGGGGGCGCCTGGCCGCTTGCATGGTGCGTATCGGTGCTGTTCGCCGCCTACGCGCTGCGCGGCGCGACGGGGTTCGGGGCCGGCGTGGTGGCAATCCCGCTGCTGCTGTTCGTGTTGCCGCTGCCGGTCGTGATTCCGCTGGTCACCGCTACCGGCATGCTCGCCTCGCTCGGCCAGTCGGTGCGCGAATTCCGCCGCGTGAACTGGGCCGGGATTCGCCGCCTGGTCGTGCCGACGCTCGCCGGCGTGGCGCTCGGACTGTGGCTGTTCACGGCGCTCGATGCGCAGCTCCTGCTCAAGGCATGCGCCGGGTTCATCATCGGCTACGCGCTGTGGAGCCTGGGCCCGGCGCGCGCACCGCGGGCGCCGGGCGGCTGGCTTGCCGCGCTCGCCGGCGCGCTCGGCGGGCTGGTGGCGACGCTGTTCGGCGGCATGGCGGGGCCGTTCTACGTCGTCTATCTGAACGCGCTCGAGCTGGACAAGGCGCGCTTTCGCGCCACTGTATCGGTGGTGCTGTTCCTGCTCGCTGCCGTGCGCATGACCGGCTACGGCGGCCTGGGGCTCTACGACGCGCGCGTGCTCGCTTTGCTTGCAGTTTCGCTGCCGGTGATGGTGGTCGCGATGCTCGCGGGCGACCACTGGCACCGCCGCCTCGACGAGGCGCGATTCAGGCGCGTGGTGTCGGCGCTGATGGCGCTGAGCGGCCTGGCGCTGCTGTTCAAATAGGCGCGCGCCTCGCCTTGCGCCGGAAGTGCCGGAACACCGGGTAGACGAGCGTCAGGATCGCGACCGCCATCACGGTGCCGCTGATCGGGCGCGTGAAGAACACCGTCCAGTCGTTATCGAAGCTGATCATCGTGGTCATGAAATTGGTCTCGGCGAGCGGCCCCAGGATGACGCCGAGCACGAGCGGCGCGATCGGGAACCGGAATCGCTCGCATAGAAAGCCGACCACGCCGAAGACCGCGATCAGCCATACGTCGGTGATGTTGTTGCGCGCGGCGAACGCGCCGAGTATGCAGCACATCACGACGTAGGCCGAGACGATCACCTCGGGGAAATCGAGCACGCGCACCAGCAGCTTGGTGGCGAAATAGCCGATCACGCACATCCCGATCACGCTCACGAAGACCGACGCGAACACCGCGTACACGATGTGGCTCGAGGTCTGGAACACCTGCGGCCCGGGCTGCAGGCCGTGCAGCAGGAACGCGCCCAAGATGATCGCGGTCGCGCCGCTGCCCGGTATGCCCATGGTGATGAGCGGGATCATGGCGCCGCCGACCGACGAGGTCGCCGCGGTCTGAGGGGCGATGATGCCCTCGGGAATGCCGGTCCCCATCAATTTCCTACGCTTGCCGTACTGCGCCTCGATCCCGTAGGAGAGGAACGAGGCGACCGTCGCTCCCGCGCCCGGCACGATTCCGACGAGAATGCCGATCAGGGTTCCGCGGGCGAATGTGCCCTTCGCCGCGGACGCCTCTTTCAGCGAGGGCAGCCGCGTGTTCACATCGTCCACCGAGTCCAGCGGAGCGGACTTGAATCCGATCTCCATGCGCGTGAAGACCTCGCCCAGGCCGAAAGCGCCGACCATGACGACGAGATAGTCGATGCCGTCGGACAGGATCCGGACGCCGAAGGTGAAGCGCTCCGCGCCGTACGTGTCGTCGACGCCGACCGTCGCGATCAGCAACCCCGCGAACAAGCTGATCAGCGCGTTGGCGAGCGAGCTGCCGCCGAGCGAAACGACGCTCAGCAGTCCGAAGAAAATGATCGCGAAGTACTCGGGAGTCGAGAAGGTGAGCGCGATGTTCGCCACCGGGTGCGCGAGCAGCACCATCACGGTCGCCGCGGCGAGCCCGCCGACCAGCGCCGCGAGCAGCGTCCAGCCGAGCGCCTGTGCCGCCTGCCCCTTGCGCGCCATGGCGTAGCCGTCCCAGAGCATCGGCACGTCAATCGGCTCGCCCGGCACCCGGAACAGGATCGAGGTCCAGGCGCCCGCGTAGGTGCCGGACACGTACATCGCGGTCAGCAGGATGATGGCCGCGGTGACGTCCATGTTGTAGGTGAAGGGCAGCGCCAGCACCACCCCCATTACGAGCGTCAGGCCGGGCAGCACCGCGACCAGCAACCCGAGGATCAGCCCGATGACCAGCACCAGGAGGTTGAGCGGCGCGAAGACGTGGACGAACCCCGCGCCGAGGTGCTGGAGGATGTCGAGCATCGGGCGCTAGCGGATTCCCATCACCCGCATCAGGAAGAATGTCACCTGCGCGAACGGCTCCTGGCCGAGCGGCAGCGAGACATACACCAGCTTCATGAAGAAGAACATGATGGCGAGCGTGCCGATCAGGCTGACGGCGGCGTTGACGCCCCAGCGCCGGTAGCCGCCCAGGGCGATGAAGGCGGCGACGTACGGCGCCGTGGCGAGGAAAAACCCGAGCTCCTGGATGATCCAGACGTAGGCCGCGGTGAGCGCCATGCCGCCGAGCACGAGCAAGGGGCGCCTCTCGGCGATGACGCCGGGGCCCGCGTCGCCGCGCTCCTTCACGGACTCCTCTACGATGTCCTCCAGCACGCCCGAGACGCTCCTGCGCCCGCCGAAGATCAGCACCTTGACGAACTCGTAGAGGCAGGTCGCAAGGATCAGGACCAGCAGCAGCTTCGGCCAGAAGTCCGGGCCGAGCGTGTCCCCGCGCCGGTGAAACTCGATCTGGGTCGCAACGTGATAAAGATAGCCGGCCGCCGCGCCGACGAGGGCATAGGGAACGACGCGGGCGAACGGGCCGGGTTGGAACTTCAGCTGTCTGATCCCAGAGCCGCCCAGGTGTCAGGCAGGAGCTTCGCCACCGGCTCGGCGATCTCGTAGACGCTCGCCACTGCGAGCTCGGGCCCGTAGGGAATGTTGTCGCGCGCGGCGCGCCTGCGCAGCCGCTCCTCGTGCAGCTGCATCACCTCGCCGGGGAACGGCATCAGGCCCGGGTCCACGATGCGAAGGTAGCCGTCGGCGTCGCGCGCGGGCAGCACACGGCTCTTGACGCCGCGGTTGGGCGACCAGGGGATGTCCAGCACCCCCGCCTCGAACGCGCGCACCGTGCCGATGGCGGCGTCGCCGTCGCCCATCTCGAGCACCTTGTCCACGATCGGCCGCACCTCGCGGCGGATCAGATCCTTCTCGCGCTCGAACTCGGGCAGCCCGTCGAGGCGGATGTGGCGCGCGAGGTAGATCGCGGTGCGCGTCATGCGCAGCCCTTCGGCGTTGGCCTGCGGCGTCGGGATGCCGAAGGCCTCGTGCGCGGTCTTGGTGGTGACGCTCACCGCGCCCGCGATCGCGGCCAGCGTGCCGCCGTAGCTGATGAGCGCCGCGGACTGGGCGTCGTCGTGCGGCCAGGCGCCCATCCAGTGCAGCAGCGTCACGGGGGTGAACACGTCCGCGTAGCCCTGCTTCGCGAGGTATTCCTGGCACATCTCCCGGCACACTGCGGTCGCCGCCGCGTCCTGCACCAGGTGCAGCGTCTCGCCCATTTCGAGTCCGTAATTCTTCACGCCCTGCGCGGCGGCGAGCAGGCAGTCGAGCACGCAGGTGACGATCGCGATGCAAGGCGGGATGTTGGTGCCGGTGAGGAAGCCCGGCTGCCGGCGGTGCAGCTCGACGCCGGCGTCCTGGTACATGGCGACGAGGCGATCGAGGTACTGGTAGTTGCGAATGCCTTCCTCGATCGACAGCTCCTTGATGTAGGAGACGGTGTAGGCGATCCCCGAGCCGAGATAGCCCGAGTAGCCCGCGGCGTAGCCGATCTCGCCGGTGAGCTTGGGCATCGTCGTGCCGGTGAGCATGATGGCGGGCTTGTCGATCGCGTCGATCAGCTCGCGCGCCGGCCCGACGCCGTAGTTGACCATCGGGTAGCCGTTCAGCATCGAGCGGCCGAGCTTCTCGGTCTCCTCGATGCCCTTCTGCGCCAGGTGCCACTGCTCGTTGCGGGTGTAGCTGTCGGTGGTCGTCGGCACGATGTCGGCGTGGCCGTCGCGGTCGAGCGCCTTCATCAGTTCCTTTTGCAGTTCGAAGGTGCCGAAGCCGCCGCGCGGCTGCGTCAGGCAGCGGCGCTCGGCGTCGGCCTTGCGCATGACCCACGCCAGCTGCTTGTGCCGCGGCAGCGAGCGGTGGCGCTCGAGCGCCGCCGCGAAGTTCACGCCGGCGCCGCTCGGCCAGCGCGCCAGGTTTTCCCTGCGCATCGCCGCGAACGCGTCCTCGGGGATGCGCGCCTGCGACAGCGGCAGCCTCACCGAGTCATGCGTGGCGGGCGCGTTCACGGGCGGTCTCATGATCCAGGTCGGCGAGATGGCCGAGTGCGAGCTCGAGGGCGGCCTGCGGCTCGACGCTCTGCAACAGGCCGCAAGCATACAGCAGGTATTCCCGGTCGAGCAGGAGCCTGGGCGCGCGCGGCCTGAGCGCGAGCGGCTCGGCGGGATCGGCGAGCGCCATGCGCAGCACCGCACGCGGATCGGGGCTCGCCACCAGCGCGCCGCCGGTGCCGATCACCGCGTCGATTCGGCTCAGGTCCTTGCCGCGCTGGACGGTCACCGACCCGGTCGTCGTATAGACGGTCTCGGTAGTGCCGCAATGGCGGCGCACCGCGATTTTCACGGCAGCGCGCGCGAGCGCCTGGTCGAAGGCCGTCTCCTCGGCGCTGGCGGGCAGCCGCTCCACGTCCGCGCTCACCTGCGCGAGCAGCGCGCCGGCGCGCGCCGGCTCGAGCCCCGCATCGCGTGCGATGGCCTCGAGCCCCGCGGCCGCAACGATGGTGGCGGCGTTGTGGCGCATGCCGAGGTCGCCCTCGACCGTGCGCTTGACGCGCGGCTCGGGCAGGCCCTGCGGAATCGCCCCCGGTGCGGGCTCGCCGGAGGCGACCGAATGCACGTCGGTGGTGGCGCCGCCGGGGTCCACGACCAGCAGATCGCCCAGGCCGCGGATCCCCGGCAGCCCGTCGGCCACCAGGCGCGCGCCCTCGAGCACCGCCGCGGGCGTGGGCATGAGCACGGCGTCGAACTCGGCCGCGGCGCGGTCGATTCCCTTGGCGTGCACGATGCGCTCGATGAACACCTGGCGGATCGCGGCGCGCGCCGGCTCGACGTTCAGCACGTTGAACGCGGGCATCACGTTCTCGGTGCACGCGAGCGCCTTGGCAGCGAGCAGCCTGCGCGCGTCATCCGCTGCGTCACGGTTGCCGGCGAAGACGATCGGACACTCGAGCGCACCTGACGCGAGCGCGGCGGCGTTGTGCAGCACCACCTCGGAATTGCCGCCGTCGGTGCCGCCGGCGAGCAGGACGATATCGGGGCGCAGCGCCGCGATCTGCGCCAGGTCCGCTGCGGTGAGCCTGTAGGCGAAGCTGCCGACCAGCTTCGCGCCGGCGCCGAGCGCCGCCTGGCGCGCGGCCTCGGCGGTGAGCTCGCGCACCAGGCCGATGGTCACCATGCGCAAGCCGCCCGCCGCGCTGCTCGATGCGAGCCGGTGGCGGAAGCGCGGCAGTCCGCCGCAGTGCCGCTCCAGGTCGCCGAGCGCTGCCTTCATGCCCAGCATCACGTCGCTCGCGACGGTGGAAGGGCCCTGCCCGGCGCCGATGATCCTGCGGCGCTCGAGGTCGACGGCGCGCAGCTTGGTGTAGGTGCTGCCGAAGTCGATGAGCAGCGCGGCGCTCACGCGGGCGACAGGTCCCGGGCAAGCCATTCGAGGACCGTCTCGGCGCGCGTGCCCGGAGGCGCGGCGCGGTCGAATCCCATCTTGAGGAAGGTCTCCTCGGTCTCGTCCCAGGAGCGCTTGCCGACCACCAGGTTGCCGCCGGCGTAGAGCAGGATGTCCTCGAGTCCTGCCTCCACGCACAGGTCGCGGAAGCCGCGGCAATCCAGTTCCCCCTGGCCGTAGAGCGAAGACACGAGGATCGCCTCGGCGCGCGTCTCCACCGCCGCCCGCACGAAGTCGGCGGCGGGGGTGAGCGCGCCGAGCGCCACCACCTTGTAACCGGCCTTCTCCAGCGCCATCGTGAGTATCCGGTTGCCGACGATGTGCGTGTCCGAGCCGATGACGCCGGTGACGATGGTCCGAGCGAGGCCAGCCGTCATTTCTTGATGGCGAACTTCCTCATCCCGTCCAATTCGCTCTTGAGAAACGCCTGCGCGCCCGAGGCCGGAATGAAGCTTGCCGGATCGGCGTACTGGTCCACCAGGTAGGCCTTGTAATCCTCGGTCGCCGCCGCCTTGGCGAGCGCGTCGGAGATCACCTTGACGCGCGCAGCGTCGCTCCCGGCCTTCATCATGACCGCGCGGAACTGGTTGATGATGATATCGTAGCCGAGCTCCTTGCCCGTCGGCACGTCCTTGTAGACCGGGAAACGCTGCTCGGCAAAGAGGATCACCGGCCGCATCTTCTTCGATTCGAGAAAGCTCTTCACATCTCCGAGCTGCTCGTAGAGGATGTCGGCGTGGCCGCCGAGGATCGCGGTGTAGCGCTCGGCCGGCTTGGCGAAGGGCACCGAGACGAGCTTCAGGCCCTTCTTGGCGAAGTAGTTCACGTGCAGGTCGTCGGGACTGCCGAAGCCGGTGATCCCCACCTTCAGCGGCCGGATCTTCGCCTCGCGCTCCACGTCGGCCCAGGTGGCGAGCTTCGGGTCGGAAGTGAAGAAGGCGGAGGGCTGCTTGATCATGATGGCCGCCGGCAACAGGTCCTGGAGCTTCCACTTGGTCGAGGGGTCGGTGAGCAGCGCGAAGGTATCGCCTGTCATGACTGAGATGGTGTAGCCGTCGGCGGCCGCGGTGAGCATCTTGTTGAGCCCGGTCTGGCCGGTGGCGCCGGGCACGTTGATCACGGGCAGCGAAACCTTGAGGTCCTTTTCCATGAGCTGGGACGATTTGCGCGCCACCTGGTCGGCGCCGCCGCCCGGGCCCCAGGGCACGATGAACTCGATCGGGCGGATCGGGTATTTCTCCTGGGCGTGGGCGGCTGCGGCGCCGCAGGCAATCAGGGTTGCGGCCAACCCGGTTCTCATGAGCTGCATAATTCCTCCTCCGGTTGATGACGACGTCAGATACGTAACAATAGTTTACCCTTGGTGTTCCTGCCTTCGAGATACTGGTGCGCGGCGCCGGCCTCGGCAAGCGGATACTCGCGCTCGACGGTGACGACGAGTTTGCCCGTACGCCAGGCGGCGAACAGATCCGTCGCGCGCCAGCCAAGCTCCTCGGGCGTCGCGATGTAGTCGGCGAGATGCGGGCGCGTGAAGTACACCGAGCCGGCCTCGGCGAGCTCGAGCGGCTCGACCGATTGCACCAGACCCGATGCCCCGCCGTAGTTCACGCACAGCCCGCGCCGCTTCAGGCTGCGGATGCTGCGCGAGATCGTCTCCTTGCCGACCGCGTCGTAGACCACGTCCACGCCCTTGCCGGCGGTGATGCGCATCACTTCCTCGCGGAAATCCCGGTCGCGGTACAGGATCACGTGGTCGGCGCCCCGCGCGCGCGCGATCGCGGCTTTTTCGGGGCTGCCCACCGTCGCGATCACCATGGCGCCGCGCGCCTTTGCCAGCTGCACCAGGAGCTGGCCTACGCCGCCCGCTGCGGCGTGCACCAGGCAGCTGTGCCCGGCCCCGAGCGTGAACGCGGAATGGCTGAGGTAATGCGCAGTGAAGCCCTGCAGCATCAGCGTCGTCGCGGCGGGGAATGGCACGTCGGCAGGCAGCTTCACGAGCTTCCACGCTGGCACCGCGGCGTATTCGGCGTAAGCACCGCGCACGATGCAATAGGCGACGCGGTCGCCGACCGAGACGCCGTTCGCGCCGGCTCCGAGCGCGGCCACCGTGCCCGCTCCCTCCATGCCGATCACCATCGGCAGCGGGGTCTGGTAGGTATGCGAGCGCGCGTAGTGACCGCTGCGCATGTAGACGTCGATGAAGTTAATTCCCGCGTAGTCGAGTTTCACCAGCGCCTCGCCCGGCCCCGGCTCGGGTCGGGCGACGTCGATCAAGGCGAGCTTCTCAGGCCCGCCGAATTCGGTAACTGCGACCGCTCTCATGGTGTGTCGCAATGGTGAAGGGTTCGAGCCGCTCCACGGCGAGGCGCGGAGCGAAGCGCGGCTCGAGGCGAATCGCGGCCTCGCGCACCTCGAGCGGCTCGCTCAGGAGTTGCGCGCGCGCCTTCAGGAATCCGTTCATCTCGCCCGCGTTGTCGACGTGGCGCGCGGCGACGCAGGCCTCCATCCAGCAGCCGAGGTCGCAGGCGACGCCGTTGCCGAGCACCGGCGTCATGCCGAGCGCGCGGATGCGCTCCAGCGCCTGCGCCAGCGCGCGCAGAGTGCCGAGCTTCATCAGTTTGAGCTTCACGAAGCGCGCCGCCCGCAGCTCGGCGGCGCGCTCGATGTCCGCGAGCCCGTAAATCGACTCGTCGAGCATCATCGGCACGCCGGAGGCGCTGGCCACCGCGAGGTGCGCGTCCCAGTCGCCAGCGGCGCAGGGCTGCTCGAACAGCTCCACGCCGGAGGGGTCGAGTGCGCGCACAAACGCCACGCCGTCCTCGGCGCTGTAGCCCTGGTTGGCATCGATCCGGATCCTCGCCCGTCCGCTCACCAGCCGCTGCGCCGTCCTGACGTGCGCGACGTCCTTCGCGACATCGGTTCCGACCTTGACCTTGAGAGTGCGGTATCCGGTGGCGAGCAGGCCCTCGAGCTCGCGGCTCATCGCTTCCTCGCCGCTCGCGTTGAGCAGGCCGAGGATCGGCACCGGTGTCTCCCGGTCGAGCTCGAGGTGAGGCGAGTGCTCGAGCATCTCGAGCGCGGTGCCGAAAGCCGTAGCGATGAACGGGCGCTCGGCCGCGATCTGCCCCAGCCGGCGCCGCCCGCTCCCGGAATCGAGCGTGACCAGCTCGCCCGCGATGTCGCGCGCCGCGCGCCAGCTGTCCACGACCGTCTCGTCGGTGTAGCCGGTAAGGATGGTCGCCTCGCCCAGCCCGATCCGGCCGTCGCGCGCCACGCACTCCGCCACGATGGTGTCGAAGCGCTCGACCGCGCCGAACGCCAGACGGTAGGGCACCGCCAGCGGAATCTCGAGCCGTCGAACGGTGATGCGATCCAGTGCGTCTGCGCCCATGAATGGATATTACTACGGCGTACAATCGCGGGCGGAGCGAACTGGGCATGGGTGCGAAACCGGACGAGAAGGCATTGCGCGATCCCGTACGCGCATCGGTCGCCGCGCTGGTGGCGCGCGCGCGGCGCGCGCAGGCCGAGTTCGAGCGCTGGCCGCAGGAGCGCATCGACGAAGCGGCGCTCGCCTGCGGCTGGGCGGTCATGAAGCCGCAGAACAACCGGCTGCTCGCCGAGATGGCGGTGCGCGACACCGGCCTCGGCAACGTCGTCGACAAGATCGCCAAGAACCACAGG
>Ga0156018_1125_pt1 | contig 9966 bp, 11 predicted proteins | sample RifCSPlowO2_02_FD_107672 | JGI IMG/M metagenome (GOLD analysis project Ga0156018, IMG submission 107672) | Acidobacteria bacterium RIFCSPLOWO2_02_FULL_65_29 | reverse complement strand
GACGGAAGGGCGCGCCGCCGCCGGGCTTCTGCTGATCGGGACGAACGTCCTGCTCCACACGAGGCGGCCTGCCGCCGCTCGGCCGGAAGGGCGCGCGGCCGCCAGGCTTTTGGTGATCGGGACGAACGTCCTGCTCCACACGAGGCGGCCTGCCGCCGCCCGGCCGGAAGGGCGCGCTCGGCCCGTGCGTGTGGGCCGGATTGAAGTCCCGCGCGACATCTGGCTTCGGTGGCGGTGCGGGACTGAAGCCCCGTGCGACGTCTGGCTTCGGCGGCGGTGCGGGGCGGCGGTCGTTGTCGCGCCGCGCGCGATGGTCCTGCTTCCGCTTGTCGAATCGCGCGCGCGGGTCTTTGTGCTCTCCACCCGGGCGCCACTCGTGGCCGCGCTTTTCGGTGGCCCGCGGCCTTTGCGCCTCGGCGCGCGCCTCCTCCGGCGAATCCCAGAGGCGGCCGCGCGCGAACCATTTCATGACGATGTTCCGGTTCGTCCGTTGGAGCTGCCCGAAGGTCGGCTGCAAGTCCTCGCGATTCGCGGCGCGGAACGCGGTTGGGCTGTTGTCGATCAGGATGGTCCAGTAGGCGTAGCGGGGAGGCATGGGTGGATCATTCTAGTTGAATAGCGAATTTGAGGATTTGAGGATTTGAGGATTTGAGGATTTGAGGATTTGAGGAATTGCCGCGGGAATTGAGGAATTGAGGATTTTGAGAGCTGAGAGCGAGAGCTAATCCTCTAGCCCCTGTCTTGTAACCGTTTCAGTTTCTCGACGAGCGTCGTCCGTTTCAGGTTGAGCAGACGCGCCGCCTTTCCCTTGTTGCCGCCCGTGCGCTCGAGCGATCGGCGGATGAGATCGCGCTCGATCGTGGCCACGAGCACGGCGAGGTCGAGGCCGTCTTCCGGCAGAGGCACCGACGAGGTGACGGACGCCTCCTCCGGCTGTTGGAGCTCTGGTGGCAGATCGGCCACGTCGATCTGGGAGCGGCCGCCACTGAACGCCACCGCGCGCTCGATCGCGTTTTCGAGTTGACGGACGTTGCCGGGCCAGGCATACGACATCAGCCGCCGCATGGCTTCCTGCGACACCGTGAGGCGGTGAGCCGGACCGGTATGGGCTGCGCCGGCTATCCCGGCTTCCTGGAACCTCTCCAGAAAGTGCTGCGAGAGCAGCGGAATATCTTCCTTCCGCTCACGAAGCGGCGGCAGGCGAATCGGAATGACGTTGAGCCGGTAATACAGGTCGCTCCGAAACTGGCCGTCCTCGACCATCTGCAGCAGATCGCTGTTGGTGGCCGCGATCACGCGGACGTCGACCTTGATGGTGTGCGAGTCGCCGACGCGCTCGAACTCGCGTTGCTGCAGCACGCGGAGGAGCTTCATCTGCAGCCCCGGGCTCATCGTGCCGACCTCGTCGAGGAAGAGCGCGCCTTTGTGCGCCTGCTCGATCCGCCCCTGCCGGTTGCCCACGGCGCCCGTGAACGCGCCGCGCACGTGGCCGAAGAGCTCGGCTTCGAGCAGCGTTTCGGGAATGGCCGAGCAGTTGAGCGCGACGAACCGGTGCATGCGCCGCGGGCTGTTGTGATGGATGGCGCGCGCCACCACTTCCTTGCCCGTACCCGTTTCGCCCGTCATCAGCACGGTGCTCGTCGTCGCCGCCACGGTTTCGAGCAATTGAAAGAGCTCGGTCATCACTCGGCTCTTGCCGATCAGGCCCTCGAAGCGATAGCGCTCGTCGAGCTGTGCGTGCAGGTACGCGTTCTCCGATTTCAGGCGCCGCTGCTCGAGCGCCGCGTCGAGCACGTGGAGAAGCTCGTCGATCTGGAACGGCTTGGCGACGAAATCCCACGCGCCGCGTTTGATGGCTTCGACGGCGTCTTTCACCGTTCCGTATCCCGTGATCACAATCGCGACAATCTCTGGATAGAGCTCGACTGCCGCCTGCACGAGGGCCCCGCCGTCGAGGCCCGGCAGGCGAAGGTCGGTGACGATAATGTCGAATGCGAAGTCCGACAGACGGCCCAGGGCTTCCTCGCCCGATTCGGCCTGCTCCACGTGGTAGCCTCGATCGGCGAGCTGCTCGGCAATGGCCTGCCGCAGGGCCGTCTCGTCTTCAACCAGGAGGAGATGTTTTACTGGGTCAGGCATTTAGGTGAGCGCCAATAGATTGACATACATAAGAGGCTGGAGGCTAGGGACTGGGGGCTGGGGACTGGGGGCTAGGGACTGGGGGCTAGGGTCTGGAGGCTAGGGAATGGGGTCAGAGTGGGGTCAGAGTAGGGTCAGACCCCAATCTCTAATCCCCGAGCTGGAAGCCGCCGATAGGTCCAGTGGAGGCAATTCCAGGTGGACCGAAAAACGATTTCGATAATGAAGGCGTGCGAGCTGGTTGGCGTCAGCCGCCGCACGATCTACAACTGGCTCTCCTCAGGGAAGATCGAATATGTCCGGACGGCGGGCGGATCGGTGCGCATCTTCGTCGACACGCTCTGGCGCGATCCGCATAGGGCCGATCGACCGGCCGTCGATTCGGTCTGGCAGGCCGAAGAGCGCAAGCCTGCCTGACGGACGCTCCCGCGCGGCCCACGGATTCGTAGTCGAAGATGGCAGTCAACGTGACGGACGAGTCTCAGGCACTGCGGTTGCTCTTCCATAGATTGAACAATCAGCTCGGGATCATTCTCGCGAACGCCGAGCTCCTCGAGAAAAAAACGGCCGACGAGACGAGCCGCGCGCGCGCCTCGCAAATCGTGGCGAGCGCACTCGATGCGATGGGGACAGCGAAGGAGATAAGAGACGAAATAGTCGATAGTCGTTAGTCGATAGTCGTTAGTCGAGTCGACAGTCGTTTAGTAGAGTCGATAGTCGATAGTCGGTCGTTCCTGCCTCTGGTCTCCAACCCCCGGGCTCTTGATCCGCCTTTTTCCTCCGATCAAAATCGTAGTACATCGGTCAAATAGTTGACACTCAAAGGGCCGATTTACGTCAAATAATTGGCGATTTTTGTGGTTTGACGACCTATTTTTTGTGCGTCGACCAGATTCGAACACATCGATCAAGTCATTACTGGTCAATAGGTAAAGCTCTGTTATCGAGCTCGGAGTGGGCCGATTTGAACCACTGCCACGCCGGTTGGTACCGACGTTGCGATGATGCGCAGCTATCGGAAGAGCTGCACAGTTCCAATAAGTCGCTCTTCGCAGGTCGCAAGTCGCCAGTTAGTATGTGAGGTCCCCTAATGCGCGTCCAACCGATCGCCGCGAGTCAGAATCGCCGGATTGTCGCCGGCTTGCCGTTTGTTGAAGCGCTCGCGCGCCGCATGGCGGCGTCGATGCCCAACTCGATCGACCTCGGCGACCTCGTCCAGGACGGGGTCCTCGGCCTGATCGACGCGGCGCACCGCTTCGACGAGGATCGCGGCATCAAGTTCGAGACCTTCGCGGAACGGCGGGTGCGCGGTGCGATGATCGACGCGCTTCGCCGCGACGCGTGGCCGCGCGGCGTCCGCCGCCAGCGGCGCGAGCTCGACGCCGCGCGCGAAACCCTGCGCCGCGAGCTCGGCCACGAGCCGTCGCTCGCCGATCTCGCCGCCAAGGTGGGATCGGACGAGAAGCGCCTCAGCCGCACGATCGTCCGCATCAACACGATCGAATCGACCTCGCCGCTCAATACGGGCGAGCACATGGACGAAAGCTCGCTGCCGCCGGCGCTCGTGCCGTCCGAGCCCGACGCACCGGACAGGGCCTACGAAAAAACCGAGACCAAGGAGCGCGTTCGCGCGGCGATTCAATCGCTGCCGTGGCGCGAGCAGAAGGTCATTGGCCTCTACTACTACGGCGAAGTGACGATGAAACAGATCGGAGCGGAGATTGGCGTGAACGAATCGCGCGTCTCGCAGCTCCACGCGCGCGCCATCCGCCGGCTGCGCGACGCGCTCGGTGCCATGGGTCCGCAGCAGATGGTGGATCTCCGAAAGGCCCTACTCACCTTCGGCGTCAGAAAGCCGGTGATGGCCAAGGCCGCGCTGCCGCACCCGCGCGAAGAACAGCTCGCGCCGCCGCACTCCGTGGTCCTCCCGTACAAGAGCTACGAGGCTGCGAAGAAGGCTGTCCCGGCCCGCGTGGCGCTCAGAGTTACGCGCGCGCACACGCGGCGCGAGTCGTTAGTCGCTAGTCGTTAGTCCCGCTGGTCGCGCTGCGATAGTCGTTAATCAGAGATCAGCTGCTCGACTAACGACTAACGACTAACGACTAACGACTATCGACTATGAGAGTCCTTCGCGAACGGCTCTCAGTAAATCGGCGAGCCTGAACGGCTTCGCGAGCCAGCGGCATCCGCTCTCCTCCAGAAACTGTTCCACGTCGGTGCCGGCGACATCGCCGGTCACGAAAATGACCCGGCGGGCCAGGCCCGGCGACGCCTCCGACAGCTCCCGGTAAAACGCCCGGCCATCGAGCCGCGGCATCTTCAGATCGCAGACGACGAGATCGAAGGCCTGGGCCGTCACGCGCGCGAGGGCCTCCTCGCCGTTCGCGGCGCGCTCGACGATGTAGCCGGCGTCGCGCAGGGATTCGATGACGGCGGTGGCCAGCGGGGCTTCGTCCTCGACGACCAGAATGGACCCGCCCGCCACGACGACCGCCACGGCCTGCCGCGCCGAGGGCAACGTCGATGGCAGCGTGCCGCCGATCACGGGCAGCTCGACGTAGAACGACGCGCCGGAAGACGGATGAGAAGCCGGGTGCGACTCGAGCCTGATTCGTCCACCGTGCTCCTGCACAATCGCGTAGGCCACGGTCAGCCCAAGACCGGTCCCCTTGCCCACTTCCTTGGTCGTGAAGAACGGGTCGAAAATTTTCGACTGCACGTCCTCGGGAATGCCCGGCCCATCGTCGTTGATTTCGAGGATGACGGCTTCTTGATCGACGTCGTGCCAGCTCCGGACGACGAGCACGCCGCGGCCGTTGGCCGAGAGCATGGCCTGTTCGGCGTTGATGACGAGGTTCAGGAGGACTTGCTGTATTTGATGGCCGTCGGCGAAGACCTGCGGCAGGCCGGCGGCGAGCGCATCGATCACGGTGATGTTCGACACGCGCTGCTCGTAGGCGCGCAAGGCGAGCGTGTCGCGCACCACCTGGTTGATGTTCACCATCGCGCGCGTCGTCTGACGTTTGCGCGCGAAGGTGAGCAGGTTTCTCACGATCCTCGCCGCGCGCTCCGATTCGCTGAGAATGGCCTCCAGGCCCTGCCGAAGCGGCGAGGTGTCGCTCATCTTCTCGGCAAGGCGCTCGGCCCAGGACAGGATCGTCGCGAGCGGGTTGTTGAGCTCGTGCGCGACACCCGAGATGGTCTGGCCGAGGGCCGCCATTTTCTCCGCTTGCAGCAACTGGTGATAGAGGTCGCGCGTCTCGTCGTCGAGCTTCTTGCGCTCGCTGACGTCGCGTACGAGCGCCTCGACGCGGACGCTCCCGTCGGCGGCCGGAGCGTCGGCGCGGCCGGTGAGCTCGACCCAGACGGCGGACTGGTCGGCGCGGCGCAGGCGCAGCAGGTAGTCGGCGACGGCTCCGTCGGTCGTGAGTCGTTCGAGGAGCGCCACGCGAGCCTGCGGGTCCACGAAACGGTCGGCGTCGAAGGGGCGGACGTCGGCTTCGGGGGTTTCGCCGGCGAAACCGAAGATCAGCTTGAGGTGGGGATTGGCCGCGATGGTCGACGAGGCCTGGGGCCCGATCGTGCCGATGTAGACGCCTTCGTGGACTGCCTCGAACAGACGCGCGAAGGCGGCGGCGCGCTTATCCACGGGGGGATTCTATGTCAGTGGCGGGGCTCGGGGAGTGGGGTCAGAGTGACTCGCTCCGCACAAACGGGCTAGGCGCGCACGGCGCGCCTGCGAGGGAGCGGCGCGGGGCGTAGGGGTCCCCGCAAGCGACCGAGCCGGGGTGTGGGGCGGAGCCCCACGTGAGTCAGTGCGCCGGGTGAGGCGTGGGCATGTGCGCGCCGGTCGGGTAGAGCGAGCCGAACTCCTTGTCGATCGCGGCCCGGATGTCTGTTGCCGAGGCGCCGGCTGCGTGCATCTGCCGCGAGCGCGTGGCGACGTCGATGCAGACGGCACAGTCCGCCCCGTGCTCGTCCCACTGGATCACGTCGCCGTTCTCGGCGCGCGACCGCACGAAGCAATCGTGGTTGCCCTGGTGGCCCGAGCGCTCGCACCCGCAGAAGCAGGGGACGTAGCTCAGGATTTCGGGGTGCTCGGCGGCAAAGTGGTATGCCGCCGTCACGACCTCGGTGCTTCTCGGCGGCGCGTAGCCCACTTGAAACGGGATCGGCGGCAGGCTGGCCTGTTTGTGTGGGCCGAGGCTGGCGAGCGCGGCTGCGCGCGCGGCCGCACGGGGATTGTCACTCTGCTCGGCGGCTGGCGCGCCCGCGGTGGACGATGCGGTCGTCGCGGCTGTCGCGGCCGGCGTTTCCGAGCCCGGACGCAAGAAGACAAGCACGCCGACGCCAACGACAGCCACGAGGACGGCGCCGAGAATCAGCGGACTGGGTCCGCCGCCCGCGCCGGCATTGGTCCGCCCTTCGGTCGAACCGTTGCCGGCGCCCTTCGGAGAGCCGCCGCCTGCCTGTGGATTCTGTGATTTCGCGGATGATTTTCTACCCATGACCCCTATTCTATCCACTAGCACTAATTTGTCACTTCCCGTCATGCGGCCGGAGACGTGCTGCTCGGCGAACCGCACATTACTTCCCCATGGCGCGGGAAACCCCATCTGCGGCGGCTGGTCGGCGGCATGCCGCAGATCCGGTGCCCATGACGGACCTGCGGCGGATTTCGGCGCCTCCGATGGGGTTTCCGGCGTGAAGCCCTTCGTCGCGCCGCTCGCAAGGTTCGCTGCCGCAGCACGTCTCCGTCCGGCCCAGCCTGCAATCTGACAAAGAAGTGCTAGTTACTGGCTGGCTTTTTCAGCAACCGTCCTCAAATCCCCCTGTGGTTTGGGTTAGAGTTTCGGCTGGCCATGAACCTGGTGCCCCCCCGGGACCGCGTGCTGCTCGTCGGCCTTGCGGCCACGCTGCTCGTGGTGTTTGCGCAGCCCATTCGCTGGGCGCTCGACCTCGCCTATCAGGTCGAGCAGAGCTCGGGGCTGGCGCTCATGCCGGGCCTCATTATTCTCACGGTCGTCTTTCTGTTCCATCAGCAGGCCAAGCGGCAGCAGAGCAAGGCGCACGTGGCGGCTGTGGAGGCCGGCGCGCAGCAGGCCGAGATGCGCGCGGACGAAATGGCCAGCTTCGGGGTGACGACGGCGCTCCCGTCGGAAGTCGATGTCCAGACGATCATCGCCCGCGCCGACGCCGCGCTGTACCTCGCGAAAGAGCACGGACGCAACTGCGTGCGGGTCAGCGAAACGACAGCTTGAAATTTCAGTGTCTCTGACCGCCTCCGCTTATCTTGCCTGGATCGTCGTCTGCATCGTCTGGGGCACGACGTATCTCGCCATTCGCGTGGCCCTCGAGACGATTCCGCCGTTTCTGATGGCGTCGTTCCGTTGGCTGGCCGCCGGCTCGTGTCTCACGATCGCGCTGGTCGCGCGGGGCGAGCGCATGCCCGGCCCGGGCGCCTGGCCCTCGCTGGCCGTGTTGGGCGTGCTGCTGATGGGCGTCGGCAACGGCGGCGTCGTGTGGGCCGAGCAGACGGTGCCGAGCGGCCTCACGGCGGTGCTCGTGGCCGGCATTCCCTTTTGGATGGTCGGCGTCGAGCGTGTGATGTACGGCGGAGACCGGATCACACGCGGGCGGCTGGCCGGCCTGGTCGTGGGCTTTGCAGGGATTGTGCTCCTCGTCTGGCCCGAGCTTCAGCTGGGCGGCGGAGGTGAGACTGCCGCGGGATCCGGCTCGGGCCGGATCGACAGGAGCTCGTTTCTCGGCGGCGTGGCCGCCACGCAGATGGCGTGCCTGGGATGGGCGATCGGCTCGAGCATCGCGCGGCGCCGGCAGCACGACGAGAACGTGCTCGCCGCGTCCGCGCTGCAGATGGTCGGTGCGGGCCTGGCGCTGGGCGTCGTCGGCCTGGCGCGCGGCGAGTGGGCCGAAGTGGCTTTCAGCGACCGAACGGCCGGAGCGCTGGCCTACCTGATCGTCGCCGGCTCGATCGTCGGCTACTCGGCGTATGCGTACGCCCTCAAGCACCTGCCGCTCGCGACCGTGTCGCTCTACGCCTATGTGAATCCCGTGATTGCGGTCGCTCTCGGCACCCTGTTGCTGCGAGAGCCGCTCAGTTCACGGATGGTCACGGCGGCGGCAGCGGTTTTGGCGGGAGTGATACTGGTCAGGAGAGGATGAGACAGCGGAATTTGAGGATTTGAGGATTTGAGGATTTGAGGATTTTGCGAGATTTGAGAAATTAGACATCCTGCTCGTCCTGTAGGGCGCGTTGATTCAGGCGCGCCGTCGTGACGGACGCGAAGAGGATCGCGCGGAGCTCGGCGCTTTCATCCAGTAGCCACTCGAGTTCAGCGCCGCTCGCGAGGCCGCTCTCCTTGAGGACGCCAAGCCAGCGTTCCGCTTCATCTGCTTCGTCCAGAGCGACGCCGAGACGTGCGATGAATTCGGCGCGCGACCTGCCACGGCAGGCCGAGTGATAGTTGGCCGACGCTCCGGTGCCCGCCCGCGAGAGCTGGCGCGCCACGCCGTCTGCCGTGGGATCGCGTGGCAGCGATCGCGCAAACTTGACGATCCTTGCCGCGAACCGGCGAAACCGCTCACGCAACAGGTCGCCTCGAGTGGGCATGGACTACACGTACTGCCAAGTCCGTGCCGAGTGGAATTGCGAGGGATTCCGAAGGGGCTGTTCGCAGGAGTGGCAGAAACTGCGCACATGTTCGCGTCCCCCGTCCGCAGTTTCTGCCACCGGCCGGGGCGCCAAATTCTCAAATCCTCAAATCCTCAAGTCCTCAGATTCGCGACCAAATCCTCAACTCCTCAGATCCTCAAATTCTCAAATTCTAGAGTCGGTCGGCGTTTCTGTCTGCACCGGTCCCAGCGCAAAGGTCATCGTGCCGTCGGCAACGCGTGTGCCGTCGACGCGTGCGATGCCCCTCAGCAGGCCCATTCGGGAGCGCAGCCGGACGACGACCGCCTCGATCACCACGACGTCGCCTGGGTAGACAGGCCGCCGATAGCGAACGCGCTCGATCCCGGCAAAGAAGGGGAGCCGCTGGCGGTTCTCGGGCTTTGCGAGAATCAAGATGGCGCCGACCTGCGCGATCGCCTCCGTGAGAATCGTCGGCGGCAGGACCGGCGACCCATTGGCCTCGCGCGAGAGGTACCGTTCGTTGAGCGACACGTTCTTGATGCCGACGATGCGTTTGTCGACCTCGAGCTCGATGATGCGATCGACGAGCAGAAAGGGATAGCGGTGCGGGAGAATGCGTTCGATGGCGGCGTGGTGGAGCGGCAGCGTCAGGTCCACGAAGGAATTATACTGATAAGGACCCTGTAATTAAGAATTAAGAATTAAGAATTAAGAATTTAAGAATGACGACATGACGAATGATTCCTCGCGCGGTGTCACGCATTCTTACTTCTTGATTCCCACTTCTTGATTACTGATGTCTCCCATGTCCAACACTGTCCCTCCCGCCGCCGCCGAGATGCCGGCGAACATCCGCGAGATCGTGTCCACCCTCTTCGAGCTGGGCCGCGAGATCACATCGGTGCTCGACGTCGACGAACTGCTGCGCAAGGTCCCCCAGCTCATCTCGCGGCTGTCGACGTTCAACGCCTTTGCCGTCTACCTGCTCGATCCGAAGGGCGACGAGCTGTCGATTGCCTATTCGGTCGGCTATCCCGAGGAGCGAGCCCGCGCGCTTCGGTTGAAGGTGGGCGAAGGGCTTGTGGGCGCGGCGGTGGCCGAGGGCCAGTCGATGCTCGTCAACGACGTGCACGCCGATCCGCGCTATGTCGAGGCCGTGCCCGGGTCGAACG
>Ga0156018_1184_pt3 | contig 10012 bp, 10 predicted proteins | sample RifCSPlowO2_02_FD_107672 | JGI IMG/M metagenome (GOLD analysis project Ga0156018, IMG submission 107672) | Acidobacteria bacterium RIFCSPLOWO2_02_FULL_65_29 | reverse complement strand
AAGTGAAGTGGATCGCTGGCTGCTGTGCAGTCTAGAGGAGCGGCGAACGGTGCAGCACTTGTTCGATTCCAAGTTCACGTTCGAACTTGTGCACACTCGCTCGATCGCAGTGACTCAGCAAATCAATCAAGTCACTCGGCGAACGGAAAGTCTGGAAAGTTCTCTTCGGCGCGAGGTAGACGACAACCGCTTTATCCTGGCGGATCATGTTGACGACGCTGTTCAACGTACCCTTGCTCTCGCCATCCCAGAGCATAAGCCCGTACGCCGCGTCGTCAACCATCGCCTGGTCCTTCGCCGCATAGTAGGTAAAGCCACGCGCCCCCTTGGGCGGCAGGATCTCGCGCGTCGGCCAGTCTGCGACGTTGTTGCGGCAATTGTTCGCCATGCAGTGGACGATGACGTTGCGGTAACCCTTTTCTGCAAGATACCGCTGGACAGCCTCGTCGGCGCCGTTTGCGTCGCCGACGAGGATCGTGAAGTCCTTCTCGATCATGGTGTTGATCCGGCGCTTCACATCCGCGGTGAGGCGCGACAGTCGTCGCGACCCGGCGATGAAGACTTTTGTCATGTGCGTGTTCGCGTCTTCGTCATCGCGAGCATGTATACCGCAGCGGCGTCGCCCTCGAGACCGTCGGACGGGACTGGCATCATGAACAAAGAAGGAACCCAGATCGCCGCAGACCAAATCGAGCGGCTCCGTCGTGCAGCATGACTATTCAGGCGGCCCTTCGCAGGTCTTCCTGAATGCTTGGCGAAGGGATCGCTTTTGAGCAGGCTGTAAAACACCACCCAGAACTTTGGCAGCCCGAGTCAGAAGTTTGCCGTCTACGTCTCGTGGTATCTGGCCACCCTCTAGCACTGAGAGAATGAGACCTTCGCGGTCTTGAGCCGGCACTTCTCCGAACACTTCGAGGGAGACTCGAACGTAGACTGCCGACTCGCCCTCCGGTTTCGTCGCCGGGGCGTCTTTCGGCGCCGGTTTCGGTGCCGCACTCGCCGCCGGGGCCTCGTCCTTCGCTCGAATGCTCAGAAAGCTTCCTACATCCGCGTCAGCCCATTCGTGCGTGGTGTCCGCCTCTTGCATCAAGAGCAGCGATTGGCTCCCACGGGCAGGTTTTACGCCGAGCAGATGAACGCGAACGCCGAACTCTTGTGCCTGCTGCACGCCCACACGCACGTCCTCGTCACCTGAGAGCAGAACCGTATCGCACATGGCGTGATTGCGGGCCAACGTGATCATGTCGGTGACAATGAGCGAATCGACTCCCTTTTGCTCGCCGACGGTATTCACGAACCCGAGTCTCACCTTGACGTCAGGGAGATGCGCAAGCGTCAAGTGCTGCGATGTCGGGCCGGTCGAAGTCCCGTCGTACCAATAAATCCGCAGCAAGGGAACTCGCGAAAGTTCTTGCGCAAACAGGCGCAGCTTTTCGATCACGACGTCGTGCCTTAGCGTGAGTTGGCCGCGTGTGAGCTTCTGCCCGGACAGGAGTCTGCTGCCTTGTGCGAACAGATATCCAGCGTCGACGAAGACGGCGACACGGTCCATAGGCGGGAAAATAAAAAGGCCCCCGCAGGGGCCTTGCGTATACGCCGCCCCATTCAGCCGTATAGTCGGGGCGACGAGATCCATATGCTACACCCCGTATGCTGGACCTGTCAACGTAAGCCATTCATTGGCGGTAAGCCATTTGCGGACCACGCTGCTCCGTGCGTAGGCAACGTCTCGCAATTGGCCGGTGTCTGCCCCGCGCGATAGCGGTAAATCAGCGCCTGACGATGGCGGCCATGGGTGCTCGTCCAAGGCCCTAGCGTACGCCCGGAACATCGCGGCATCGGTTGTGCGCCCGTGCGCGGACACGACCGAAGCCAGTCAGGCGCGCCAAGGACCATTGAAGGTGAGAGACCGAAATCTGGAATGGCGTCCCGAATGGGATTCGAACCCGGCGGCGGCGCGGCCGGTCTTGCGCGCGGGGGGGACGAGGACCCGTCAGCGGGCGACAATACCCTTGAACTCAATACGGATCTGAGGCCCCACTTTCAACAGGCCGAGCATGACCACCGGCGGTTCGACGCCGAACTTCGTCATGTCGAGCCGCGTGTTTCCCTCGATCTGAACGCCTTGAGCGGACGCTGTCAACGTGATCGGCAGGCTGATCGGCTGCGTCACGCCCGTCATCGTCAGCGTGCCCGTCGTCTGGGTCTGACGCGCTGACACCTCGTACTTCTCCAGACGGTAGACGATCTCGGAGAACTTGTCGGCCTTCATGGCCTCGAAGAGATGCTGCGTCATCTCGTCGTTGGGACACTTGAAGGCCTTGACCGGAACCGTCATGGTCACCGCCTGGACGCCGGTCGCGAAACCCGGCGCTGGCACAGACGAGCCGGCGCCGGGAGTGACTGCGGCCACGCCACTCACCGAACACGTCCAGCCGCGGATCGTCGAGGTTCCCGTCACGGTGAACTCGACGTTGGGTCGCTGCGCGGCCGCCGGACGCGCGTGCAGGCCCACAAGCACGGCACCCAGAGCGATCGCCATTCCAGGCCCGACTCTCATTCGTGGCGGCATTCCAGAAGCTCCCACTCTCATGCCTCCCCTCGCGTCAGAGGCCGAAGCCCAGACTGTTGTTGCGCATCATGATGGGAGTCTTGCCCTCCATCACGAACTGCGGGCCGATCTGATCGATCGTCGTCGTACGAGTCTGCCTCATGACCATCTGGAACTCGGCAAGGAGCAGCCCGATCACCTTGTCGACGCCCTGCTGACCGAACGCGCCAAGGCCCCACACGTAGGGCCGACCGATCCCAACCGCGTCCGCGCCGAGCGCAATGGCTTTGAAGATATCCGCGCCGCGCCGGACACCGCTGTCGATCATCACTGGCACCCTGCCCTTCACACCGGCCACGACCTCCGGGAGAGACTCGATCGTCGCGCGTCCGCTGTTCTCGGCGCGACCACCGTGGTTCGAGACGAAGATGCCGTCCGCGCCACTCTCGACGGCCTGCTCCGCCTCCTCACGCGTGACGATGCCCTTCACGACCACCTTCCAGGGGGCGGCATCCTTGAGACGCTTGATGTAGGTCATGTCGAACGGCGTACGAGTTCCGGGAGGACCCTCAAGTCCACGACGCATCGGCCTCTGGTAGCCGGGCTTGTGGTTGTGACAGTTCTGGCACAGCGGCCGGTCGTACTCCTCGCGTCCTTGTGCGCGCCTCGACAATTCGCGATTGCTCCCGCCCAGCAGATCGACCGTCCACACCAGAACGGGGCAGCCGGCTTTCGACACCCTGTCGAGCAATCTCTTGTTCATGTTCCAGTCGGGTGGCGCGTAGAGCTGGAACCAGTGCGGCTCGCCCCTGGCCTGAGCGATGTCTTCGTACGACTGCGAGCTCGAGTTCGACTGAATCTGCAGAATGCCTCTCGCCCGAGCCGCCCTGGCGGCCCCGCTCTCGCCCTCGGTGTGATAGGCCTCGAGGGCCGCGACCGGGCACAGGAAGAGAGGCGTGTTCCATCGGCGACCGAAGAGTTGAACCGTCGTGTCCACCTTGGCGACATCCGGACCAATGCGCCTGGGGCGGAGCTGGAGCCGCATGAAGCCTTCCCGGTTCGCCCGTCTCGTCTCGAAGTCGTCGACACCCATGTGGATGTAGGCCCAATGCTCGGGCAGGTTGTTCGCATGGGCGACTTTCTCGAAGTCCCACACGTTGATCGCCTCGTCGACCGATTCAATAACCTGCCCCTCGAGATGCGTCTCCAGGGCGCCCGGTCCCTGCGCCGGTGCGCCGCTCGTTTGCGCCGAGAAGCGGCGGCTATCGGCGGGAGACGCGAACACCATCTCTCGACCGCAGTCCGGACACGGGACTCCCGCAGGTCGCGGGCCGGTTGCCGCACTCCGTTCCAACTCCCGCCCAACCGCCTGCTGCCAGCTGGGCGGCAGGCCCGGATAGGCCAGGGCGAGCAGCGGGCTTCCAGCCAGCAGCTTGAAGAAGTGTCGCCGACTTGTGCGAGTGTCTGTCGCGCCCGTGTCCGCTTTTTTCCCAGTCATACTCAGCTCTCCTCAAGTGCTCGCAACGCCGGGGGTTCGCCTGCCCAGGCGACTTCACGGCTCGACATTCCGCCTAGAAGGGCAGTCGCACTGCCCCTCGCTCGGCAACGAGTCTAAACCAACGGGCGCCAAATGCAAACCACGGCTGACCCGCCGGAAGGGGAGCGACGAATCAGACTTCACTCATGCGTCAAGTTGGATATCATGAGCCTTATCTGTGTCCCGGATCGTCGGCGGTTCCGGATCCGGGAGCGCGTCTCGAGAACGTGGTGGCCTCGCACCTTCGCACCAGATCGATACGCGAGCGGAGAGACCCTCGCCATACGGAGGAAACGATGCGACGACGCGTGTCCAACATGGGCGCACTGATTCTGGCTGCGCTGATCGCCGCGTGCACGAATGCGGCGGTAGACAAGGCGATCGGCGCGACCGAGGGGGCGACGGGGCTGTCTGTCACCAGGTCTGACACGGCCGTCGTTGTCGAGAATGGCGCGGGGCGGCCGCTGCTCAACGTGCGCGCGACGATCGAAGCGGACGCGGGCGCCACGTTCGTTCAGGTCCTGCCGACGCTCGATACGGGTCGGAAGACCGATTTGAGGCTCGCGGATTTTCGGACCGAGGACGGGATGCTGTTCGATCCGGCGATCGCGCGGCCGAAGCAGATCAGGGTCACCGCCAGGGATACGCTTGCGAATAATTACGACCTCACGGTTCCTTGGGAGTAACAGCCATTGGTCCTAGGCGCGCACGGCGCGCCTGCGAGGGAGCGGCGCGGGGCGTTGGGGTCCCCGCGAGCGACCGAGCCGGGGTGTGGGGCGGAGCCCCACATGAGTTAAGACGCAATGCGAAGCAGTTTGATCAGGTTCCCGCCGAGGATCGCTTCCTTGTCGGCGTTGCTCAAGAAAGCCGCGTCGAGGACGAAATCGATACCGACGGGCCAATCAAACGGATAGTCCGTTCCATAGACCATCTGGCCGACGCCGACCTCAGCGATCAGATGCCGCAGCCCCTCTTCACGAAAGACCATCGTGTCGATCAAGAGCTCCCGCTTGAAATATTCACTGGGCCTTTTCTTGAGCGCCTTGCAGTCGGCGCCGCCGCTACGCCCGCACAATGCATCCGACCGGCCGCTGTACGAAGGTAAGTACCCGCCCGCATGCGCCGCGCAGATCTTGAGCCCAGGGAAACGATCGAGCGTGCCTTCGAAAATCAAGTGGGAGAGGAACACCGTGGTCTCCAAAGGATTGCCGATGGTGTTGCCCAAGCCACCCTTTCCCTGCAATCGCGCGTTCTGGGTCGTGCCGGCCGCGGCCTGCGGATGCATGAACAGCAGCACACCAAGCTCCTCCGCCTTTGCCCAGAACGGATCGAACTTTCGATCGGAGAGCTCCTGGCCTTCCACGCTGCCCCCGATCGCGGCGCCACGCAGTCCCAGCTTTCTGACCGCCTCGTCCAATTGATCGGCCGCGAGGTCGGGATGCTGCAACGCGACGGTGGCCATTCCCACAAAGCGATCGGGGTGTGCCGCCACCCACTGTGAAAGTCTTTCGTTCTGAAGGGTGATCAGGTCTCGAGCCAGCGCGCGGTCCGCCGAGTAGCCCCAGGCGTTGACGTTGATCACCTGATAGTCGATGCCCTGGGCGTCCATATCGTACAGTCGCTGCGGGTTGCCGAGCGCGATGTTCCCGGTGAGGTTGTTCTTCGCCGTTGCGGCCAGCGGTGTGTCCTTGACCAGGTCCCAGACCTCCGGCACGAAACAGTGCGCGTGAACGTCCACGGTCCTCACGCGACGACCGCCGATGAACACCTCGCGCCGCTTGGCTGGGGGGACGCCGATCTGAAGAGATCGGAGGCCTGCATCCGCGAAGCCTCGGCCGCCAACGAGCAGTCCGGCCGTCGCGCCCGCTGCATTCTTGAGGAAGTCTCTGCGATTCGGCATGGTCTTCTCCATCATTCGACCCTGTGCTCCGCAAATACTACAGCCGGACGAGACCATCGGCACAATGGGAGCAGCCGTTGATCCTTTACGGCACGACCATGAAAACAACGACGACAGTATTTCGCTATATATGTCGAGTAGTGGCCATATTATGGTATAGTTCGTCTGTTATGACGAATTATGAAGCTATCTAAGCAGCTCACAGACGAGGCCATCCTGCGCGAGTTAGGTGGTCGTCTTGCCGGCGTCCGACTCGCGCGCAACCTCACGCAGGCAGCCCTCGCCGAGGAGGCGGGGGTCTCGAAGCGTACGGTAGAGCGGCTGGAGTCGGGCGAAGTGGGCGCACGCCTCTCGGGACTCGTGCGAGTATTCCGCGCTCTGGGACTAGCGGACCGACTCGACGCCCTGGTCCCCGCTACCGGGCCGACCCCGATCGAACAGTTGAAGCTGGCGGGTCGTCAACGCAAGCGCGCCTCCGGTCGCCGCCAACCAGCCACCGGTGTTTCACGAAAGTGGACGTGGGGTGACGGCTCATGATCGCCGAGGTCCGCCTGTGGGGCCGCACCATCGGCGCTGCGTCGATGGACGAAGGACGCGACTACGCTGCGTTCCAGTACACTGCGGAATTCGCCGAGAGCGGCATTGAAGTCGCCCCGCTGACCCTGCCGCTCAGCCCGCGCGTCCACGAATTCCCGGAGCTGCCGCGCCGCACGTTCCACGGCTTGCCGGGCCTGCTGGCCGATTCCCTCCCAGATCGCTTCGGCAACGCGCTGATCGACGCCTGGCTTGCGACGACGGGACGAACGCCGGAGAGCTTTGGCTCCATCGAACGACTCTGTTACACGGGTACGCGCGGCATGGGGGCATTGGAGTTTGCGCCTGTGCTTGGACCTCGGCCACACAAACCCACCAAGATCGACGTCGATGCGCTGGTGAGACTTGCTTCCGACATTCTCACTGAGCGCCAACGCCTGAGAGTTGAGCTGTCCAGCACGCGCCGCAAGAAGGCCTTGACCGACATCCTGCGCGTCGGGACATCTGCAGGAGGTGCCCGCGCCAAGGCCGTCATCGCCTGGAATCGCAAGACCAACGAAGTGCGCTCCGGCCAGGTGACCGCTGGCCCCGGCTTCAGCTACTGGCTGCTGAAGTTCGACGGCGTCGCCGGTAACAAGGACAAGGAATTGGAGGACCCGCAGGGTTACGGCGTCATCGAATACGCCTACTCGCTCATGGCCCGTGCGGCCGGCATCACGATGAGCGAGTGTCGACTGCTCGAAGAGCATGGCCGCCGCCATTTCATGACCCGGCGCTTCGACCGGTTGGCCGACGGCGGCAAGCTGCACATGCAGTCCCTCGGCGCCCTCGCACACTTCGACTACAACCACGCGGGTGCCTATTCGTACGAGCAAGCCTTCCTGGCCATCCGCCAACTTGCCCTACCGATGGTGGCCATGGAGGAGCAATTCCGCCGTATGCTTTTCAACATCGTGGCCCGCAATCAGGACGATCATGTGAAGAACATCGCCTTCCTGATGGATCGGGAAGGGCGCTGGACGTTGGCACCGGCCTTCGACGTCACCTACAGCTACAATCCGTCGGGAAGCTGGACGGCGACGCACCAGATGACACTCAACGGCAAGCGCGACGGGTTCGTGATGGTGGACGTGCACGCTGGGGCGAAGAGCGCGGGATTGAAGCGCGGACGCGCCGATGGGCTCGTCGAGGAGGTCCGCGCCGCCGTAGCACGCTGGCGAGATTTTGCCGCGCGGGCGAAGCTGACCGACGACGTGTCCGAGAAGATCCGGAAGACTCACCGTCTCGACCTGCACAAGGCCTGAAAAGCTCTCCTGCTTGACGGCCCACGATCGGCACTGGTCGAGGAGGTGCTCGGCCGGATCGAGTACGGGATCGTGGTGTGGCGGTCTTGCCGGAATGCCGGCCCGCTGCCGTCGATGCTGAGCGGAATCTGACGGTGGCTGATTTGCTTGGAGTGGATATCGTCCTGAAAAATGCCATATGGGGCCGCGTTCGCGCCCATCCACACGCAGCCGCCGCCGTACGCCATGCCGGACGTATTGCGCGAATGGGTGCTGACCGTCTTGAGCAGCTTGCCGTTCCAATCGACCAGCCACGCCACCTCATCGGGGTCCGGGTCCAAGGGCAGGTTATACGTCTGCGCACTTTGAGGAGTGACCTTCTGCTGCCGATCCACAAGCCTCCCGTTCCGTCCGTCATCACGGCAAGCGCGTTGGGATACAGGCCCGGCGACTTGAACATCCTGGTCGTCTTCGCTGACCGGGCCGGAGTGGCGCCGCGTCCCCCGCCGCCACCGCCATCCCCGCCTCGAGCACCGCGGCCTGCCTGATCTGGCGACGCACCGCCTTGCTGCGCCAGCGCGAGCGCTGACCCGACGTTCAGTGCGACACCGGCCGCCAGAAATTCTCTTCGTTTCATCGTCATGGCATCACCCCTTAGATAACGTGGGGCTCCGCCCCACACCCCGGCTCGGTCGCTTGCGGGGACCCCTACGCCCCGCGCCGCTCCCTCGCAGGCGCGCCGTGCGCGCCTAGCCCGTTATGCGGAACGAGCACAAAATTCTCGTTTCGACCTGCATAACGGGCTAAGGGTGTCGAGATTCGCGCCTCCTGGCTTCGTCAGTCGCCCCAGATTTCTCGAGCCGTGTCGACAATCAGCCGCAGCTTCGCCCATTGTTGCTCTTCTGTGATCTGATTCCCCTCGACCGTGCTCGAGAATCCGCACTGCGGGCTCAGGCACATCCTTTCCAGTGGCAGGAACTGCGCGGCTTCTTTGACGCGTGCGATCAGTTCCTCGCGGGATTCGAGCGTGCCGACTTTGGTGGTGACCAGTCCCAGGACGACCATCTTCTGCTTCGGCACGAGGCGCAGCGGCCGGAAATCTCCGGCACGCTCGTCGTCGTACTCCAGGAAGTAGGCGTCCACGTTCAGCTCGTTGAAGAGGGCGTCGGCCACCGGCTCGTATCCGCCCTCGGCCACCCATGCGCTCTTGAAATTCCCGCGACACAAGTGAACGGCCACGGTGAGATCCTTCGGACGCCGGTCGATGACCGAGTTGATCAGCGCGGCGTAGGCGCGCGGCAACTGGTCCGGGTCGTGGCCGCGCTCGCGCGCACCCGCGCGGAGCTTCGGATCGCACAGGTACGCGAGGTTCGTGTCGTCCATCTGAAGATACCGGCAGCCCGCCCGGTAGAGCGAGTCGATCTCGTCGCGGTAACACTGCGCCAGATCGACGAAGAACTCGTCGAGGTCGGGATACGCGTCGATGTCGATCGTCTTCCGCCCACCGCGAAAATGCACCATCGTCGGCGACGGGATGGTGACCTTCGGGGTCTGGGTGGTCACGGACGTGAGGAACTCGAAGTCTGGGCGCTGGATGTCCGCGACGTGGCGGAGCTTACCGGTGACCGACAGGCTCGGCGGGGCGAAGTTGACGACTCCCGTCCGTGTGTGGAACTTGGTTTCGATCCCGCCGGTCACCGAGACACCTTGCAGACGCTCGAGAAAATCGATGTGAAAGAACGTTCGGCGGAATTCTCCGTCGGTGACGCTGCGCAAGCCGGTCGCTTCCTCTTTCTTCACGACCTCGCGGATGCACGTGTCTTCGATCCGGCGCAGTTCCTCACTGGAGATCTCGCCGTTCTGCCGGCGCCGGCGCGCGGCCAGCAATGCTGGAGGCCGCAGCAGGCTGCCGACGTGGTCTGCGCGGAAGGGCGGATGATGTCGGGACATCGAAAGACCTTCGAGGCGCTGTCACTAATCGCGCGTGAGCGTGAAATCGCCCTTGATCGCCCCCTCGGTCCACGTACCGGTGAAGGTGCGATTGTACGACCCGATGTTGGACAGTGTGCCGTCAATCACGTAGCGCACTACCGTGCCGCTCCTGGTCTTGTCGGCGCGCTCGGCCTCGATGTGCACGGTCCACGTGCGCGAATCGAGCGTCGCGCTCTTGAAGGGCACGGCGTCCGGCCCGGGATCGATCAGACCCG
>Ga0156018_1032_pt2 | contig 10253 bp, 6 predicted proteins | sample RifCSPlowO2_02_FD_107672 | JGI IMG/M metagenome (GOLD analysis project Ga0156018, IMG submission 107672) | Acidobacteria bacterium RIFCSPLOWO2_02_FULL_65_29 | reverse complement strand
GGAAGTCAGTGTCGCGCTTATGACATGCAGTGCGTCGGTATTGCTCGGTGAGGCTCCCCGGATTTGCTTTCCAAGCGTGCTCAATCGACCACTCTGACATCTCTCCATTTAGAATCAACAACTAACGAACGCGCAACGATCAGAATTTTGCCGATTGTGATAAGTCCTCCAATGTGCCGCGATCGCTTACGGGCTTTTCCAGTATAGCCGCGCCGGTACTGCTTCCTCTGTGAAATGACCGATGCGGTCAATCACGCTGAACTGAAGTGTTGGAGACCGCTTCGAAATCGGCCTGTGCAACGGTTTGCTAAAACGCAAATCCGCCCCTCGGACATCTTCGATTTTCCTGATAAATCCTTCACTCCCGTAGCTTCCCCGATCAGACGACTTGGCTGGCGTTGGCTCTGGAGGCGGTGTCTTGGCGGCTCGCGGGGACAATCGTAGGGACAGATCAGCCATCGTGTCCGTGTCCGTTCTTGTCAAATATTGACAATATCCGCTATGACGTCTAGTCTCCACAAGAGGGCTGATCGCATGAACGTCTCGCTCACGCCAGAGCTCGAACGACTCGTGAACGAAAAGGTTGAGAGCGGCCTGTACCAGACTGCCAGCGAAGTTGTCCGTGAGGCGCTCCGGCTCTTGAAGGAACGCGACCAGGCGAGGGAGCAGCTTCGCGCGGACGTGCAGGCCGGGTTCGACCAGTTCGCCCGCGGCAAGTTACGCACCTACAACAAGACCTCAGGTCGCCAGCTCGCCGATCGGATCAAGTCGCGCGGTCGTACAGCTCGCACCAAGAAGTCGTAGATGTCGTGTCGGCTGTCCATCTTGCCGAGCAGGACCTCGAGGAGATCTGGTTCTGCGTCGCCGAGGATGCCAGTCCCACCACCGCCGATCGACTCATTGACGCGATCTTCAATCGATTCGAGATGTTCGTCGAACAGCCTCGCATGGGTCGCAGCCAGAGTTCGGCGACGGCGTTCGCTCGCTCGTCGTCGAGAGCTACGTCATCTACTATCGATACGATGAGGATCTCCTGATCGCCAGAGTTCTCCATGGACGCCGTGACCAGGCTGCGGCATGGTCGGAGCCAGACTAAGCAGACGGTCGGTTTGTGGATTGGACTCGTGACAGTCCACACCCTTCACGTCGTCGGTGACATTGAAACCAGAATGTGTCCCGTGTGGCGGCGCGGGCCTTCATGCGCAGTTCTCCGGCGGACTGCTGCACGAACCCGAATGGTTCGAGCCGTACGACCAAAAGCGATTCACGGCGTCATCGGATTCAGCGGTTCTGTCGCGGCGCTTCCACTGGCGGCGACGGCCGCGTCGGGCCAGACGCGTGAGTACGCACACGACCGCGCGGTCGCCGACGCCTATCTGCTCGAATGGGATCTGCGGGGGCGCGAGAGGCACCATTTTCGCGAGCGTGTTAAAGAGGAGGGACCCAATTTCTGGACGCTGACAACATCCCGAGCAACCATTAGCGAGCGCGTGCGTTGCGTTTCCTGACGCGCGCAGACCGGCGTGCGCGATGGAGATCGGCGACCTCCGCGTTGAGCGCGAGTGCCACTGCTTCGACGGCCTCAACGAGCGCTTTGGTCCCATCGGCACCGACGATTGAGACAAACCGCTGCTGGGCGCGCTGCCAGTAGGGCCGGGCCCGCAGGAGCTGCGCTTCGCCGGCGCGGGTGATCGTGAACACACGGCTGCGCCGATCCGATCCCTGCGCCTTTTCGACCCACCCGTTTTTCAGCAGGACGCCCAGCGTCCGGGTGAGCGACGTCGTATCCATGCCGAGGCGGCGGGCGATGTAAATCTGGGAGATCCCAGGAACGTGGCGAATCGTCGCCAGAAGAGTGAACTGGCCTGTCTCCATCCCTGACGGCCGCATCTCAACATCGTAAAACCTGGTGGCCAGTCGCCCGAGCCGCCGCACGGTAGCGCAAGCGCAGGGGAGCGCCACCCACGGCTGCAACAACTCGCGGCTTGACGTTCGCGACATATTACATGTATATACACGCATCGCTCGGCGGTGGCAACTGAGCCTCCCGTCAGGAGACCATGCGTACAGGCCTTTCACGCTTGATTATGCCCGCTGTCCTGGCGATGCTGGCGATACCACTGTCTGCCGCGGGCCAGATACCGGCGGCCGCGGAAGGGCCGATCGGTCCTCCCCCGCCCGCATTGCCGCAGACCCTCAGCCGCGACGACCAGGGACGCGCGACCGTCCGCGCCGTTCGCCTGTCGGCGCCGATGCGCACCGACGGACGGCTCGACGAAGCGATCTACCAGGACGTGCATCCCGCCTCCGGATTCATCCAAATGGAACCGGACGGCGGCCAACCCGCCACTGAACGGACCGAGGTCTGGGTCTTCTACGACGACGAGAACGTGTACGTGAGCTTCCGCGCCTGGGAGAGTCAGCCCGACCGCATGATTACGAATGAGATGCGGCGCGACAGCGGCAATATCCGGCAGGGCGACTCCGTCGAGTTCGCGTTCGACACCTTCCGCGATCGCCGCAACGCCATCCTCTTCGAAGCCAACGCGCTCGGGGCCCGCACCGATATCCAGAGCACGAACGAACGGCAGATGAACGTCGACTGGAATCCTGTGTGGACGTTGTCGGCCGGCCGCTTCGAGGGCGGCTGGACCATCGAGGCCGCCCTGCCGTTCAAGTCGATCCGCTACGCGCCGGGCTCGACGCAGGACTGGGGATTCCAGGCGCGCCGCTCGAACAAGTGGAAGAACGAGATCTCGTACTTGACCAAGTTGCCGCCGGCGCTCGGGCTCGGCCGCGCCGACTTCTCGGCGTCGCTCTACGCCAATCTCGTCGGACTCGAGGCGCCGCCCCTGTCGCGCAACCTCGAGATCAAGCCCTACGTCATCGCGGACGTGACGACCGACCATGTCGCCACCCCGAGACGTTCGAACGATCCGGACGGCGACATCGGCGTCGACGCGAAGTACAGCATCACACAGAACCTGACGGCCGACCTCACCTACAACACCGACTTCGCGCAGGTTGAGGCCGACGAGCAGCAGGTGAACCTGACCCGTTTCAGTCTTTTCTTCCCCGAGAAGCGCGACTTCTTCCTGGAGAATCAGGGCCTCTTCACCTTCGGCAACAACACCTTCGCGCCGGCCGCGCAGGCCACCTCCGACGTGCCCATCCTCTTCTACAGCCGCCGCATCGGTCTCGCCGGCAATCGCGAGGTGCCCATTCTCGCCGGAGGCCGGGTGACGGGGCGGGTCGGACAGTATCAGCTTGGGCTGGTGAACATGCAGACACGCGACGAGGAGACGGCGGGGGCCGAGGCCACGAACTTCTCGATCGTCCGCGTCAAACGCGACATCCTCCGTCGAAGCAGCCTCGGGCTGCTCGTGACATCGCGATCGACATCGCAGACGCTCGGCGGATCCAACCAGGTGTACGGCGTCGACGGAACGTTCGCCTTCTTCCAGGCCCTGACGTTTGCCACCTCGCTGGCCAAGAGTCGATCCGAAGGCCTCGACGGCGACGACATCAGCTATCGAGCGCAGATGGACTACGGCGGCGATCGCTACGGCCTGCAGATCGAGCGGCTCGTCGTCGGCAGGAACTTCAATCCGGAAGTCGGGTTCCTGCGGCGCAGTGACATGTACAAGAACTTCGCGCTCGCACGCTTCAGCCCGAGGCCTGCGTCGATTCCATCGGTGCGGAAGTTCTCGGGCACGGGGCAGATCACGTACATCGAGGATGGGGCCGGCCGGGTTACGACGCGAGTGCTCGATGGCGAGTTCGGCATCGACTTCCAGAACAGCGACAGGTTCCAACTGGGGCTCAACGAGGACTACGAGCTGATCACGCGCCAGTTCAGCATCACGCCCGGCGCGCTCGTCCCGGTCGGCGGCTACCGCTTCACCACGGCGCGTATGGGCTACACGCTGGGCCAGCAGCGTCCTTTCTCCGGCACGATTCTCGTGGAACGCGGTTCCTTCTACGGCGGCGATCGCACCGCAATCACATACAACCGAGCCCGCCTCAACTTCTCTCCGCAGCTGTCGGTCGAACCCAACGTGTCGTTCAACTGGCTCGACCTGTCTGCCGGCTCGTTCACCACGAAGCTCCTGGGCTCGCGGGTGACCTACACGCTCACGCCGCGCCTGTTTGCCAGCGCGCTGCTCCAGTACAACTCGAGCACTAGGACGATCGGCACCAACGCGCGCCTGCGCTGGGAGTACGCCCCCGGAAGCGAGCTCTTCATCGTGTTGAACGAGGAACGGGACAGCGAGGCGGCGCCCGGCATGCCCGGCCTGCAGAACCGATCGGTCGTCGTGAAGGTGAACCGCTTCTTCCGGTTCTGATCATCCGCGGAAGGGTATCGTTCTGACCAACTCTCTTATGCGGCACCGTCGCCTCCGGGCTGTCATGCATCGATGCAGGTGGGTCGCCTCCCGTGCTCTTGCGACCGCTCCTCTCGCCATCAGCCTGCTCCTGCCCGCCAGTGTCTTCGGACAGGCGCTCCCGGGAGCCGACCCGCTTTCGGCCGGCCTCCCCATCCCACCGGTTCCCGGCCTCCCCGCCGCCCGTGCGATCACCAGGGACTCGGACGGCCATCCGACGGTCCGCGCTTTCCGTGTCGGCGAAGAGGTCGTCGTGGATGGCCGCCTGGACGAGCGTTTCTATGAAATGTCGCCGCCGTTTGACGACCTGATCCAGGCCGTCCCGGTATCGCGAGGCGCACCCTCGGAGCGGACGGACGTCTGGATCGGCTTCGACGCCGCGAACCTTTACGTCGCCGCCCGCGTGTGGGAAATGCGAGGCGAGGCGGGGTGGATTGCGAACGAGATGCGCCGCGATTCGACCCAACTCCGCGCCAACGACTCTTTCGGGATCTACTTCGACACCTACCACGACCGCCGTAACGCCGTCGGCTTCTTCGTGAACCCAATCGGCGGCTTCGCGGAAGTGCAGATCACCAATCAGGCGACGCCCAATTTCGACTGGAATCCCGTCTGGGATGTGGCCACGGGTCGCTTCGACGGCGGATGGACGGTTGAAATGGCTATTCCCTTCAAGTCGCTCCGTTATCGTCCGGGCGTCGAGCAGACCTGGGGTGTTCAGATCCGTCGTTCCGTGCTGCGCAGCAATGAGTGGAGCTACCTCACCGCGGTGCCGATCCAGGTGGCGGGGTCCGGACCGAATGCGGTCTTCCGCGTCTCGATGTACGGAGATCTGGTCGGGATCGAGGCGCCTCCGCCGGGGCTGAACCTCGAGGTGAAGCCGTTTGCGACTTCGCGGATCAGCACCGATCGGGTCGTCGTTCCCGCTGTCGAGAATGACTGGCTGGCGGACGCGGGCCTGGACGTCAAGTACGCCGTCACGCAGAACCTGGCGCTGGACCTCACGGTGAACACCGACTTCGCGCAAGTCGAAGTAGACGAGCAGCAGGTGAACCTCACGCGCTTCAACCTGCTGTTTCCTGAGAAGCGCGAGTTCTTCCTGGAAGGGAGGGGCGTGTATGACTTCGGGATCGGCCGGTTGGGTTCCTCGGGGCCGGGCGGTGGCGGCGGCGGCGCGGCGCCGACGCTCTTCTATTCCCGGCGGATCGGCCTCCTGGGGAGCGCCCCTGTGCAGGTGCTCGCCGGCGGACGGCTTACGGGGAAAGTCGGCGCCTTCGACGTCGGCCTGCTCAGCATCCAGACGGCGGAAGACGACACGATCGGCGCGGTCTCAACGAACTTCACCGTCGCCCGCGTGAAACGCAACGTGTTTCGCCGGAGCAATGTCGGAGCGCTGTTCGAGAACCGGTCGGCGTCGATCGCAGTGCCGGGCGAGTCGAACAGGGCGTGGGGTGCCGACGGCGACTTCGGTTTCAACGACGAAGCGAACCTCGTCACCTACTATGCGCGGTCACACACTCCGCGTCTCGCCGGGAACGACCAGAGCTATCGGGCCCGGTTGAACTACGATGCCGACCTCATCGGAGGCACGGCTGATTACGTCGTCGTCGGGAACGAGTTCAACCCGGAGCTCGGATTCGTGCGCCGCCGCGATTTCCGCAACAGCGCGCTTAGCGCCCGATTCAGCCCGCGGCCCACGTCTATCCCGTGGATCCGGCAGATAAGTTTCCAGGGAGACGTCAACTATTTCGAGAACGATCGGGCGAGGTACGTCGAGAGCCGGGATCGCAGCGGTCAGATCTCCCTTGATCTCGAGAACGGGGACGCGTTCACCGTGAACGCCACGGACACGTTCGAGTTTCTGGCGCGCCGTGAGCGAATCTCCGGGGCGCTCTTCGAGACGGGCCGCTACGCGCGGGCGGACTACCAAGCGAGCTACCGGTTCGGGCCCCAGCGGCGGTGGCAGGGGAACTTGGGCGTGCAATGGGGTGGCTTCTATACGGGTGAGCGGTTCTCCGTAAGCCTCGGGAACGGCCGTGTCGAGGTCCATCCTCAACTTTCGATCGAACCGAGCCTGGAGTTGAACTGGCTCGACCTGCCACAGCAGACACACTCCGGGCAGTACAACCAGCACGTCGCCCGGACGCGTGTGACGTACACGATGACGCCACGCGCGTATGTGAGCGGCCTCGTGCAGTACAGCACCGGGAGTCAGACCGTCAGCGGGAACTTCCGGCTTCGCTGGGAGTGGGCACCTGGAAGCGAGTTGTTCGTCGTCTACACGGAGGACCGGAACACCGGGGTGCTCGGCGAGCGCTGGTCGGAGCTGTCGACGCGCGCATTGGTTATCAAGGTGACGCGGCTGTTCCGGCCGTAGCGATAGGAAAGCCGTGCCGACTCCTTCTGCTAGCCTGCGACAGGCTCCACTTGAATCGAAGAAACGGCCTGCCCGTCCCTTGCCGCCGGCTTGATCTTGAACCAGATGGCGTACAACGCCGGCAAGAACACCAGGGTGAGGACCGTTCCGCCGAAGGTTCCTCCGATCAACGTGTACGCCAGCGTTCCCCAGAACACGGAATGGGTGAGCGGAATGAACGCCAGCATGGCGGCGAGCGCGGTCAGAACGACCGGACGGGAGCGCTGCACGGTGGCCTCGACGACAGCATCGAATGGCGCCAATCCCTCCTTCTCGTTATGGCGGATCTGCCCGATCAGGATGAGCGTGTTGCGCATCAGGATTCCGGACAGCGCGATCAGCCCGACCAGCGCGTTGATGCCGATCGGTTGCTTGAACAGGAGCAGGGTCGGGATGACCCCGATGAGGCCGAGCGGTGCGGTTGCGAACACCATCGTCATCATGGAGATCGATCGGACCTGGAAGATGATCGTGATCAGCGTGAGCGCGATCATGATCGGGAAGAGGGGCGCCAAGGCGCGATTGGCCTTGCCGGATTCCTCGATGGAACCGCCCTGCTCAATTCGATAGCCCGCCGGCAGTCGGGCGATGAGGGGCTGCAGCTCTTTCCAGATGACGGTGGAGACGTCCGACGGCTGCAAGCCGTCGGCAATGTCTCCACGCACGGTGATCGTCGGCGTGCGGTCGCGACGACGCAGGATCGGGTCTTCCATGGGGATGTCTACCGTTCCGATCTGCGACAGCGGAATCCGTTGGCCGGCCGTTCCAACCAAGGTGAAATCGGCAATCCTGCTCGGATCGAGCCGCACGTGGCCGGCAGAACGGGCCGTGACCTGCACTGAACGGATATCTTCGCGGACGTCGGTGATCGGGATGCCGCTCAGTAGGAACTGGAGCTGTTGCCCGATGTCGCTGGACGTCAAACCGATGCTCTGGAGCCTGTCCTGATCGAGCGCGAATCGAAACGACGGCACGCGCTCGCCCCAATCGCTGTTGGTCGTTCTCATCAGCGGGCTGGCGTGCATGACGGCGAGTGCCTGCGCCGCGATGTCACGCAGCGTGTCGGGGTCGGGCCCCATCACACGGAACGCCACCGGAAACGGCGAGTACGGGCCGAACACCAGCTGGGTCACCCGCACCCGGGCCTCCGGCGCCAGACCGTCGGACACTGCCTGACGCAGCCTGAATTTGAGGGCTTCGCGCGCCTCTTCGCTGTTCGTCAGTACCACGACTTTCGCGAACGACGGATCCGGTAGCTCCGGTGCCATGGCCAGATAGAATCGCGGCGAGCCCTGGCCCACGTACGCGGTCACGATCGTGGCTTCCGGCTGCTTGGCCAGCCACGCTTCCACCTTGGCGGTGGCGGCACTCGTCTGCTCGATGGACGTGCCATACGGCATCTGCACTTCGACCAGCACCTCCGGTCGATCGGACGTCGGAAAGAACTGCTGCTTGACCACGCCGACGCCCAACACCGCGACGATGAACGCACCGACCACGCTGCCCGCCACCAGCCATTTGCGGCGAATGACCAGACCCAGAACCCGCCGGAAGCGGTTGTAATGCGGCGTGTCGTAGATCGCCGCGTGCCCGCCCTCGCGCTTCGCGATGTTCGGGAGCAGCTTCACCCCCAGGTACGGCGTGAATACGACAGCAACCACCCAGGATGCGATCAGCGCGATGCCGACGATCCAGAACATGTTGCTGGTGTACTCGCCGGCGGTCGACCTGGCGAAGCCGTTCGGCATGAAGCCGATCGCGGTCACCAGGGTGCCGGCGAGCATGGGTGCGGCGGTATGACTCCACGCATAGGCCGCGGCACCGATGCGGTCGTAGCCTTCCTCCATCTTCACGACCATCATTTCGATGGCGATGATGGCCCGAACTACAGGCCGCCTGAGACTCCCCTCTCGGCTCGTTTCCTCGGTCAGGACGGTGTCGAGCGCCGGGAGGCTCAGAGCAAGGCGGACCTCCAAGCCTGGTGGGCCGCCTTCGATGACCCGGCCCTGACGCGCTTCGTCTCCCTGGCCCTCGCACAGAATCTGGACATCGCGCAAGCAGCGGCGTGTCGCCCAATCGCGTGCCTCATTGCGCCAGGTCGGTGCGGCGCTGCTTCCGTCGGGCGACGTGAGCGCGCACGGTGCGAAAGTCTATCAGTCGCTCGAGACACCGCTGGGACAGGTGCTCAACGCGACGCCCGACTTCGACCGCACGGGCAGTTCCTACGAAGCCAACCTCGGAGCGAGTTGGGAAATCGACGTGTTCGGCGGTCTGCGGCGCGGGCGCGAAGCCGCACGCGCGGAGTACGCGGCCTCCGAAGCTGGCGCGGTCGCGACACGGCTCGCCATCGCCGCGCAAACAGCGGATGTGTACGTCGCGTTCCGGGGCGTACAGGCGCGCATCGCGATCGCGACGCAGCAAGCCCGGACACGCCGGCAACTGCTCGCCCTAGTCGCGCTCCAGTACGAAAAAGGGATCGCTGCCGAACTCCAGGTGAATCAGGCCGAGGGTGCGCTCGCGCAGGTCGAGGCGCAGATCCCCGTCCTGGAAACCGGGCTCGATGCGGCGATGAACGCGCTGGACGTGCTGCTCGGCGTGCAGCCGGGAACCTACCGTGCCGAACTGAGCCCGTCGATGCCGGTCCCCGTCAGCGGCGCCAACCAGGCCCTGGGCCTCCTCGGACTGCGCTGGCGCCTGTTCGACTTCGGCCGGGTCGATGCGCAGATCGCCGCTGCGCGTGGCCAGGAGGCCGAAGCGCTGGCGGCATATCGGCTGGCCGTGTTGCGGGCGACCGAGGATGTCGAGAACGCCTTCTCCGCCCTGGTCAAACGCGAAGCGCAGGTCGGCATCCTGACGCAGGGTGAATCATCGTTCGCGCGTGCGCGGGAGAACTCGGATGCCGCCTACACCTACAGAGGGGGCGTCGTCAGCCTGATCGAGGTACTGGATGCCGATAGCAACCTGCTGCAGGTGCGCGACGCGAAGGCGCAGGCGCAAACCGAAGCGGCGCGCGCCGGCATTGCCTCTTTCCGCGCCTTGGGCGGCGGGTGGGATGCGCGACATGCCGGCGGCACCGCCCCGACCGCGACCCGCGATGAACAGGTTCACGCACATCGGCAAAGCACTCGGTGAAGCCGTACTAAGAACGCCGACCACGGACGGCAAGGCCGGTTCGTGGATGGCTAAGCGGATCAGACGCCCAGGTGTGCTTGAAAGGACAGAAATGCAACACAACGACATTCCAGATACGGCTTACACGACAACGTGGAGCAACGGCCGAGGCGAGGTCCGGTTTTTCACCCGGCCCGATGGTTCGCGGCTGCGCTACTACACCGCAGGCACTGGCCGGCCCCTGGTTCTGATGCACACTGTTCGCACCCAACTGGACTACTTCCAGCGAGTGATTCCGCGGCTGTGGGACCACTACACGATCTATGCACTGGACCTGCCTG
>Ga0156018_1143_pt1 | contig 10308 bp, 11 predicted proteins | sample RifCSPlowO2_02_FD_107672 | JGI IMG/M metagenome (GOLD analysis project Ga0156018, IMG submission 107672) | Acidobacteria bacterium RIFCSPLOWO2_02_FULL_65_29 | reverse complement strand
GATGATCGAAGAGATCGGAGGGATGTTCTGAATTGTCGCGCGGCGGGCGGCGCCGGTTCTCGCTTCGTCAAGTCAGCTGCTTGCCTCATCCGGACTATTCACGAATCGCGAAATAGGCCGCTTCCGATGGTCCCTTGTCTTGTGAACACCCGGGCTCACGGAGGTTACAATAGAGGGTGCCGATGCCAGACCGGACACCACTCGACCGTATCGAAAAAGCCCTTCCAGATCTGAGCCCGGGTGAAAAGGCGAACCTGCTCCAGAAGGTGGCGCGGGAGCTGGCGGGCGCCTTGCCCGGCATTGATGTCGACGCCGACGTCTGCGGCGGTGAAGCGTGCATCGCCCGGACGCGGATGCCCGTCTGGCTGCTTGTTCGTGCACGTCAGCTCGGCGCTTCCGAGGCAACGCTTCTTCAGGCGTATCCGATGCTTCGCGCCGAGGACCTCGTCAACGCGTGGGCCTACGCCCAGTTGCATGCCACCGAGATCGAACAACTGATCAACGCGCATGAAGCCGCCTGACAATGGCGCGGTTCTACGCCAACGAAAACCTGCCTGAACCCGTTGTCGTCGAGCTGCGGCGCCTGGGTCATGATGTGGTGACGATGCGAGAAAGCGGCCACGCAGGCCGGGCCGTACCCGATACTGAAGTGTTGCAGTTCGCCACCATGAGCGAGCGGGCGGTGGTCACGCCCAATCGCCGCCACTTCGTACGTCTTCACCTTGAACGTCCCACGCACGCCGGCATCGTCGTGTGCACCTTCGACCCGGACTTTGCAGCTCTCGCGCGTAGGATTCACGACGCCACACAAGTGACACCCCAATTGACTGGACAACTCCTGCGAATTAGTCGCCCGTCCTAAACTGAAGGCCTGTAGCGTGGAGCGTCAGGGCGTTCCTCGCCTACTCGCGCCCGCGTCCGAGCCCCTGCCGCAGCCGCCACTCTCCTCGCAGCCACAACCCGGCGCCGACCACCGGCGCCGCCAGCCGGCCGAGCGGCGACGCGTGCCTGCGGTACAGGTGAAACGCGCTCCGGTGAAACGCACGGATCGCGCGTGAGGGATCGTGGACTGCCGACCGGCCGCCCGTGTGCCGCACCGAGGCACCCGGCACATAGCCCGATAGCTCGCCGCCATCAGCCGGTCAGGGCCGACGGAGGCGATTGACGAGAATATCGTTATTTAAGATAATAAATGACGAATAACATGACAGTGCCACGAGCTCCGCGGTTCGTCGAACGCGCGGTCGATCTGCCCGCGTGGCTCGGAAAGAAGTCACACTTCCTGTTCGGCCCGCGCCAGACCGGCAAGTCCACCTGGATTCGCCATGCCCTGCCCGAGGCCCGGGTGTACGACCTCCTGGACAGTGCCGTCTATCTCGCCCTCAGCCAGCGCCCGAGCCGCCTCGCCGAGGAATTATCGACGAAGGACAAAGTCGTGGTGATCGACGAGATACAGCGATTGCCAGATCTCCTCAACGAGGTCCATCGGTTGATCGAGACACGAGGCACGCGGTTTCTTCTGACGGGCTCGAGCGCGCGGAAGCTGCGCCGGGGCGGTGTCAATCTCCTGGGAGGCCGCGCCCGAACCCGTTATCTTCATCCGCTGACCTGTCGCGAGCTGGGCCGGCACTTCGATCTCGGCCGCGCCATCGAACACGGCCTCTTGCCGTCGATCTACTTTTCGGATGACCCCAAGGCCGACCTCGATGCGTACACCGGGACGTATCTGCAGCAGGAGATCGTCGCCGAGGGGGCCACGCGCAACGCGCCTGCGTTCAGCCGGTTTCTGCGCGTGGCGGCCCTCTGCAACGCGACGGTGGTGAATTTCACCAACCTTGCCAACGACGCCCAGGTGCCTCGCACCACGGTGTATGAATATGTCGAGATCCTGCAAGACACGTTGCTGCTGCACGAGATCCCCGCGTGGCAGCGCTCGAAAACGCGCAAGCCCCTCGTGTCATCGAAATACTACTTTTTCGACGTCGGCATCGCGTCCACTCTCCAAGGCCGCCTCGTCAAACCGCGCACGCCGGAATTCGGGGCCGCCTTCGAGACCTGGCTCCTGCACGAGCTGATCGCCTTTCGCGATTACGTATCCGGCGAGACGGTGACCCATTGGCGCTCGAGCTCGGGCTTTGAGGTCGACTTCATCCTGAGCGACCACACGGCCATCGAGGTCAAGGCCAAGGAGATCGTGTCTGATCGGGACCTCCGGTCCTTGCGCGCGCTCGCCGAGGAAAAGAAGCTGAAGCGCTATGTCTGCGTGAGCCTGGAGCCACGCCCACGTCGGGTGAACGACGTCACGGTGTTGCCCTGGCAACACTTCCTGGATGCGCTCTGGACGGGCGAGTTCTCGGCGTGACCCTGGCCCCGCTCCGTCTTGACCAAGATCAGCTCGAAAGGGCAGGTGGTGCTCCCGACCTGGGTCATCCTGAGGGCACCGTCGATCGCCGACGTCGAAGCCCGCCTCGTTGAAGGGTACCAATGGCTCGAACAGAGCGGCCGCCATCCATTGGTTTCGTTCCAGGAGGCGCGGCGGAGCGCCCGCATGCAGCAGCGACACCGTCGGGGTACTGGACGCGGGCGTCGTGCTGGCGCGGCTTGATCGCCGCCGGGCGCGGGCACGCGGTCGTCGTCGAGCTCTTCGAGCGATGCCGGCACGAGGGTGACAACGCCACGCGCGGGAGCGGTCGGATGTCAGGCGACGAGTTGTGTCACCGTCTCATGGCAGCGCCGCGCCACCTCGAGCGCCTTCTCGGCGTGCTGCCTCTGCGGCAAGCCTTCTGGAAGGGATCCGGGCACGGCATCCGGGTAACGCGTGGGAATGTAGAACTGATCCAGCTCGAGCAGGGTCGTTTCGAACGCGTCAAGTGCTGTGCGGGCGGCGGGTGGCTGCTGCTGCACCAGATCGGCAATCAGATGCGTGCGTGGAACGAGCTCCCCTTGCAGGATCAGCGATGCCTTGAGACATTTCTCGACCGCCTGCTGCGCATGGAAGCACGCCTGATTGAAGATGTCGGCGCCAACGGCGAGTTCCGCCATCCGCAGATCCTCACCGGCGAACTCGAGCCAGCGGCGGGCCTCTTCGCGGGGCTCCATCGGCAGCACCTTCCCCTTCTCTAGGATCTCGACACGGACGAACCGTCTACTGCCAAGCTCACTAAGCTCTTGGGGCGTATAGACCAAGAACTGGATGCCCACCTGGGGCCGAACGAGCCGCGCGAGCGCGGCGGCCCGTTCAATGAACGGCTGGTCGGTTTGCTGGACCACCATCACGTCCAGATCGCTCCAGGCCGTCACGGTACCGGCCGCCATCGATCCGAACACGATCACCTGCCGGATGCCGGGCACGTGGACGAGCAACGCGCGCATGCGATCGAGCTCAGCTCGGAGAAGGCGGGCCCTGGCCTGAGCGGCGGGCGTGCGCACCGCCACGGGCTCCGTGGATAGGGTCGCCATCGTCATGAGATCGCTTCGATTGTACAGGAACGTCGCGCTTCTCAATGGCTTCGGCTCATGGACGCTCAAGCAGTCGAGGCGCGCGCGGGCGCTCGAGCCCGACGAGTGCTCCTCGATGAGCGCCGGCCGGCCCACCCGGCCGGATCTGGCGATCGAGGTGGTCTGGACGGCCGGGGGCATCGACAAGCTGGACGTCTACCGCGGGCTCGGCGAGGGCGAAGTGTGGTTCTGGCGCGAGGGGGGTTATCGAGGTCAACGTCCTGGGCGCGCGGCTGTTCACCACTGAGGCCACCCCGGACCCTCTCATTGCGCGCGGCTGACGCTGCCGGAGCGGCTGGCGCAATTCGTCAGTGAACAGCGGCGGCCTCACGCCCTCGATCCTGATCGACAGGCGGCGGATCAACTCCGTATGCCAGCCGCGTTCGTCGTCGACGTTGTTCTCGAAGACCTTCGCCACGCGAAGCGCCATCTGCTCGATCACGTGGTACCCGCGCGACAGGTGGTACGCCGCGCTGTCGTGCCCCGATGGCGTTTCCTCGGCGCACCGTCGGCCGGCGAGATCAATGGCGGCGACGACCACCGCCACATCCGCCTCCAGTTCGCTGGCCAAGGTCTGCAACCCTAGAGCATCCACAACTCGCCCTCGCGCCGGATCTTGTCTCGGAACCTGCAGGCCTCCAGCAACACGACATCAACGGGCCTCGCTAGCCGTTCGCTCAACTCCGACGACAGCCGGCCCGCGCTCATGACGGCAGGCGCGGCCTCCAGCGCCACATCGACGTCTGACGCGTCCTTGAACCTGCCAGGCTGCGTCAGCGATCCGAAGATCCAGACGCGCTCTCCGGGAACCAGTGCTTCGAGCGCCGCCCGAAGGTCCCGACGCACCTGCGACTGGACCGCAAGCCAGCCGGCTCGCCGGGCTTCATCCCGCCGGAACAGCAGCGTGTCTCTGGCCACGAGCGCATCGTCCTACACTCGGCGTTTTAAGACAAGCGACGAGGCCGCGCCGACCGACATCATCCACAGTGCCCGCAATTGGCACGGCCGACGCGTCGGATCGAGATGAAGAACGTCTCGTCGAACCCGCCGACTTCGTCGAACAGATTGCGGCGGGTGATCAGGCACACGCCCGACACCAGCTAGTTCACGCGATGAACGAGAGAGCCCCTGATGAGCGGGGATGGATTGTCAAGCGAAACGCCCCGACAGGCTGCTGAGAAACGCACCCTGAACCGAGAAGGGCGCCGTGGCTTATTACACCAGCTCGCTGACCGCCACAACCAGCGCAGGGAACTGCCGCGACGTCACCCGCTCTCCGGACCCGAACCGCCGGTGCGCGCCGTAGCCGTCCGGCGACGGGTCATTGTAGACGTCGACAGCGTCTCCGCTCAGCACGATCAGCCACGCCTCCGGAATTCCTGCCTGGGCGTATCGAGGCAGCTTTGCGCGGCGGTCGAAGTCCTCCGAGGTATCGGCGACTTCGATCACGAGCTGCACATCGTCTGGCCTCGGGTGGCCGCCGCGGTAGAAATCCGCCCGCGGCCGTAGGATCTGCAGGTCAGGCTGTGGCTCCGAGGAGTCATCGAGGATGAGCGGATTCTGCACGCTGACGATGACCGAGGAACCCAACTGGGCCGCCAGCGTGTGGGTGAGATAATTCACACAACCGGCATGCCGGCTGCCAATCGGCGTCATCTCGAGGATCTCCCCGGCGAGTAACTCGACGCGGTCGTCTTCGCCAAAGACGCCACCCTGGGCCATCTGGTGGAACTCGCGAACGGTGAAGAGATGCTTCTGGACTTCAACGGACATGACGTGTTGACCTGCCGGCGGCTGCGCCACACGCAGTGTACCACGCCGGGCGCGCGACAACAGCCGCCCTAGCCACGACCGCTACGTAGCGCCTGCCGCAGGCGCCACTCTCCTCTCAGCCACAACCCGGCGCCGACCACCGGCGCCGCCAGCCGGCCGAGCGGCGACGCGTGCTTGCGGTACAGGTGAAACGCGCTCCGGTGAAACGCACGGATCGCGCGTGAGGGATCGTGGACTGCCGACCGGCCGCCCGTGTGCCGCACCGAGGCACCCGGCACATAGGTGCACCGGGAGCCCGCCCGCATCAACCGGTAGCAGTAGTCGGCGTCCTCCCAGTACATGAAAAACGTCTCGTCGAATCCGCCCATCTCGTCGAACAGCTTCCGGCGCGTCATCAGGCACACGCCAGACACCCAGTCCACATTGACGGGCGCCTGCGCGTCGCGGGCGCCGAGGTTCCTCCGCGAGAACCAGTTGCCGGGGAACCGGCTGGTGAGCCACGTCGAGCGGCCGCCGAGCGCGGTCGTCACGTCGGGAAAACGCCGCGCGGTCGCCTGGACGGACCCGTCCGCGTTCAACACGCGCGCGCCCGCGACGCCCACGTCGGGGTGCGCCTCGAGCCATTCTTCGAGCATGCGCACGACGGGCCCCTCGACGCGCGTATCGGGATTGAGCAGCAGCAGATACGGCGCGCGGGCGCAGGCCGCCGCCATGTTCACGCCCACCGCGAACCCGAGGTTGTCGGCTCGCCTCACAGTGGTCACCGCCCGGCCCACGTCGATCGCGGCGTCGAGCGCACGCGTGTCGCTCTCGTAATCGACGACCACGATCTCGTCGTCGGCCGAGAGATAGGGCGCGAGCGACGTCAGGCAGCCGCCGAGCTCGGCATACGCTTTGTAATTCACGATGAGAACGGCGGTCGCCATGGGCCCGGCTAAGGACTCGGGTCGAGAAAGCGCCACTTGACGAGCAGGCCGAGCTCGCGGCTGTCGTCCATGGAAAGCGCGGTCGAGCCGTACCTATCGCGGTCCCACATCCTCCACGCAAACGATCGGACCGACGCGATGGACGCCTCGGGCAGGGTGGCTCGCACACGCGCCAACGGACCGACAATCTCGGGGTTCACATTCGACGCCAGCCAGATCAGACCGGCAGCCAAGCCAAACAGCCAGTCGAACCACAAAATGCCGACGAGGGGTATGAGGCCGGCATGCAGGACCCAGCGGATGACGAACGACGGCTCCCCGCCGCCGGAGGCCGAGCTGAGCACTCCCCGTTCGTCGAGCAGCGCTGGATAGAAATCCATCTCTCGGCCGAAGACAATCGTCGTGCCGGCCGCGATGACGAGCGCCCACAACACCAGCGACATAAACGGCACGGCGACTCGAGTGCCTCCGGACTAGAGGCGGACAATTGACGCGGCGTCGAACCCTCGCAGCGCGTTCCGCGTGTCGACGACGAGCGGCATCGCGGCGATCCGGCCGTAATCGAACACCCCATGATCCGTCGCGACGACGGCGCAATCGCACGAGGACGCCAGGGCAGCCTCGAACGGCACGTGCTGGAGCGTCCGGCCGCCATGCTCGAGACGCTCGACGTACGGATCGGTGTAGCTCACGGCCGCCCCGCGCTGCGTGAGGAGCTCGATGATGTCGAGCGCGGGCGACTCGCGCACGTCGCCGACGTCCTTCTTGTACGCCACGCCGAACACGTGAATCCTCGAGCCGTTGACCGGCTTTTTGACAGAGTTCAACGCGTCGGAGATGAGCGTCACGACGTACTCCGGCATCGAGCCGTTCACCTGGCCGGCCAGCTCGATGAAGCGGCACTCGAAGCCTTTCTGGCGCGCCTTCCACGACAGGTAGAACGGATCGATCGGAATGCAGTGTCCACCGAGGCCGGGCCCCGGATAGAACGGCATGAACCCAAACGGCTTGGTCCTGGCGGCGTCAATCACTTCCCAGACGCCGATGTCCATCGTGTGGCACATCAGCGCGATCTCGTTCACGAGCCCGATGTTCACCGCGCGGAACGTGTTCTCGAGCAGCTTCACCATCTCCGCCACACGGGTGGAGCTGACCGGCACCACCGACGACACCACGGCGCCGTACAGCGCGCTCGCCGCTTCGGTGCTCGCGGGCCCGACGCCGCCGACGACTTTCGGAATGCTCCGTGTCGTGAACTGGGCGTTCCCCGGGTCGACGCGCTCCGGCGAAAACGCGAGCAGGAAGTCCACGTCGGCCTTCAGTCCCTTCGCCTCGAGCATCGGCTGCACGACCTCGTCGGTCGTGCCCGGGTACGTCGTCGATTCGAGGACGACGAGCTGGCCCTTGGTGAGCGTCTCGGCGACGGCCTCGACGGCCTTGACGATGTAGGAGAGGTCGGGATCCTTGGTTTTTCTGAGGGGCGTGGGGACGCAGATGTCGATCGCGTCCATGGCGCCGAGCCGGCTCATGTCGGTGGTCGCGCCGAGATGTCCGGACTTCACGGCCGCGCACAAGTCCAGGTCGGACACGTCCGGAATGTGGCTGCGCCCCTGGTTGACGGACGCCACTTTCGTGTCGTCGACATCGAAGCCGGTGACGTCGAACCCCGCACGGGCGAACTCCACGGCGAGCGGCAGCCCGACGTAGCCGAGCCCGATCACGCCCACCCGGGCCTCCCTCGTCCGAATGCGATCGACGATCCTGTGAGTCAAACGGTCCTTAGCCAGCAGCTGCGAAAGCCACTCTTAGAGCGTCGGAACCCTGTGAGCAGCCGACGCTGCAGTGAGGCGGGCCATATCTGCGTCAACCATCATCTCCACGAGCTGCTTGAAGTCGACCTCGGGCGTCCATCCGAGCTCGGCTCTGGCCTTGGCCGCGTCGCCGAGCAGGTGATCGACCTCGGCCGGCCGCAGGAGCGCCGGGTCGACGCGCACGAATTTCTGCCAGTCGAGCCCCACTCGTGCGAAGGCGATGTCGACGAGCTCCCGCACCGAATGACTGACGCCGGTCGCGATCACGTAGTCGTCGGGACGGTCCTGCTGGAGCATCTTCCACATGGCGAGCACGTAATCGCCCGCAAACCCCCAGTCGCGATGCGCGTCGAGGTTGCCGATCGATAGCGTGTTCGCAAGCCCCAGCTTGATGCGGGCGACACCGTCCGACACTTTTCGAGTGACGAACTCGAGCCCCCGGCGCGGCGACTCGTGGTTGAAGAGCATCCCCGACACGGCAAACAGGTGGTAGCTCTCCCGATAGTTCACCGTGATGTAGTGGGCGAACACCTTCGAGACACCGTAGGGGCTGCGCGGATAGAACGGCGTGAGCTCGGTCTGCGGCACTTCGCGGACTTTGCCGAACATCTCGCTCGACGAGGCCTGGTAGAACTTGATCGACGTATCGACGCGGCGTACGGCGTCGAGCATGCGCGTGACGCCCTGCGCGTTGAACTCGCCGGTCAGCATCGGCTGGTCCCACGACGCCGGCACGAACGACATGGCGGCCAGGTTGTACACCTCGTGCGGCCGGACTTCGTCGATAAGGCGCAGGAGCGACAGCTGGTCGAGCAGGTCCGCCGGCGCGAGCGTGATGCGGTCCAACAGGTGCTCGATGCGCCAATTGTTGGGTGCGCTCGATCGCCGGACCATGCCGACGACCTCGTACCCCTTGCCGAGAAGCAGCTCGGCGAGATACGAGCCGTCCTGTCCGGTGATGCCGGTGATGAGCGCTCGTTTGGACATTGTCCTATGCTCGCGGGGCCCCACCCCCGCTCGACGACGCGCTGCGGCGGTGGTTCTCACCTGGCTTGGCCGCGGGCGCCGACTCGCTGTCCTCGCGCGGGCCGCAGGCGCAAAAGTCGCCGAATTGTACCACGGGGTAAGATCGCAAAAACCAGTAGGGCTGAGAGCAGAGGGCAAAGGGCAGAGGACAGAAGGGCAGAGGACCATCCCGAGCCTGTCGAGGGATGCGGTGATCGTCGGGGGGATCGAATCAGTGGAGCGGATTGACGTCGCGGTGATCGGCGCGGGCGTGACGGGGCTGGCGACGGCGCGGGCGATCGCGCGTCGCGGGCGATCGGTGTGCGTGCTCGAACGGCATCCGCGCCCCGGTCTCGACACGAGCACCCACAACAGCGGCGTGATTCACGCCGGTATCTACTATCCCGCGCGCACGCTCAAGGCCCGGCTCTCGGTGGAGGGCGCGCGCCTGATGTATGCCTTCTGCGCGGACCACGACGTGCCCCACGAACGGTGCGGGAAGATCATCGTGGCCACCGACGCGCACGAAGTGGCCGAGCTCGAGGCGCTCCTCGCGCGCGGACGGGGCAACGGCGTCGAAGGTCTGGAGCTCGTCGACCCGGCGTTCGTGACGAAACGCGAGCCGCACGTTCACGCCGTCGCCGCGCTCTATTCGCCCGATAGCGGCATCGTGGACTCCGAAGAGTTGGTGAAGGCCCTGCTGCGCACCGCCGAAGCGGCTGGCGCCATTTTTCTCCCAGGCACCCGCCTCGTCTCCGCGAAGCCGGCGTCGGGAGGCGGCATCGTGCTCCGCACCGAGCGCGAAGGCATCTTCGCCGGCCAGGTCGTCAACGCCGCGGGACTGTACGCCGACGAGGTCTCGAGCCTCCTCGGCGGCGAGCGGTTCACCATCTATCCGTGCCGGGGCGAGTACGCGGAGCTCACGCCGGCGAAGCGCTCGCTGGTCAACGCGCTCGTCTATCCTCCGCCGCTCTCGTCGGGCCACGGCCTCGGGGTGCACCTCGTGCGCACGACGGACGGCGCGGTCTGGCTGGGGCCCACCGCGACGTATCAGGACCGGAAGGACGACTACGAACACGACCGCCTGCCGGTCGAGGCGTTTCTCGAACCGGCGCGACGTCTGTTGCGCGGGGTGATGCTCGACGACCTGCGGCTCTCGGGCAGCGGCATCCGCGCCAAGCTCCACCCGCCCGAGGAGTCGTTCGCGGATTTCCTGATCCGCCGCGATCGAACGAATCCAGCAGTCGTGCACGCTGCGGGCATCGATTCACCGGGCCTGACCTCGTGCCTCGCGG
>Ga0156018_1170_pt2 | contig 10402 bp, 8 predicted proteins | sample RifCSPlowO2_02_FD_107672 | JGI IMG/M metagenome (GOLD analysis project Ga0156018, IMG submission 107672) | Acidobacteria bacterium RIFCSPLOWO2_02_FULL_65_29 | reverse complement strand
CCCACGTTATTTCAGACTCGGTTTATCCGCTTCGACCCTGACGAAGCGGCTGCGCTTCGCTCCGGATCTCGGCAGCGCCCCTGCCGGGACAACCTCGACGTCGGTCTTCAGATACAACCGGCGATGGAATGTGTCTTCGATCCGCCGTCGAATGGTCTCGGGGCCGCCGGTGCAGTCGGCATCGAGCTCGATCTTGATTCGCAGCGAATACATGTCCTGTGTGCCGACGATCTCCACCGAGTACTCGGAGACGTCTCCACATTCGCGAATGATGGCCTCGACAAGGGACGGGAAGACGTTCACGCCACGGACGACGATCATGTCGTCGCTCCGGCCGATGATGCCACCCTCGAGGCGCATGAACGTTCTGCCGCAGGGGCACATGTCGTACACCGGTCTCGCCACATCCCGCGTCCGGTAGCGAATCACCGGCGTCGCCGGCCGGCCGAAGTTGGTCACCACGATCTCACCGGCTTCTCCCGGGCCAACCGGCCGTTGTGTCTCCGGATCGAGCATCTCGACATAGAACTCACTTTCAACGAGATGAACGCCTTGATGGGGGCAGGCCAGGCCGATGTGGCCAACCTCGGTCAGTCCGGGAGAATCGTACAGCCGAGCGCCCCAGAGCCGCTCGATCCTGTCCCGGGTTCCTGCAACGCTGGCGCCGGGCTCGCCGCCGACGATGATCGTGCCGACCGCGCTGCGACGAATGTCGATCCGGTTGTCCGCGGCGACTTCGGCGAGTCGCAACGCATATGAGGGCGTACATACCAGGACGGTCGCCCGATTGTGCACGATCGAATCCACGCGTTGCAGCGACGTGAGGCCGCCGCCCGTCAGGGTCAGCGCTCCCAGCTGCATGCCGGCGTCCAGAACGTTCCACAAGCCCAGGGAGTGACCGAAGTTGAACGCCATGAAGATCGTGTCGACCGGCGTGATGTCCAGCGCGAGCAGCTGGTACAGCCACAGAGTGGTCATCCACTCCCAGCTCTGCCGCGTCTCCCAAACCTTGAGCGGCGTGCCGGTCGTTCCGCTCGTCTGGTGCTGGCGGACAAACGGCGGCGATGGGGAGAGCACATTCGTCCCATGGGGCGGATGCGCCGCTTGATCGTCCAGCAACTCCTGCTTCCCCGACGTCGGAAGCTGGCGGAATCGGTCAGGCGATCGCGCGATCTCAATGACGTCTTGCAACGAACCGAGCCCCGCGGCGCGGAATTTCGTTCGATAGAACGGGTTGTCGAGAGAGGAGCGCTCCAAGAGCGAGCGAAGCCGTGCGAACTGGTGCGTCTCAATCGCGGCGCGCGGCGCCGTTTCGATTCCGCGAGCGAAAAATCCCATCACACCTCTTCACCGCGTCGAGGTCCAGAGTGCCTTCGTGTTCGCGCACGCATAGAGGCAAGACGGGCCGATACCAACGCCAGTTCTGGCGGAAAGGCCGTCAGTTAAGTTAGCGTTTCCGTTGGCGTCGCGTATATTCTACAAGTGCCGAGCGGCCGTGTGGTCTTCAGGCGTCACGCGTGGGAGCGGATGGAGAGCCGCGGGATCAGCGTCTCGGACGTTTTACACGTGCTTGATTCCGGTGAGCAAATCGAACAGTATCCAGACGATACGCCCTTCCCGAGCGCGCTCATGCTCGCGCGGGTCAGTGAGCGGCCGCTGCATGTCGTTGCCGCTCCTGATACCGCGAATGACGTTATCTACGTGGTGACTGCATACGAACCGGACCCGAACGAGTGGGATGTCGAATTCAGGCGGAGACGATCGCCATGAAGTGTCTCGTATGCAAGAGCGGGACGTTGAAAGCAGGCCGCACGACGGTCACTGTCGAACGCGAGGGCACGACCATCGTCATCCACAACGTGCCGGCCAACGTGTGCGAAACATGCGGCGAGGATTACCTCGACGCCGCAGTCGCATCGTCGCTCGAAACGGTCCTCCAGGAGGCGTCACGATCAGGCGTGCGCTTCGAAGTTCGAGAATACCAAGCGGCCTGATCCGTTCTCTAGTGGGTGCCGCTCCCGCAGTGTGCATTGTCTGCAAGAGTCTGCAAGAACGGAGAGACCCGGCCGGGCAGGACGACCGAGGCATTCGAACCATGCTCGCTTCGAAGTGCGGTCGTCTGGCGAGTGCCGCATCATCCCTCTCTCCGTAGGCCCTCTCCAGATGCGGGCCGAGGCGGTTGCCGGAGACGGGCTGACGGGCGGCGGGTAGTGGGTCAGTTCTGACCCGCTACCGACGGGCGGGCGGGTTTGACGCCGCGTTACACCGGCGGCCATAATCCCTCCAGCGTGTCACGTTCCATTGGCCGATCCTTCGTCTGCGTCATATTGGCGCCCACGATCGCTCTGTCGGCGATCGCGGCGCCGGAGCACGTTCACGAGGCTGATGCCGACCATCACCACTCGACGGTGCACCGCCACGTTCAGCTATACGCGGTCGGATCGCACGACCACGACGATGGCCAACTCGCAGACGACGACGGTCAGGTCGTTTGGCTCGACGGCGTCATGCTGCACCGGCCCGCGTACCAGTTCGCTGCGCCTGCCGCGCCACCCGCGGAGCGAAGCGAGCTCGCGCTGACGGTCACCGTTTGGGTCGCGGCGCCCGACTACAATGCGGCGCCTCCTCATGGCCCCCCGCGCGCGTGTCTCTCGCTCCGCGCTCCTCCCTCCTGCTTGTCCTGATCTGATCTGACGGGCCGGCCCCCGTCTGCCTCGTTCTCCGTTTCATCTGAGGTGTTATGCGCACAGTGGTGTTCTGTGCCACGTTGCTGGCAGCGCTCGTGCCGTCGCGCGCGGGTTCTCAACCGTTGTCTCTCACCGAATCCGACGCCCTCGCCAGGTTATCGCCCGACAGCCCACGTGTGCGTGCGATCGGTTCAGCCGTCGACCTCGCCCGGGCGGACGTTCTGACCGCGGCGCGCTGGCCCAATCCGCGGGTCACGTTCGGTCGCGAGTCCGTCGCGGGCGTCACCGAGCACATGACGATGGTGGCGCAGCCGTTACCGGTGACCGGGCGACGGGGGTTCGAGGTTCAGGCGGCGTCGGCACTGGTCGACGCGAGCTCGAATCGGGTCGACGAAGCGCTGCGCCGCGCGCGAGCGGACCTGCGACTGGTCTTCGCGCAGCTTGTCGCGGCGCAAAGCCGGGAGCGTGAGCTGGCCGCAGCGCGCGGCCGCCTTCGCGATCTGGCCGACGTGTTGGCCGCGCGCGAAGCCGCCGGCGACGTGGCGGGGTTCGACCGCTTGCGCTCGGAACGGGAGGTCCTCGACATCGACGCCGATCGCGCGGGAGCCGCCACCGAGCGCGCCCGCGCCCAGGCTGTGATGGCCAGCTTCTTCGCGGAGCCGGTTGATCCGTCCCGAATCGTGGCGGTCGACGCCATTGCCTCGTACCCCGTCTTGCCTTCGGTCGACCTGCTCGTCGAGCGATCCGAATCCGCCCGGGGGGAGCTCCTGGCGTTGCGCAACGACGTCGATGCGGCCCGCCTGTCCGCTCGCGCCGCGGATCGCAGACGGATCCCCGAACCGGAAATCGTCGCGGGCACGAAGTCGTCGACCGCCGGCGGTGGTGATTTGGGCGGGGTGATCACCCTGCAGGCCGTGATGCCCTTGTTCGACCGTGGTCATCCCGAGCGGGCGCTGGCGGAAGCCAGGGCGCGACACGCGGAAACCCGTCTGGAGGCGTTGCGACTGGCGTTGCGCGGCGAAATCGCCGCCCTCCGCTCGGCCGTTCTGGAGCGGCGCGACACGGCCGCGCGCTATCGCAGCGCCGCCGTGACGATTGCCGATCAACTCGAGCGCATCGCGCAGGTGAGCTACGACGCCGGCGACCGCGGAATTCTGGAGCTGCTGGATGCCTTCCGCGCCGGCTCGGCGGCGCGTGTACGGCAAGCGGCCCTGGATCTTGCCGTGCGACAGGCGCACATCGAGTTGGAGTTCATCAGCGGTTGGGAGATTCCGTCATGACCACACGAGACGCCCTAGAGCGGTTTGCGCCGGCGTGTAGCGCAGGACGTCAGTCCTGCCTACGGCGGCTAGAGCGGTTTGCGCCGGCGTGTAGTGCAGGACTTCAGTCCTGCCTACGGCGGCTAGAGCGGTTTGCGCCGGCGTGTAGTGCAGGACTTCAGTCCTGCCTACGGCGGCGCGACACCCTTTTGAGAACGGCTGTAGCGATTGGTTTCATCGCCGCGTTCACGGCGGCCGCCGGGTGCCGTCGAACCGTCGACGCGCCCCCAACTGAAGCCCCCTCGTTGAGCGTGACCAACTGGACCGACGAGACGGAGCTCTTCATGGAGCACCCGCCGCTCGTAGCGGGCCGCTCGGCGCTGTTCGCGGTGCATCTGACGAAGCTCGACGACTTCACCGCGCTGAACGCCGGCCAGCCTCGGATCGAGCTCACACCAGCAGGTGGCGGTCCACCCGTTGTTTTCACGGGTTCAGCGCCCTCCAGGCCTGGAGCGTTCCGCGTCGAAGGCTCGCCACCCGCGCCGGGCAGCTATCGTTGGACGCTCGTCGTGGACGCACCAGGGCTCTCCGATCGCCACGACCTTGGCGAGGTGACCGTCTTTGGCGACGAACCGGCGGCATTGGCGGCCGCGGCCAGTCGGGCGCCGGACGATCCTGCGGCCATCGCGTACCTCAAGGAACAGCAATGGACCAATGAGTTCGCCGCGCAGCCGGTCCGGGCCGTGGACTTGCGGACGGCGATTCGAGTGCCGGCGGTCATCGAAGCGCTCTCGGGCGGCGAAGCCATCGTGGCCGCGCCGGCCGCGGGTCGTTTCACCGCGGAATCGCTGGTGGCGATCGGCGCGACGGTTCGGGCTGGCGCCTCGCTCGGACTCCTGGAGCCGCGCCTGTCGAATGGCGACGATCGCGCCACGCTGGCGGCCGCCGTGGCGGAGACCCGCGCGGTCGTCGACGGGGCGCGCGCCGAACAGAGTCGCGCGCAACGGCTGCTCGCGGATCGCGCGGCTCCCGCGCGACGCGTCGAGGACGCCCAACGAGCGGTTGCCGTGGCGGAGGCCCGGCTCCGCGCCGCCGAGGCCCGCCTCGCGCAGCGTGATGAAACGTTGGGCGCTGGCGGCGGGGCCGCGGCGGGGAACGCCTTCGTGCTGCGGGCACCCATCAATGGTCGTGTGGCGGATGTTTTTGCGACCCTCGGCGCGTCGTACGACGAGGGCGCGCCGCTGTTCAAGATCGTCCGCACCGATCGCGTCGAGCTTCGCGCGCACGTGCCGGCCGCCGACGCCGCGTCGGCCCGCACCGCGTCGGCCGTCGCGCTGGAAGTTGCCGGTCGCTCCGACCCGATCCCGCTGCGGTTCGAGCACGTGCACGACGCGGGCGTGATCGACGCGGCCACCCACGCGCTGCCCGTGCAGTTCGAGATCGTCAACCCTGGCGGTCAACTGCTGATCGGCCAGACGGGAACCGCCATCCTCTACCAGCGAACGATCGAGCGGGTTCCGGCGGTGCCGAAGGCGGCCGTGCTGATGGAAGCAGGCCGCCCGTACGTGTTCGTTCAGATCAGCGGCGAACGCTTTGCGCGCCGATCGGTGGAAATCGCCGTTCGTGACGGGGACTGGATCGGTGTCAAAACGGGACTCCAGCCGGGCGACCGCGTCGTCACCCGCGGCGCCTACGAGATTCAGCTGGCCTCGGCGGCAAAGGGATTGCCCGCCGAAGGCCACGTGCACTGAGGGGACCGGCATGAAACGCCTGATTCAATGGTCGATCGACCACCACTGGATGGTGGTGGCGCTGTCGATGCTGTTGTTCGCCGCCGGGGCCTGGACGGCATGGCGGATGCCGATCGATGTCTTCCCGGACCTGACCGCGCCCACGGTCACGGTGCTCGCCGAAGGACACGGCATGGCGCCCGACGAGATGGAATCGCTCGTCACGTTTCCCATCGAAAGCGCCATCAACGGCGCCTCTGGCGTCCGCCGTGTGCGGTCGGCAACGGCCGTCGGCGTGGCCGTTGTCTGGGTGGAATTCGATTGGGGCGCCGACATCTTCACGGCGCGCCAGCTCGTGGCGGAAAAACTGTCGCTCGTGAGCGGGACGCTGCCCCCGCAAGTCGAGCGCCCGGTTCTCGCGCCGATTTCGTCGATCATGGGCGAGATTCTCTTCTTCGCGATCTCGTCGAACACCGACGATCCGTTGACGCTCCGCACGATTGCCGACACCACCGTGCGGCGGCGCTTGCTGGCCGTGCCTGGTGTGTCCCAGATCACGCCTATCGGGGGAGCCGAGCGGCAGTTTCAGGTCCTCGCGCGCCCCGACGCGCTCCGCGCCAACAAGGTGTCGCTGACCGAGCTGCTGGACGCGGTACGAGGCGCGAGCCAAAACACCTCCGCGGGCATCTACACCGAAGGCTCCCAGGAGTATGTGCTGGAAGCGATTGGCCGCGTCAGAACGCCCCAGGAGATTGGTGAGGGCGTTGTGGCGCTGCGCGGCACGCGCACCGTCCTGGTGCGCGACGTGGCCGAGGTGCGCGAAGGCGCCGCGCTGAAGCGGGGTGAAGGCTCCCGCAGCGGCAAGCCGGCCGTGATCGTCGGCGTCCAGAAACAGCCCACGGCCAACACGATCGAGTTGACGGCCAGGCTCGATCGCGAGCTCGACGCGATCCAACGGGACCTCCCGCGCGGGATCACCATCGACCGCCGCATCTTCCGGCAGGCCGACTTCATCGAAGTGGCCGTCGACAACGTCGTGAAGGCCCTCCGCGACGGCGGCCTGCTCGTGGTCGCCATCGTCATCGTGTTTCTGGCGAACCTGCGTGCAGCTGGCATCACGTTGACCGCGATGCCGCTCTCGCTGGCAGCCGGAGTGCTGGTGTTGCGCGCCTTTGGCGCCAGCATCAACACCATGACGCTCGGCGGAATGGCCATCGCCATCGGCGCCCTCGTCGACGACGCGATCATCGATGTGGAGAACGTCGTCCGGCGGCTGCGCGAGAACGCCGTGCGGCCGGCGGAGGAGCGGCGGCCGGCGCCCGAGGTGATCCGCGACGCCACGCTCGAGATTCGGACGTCGATCGTCTTCGCGACGATCATCATCGTGCTGGTCTTTCTGCCGGTCTTTGGACTTTCGGGCGTCGAGGGACGACTGCTGGCGCCGCTCGCCTTTGCGTACATCATCGCGCTCGCGGCGTCGCTGCTCGTCGCTATCATCGTCACCCCGGCGCTGTGCGCCGCGTTCCTGCCCCACGCGCGATCGATCGCCGCGGGGCACGACGGATGGCTGGCGCGGACGCTCAAGGCCAGGTTCGCGCAGGTGCTGCCGCGCGCGCTCGACCATCCTTTTGCCGTGACGGCCCTTTCGGCGGCCCTTCTCGTGGCGGCCGTCGGCGCGATGGCACGCCTGGGCTCGTCGTTCCTGCCCGAATTTCACGAGGGCAGTCTGACCGTCCAGGCGAACACGCTGCCGGGCACGTCGCTCGCGAAGTCCGATGAAATCGGCCGGCGCGTCGAGCAGATCCTACTCGCGCAGCCGGAGGTCGTGGCCACCGCGCGCCGGACCGGGCGCGCCGAGTTCGATGAGCACGTCCAGGGCGTCGAGGCGGCGGAGATCGACGTGGGTCTGCGAGAGACGGACCGGCCGCGCGCCGACCTGCTGGCCGAACTGCGGCGGGGCTTTTCGACGCTGCCGGGCGCCAACGTGACGATCGGGCAGCCGATCTCGCATCGCATCGATCACATGCTGTCGGGCACCCGCGCGAACATTGCCGTGAAAGTGTTCGGCGACGACCTCGGCACGCTGAGGCGGCTCGGCGAGCGCGTGCGCGAGACGATGGCCGGAGTAGGGGGAGTCGTCGACCTGTCGTTGGAACAGCAGATGGACATTCCGTTCGTGCGCTTCGTCCTGAATCGGCCCGCCATCGCTCGCCACGGGCTGCGCGCCGACCAGGTCGCCGAGGCGATCGAGACGAGCTTCGCGGGCGCGACGGTGGGCCGGATCTTCGACCGGGGCACCGCGTTCGATCTCGTCGTCAAGCTCGATCCGGGCGCGCAGGCCGATTTCGACCGCATCGCCGATCTCCCGGTGGACACGCCAGGCGGCCAGGTGGTGCCAGTACGGCTCCTGGCCGATGTGCGCCGCGAAGAAGGGCCGAACATGATTCTGCGCGAGAACGTGCAGCGCCGGATCGTCATCTCCGCCAACGTCGCGGGCCGCGATTTGGGAAGCGTGGTCGGCGACATCCAATCGGCCGTGGCGCAGTCGGTCGCCATGCCGGCCGGCTACCGTGTCGAGTACGGCGGTCAGTTCGAAAGCGAGCAGAGCGCGTCCGAGCGGCTGGCGGTGCTCGGTCTGGCGGTCCTCGCCGGTCTCTTCATGATCCTCGTCCTCGCCTTCGGACGGGCGCGTGATGCCCTGCTCATCATGCTGAATCTGCCCCTGGCGCTCGTCGGCGGCGTGGCGGGCGTGTATCTGTCCGGGGGCGTCCTGAACGTGGCGACGATGATTGGATTCATCACGCTGTTCGGGATTGCGACGCGGAACGGCATCATGCTCGTGTCGCACATCCACCATCTGATCGAGCAGGAAGGCGTGACCGATTTCCGCGTCGCGGTGGAGCGCGGCGCGCACGAACGGCTCGTCCCGATTCTGATGACCGCCATGGCCGCCGGCCTCGCCCTGATCCCGCTGGCGCTCGGCGGCGGCAGGAGCGGCAGCGAGATTCAGACGCCGATGGCCATCGTCATCCTGTGCGGCCTCGTGAGCTCGACATTGCTGAACATGGTCGTGGTGCCGACTCTGTATCTACGATACGGTCGAGCCGCGAGAGCCGCCGCCTGATCGTAGAACGTTGGTCGGTCGCGAGAATACGCCGATTGTCCGCGAACCCAGTTCGAGGAGGAGCGCCTTGACACCGCCAGCTTCTTCGAAGCCGTAAATCGCGGCGATGTTGGGATGATTCAGCGGCCGATGACCGGAACTGGAGACGCGTTGCAGCAGTTCGGTGAGTTCATCCTCAAGGCTCAGCAGGCGATCCAATCGATTGGATTCCCCGTGGTGTTGCCCGGCGCCGCGCAAAAGGCCACGCGCAGCTGGGCAGGGCTCCAGAACCGAGGGCGTGTAACACGCAGACGATTGGCAGTTAACGAGTTATGCTCTACGAACCACCCGCCGAAGAACCTTGTTGGTGGAGCAGAAGCGAGCGTTAAAGTTAAGCGATGGGCAAGCAACGTAAGCCCGGCGCAACCCCCGAGGGCGCCCTCGAACAGGACGTGCGCGATCAGGAAGTTCTTCGCGCCAACAGGGAATTGGCGGCGTATTTCAAGGGGCGCCGTACCGAGCGTGAGGCGCGCGCCGCTCTGAAGATCATCAAGGCGTTCGTTCGCGACCGTGAGCGTCGGGACGCGAAGGGCCGGCCGCCCTTGCCGCGTGCTCGCGTGGTGAAGACGCCGAAGGACGTCACGACTCGACGAGCCGAGAATGCGGGCGAGGCGCGGCGCGTCAGGAAGGCGCGCGCCACACGCCGAGACCACGTGACGGCGCCGATCGCGCCGCACAAGCATCCGGAATTTCTGCCGTTGCCGGAGTCAGATGAACGAACAGCCGAATAAGAGCCACGAAGGCACGAAGACACGAAGAAGAGGCCGGACTTTCCGGTGCGAGTGTCGAGATGAACAGATGAAAGCGTTCGAACTTCGGATAGCCGCGCTATTGGTCGCCACGATAGCGATGTTCGCGACGGCGCTCCAGGCACAGAGGACCGGCGACGCCTCGAAGCCGGTTGCTGCGAGCCAGGGCCCGGAGGCCACCGAAGTCTGGACCGATCATCTCAAGATCAAGAACTATCCGAGTCAGCCGGAGATCTCGCCAGGTCGCCCTGTGTCCCTGGTCGTCGAGATTGAGCCCGGTGCGCGGATGCACGTGTATGCGCCGGGCGCCGATGACTACCAGGTCATCACATTGAGGATGGCCGAGCAGCCGTTTGTGCGCCTGCCGCCGGTGCAGTATCCCGCTTCGGAGATCTACGTGTTCGAGCCGCTCGACGAGCGCATCCCCGTCTACCAGCGGCCATTCAAGCTGATTCAGGACGTGACACTTGACACACGGCCGGAAGCGCTGGCGGCATTTCGCAGCAAGCCGTCGCTGAAAGTCACGGGAACGCTCGAGTACCAGGCATGCGACGACAAGGTCTGCTTCAAGCCTGTGTCCGTTCCGCTGTCGTGGACGCTCGCGCTCAGGCCCAGCGGGGCCCAGGGATCCGGCGGGACACCGGCGTCCTAAGCCACAAACGCGGGCTGTCAGGCCCGTTATGCTGGGTCGAAATGAGAATGTTGTACTCGTTCCGCATAACGGGCTAGGCGCGAACGGCGCGCCTGCGTCCCTCGACGATGCTCGGGACGCCCTGAGCATTGTCGTCCCTCGACTGGGCTCGGGACGACCCTG
>Ga0156018_1008_pt1 | contig 10441 bp, 7 predicted proteins | sample RifCSPlowO2_02_FD_107672 | JGI IMG/M metagenome (GOLD analysis project Ga0156018, IMG submission 107672) | Acidobacteria bacterium RIFCSPLOWO2_02_FULL_65_29 | reverse complement strand
GCTCGCGTGCGACCTATCGTGCCGTCACTGCCGCGCCAGCGCCCTTCCCTGCCGCGACACGCGGGAGTTGACGACGGACGAAGCGTTCCGCGTGTTGGACGATCTCGCGACGTCCCCCGCTCTCCCCCACGTGATTCTGACAGGCGGCGATCCCCTCAAGCGGCCCGACTTCTTCTCCATCGTCGCGCACACGGTCAGTCTGGGGCTGCCGTGCCTGGTGGCCCCAAGCGCCACACCGCTGCTCACCGGCGAGACCATCGGCGCGCTCAGGGTGAGCGGCGTGGAAGCGATGTCTCTCAGCCTGGATGGCTCCAATCCCGAGCGGCACGACAATTTTCGCGGCGTGCCGGGGACTTTCGCCCGTACGTTGACGGCCGCCCGCGAGATCATCGACTCCGGCATCTCGCTTCAGGTCAACACGCTCGTGACGAACGAGACGCGGGAGGATCTGCCCGCGATTCACCGTCTCGTCCAGGAGATTGGCGCGCACCGCTGGAGCCTGTTTTTTCTCATCACCATGGGGCGGGGAAGGACCCTGGGGCAAATCACGCCGGCCGAATCAGAAACCGTGCTCAATTGGGCCCTCGACCACGCCGGCGATGCTCGGCCCATCGTGACCACAACCGAGGCGCCGCACTACCGTCGGATCGCGCTGACTCGCCAGCGAGCCGGCGCCGGCCACTCACCGAAAGCGGACGTGATCCGGCGAGGCCTCGGCATGCGAGACGGCAACGGCGTCATGTTCATTTCGCATACCGGCGAGGTTCAGCCTTCCGGGTTCCTCCCCCTCACCGCGGGCAACGCTCGAACCGCGAACCCCCTGCAGATCTATCGTGAGTCGCCTATTTTTCAACGCCTCAGGCGACCGGATCAATTCGCCGGCCCCTGCGGCCGCTGCGAATTTCGCGCGGTCTGTGGCGGCTCGCGGGCGCGTGCGTATGCGGCGACCGGAAACGCGCTTGGCTCCGATCCGCTCTGCTCGTACGAGCCGGGCTCCTCGGCCTGGGAGCCGGCGGACACATCAAGGCTCGCGATGGTCGCAGGAAGGGAAATCCGGAACGAAGTGAACCCATGATGACAAGCCTTTCCTCGCCGGTCGCGGCTCAGCTCGGCCCTCGCGACGAACTGCCGTCGAGACAGACGCCCTGGAACTGCGGTTGGGCCCATGTGGCGGGAACCGTCAGAACGGCACCCACCGCCGACGCACCGGGCGTGTTGTGGAGCTGCCGGATCCGAGAGCGGGCTGCTGCGCCGCTGTTCACCCGCGAAGAATGCCGGGCGTGCGGCCGATGGTGTCCCCGCGAGGGCATCGTGAGCGCGGACTGGACATCCGGGGCGTGTGCATCCCCGCCGTCTTCGGCGAGCCCGATCCGTCACGTTCACTATCGACGGGGCTCGCCGATCATCCAGGAAGGGGCCCCGGCCGATGTTCTCTACACGATTCTCAGTGGGACGGCCAAGCTGTTCAAGCTGACCTCGTCTGGGAGCGCGATCGGGATTGGTATCTCCGTGCCGGGCAGCCCGCTCGGGGCCGAATGGATTCTCGAGGGTTCGTCGTTTGCGACCATGGCCGTCGCACTCGAAGGCACCACCTGCATTGCGGCGCCCCGTCACGTCGTGGTGAGCCTGCTGGATCGGCATCCGCTGCTGCTTCGAGAGCTGCTTTGTGAGATCAGTCAGCGCGAGCGGTACCTCATGGGCCGGATTGCCGAATTAGGCGGGGCGCGCGTCGAGGCTCGCTTCGCGCACCTGTTCCTGGAGCTGGCAGTCAGGGTCGGCGTGCGAGAGCACGGGCAGATCGTCATCAGGACTCCCCTGCTGCGTCAGGACCTCGCCGATCTCGCCGGCACCACGGTCGAAACGTCCATTCGCCTGATGAGCCGGTGGAACAAGCAGGGCATCGTCACGACCCGGGCCGGAGGGTTCGTGATCCGCGATCGCACGACGCTCGAACACCTCCGGCGCAGCTGACGTCAGCACTCCCCGAGTCCCCCGCCTACGCTCGCCCGCAATTCGGGCGAGCTACGGCGTGGCACGCCGTAGCGTCGAAGGCGCGAAGGCGGCGAATCCAGAGTCTAGAGCCGACAACAGGGCGGCGAAAGGCGGCAGGCGGCGCAGGCCTAGGTTTTTTGTCAAAAGCATCGCTCGGAGCAACAGGATTGGCCTATTCTAAGGAACGCGGGCTCGGCCTGCCCGCCGTCGCTCGCCCCGCGATTAGGCGAGCGGAGGTGCGGGCTCGGGATGAGGAAACAGCGACGGAGGCTGCCGATGCGAGTTCGACTCTTTACTTTGGTTGCCGGCTCTGTGATTGCCGTGGCCGTGGCCGCGGTATCGGCTCAGACGGGTAAGCCCTGGGCGGCGGCACGCACGGCGTGGGGCCACCCTGATCTGCAGGGCATCTGGAACGCCGCGACGCTCACGCCACTCGAGCGGCCCGACACCGCGGGCGGCAAGTTGTCGCTCACGAAAGAGGAGGCCGACGCGATCGAACGGACCGAACGGGCGCGGGTCGAGCTGCGCGCCCGGCCGAGCGACCCCAACCGCGCGGCCCCCGTCACCGGAGGCGCGGTCGGCGGCTACAACAATTTCTGGATCGATCGCGGCACATCGGCGTTCGTGGTCGACGGCCAGCATCGGACGTCGATCATCGTCGATCCGGCCGACGGCAAGATTCCGCGGATGCTGCCCGAGGCGCAGCGCAGAAACAGGGGCGCGCGCGGCACGGTCGTGCGGCCGACCTCCGACGCCCCGGAAAGCGCGGCGGTGGAAGGTCCGGGTGCGTTCGACGATCCGGAGCTGCGTCCGCTCGGCGAGCGCTGTCTGCTGGGATTCGGCTCGACCTCGGGTCCGCCGACCCTGCCGAACTACTTCTACAACAATTACAAACAGATCGTGCAGACGCCGGACCACGTGATGATCCTCATCGAGATGGTCCACGACGCTCGGATCATCCGGCTGAACGGTCAGCACCCGCCGGCGAGCATCAAGAAATGGATGGGCGATTCGATCGGGCGATTCGAGGGCGACACGCTGGTGGTTGAAACGACCAACTTCAGCAACAAGACCCGTTTCCGCGGGTCGTCCGATCAGATGAAGGTCATCGAGCGCTTCAGGCGCGTCGGCGAAGACACGATTCTCTATCGTTTCACGATCGAGGATCCGTCGACGTGGGCGACACCCTGGACCGGCGAGTATCCATGGGTGGCGACCGACGAGATGATGTACGAGTACGCGTGCCACGAGGGCAACTACGCGCTTGGAGATATTCTGCGTGGTGAGCGGGTACTGGACAAGGAACGGACGGCGAAGCCTTAGCATCACCACGCCATCACATAACTGTCGCCCGTCGGACTCACGCCGCCCATGAGCACGCCCGTCCGCGGGTGCACCATGACAGCCTTGACCGATCCGACGCCGCGCACGTCACGCAGGTCGAGCTGGTGCCCCTTCCCCGCGAGATCGGCGCGCACGGTTTCTGACAGCAGTCGCGGCGTCAGGAGCTTGCCCAGCACGGCGTGCGGATAGTACGAGTCGCGGAAGCTGTTGCTGATCACCGACGGCTGCTCGAGCGCCAGCTGCACGGGCATGCCGAACTCGACGACGTTCAGGAAGAACTGGAGCTGCGTCTGCGGCTGCGTGTCCGCGCCAGGCGTGCCGAACACGAGGAACGGCTTGCCGTCCCTGAGCGCCAGGGCGGGATTGATCGTCTGCCGAACCTTTTTCCCGGGCTGGAGCGAGTTCACGTCCCCGGGCTCCAGGTGGTAGTACCGCATGCGATCGTTCATGAAGAACCCGCCGTTGCCGACGACGATGCCGCTGCCGAATCCGCTCAGCAGGCTCGACGTGATCGACACCATGTTGTGGTCCTTGTCGACGACGGCAAGGTAGGTCGTCAGGTTCAGGATCTCGTCGGGATCGAACGGCCGCGCGAGGGTGGGCGCCCGCTGCGGCGACGCGTAAGCCTGAGCGCCCGTGGACGGCCGGACACTCAACGGGTCGCCGGGGGCCGGCTCGCCCGCAATCGCGCGATCCGGATCAATCGCGCGGCGGCGCGCCGCCGCGTATTCCTTCGACAGCAATTGCTTCATCGGGATGTTCGGCACGAACTTTGGATCGCCCACGAACGTGTTCCGATCGGCAAATGAAAGTTTCAGCGCTTCCGTGACCGCGTGCAGGTACGGTGCGCTGTTGTGTCCCATCGCGCGCAGGTCGAAGCCTTCGAGGATGTTGAGCGCCTCGAGCATCACAAAGCCCTGCGAGTTCGGCGGGCACTCGTAGACGTCCGTGCCGCGGTACGTGATTTTGAGCGGCGCATCCTCGAAGGCGCGGATGCCAGCCAGATCCGCTTCCGTGACGATGCCGCCGACACTCTGCAGGAACGTCGCGAGGTTCTTCGCGCCCTCGCCGCGGTAGAACGCGTCGGGACCCTTCGAGGCGACGGCGCGCAGGGTGCGGGCCAGGTCTTTGTTGATCAGGATGTCGCCCATCTCGAGCGGCTTGCCGTCCTTGAACCAGAGCTTGGTGGTCGACGGCCATTTCTCGAGCTTCGCGCGGCTGCCAGACAGGCTGCGCGCGAGCGTTTCCGAGATTGGGAATCCACCGTCGGCCATCTCAACGGCCGGCGCCAGCACACTCGCGAGCGGCATGGTGCCGTACTTCTGCACGGCAAGCGCGGCGCCCGAGACGGCGCCCGGCACGGCAATCGACAACGGGCCCGTATCGGGGATGCCGCCCTGCTTGGTGTAGAACTCGATGGTCGCGGCGCCGGGCGCGTAGCCGGTGCCGTTGATGAACTTCACCTCTTTGGTCTTGGCGTCGTAGAAGAGGATGAACATGTCGGCGCCCAGGCCCGTCATGCCTGGCTCGACCTGCCCCTGGACGGCCCACGTCGCGATGGCCGCGTCGATGGCGTTGCCGCCCGCCTTCAGGATGCGCATCCCTGCTTCGGCCGCGAGCGGATGGCCGGCCGCCACCATGCCGTGCTGAGCGACGACCGTCGGCCGCCAGCTCGTGCCCTGCTGCGCGGAGGGGTGCGCGAGCCACACCGCGAAAACGACGAACGCCGCGACGAGTGACAAGCGCTTCGCCATCATGTCCTCCCTAGTCACGACGATCAACGCGGAGACCGCAGAGACCGCCGAATTCTCATGGATCTCATCTGTCGATCGGTGCGTGGTATCTCTTCAAGAATTTCTCTGTGAGCTCTGCGTGCTCTGCGTTGATCGTCGTGGCTACCGCGCACCGATTATATCAACCGCAATCGCGAATGACGTTCGAAACGGAGCGGCCGACACGAGGACAACCGCATCCCTCGGCGAGCCCGGGATGCTCTGAGCTCGTCGACAGGGCAGAACGCGCGGAGAGCGCGGAATACCTGATCGATGAGCTCTGCGATCTCCGCGGTCTCTGCCCTTCGACCCTCGACTGGCTCTGGGTCGTCCCGAGCGTCATCGAGAGGTTACAAGCTCAGGGCATCCCGAGCCTGTCGAGGGATGCGGTGATCGTCGTGGCTACGCGATCATCGAAGCGATCAGCGCGCCCGCACCGTACGCGGCCGCCGCCACGAGCGCCCCGAGAACGAGCATTTCCAGACCCGCCCGCCACCAGCGATCGACCGTCACGACCGACCGAAGCGCCCCAACACTGAAGAGCGCGAGAAAGGTGAGGCAGACGGACCACGAAAACTGGCCGGGCCGGATCGCCGGCAGCACGTAGGGCAAGAGCGGCAGCGCGCCGGCCGTCACAAACGCCAGGAGCGTCGCGACGGCGTGCCTCACGGGAAACGCTTCCTCCTCGGGCAGGTTGTCGGCCTCGCGGGCGCTCTCGTTGGATCGGATCGACAGGAAGTTTCCGACGGCCATCGAGAGTCCGTCGGCGGCGAGATTGGCCACGCCCACGACGAGCACGGCCGTACGCGACAGATTCCCGCCGGCGACGCCGGCGACCACCGCGAACGTCGTGATGATGCCGTCGTTGGCGCCGTACACCAGGTCTCTGATGTAGTGCCGCGCCATCGCGGCGGCGCCGCTGGGCTCGACGTGGTTCGAGAGGCGGGCCACGTTCTCGATTATGCATTTTTCGCGGCAGCCGCGCCTTGAAACGTGGGATTGAAGCTGGCACGCGGGCAGTAGAATGTGACAGTCTGAGCCTGCCACAGCACGGGAGGTGCCGGATGACTACCCCTTCTCGAGGTCTGCCGATCGCGCTCGCCGTCGCCCTGGTCACGACGTCGCCGCAGGCCCGCCAGCGCCCCGCGGCGAACGATCAGGCCGCTGCGCCGTCGGTCACACCCTCGGCGCCGGCGCGATCGCGGACGCCGCCGCGCACCTCGTGGGGCGATCCCGATCTGGACGGCGTCTGGAACTACGCCACTCTGACGCCGCTCGAACGCGGGCGGGACATGGCCGGCAAAGACATCCTGAGCGAAGAGGAGGCGACGGCACTCGAGCGGCAAACGATCGCGCGACGCGCCACGACCAACGCCACGGCCGGCCCCGACTGGTGGGATACGGGCACGGCGGTGCTGAAGAACCGGCGCACATCTCTCGTCGTCGACCCGCCCGACGGCCGCGTGCCGCCGATGACGCCCGAAGCGCAAAAGCGTCAAGCTGCCCGTGCGCGCCCCAACCGCAACAATCCCGAGGCGCCGGAAGATCTCGCGCTCAACGAGCGCTGCCTGCTCTGGGCCACGGCCGGGCCGCCGATGCTGCCGGGCGTGTACAACAACAACGTCCAGTTCATTCAGACGCGCGACTTCATCGTGATCTTCAACGAGATGATTCACGACGCGCGCATCGTGCCCATGGACGGTCGCCCGCACGGCACCGTGCGCCGCTGGATGGGCGATTCGCGCGGACGCTGGGAGGGCCAGACGCTCGTCGTCGACACCGTACACTTCATCGACAAGGTGAATTTCCGGGGGTCGAGCGAGAACCTGCATCTCGTGGAACGCTTCACGCGCACCTCCGACGACACGCTCGAGTACCGCTTCACGGTCGACGACCCGACGACCTGGACGAGGCCGTGGAGCGCTGACGTGGCCATGACGCGCATTCCTGGCCCAATCTACGAGTATGCCTGCCACGAAGGCAACGAACGGAGCGTCGTCGGCTCGCTCAGCGGCACGCTGGCCACCTCTGCGCCCGGCAATAGGTGAGAGACGACGAAATTAAGAATTGAGAAGTAAGAAGGCGATGTCCGTGCCAAGACTGCTCGCGACCGTCATGACCGTCGCGCTCGCGGCAGCCGTTCTGGCCGCTCAGCCGCCGGCGCGGACGCCCGATATCCATTACGTGCCGACGCGGCAGTCGGTGGCGAAGGCGATGCTCGAGCTCGCGCACGTCACAGCCGATGACGTCGTCTACGATCTGGGCTCGGGCGACGGACGGATTCTCGTGATTGCCGCGCAGACATTCGGCGCGCGGGGCGTGGGCATCGAGATCGACCGCCAGCTGGTCGAGCGGTCGCGCGAGATCGCCCGCGAAGGCGGCGTTGCCGACCGTGTCACGTTCATCGAAGGCGATTTGTTCGCCACCGACATTTCGCCCGCGACCGTCGTGACCTTGTATCTGTCGACGACGGTCAACATGCGGCTCGAGCCGAAGCTGAAACGGGAGCTCCGGCCCGGCACCCGTGTTGTCTCGCAGCAGTTCCGCATCGGCGCGTGGCCGCCCGACGTGGCCACTCGCGCCGAGAGCCAGCAGTTGTTTCTCTGGACGATTCGATAGACCTGCGTTCCTCGTCGTGGAGGCGGCCGTGGTGACCTCTTTCCTCTCGCACGACACCGATCGATCGACGCGATCGCTCGACGCGCGCGCCGACGACACCGACGCGCGCGACTTCGTCTATCAGCCGACGATTGCGCTGCTGCCCGGGACGCTCGATCGGCGGCCGCTCGCGCCGAAGATCCTCGATCAGGGGCAGGAGGGCGCCTGCGTCGGCTTCGCCCTTGCGGCCGTCATCAATATCAGCCTGGCCAGGCAGGACGAGGTGCGGCCGGCCCGCCGCCGAAGCGCCACAGGCGGCGCCGGCTCGCTCGCGAGCGCGCGCATGCTGTACGAGATGGCGCGCCGGTACGACGAATGGAAAGGCGAGGGGTACTCAGGTACCAGCCCCCGCGGCGCGATGAAGGCCTGGCATCACGTTGGCGCCGCATCCGAGGCCGCGTGGCCCCTCGACTCGAGAGAGCGCGAGTGGACGCCGGAGCGAGCGGACGACGCGCGGTCACGGCCTCTCGGCGCCTATTATCGCGTGCTCGACAGCGACCCGCTCCACGTGCAGGCCGCAGTCCTGGAGGCCGACGCCGTGCTGGTCTCGCTGTGGGTCCACAGCGGCTGGCGCCACGATCAGCTCCTCGCGCCCGCCAGAGGCGCCGTCACGATCAAGCGCATCGACAGCCGTCCGGGAGGCCGCAGTCTGCACGCCGTGGCCATCGTGGGCTACACGCCCGACGGCCTGATCGTGCAGAACTCGTGGGGCCGGCGCTGGGGTACTGGCGGGTTCGCGCTGCTCGCCTACGACGACTGGTTCGCGAACCGGCAGGACGCCTGGATCGCGCGTCCAGGGCCCCGCACCAACGACAGCCAGGGACGCGCGCGCATTTTTCTCGCCGGCTTTGCCGGAGAGGCCGGCGCGCCCTCGCGCGTCGACACGTCGGCCGAAGGCCTCGACATACCAGCCGGGGCGCTGCCCTTCTTCATCAATACCGGCGACCAGGGCGGCCTCGACGGCACGCATCGACTGAAAACGCGGATCGAGGAACTGCCCGGCATGGCAGCGAAAGTCCGCGAGCAGCAGACCGTCGACGGCCATCGCCACGTGATGCTGTACGCGCACGGCGGTCTCGACGCCGAGACCGAGGGCGTGCGGATCGCGTCACGCATTTTCACAGCCTGCCGCGCCAGCGGCCAGACGGCGTACTTCTTCGTGTGGGAAACAGGCACGTTCGAAAGCGTGCTCGGCCTTCTGCGGAGCCGTGACGACGCGGCAGGACCGGAAGCCGTGGGATTTTCGATCCCCGAGATCCTCGGGGCGATCAAGAAGGGTGCGGCGAATATTGGCCGCGCCGTGCAGAAAGCGATTGGCGCGGCCTCGGCCGGCGCGATCCGTCCTATCTGGAAGGAAATGACCGGGCGCGCGGAGGGCGCGTCCGCGTCAAGAGGCGGCGCGCGGCTGTTTACCGGCGAGCTGCTCAAAGCGATGCGCGACGACGACCGCGGCGTCCCGTACGTGCTGCACCTGGTCGGCCACAGCGCCGGAGCGATCTATCTGTCCTTCCTCTGGGACCACCTGCTGCGCACCGAGCTCACCGACCCGGTGATTGCCGGTACGGGCGTCACGCTGGGATCGATTCATCTGATGGCGCCGGCACTCAGCGTCGCTGATGCCGAGGCCCGCTTCATGGCGGGCGGCGCGCTGCCGGTGGCGCGAAAGAACTTTCGGGTCTACATGCTAGGCGACGAAAAGGAACAGACTGATAACATCGGTGTGTACCCGAGCTCGCTGCTCACATACGTGGCCGACCATCTCCAGGCCAGGAAGGGCCGCGTGCCGATTCTCGGCATCGGATCGGATTTCCGGAAGCGGTACAGGAACAGCGGCGGCCCATGGCCGGTGCCTGCGTCCCCCGGCACGGAACGGCACGGACAGTTTGATGACGAGGGCCACGAAATCGACACTATTATTGAGGAGATTGCGGCGGGGAAATACGTCTGAGAGTGTGGAATTTGAGGATTTGAGGATTTGAGGATTTGAGGATTGAGGAGTTGAGGAGTTGAGGAGTTGAGGAGTTGAGGAGTTATCGTCCGGAGGGACTGAGCATGCGAGCCAGTGTATGTGTCGCGGCGGCGTGTGCGGCGGTTGTGGGACTTGGCTCGGCGGTGGCGGCGCAGCGCGGCGGCGCGGCGCCCGCGCCCGACGATCCCGTGAAGACGCTCGTGGATCGGCTCGACCTCGAACGCTACAAAGCGACGATCAAGGGCCTCACGGCATTTGGCGATCGGCGTCAGGGCACGGATCGCAATCGCGCGGCGGTGGACTGGATCGAAGCCCAGCTCAAAAGCTACGGCTGCACGAACACCGAGCGCGTGAAGTACGAGTACCGCTCGCGGCCGCCCAATCCCGCGCCCGCCTCGCCCGCCACGCAGCCGGGGCGCGGTGTGGCGCCACAGGCGCCACCCGTGGCATCGGGCGGCGGACGCCCCCGAGGGATCCGTACGCGCACCAGCGTGAATACGGATCCGAGGCTGCAGCCCGATGAAAAGCTGCGCGCGCTCAACACGCAGCCGGCTGTCGACGGCCCTCGCGAGGAAGTCTTCTGCACCAAGGTCGGTGCCACGCGCCCGGACGAGATGTACATCGTCGGCGCGCACATGGACGGGCACGGCTGGGGCGAGGCCGCCAACGACGACGGATCGGGCACGGCGCTCGTGATGGAGTTGGC
>Ga0156018_1081_pt1 | contig 10512 bp, 11 predicted proteins | sample RifCSPlowO2_02_FD_107672 | JGI IMG/M metagenome (GOLD analysis project Ga0156018, IMG submission 107672) | Acidobacteria bacterium RIFCSPLOWO2_02_FULL_65_29 | reverse complement strand
GAACGTCGCCCTCGAGAACGGCGATCCGGTGGCCATGGTGTTGCCGGACCGGGACGGCCTGGGCGTGCCGGTGATGCCCAACATGGTGTCGCTCGTCGCGGATGCGCCGCATGCGGACGAAGGGCGAAAGCTGATCGATTATCTCGTGTCGCCCGATGTCGAGCGTCAGCTGGCCGAGTCCGCGGCCGTGCAGATTCCCTTGCATGCGGGCGTTCCAGGTCCGAAGAACCTTCCCGCGATCGACAGTTTCAAACCGATGACGCTCGACTACTCCGGCGCGGCCAGCCGGGTGGAGGATGTGACGGCCCGTCTGGCGTCGATGCTCGGGCTCTAGAGCGCGGATTGAGACGTCAAAGGATGTGGGGACGAGGGTCGAGCCGCACGCTGGTGATCGGGACCGCTCTTGCGGCGTTCGTCGTTGTGTGCCTGCTTCCCCCGATGTACATGCTGGTCCTCAGCGTGGCCCCTGCCGCCGGCCGGCAGTCGGCCTTCGCGGCGCTGCTCCTTGACACGCGGCAGCGTGAGCTGCTGGCCAACAGCGCCCTGCTCGGCGCCGGCACGGCGATCCTTGCCACGATCGTCGGCGTCCCACTCGGTCTCGCATTGGCGCGCATACCGTTGCGGCGCAAGGCGGTCCTTCGATTGGCGCTCGTGGCGCCTGTGCTGCTCCCGCCCTATGTCGCAGGCCTGGCCTGGATCTATCTCGGCGGCAGCCGCGGGTTGATTGCCGCCGTGGCCGGCCGCGACCTGCTCTCCGACTGGACCTACAGCCTGCCGGGTGCCGTGATCGTCTTGGGCCTGGCGCTCTATCCGTTGTCGATGCTCGCCACCGAAGTGGCCATGCGCCGCATCGACGGCCGCCTCGAAGAAGCCGCGCTGCTCGTCGCCGCACCCGGACGTACCCTCCGAAGGATTACGTTACCGCTCGCCGCCCCGAGCATCCTCGCCGCGGCGCTCGTCGTCTTCGTTCTCGCGATCTCCGAGCTCGGCGTACCCGGGCTGCTCCGCGTGCGGGTGTACACGACCGAGGTCTTCACCGCGTTTGCGGCGCTCTACGACTTCGGCCGGGCCACGCTCCTGGCGTTGCCCTTGTTGCTGCTATCGATCGCGGCCGCCGTCGTGGCGGGCGCGCTCGGTGGAGAGCGGCTCCTGGCGAGTCGTCGCGGCGCGGGCGTCCCTCCATTGCCGTTCGAGGCGTGGCGGCGGCCGGCCGGCGCGGCCGTCAGTCTTGTCGTCGCGGTCGCGCTTCTGATCCCCTTGGCCGTGCTCGGACGCGAAGCCCTCGGCGGGCCTTCGACGCGGGACGTGCTGGCCGGTTCGCGTGACGCCATCAGGAACAGCCTGGTGCTCGCAGCGACGGGTGCCACGGCCATCACGGCGCTGGCCGTTTGGATCGGGTACGCGCGAGCCCGTTCCCGGCCGCGCGTGGGCCGGTCCATGGATGTGCTGTTGGTCGTGCTGTTCGCGCTGCCGAGCACGGTCGTAGGTGTCGGCTTGATCGGGCTCTGGAACCGTCCCGGGCCCTTGGGTGCGGTATATGGGACGAACGTGATGATCCTGCTGGCCTATCTGGCTCGATTGGTGCCCGTCGCCGCCCTCGCGCTGGCCGCAAGCGTCCGGTTGATCCCGGCATCGCAGGAAGAGGCCGCGGCGGTGAGCGGAGCCGGGTGGCTCCGGACGATGATGCACATCGTTTTCCCCCAGATCCGGCACGGGTTGGCAGCCGCATGGGTCGTCGCGTTCATTCTGGCCTTCGGCGAGCTGGGCGCGACGATTCTGGTGGCTCCGGCCGGCGAGGCGACTCTGCCCATACGCATCTACACGATCATCGCCAACACGCCCTCCTCGCACGTAGCTGCGCTGGCCCTGCTACAAACGGCCGTGATACTCGTGCCGCTGGCAGCCCTGGGACTGACACTGTCTGCGCGGGAGAACTCGTGAGCGCGACGTTTCTCCGCCTGACAGGTATGACAAGGCGACACGGGTCGCGATCGGTCGTGGACGACGTCTCTCTCGACGTCGCGTTCGGCGAAGTCGTCGTCATCCTTGGACCGAGCGGGAGCGGGAAGACGACGCTGCTACGGCTTATCGCTGGTCTGGACGTACCGGACCATGGCGAGATCTGGCTCGACGGCCGGCGCGTGACGGAACGCGATCGGCGCCTCGTGCCGCCGCATCAGCGTCGAATCGGATTCGTCTTTCAGGATCTGGCGCTCTGGCCGCACCTCACGGTGCGAGAGAACCTTGGGTTCGTGGTGGGCTCGGCCGGTGTCGCGAAAGCGGGGCGGGACGAGCGCATCAGACACACGCTCGCGCTCGTACGAATTGACGCGTTGGCGAACCGATACCCGCACGAGATCTCGGGTGGAGAGCAGCAACGAGCGGCGCTCGCGCGCGCGCTTGTCGGGGAGCCACGTTTGCTCCTATTGGACGAGCCATTCTCCAGTCTCGACGCCGAATTGCGGGCGACGCTTCGTGGCGAGCTCGACGGCCTGCAGCGCGCGCTCCGGCTGACGACTGTCTACGTCACCCACGACCGAGAGGACGCCAGAGCCTTGGCCGATCGGATCGTCGAGATGCGACACGGGCGCATCGTGGCCGTGCACGAGACCGAACGCCGAGAGCGAGACTCATGAAGGCGTCAGCCTCCAGCCTCTAGCCAGGCGCCGCCGCTTCGAGCGCCAGCCTCGAGAAGAAGCGATACAGCATCCAGGCGTCGAGCACGCCGACGCCGACCACGACGAGGTACGCGGCGCTGGATTCGACGAGCCTCAACTCGCCGAGCAGACGCGATAATCCGAATGCGACGACGTACGCGTCGAAGCTCATACACAGCCGGCGGAAGGTCTCGACCCGCACGCGCTTGATGATAAACGCGCCAATCGGCACGCCGACCAGAATGCTCGGCACGATCCAGGGAATGAGCGCCATGCTCGTCGCGGTGAACAGCCCCACATACGCGTAGGCGACGGCCGTCATCGTCGACTCGGCCAGCCGGACGACGCCGAGCGCGGCGCGAAAATCACCCTTCGCGAAGCCCTGGTTGTTCAGCATCACGGCGAGCGGCGGTCCCGAAATCGTCGTGACCGAGTAGAGGACGCCGACGCCGCCGCCAAAGAGCGCACCCACCGCCCGTTCCGATCGGATCGGGCGCCGATAACCTGCCGCCTGCAAGAAAATCAGCGGGAGCAAGACGAGAAACGTCGCGAAGCGTAGCCAGCCCGGATTCACCTGCGACACGATCGCCGTGCCGAGCGCCACGCCGGGCGCGAGCCCCAGGACGATCGGCAGCACGCGCCGCCACACGTTGGCCAGCGCGTCGCGGTTGTTCCACAGCACGTACGCGTTCAGCACGACCTCGATCAGCACCAGCGCCGGATTGAGGACGCGGTTGGCGAGGAACAAGAGAGCGATCGGCACGGTGATCGAGGAAAAGCCGTAGCCAAGCGCGCCGTTCACGACGGCCGCAACGAGCGTGATGACGACGAGCGCGATGGTATGTGATTCGATCATGGTCATTTAAACGACGATCAACGCAGAGGACATCGATGCCCCTTCCAACCGCGCGCAACCGAGCAAGGCCGGTCCGCAACGGCCAACTCACTGCCGGCACCAATGGGCCGATCGACTGGTCAGGAGAGAAGCGGAAAGTCCGAGAAGAACCCTGGCTGCCGCTCACCCGCCAATCGTCGGCCCGATACACGCGCAGCAACAGGGCTGCGGCGCGAGACAAGGGCGACAACAGGCACAGCGCGACGGCATGAGGAGGCTCCAGAGCTTGTACCAAAAAGCCGCCGACGGCGTCAAGTGTCCTGACTCACATGGGGCTCCGCCCCACACCCCCCGCCTCCGCTCTTCGAGCTCCGGCGAGGCTCGCCGAAGCCTTCGGCGCAGGCGGCGGCTCGGTCGCTTGCGCCGTTCGACAACTGGAACAGAATTCTCGTAGGGTGCCGCACAACGGTCTGATGCGATCCGACGCAGAAATCGGGGCGATCAATGAATTGATAGCTGTTCGGGAGGTCTCGACGTAAAATGCGCGGCATCAAGCGATCACATGACCTCGGAGGTGGGCTCGTGACTCAACCGGCTGGCTCGGATTCCGGACCGATCGTGAATCGGTGGCTGCAGCTCACGGCTTGCGTGGTCGCGATGGCGGCCATCGCGAACCTGCAATACGCCTGGACGCTCTTCACCATCCCGTTGACCGAAAGCCTCAATGCAACGCTGTCGGCCGTCCAGCTCACGTTCACGATCTTCATCCTGGCCGAGACCTGGCTGGTCCCGGTCGAGGGCTACCTGATCGACAGACTCGGCGCGAGAGTTGTCGTCACGGTCGGCGGCGTGCTCGTCGGACTCGGTTGGATCGGATCCGGCTTTGCCCAGTCGTTGGGCGCGCTCTATTTCTGGTACATCCTCGGCGGCGTCGGCGCGGGCGCCGTGTACGGCGCGTCGATCGGCACCGCGCTGAAATGGTTTCCCGACCGGCGAGGTCTCGCGGCGGGTTTGGCGGCGGGCGCGTACGGATTCGGCACCGCCCTCACGATCCTGCCCATCCAGCGAATGATCGATACGGGCGGATATCGCTCCGCGTTCATCTTCTGGGGCTTCATCCAGGGCATCATCGTCATCGTGACGGCGCAGTTCATGAGAAAACCCCGACCTGGTTGGAAGCCGGCGGGATGGGTGCCTGCCTCCGTGGCGGCGGTTGTGCAGACGCGTGTGAGCAAGACACCGTGGGAGATGGTTCGCACGCCGACCTTCTGGCTCATGTATCTCATGATGACGATGGTGGCGTTCGGCGGCCTGATGGTCACGGCCCAACTCAGGCCGATCGCTCGCGATTACGGGATGGACAAGGTCGTGGTCCTCTGGGGCGTGACGGCGCTGGGTCTTGCGCTGATCCTCGACCGAGTTCTCAACGGCATCACGCGCCCCTTCTGGGGATGGGTGTCGGATCACATCGGGCGCTACACCACGATGGCGGTGGCGTTCGCGCTCGAAGCCCTCGCGATTCTGACGCTCATCCAGTTCATCGATCGGCCGCTGCTGTTCGTGGTGCTCTCGGGGTTCGTGTTCTTCGCCTGGGGCGAGATCTACTCGCTCTTCCCGGCGGCCATCGGCGACATCTTCGGACCCGATTACGCGACCACCAACTACGGCATCCAATACACGGCAAAGGGCACGGCGTCGATCTTCGCCGGCTGGGGCGCGGCGTGGCTCGTGGAAGCATTTGGCACGTGGCTGCCGGTGTTCTGGGTTGCCGTCGGCTGCGACCTGCTGGCGGCGATGCTGGCGTTCTTCTGGCTGCGACCGCTCGCCGCTCGGATCACCAGCGCGAGCGCGGAGCCCGAGCGACGCGGGGTCGGAGCCGTCGCAGTTTCATAGAACAATGGCAGGGGGAATCCGATTCTGATCTGATTGGAGGGGCCGTGCGATACATGCGCTTCGTCGTCGCGGCGGCGGGTTTCGCCAGCCTGGGTTTCCTCTGGCTGGACCACGGAGCGGCCGCGCAGCAACCGCGGCCGGGGCAGGACGAAAAGAGCAACATGGCGCTGGTCGGCTACAACGACCTGCAGGCCCGAAGCGCGTACCAGCCTCTCATCCGGCGGCAGGGCACCCGTTGGATCGCCTACATCGGCCATCACGGCGGCGCGGCGCTCAACCCGCTCACCGGACAGCAGGAAAGCAACGGCACGTCGATCGTCGACGTCACGAACCCGAAGCAGCCGAGGTATCTGGCCCACATTCCTGGCCAGTCTGGCCAGGGTGAAGCGGGCGGCGCCCAAATGGTGCGCGTCTGCGATGGCAGCCAACTGCCGCGCGCCGACAAGAGCAAGGTGTACCTCCTGCGCACGGCCGGCAACACGGGCCATGAGATTTTCGACGTCACCGATTCATCAAAGCCCACGCGCCTGTCCGTCGTCGTCAGTGGACTCCGGGCCACGCATAAGAACTGGTGGGAATGCGACACGGGCATCGCCTATCTGGTGTCGGGCGCGCCCGGCTGGCGCACCGATCGGATGACCCAGATTTACGACTTGAGCGATCCGGCCAAACCTGTATTTATTCGCGATTTCGGATTGCCCGGCCAGCAGCCAGACGGCACGGGCCCTCCGTCGGCGGGTCTGCACGGCGCGATCTCCACGGGACCGAACGGCAACCGGGTGTACTTCGGCTACGGCACGTCGGCCGGAGGAGTCGTTCAGATCGTGGATCGCGAGAAGCTCCTGAACGGCCCGAAGGAGCCGACCAGCCAGAACCTGCTGTATCCTCAGATCGGCAGGCTCGACTTGCCGCCGAATGTCGGCGCACACACGGTGTTCCCGGTGCTCCGCATGGAAATCCCCGAATTCGGCCGACAGACAGAGGCGGGCGTGCGCGACTTCATCGTCATCACCAACGAATCAACCGCGAATGAATGCCGTGAGGCGAGGCAGATGGTGTGGCTCGCCGAGATCACGACCGAGTCGAAGCCGTTCGGTGTCTCGAACTGGACCGTCCCTGAGGCGAGCGGCAACTTCTGCGGGCGTGGCGGCCGCTTCGGCACGCATTCGTCGAACGAGAACCTCACGCTCATCTATTACAAGCGCGTGATGTTCTTCGCGCACTTCAACGCAGGCGTGCGCGCGGTCGACATCCGCGATCCCTTCGACCCGAAGGAAATCGGCTTCTACATTCCAGCTGTCACCGACAAGACCGACAAGCGCTGCGTCGACACCGGCACCAGCAGAGAACGCTGTAAGGTCGCCGTTCAGACCAACAACGTCGAAGTGGACGACCGCGGCTACATTTACATCGTCGACCGTGCGAACACCGGGATGCACATCCTCGAGCTCAGCGGTACGGCACGGCAGGTCGCCAACCTGCCGTAAGGACCCGCTGGGCGAACCCACGTTGATTCCATTCATTCCATTTATCCGCGACGTGTTCGCGAGCGCGCGTGCGGCGAGGCGTCCCGTCGTCTCGTTCGAGTTCTTCCCCACGAAAACCGACGAGGGCGAGCGAGCGCTGCTGGAAAAGACCATTCCCGCGCTCGGCCAGCTCAACCCGGACTTCTGCTCGGTCACCTATGGGGCCGGTGGCGGCACCCGCGCCAAGACGCTGGCGATTGTCGACCGCATCCAGCGCGAACAGCGGCTCACGACGATGGCGCATCTCACGTGCGTGAATGCGACGAGGGACGACACGCTCAGCGTGCTGCGGCAAGCGGAGGCCCTCGGCATCAAGAACATCCTCGCGCTGCGCGGGGATCCGCCAAGCGGCGACAGCACGTTCACGAAAACCGACGGGGGATTCGAATACTCGTATGAATTGGTGCGGTTCGTCCGGGAAGTCGGCGAGTTTTCCATCGGCGTCGCGGGATTCCCCGAAGGGCACGTCGCGTGCAAGGAAGGCAAGCACGTCGACTGGCAGCGGCTGAAGAGCAAGATCGACCACGGAGCGGATTTCGTGATCACCCAACTCTTCTTCAACAACGATGATTACTTCGAATTCCGCGACTACCTGACCGGCCTTGGCGTCACGGTGCCGATCGTTCCTGGCATTCTGCCGATACTCAGCACCGCCCAGATCAAACGATTCGTCGCGTTATGCGGGGCGGAGTTGCCCAGGCCGCTCATCGAGGAGCTCGAAAAGCGTCGGGATGATGACGAGGCCGTGATCCGGTTCGGGATCGAGTACGCCACGGAGCAATGCGAGGCGCTCTTGAGCGCCGGGGCCCCCGGGCTCCATTTCTATACCCTCAACAAGGCCAGGTCCACGACCGAAGTCGTGAAGAATCTCGGACTGTAGACCGGTGATCGGCGGCGTCAGCCGGCTCGCCGTACGCTCCCGCCAGGAGGCGGAGCTAGCTCAGCCTCCATCGTTGAAATTCTCGCGAAACACGGGCTGCGACGGATCGAGACGGCCGTCGGTGACTTCGACGAGCAGACGGCCGTACTCGGCAGTCGCCGCGCTCAGGGAGGGATGGCCGCGCTCCCATTGAATGGCGCCGCCCGAGGAGTAGATGAGCGTGAAGTAGCGGCCCGACGCGTACTGCGCCTCGAGGAGGCTGTTTGGCAGCTCGGGATCGCCCTCCTGGCCGAGCACGTCCATCAACGCCACGGACCATTCGCGGCCCTTCGGATCGGTCACGACCTGCCGTTCCACAAATTCCCAGTCGTCCAGGCTCCAGGCGGTCATATTGGAAAGGGGAGCAACTCCTCGAGCGCGGCGACGACTTGCGAGCCGCTAAAGGGCTTCGGCACGAGACGAACGTGCCGGGCCTGGCGCGCGCGAAGGCTGGCCACGGCCACCTCCGGCGTGTCGCTGATGATGACCACCGGCAACTCCGCGTGGCGCGCTTCCCCGCGGACGGCGTCGAACAGCGATTCGCTCATATTGAGCATCGTGCAGTCCAGGATCACCGCGTCGGCCCGATCCTGAACGACGAGCTCGTTGATGGATGTGTCGTAGCCGGACACCGTCACGTCGTAGCCGCGGTCACGAAGAGCGAAGCTCAAGAGCTCCGCAATTTCCGGGGTGTCGTCGATGAGAAGCACTCGGTGCATGGGGATCGCAATTGTCAGAAACGGTTTCAACCCGCCCGGGTGGCCCCTGTGAGCAACGTCGGGAGCCCATCGTGGCGCGGAAGGCCGTCAGCCGTGATCAGGTTTGTCGGCCTGAGCACCCATGGGCTGGCCTCGGACAGGACCCGCGCCGGTTGTGAAACCGGCTCCAGCAATCTGCAGTTTACATATCAGGGTTTTGGCGCCAACCGTCGCTTCTTGCCTTCAGCGGGCTGCAGATCCAGCACCCACACGCGGCCGCCCGCCGTGTAGGAGGCGCGGTCATCGCTTTCGACCACCGCGCCCCACGCTTCGAGCGTCCGCATCACGAAGGTATAGCCCTCGAAGTTGTCCCTGACGTGCTGGAACACCTCGTTGGTATGCCAGTTATCGGTGAGCAGCCCGTCGCCTGGATGCACGCGCGTCACGGTGTAGAACTTGTCGTGTCGCGCGTCGTGGCGAACGTCGCGGGTCGACCCGCGCTTCTTCCCTTCGCTGACGATGTAGCTTTCCTCCGGGGGAGGAGGAGCGGCGTCGTGCGCACCAGTAACCATGGAGTTTGGGCTTTCTCTTTCGTCTTAACTTTTAACTTTTGACTTTTAACTTTTCACTTTCTATACCGTGTGCGCAATGGCCGCGGCCTGCTCCGCCGACGCCATGCCCGCATGGGCTTCTGGACGCTCGGCGTCGACGAGCGCCTGCGGAATCTCGACGCCCATCATCCTCCACTGCGCGTTCGCGAACTTCTGCAGCGTGGCGATGTGAGCGGCGTGCAGGTGTCCAAACCGGCCCTGCAGCTTCAGATAATCGGCCACCGGGCGCATCACCTGGGGACGGAAGCCGTAGTCGTACGCTCGCTGGTCCTGGTTCCACTCCCACATCGGGAACATCCCGCACTCGACCACCAGGCGGCCCAAATCGATCGACCGGGGGGTCTCGTACACGAAGCCTTTCTGGCAGGGCGTGTAGATGAGGAGGAACGCCGCTCCGCGGTAATTCAGCCCCTTGCGGACCTTGTTCATCAGGTCGATCGGATAGCCGACGCTGGCGGTCGCGACGTAACAGTGCGGATGGCCGGCGGCCATCATCCGCGCCAGGTCCTTTGGAAACAACGTCTTCGCTTCAGGCACCATGGGTCCCGGCGGCGAAAAGGTCGTCATCCCGCCGTAGGGCGTTCGCGATGACGCCTGGATGCCGGTGTTCGCGTACTGCTCGTTGTCGTAGCAGATGATCAGACAGTCGTGGTTGCGATACAGCGCGCCGGACACCGACGCCAGTCCGATGTCGGACGCGCTGCCGTCGCCCGCCTCGCAGATGATGTTGGGGAACTTCCCCTTCCACTTGCCCTTGCGGATCATCGCCTCGTAGGCGGCCGCCACGCCCGCCGTGAAGCTGCCGGCGCTGCCGATTTGCGTGTGCGCCCAGGGCACGTTGTACGGCGTGCAGAGGTACGAGCTGTTCGCGACGTACATGCACCCGGTCGGGCCGACCAGGATGGTGTTGTCGCCCGCCGCTTTGCTCGTCATCCGATACTGAATGGACGGCCCGCAGCCCGCGCACGTCCGGTGGCCCGGCACGAAGGGCTCGGTCGCCGGCAAGTCCGGGTTGTAAAACCGTGCCCCAAGGTTCGGGCTGACGAGCATCGGCAGCAGTTGGCGTTCGATTTCAATGGTAGGCATCTCGATCCTCTCAGTTGAGAGTCAACAGTTGACAGTTGACAGTTGACAGTCAACAACGCAGCGACAGTCCTCTGGTCCCATCCCACTGTCAACTGTTGACTGTGAACTGTCGACTATTCTTCAAACCCCACCCAGTGTGTCCGCTTCTCGAGGCCTCCCCGCTGCTGGGCCGCGAGCATCTTCTGCGTCATCCAGTGGAACTCCTTCTGCACGATGGCCTCGCCCCCCAATCCCGCCATGAAGGACACGACGAGCGGCCGCTCCGAGCTCTCATACAGCGCGGCACA
>Ga0156018_1003_pt1 | contig 10524 bp, 11 predicted proteins | sample RifCSPlowO2_02_FD_107672 | JGI IMG/M metagenome (GOLD analysis project Ga0156018, IMG submission 107672) | Acidobacteria bacterium RIFCSPLOWO2_02_FULL_65_29 | reverse complement strand
CAGCGTCGAGATTGCCAGGATCTAGGTGACTGAGGATCAGCCGCGCGGGCTTCGCATCGCGTGCGACTTGCCCGACGACATCCGGAGCCGCGTGCAGCGGGCTTTTCACGCCGACACCGACGGTCATGTGCAGAACGAGCAGGTCGGTGCCGCGGGCGAATTCGGCAAAGCGGGGATCGGTGCCAGTTTGATCCGTCCCGAACACGATGGCGCGATCACCGACCCGGACCCGGTAGGCCAGCGTCGGGATGTTTCCATGCGGCACGCCAAACGCGGTCACGACCAGGCCATCGCGCTCCAAAACGGTGGCGGGCTTCCCGGTGGCGGTATCAACGACGATGATGTCGAGCGGCGCGACGCGACCGACACCTCCGAGTGTCGATCCCAGCATTCTGAATGCGCCTGTCTGTTGATCGAACAGCTGCAGCAGGAAGGTTCGAAACGCGGGAACATCGGCATTCCCCGAAGGGCCAGCGATGGGAAGCGTGGTCTTCCGGACGAAATCGCCCCAAAGCAAGGCTGGCAAATCGGAAACATGATCCGGATGGAGATGACTGATGGCAATCAGCGCAAGGTCGTCGAAGCGCCCGCCAGCCTCGGCAAAACGGAGAAAGGCGCCTCCCCCCGCGTCCACGAGAACCCGGCTCCGTCCATTGAACCAAACCAAGTAGCTTGCAGAAGCCGACGCGCCATTCGACTTGATGCGGGGACCGTTGGAACCCAGTATTTGCAGCGCGACGCCATTGGCCTGACAGGGTTGAGCGGAGGCAGCGGCCGCATTGATCCACCATCCAAGCGACATGAGGATCGCGATCTGTGTTGTGCGCCGCATGGGAGGGAAGCTTAGTCCACCCCGCGGTCGCTTGGCGACGGTGAGAGGTGGACTGAGCGTCGAGCGATGGGATCGAAGATCGGGTGCAGATCTCGGCGGAGGAGTTTCGGAGGTCTTACACATTTCTCCAGACGCGCCGCCTCGCTTCGCCGTCAAACCATTGAATGGGAACGAGATCGAGGTTGATGCGTGCCTCGCCACCGGCGTGTGCGATAATTGGTGCGCAACCGCTCGCAAGTTGTTGATTCTAAAGTCGAGAGATGTCCGAGTGGTTGAAGGAGCACGCTTGGAAAGCAATTGGGGCGAGCGTCACCGAGTGGTACCGAGGTACTTCGTTGAGCAACCGATTCAACAACTTGCCACCAGAAGATGCTCGTCGATGTGACTGCGTACACGTTCGCGTTCAACGTCCGTTTCGGGTCCACCTTACACAGTTCTTACACAGTTCCGGCTTTCGCTTACCATGGCGGCGCAGAGCGAGCACGTACCCGAATGGTCGTCTCACGCCGTTCGGCGACGACCATGAACGGCGGCTGAACATCAATCGACGCCTGCCGCAGAGCGTCGATCATGCCGAGGACGAATGCCGCAGAGATGTGCCCCGGTCGGAGATAGACGATTCCCACGAATGATGCGCCGCCACGAATCTCAACCTTGCCGAACGCGAGATCGTGCGTCAGGATGACGCGATGCAGGGCCGTCGCGCGTTCCAGGACTTCGCTGTCGCCACGGCCGACGAGTTGCTCGTCATCAACTGAGCGCACGTCGCACCCTCGTGCCCGAAGGCCCGCAACCACGTCAGCGGCAATGTTCTCGTCGGTCAGAAGGGGAAAGTCGAGGGGCCTCACGCAGTCGTCTTCAGATCCCAGACGTGCTCGCCTTTCAGCACGTCTGCGGCATACCGGAATGCCGCCGTCAGGCCATCCCGCGTGAGCTGCGGATACTGCGTCAGGATCTGTTCGTGCGTTGCACCGCTCGTTGCCAGTTCGAGAAGGAATTCGACGCTCAAACGCGTCCCGCGGACACACGGTTTGCCGCCGAGAATCTCCGGATCGGAGACGATCAGTTCTTCAGCCATCTCGAGTCCATTCTAGCCCAGCACGTCGCTGGACATTGTCTTCTGCGCCAAGGCGCGGGCCAGCACAATCGTCGCAAGATGCGTCTGCGTTGCCGGTGCGATGCCGGCCATGATCGACGATCAGAACGGGATCTCTTCATCGTCCAATGCGTGCTCCTCATTGGGTCGCCGCAACAAACCGCCGCGCCTCGGCCGCGGCGGAGGCGGAATCGCCGGAATCGGCGAGATCGACTCTCCAGTGTCGAGCGCCTTCGCGATCTCCTGCAGCTCCTCACGTACCTGGGGCAGCACCTCGGGATCGATCGTGCCGTGCGCGAGCCATTGCTGCAGATCGTCGGCCAGATTCAAGAGGTAGCAGGCCAGATCGCTCAACTGGCCTGCCGGATCCCGGACCCGTTCCGGCACGTCCGCGTTCAGAGCTTTGGTCGAAGGCTTGCGCGGTTTCGGCTCCGGTCTATGCGCGTGCTGTTCGCCGGCGTCGCCGCCGAGCCGCTTCCGGTAGCACTCTTCGATGAACTCGCCAACCGGGAGCTTCCAGCGCTGTTGTGGACTCGGGCGCAAACGGGGGAGCTTCCTCGGATTCATCCCGAGCGCGCGCCCCATCTCGACCTGACGCGCAGTGAGTCGGCAAAGCTTCTTCGCGTTCGTCCATGCCTCCTCGTCGTGCGCTCGACGGTTCTTCGTCATGCTCGCACCTCGGCGCAGCGAATCCGCTCGCGGGCGCCTGCGAAAGAATACGTCATCTCGGCGACCAAGCGGGTAGCCGCGTCGACGAGGCGACTGGAGCGCTTGATTGAAACTCCCCGAACCCCTTGGCTGCACCGCCGGAATCCGGTAGCCTCTCGCGCATGGCCGGCGATCGGATTGCCGTTCCCTACAATCACAAGCTGAAGCGACTCGAGGCGCTGCTCGCTGGCGTCGAACGGGCCGGGGACTTCTTTGTCCAAGGCTCGCTGGACGCGCCGATCCCGCGCGTCGAAATCGACGGCGTCGGCGTGCTCTCGTTTCCGGTCCCGGCCTCGCAGATTGAGGCGGTCATCAAGCGGGCGCATCGCGCGCCGTATGGTCGCGGTGAGCACACGATTGTCGATACATCAGTCCGCAACGCCTGGCAGCTCGACTGCGCCGATGTGCGGATCGGCGGCAAAGCCTGGGAAAAGACCTTCCACCAGATCATGTCGACGGTCATCGCCGGACTGGGCTGCTCGGGGATGGACGTGTCGGCGACCCTGTACAAGCTGCTGGTCTACGAGACTGGCGGCCTCTTCCGTCCCCATCGCGACACCGAAAAGACCGATGGCATGTTCGGCACCCTGGTCGTGGTCCTTCCCTCGGCGCACAGCGGAGGCGAATTGATCATCCGGCACGGAACACGCGACGTCAGCGTGAATCTTTCAACCCCTGACATCTCGGAACTGAGATTTGCCGCGTTCTACGCCGACTGCGAGCACGAGGTGCGACCGATCACCCATGGCAGCCGCGTCTGCCTGACGTATAACCTGAGCCTGCCCGACAAGCGTAAGAAGAAACAGCAAGCGGCATTGACGGCGCCACTCTACGAACGCGAGGTTGCGGAAGCCGCGGAAATGCTGCGCGCGACGTTTCGGGAAGGCGGCGCAGCGATGAAGCTCGCGTGGCTGCTGGAGCATCAGTACAGCGCTGCCGGACTTTCGTTTGCGGGATTGAAAGGCCAGGACGCGGCACGCGTTCAGGTGTTGAGTCAGGTTGCGGAACGGGCGGGATGCGCCGCGCACCTCGGCGTCGTGCACATCGAGGAGACCGGTCCGGCCGAGCCGCATTTCGAGATGTACGGGTACGGTAGCTGGCAGTCCCGATGGCGGGACGATGACGGGTCCGACGAGGAAGAGGATCTCGCTGAAGAAGACGAGGCCGCAGTCCGTGCCGACTTCGATGTGATCGAGGTGTCAGACGCCTGGCACTACGTGGATCACTGGGTGGACGCGGAGAATCGACCCGTCGATTTCGGCAAGCTGCCCCTGAAGGAGAACGAGCTGCTGCCAGCCGGTGCCCTGGACGATGCCGTTCCCGACGAGCAGCGGCTGACCGAAGCCACGGGCAACGAAGGAGCGAGCTTCGAGCGGTCCTACCGTCGGGCGGCCCTGGTCATCTGGCCTCGCCATCGTTCGGCTGACGTGCTGCTCGAGGGAGGCGTGCGCGCAGTCATGCCGTATCTGAAGGACGTCGCACAGCGCTGCAGCCTCCCATCTGCGTCACGAGCGGAGCGAGCGGCCGCCCATTCGATCGCGGCCCGAGTCGTCAGGGCGTGGAAACGCGAGCTTGCCGATGCCATCGAACTCATGGATGGGGAGGAACCGAGTCGACCTGACATGGTCACGGTCCTCGGCCAACTGGAGGATGCCGCGCTTCTCGAGGCGTTCGTCAACGACATCGTGGCGCGAACATACGACGGCAGCGAAAACGAGGCGCTGGCCGCCAACGCGGCCTTGCTCGGCCCCCGAAGGGCAGTCGAATTGTTCTCCAACCTGGCGCGCGCTCACGTGCCGTCGCATCGTGGACAATGTGTGGATCTGCTTTCGCGCCTCGTCCAACGACGGACAGCGGTCCGGTAGCTCGAATACTCCGGAAACGTCCGCTCCAGGAATCGCTCCTCCCGTGGAATCACCACCGCCGAGATGAAAACGACAGGCGGAACGAGCGTGACGAGCAGCCAGAGATCGTTCAACCAGACCGATAATCCAATCACGAGCAGGATGAACGACAGATAGATTGGATTGCGGCTGAAACGGTACGGGCCGGTACGCACCAACGTCGTGGTCGGCTTGCCCCCTTGCACGGAGGTGCCAGCCGCACGAAACTCCCGGAACGACAGCAGGAAGATCGAAACGGCACCGAGAACAAGCGCGGCGCCCAGCGGCCACAGCATCGGCGGCACGAAGGGAAGCGGCCACTTCCGGTTCACCGCGATTCCCAACACAATCGCGGCTAGAAAAATGACGGGAGGCCTCCGCAGTGTGGTGAGCAGCCCGGCATGTGCGACGACCACAGCGAGCACAGCGCCCGACAGAATGCCCGCCGAAAGCCCTGCATGCGCCAATGCGATTGGATACGTTAGATGAACGGCGACGATCGCGACGACGGCCATCGGCAGCCATACACGCGCGAGCGATACCTGGTGTCCTCTCATGGCGCCGATGCGCGCACGAACTGCAGGCTGCTGAATCTGACTGGACCAGCGTCCGTTGCCGCGAAGCCTGCATCCGTCAACATCGCCCGGACGTCCGCAAAGTCGACATGACCGTGGCGATGGAAATGCGCGAGGATTCCGTGCCTGTTCTGCGGACGGCCGAAGTCGACGACGAGCAGTCGGCCGCGCGGTTTCAGCACTCGGCGGATCTCAGCGAAGCATTGCCGCCGGACCCGTCGCGGGAGGTGATGCAACATCAGGGTGCTGAGCACCGAATCGAATCGTGCATCCGGAAAGGGAAGCGCCTCCACGACGGCGTTCGTGAATGTCACGTCGACGCCGGCGCTCGCCGATTTCCTGGTTGCCTTCGCCACCATCGCCGGCGACGCGTCGATACCGAACACCGCACCCGCGGATCCCACTTTTCTCTTGGCCGCGATCGCGAGCGTGCCCGTCCCGCAGCCGATGTCGAGGATGGCATCGCCTGCGTCGAGACCAGCGAGCTCGATCATTCGCTCGCGCAGCGACCGCTCTCGTCCTCGCGTGAACAGAAACGCCAGGACATCGTAGAGTCCCGCGCCGTGCAGGACGCGTCCCGTTGTCGCATGCGCAGGCGTTTGCGGTATCTTGGTCATTGACACCGAGCGTACTCTCGAACGGGTCGGACGTGTGGACAGCGATCGTCGCCGCGTGCGGTACGGGACAGCGGGCGGCAGTTTGTTCAGGATCTGTATCACGCGGTCGCATGGAGGGAATCATGGCCGTACGAAAACGTCGCGCGACCGATCGACGTGTTCGAAAAACCGACGCACGGTTGCACGATGCGCTCATGTCGCTGATCCACGACAAGAGCTACGAGTCGATTGCCGTGCGGGACATTCTCGATCGCGCCGACGTTGGGCGTTCGACGTTCTACGCGCACTTCCGCGACAAGGACGACTTGCTGACGAGCGGCATCTACGAGGCACTGCAGTCGATTCGATCGACCGCAGCGGCATCGGATCCGTTCGCGTGGTTCAGCTTGCCGATCTTCGAGCACATCCACCGGCACCGGCTCGAAGGGAACGCGGCGCCGATCGAAGGCCGAAGCGCGCTTCACTCGCGATTGCAACGTACCATCGAGGAACTGATCACCGACGAGGTCGTTCGACGCTTCACGCGGCAACGCCTCGGTCCGATACCCGCGGAGCTTGCGGTGAAGCACGTGGCCTCAACGTTCATCCTCGTGCTGAACTGGTGGCTGGATGTCGCCGGCGCGCGGAGTCCGCGCGATGCGGACGCGCTGTTTCGCGCACTGGTGATCCCGATGTTCGCGGTTTAGCGTCACCATTCATCGTTCTTGCCGTGTCCACAGCGAGCAGGCAGAGACCATCAACTGGTTGCGTTTCTCACAGGCCAACCCACGGATTTGATGAGCCAGGTGCGGGAATTGTCCATCACAGTGAACCAATGTTCTGGTCCACGAGTGAAGAGTGAAGCTGGGATCACGAGGACAGAGCCAAACGCGGGTGTGGGCCTCGCGATGCAAGTTGTTCACACGTAGGATGCGTTCCAGATGCGCCTGGAACTTGTTGCCCTGGCAATCGTGATCTTGGCGGCAGGAGGGTGGCTACTTTACATGGCAATCGTACGCACATCACCGGCACCGAAGCCGCCTGCCGACGAGAGCGCGGTACCAGTCAAGAGCCTAGATCGACAACTTCAAGAGGAACTCATCAAGCGTCACCGAGCGGAACCGCGCTGTGTTCTTTTCGTCGACATGCTGGGCTTCAGCGCACTGACCGAGCAGCATCCAGACCACATCGAGTGGGATTTTGGCTCTGAAGAGATTTCAGCGGCTACCAGCCCCACGGACAAACAAATCGGCGGTTTTCAACATGCGCTGAACACACTCGCCGAAGCCGTCGGCGATGCGTCGAGTCCGTCCCACGTGATGGCCTTCTCGGACTGCGCCTTTCTTGTGTACGACAACCCGCTTCAAGCGGCGCTATCAGCCTCACGGCTGATGCGATACTTCTTTCGCGTACAAGTTCCCGTGCGCATGGGCCTGGCCCATGGAACCTGGCACGTCCAGCGATTCTCGTTCGACGTCGTGGATTCCAAGACAATCACTCGTGCTGTCTTCTACGGCACCGCTGTAGTTCGGGCGCACAATGCCGAGAGATATGGCGGCAAGGGATGCCAAATCTTCTTGCATCCGAGCATTGGTCCGGATGCAATCGCTCAGATTCAAACCCGCGTCCGGGTGCTGGAGATTGCGAGTGCCCACGCGGACGCTCCTAATCAGCTGAACTTCCTGCACGAGGAAGACCTCGAGATCCTTCCAAGATGACGGACGACGAACTGTCCGCTAATTGGGGCGACTGGATCAGCCGTACTGCGGCCGAATTGACCGAACTGTTCGAACACCGCTACTTGTTCAACACGCTTCGGGCCATGTTCGATCACAATCCGAAGGGTCCAGCAGACCCAGAAGTCCTTCTCGACGTTCTGCACGGCAGTGCCCAAACGCCGAGCGGTCGTCAGGAACAAGTCTCGCCGTTCGTCATCGCGTGCGGCGATCACCGCGTGAAAGGCTGCGTTCATCACGGGTGAGCTGCTGCGGGTTTTCTCTTTGCTCCCGTCGGGGTGGCGCGCGGACGTTGACGACGAGATGTGGCGGCTCGGTCCGTATGTACATTGAGCAGCTCGCGGACGATGGCCTGCATCCAAGCGGGCAACGTGCCGATGCCGGCACGAAGATCATCTCGAAGAGCCTTCCCATGCCGACGGTCGTTCGGGATGACGGAGAGTTGTGCCAGGATTCGATCCCGGTCCGTCGGAAGGGTGTCCTTGAGCCACCGCAGCGCCTGCACGATCCGCATCGCCGGTCGTCCGGCCCAATACAGCTTGCTGGGAGCTGTCTGCTTGAACTCGATCGCGAGGTTGTCGAGGCGGATCGTGCGACGGCGAGCATCGGTATGAATGACCACGTGTGCCGGCACAGGTTGGGCCTTCACCGACCATTCCTGCAGCAGCGGAAAGTAGTCGATGAGCGCCTGCTGATTGCGGTCCACTTCTGGCGAGCGCCGAAGCGTCCAGGCGTCGTCGTCGACGGTTGCGCTTCGGAAGTCCCGAGTTCCGGACGAGGCGGGCGCATGGAGAAGTGGCGTGGGCGAGCCATGTCAAATCTTACGCGCGTCTACCTGGTCTGCCACAAGACGAGGTCAAGCATCTTGATCTCCGTCACGTCGGCCTCTGGATACGTGGCGCGGAAGCGCTTGACCAGGTAACGGCCAACATCCGTTTTGAGGAACACGGTAAGCGATGAGAGAAGTCGGCCATGGAGCTCGACGATGCGACTTCGTCGGCCGTCGGAGCCGTAGGCTGGGAGTCGAACGCCGAGATTCTGCAGCACGATCGAATCGATCACCGGCGTATCGGGGTCGATGGTCACCTCAACGATCAGGACACTCTCGGCTCTGCGGGCCTTGATGTCAGCGCCAGGTTCCCCGGTTTCCGTGTTCGCGATCGCCTCGATCGACGAGCCACGTGCGGTCAAGAAGGAAGTCACAGACCGCGCCACGATCCCTTCCCAACACCATGGTCTACCCGGATCGACATTGGCCGGTCCTGTTACGGGCTCGGCGCGGACGTGCACTGGCGGGGCGTTGCCAGTCAAAATGTTTTGGATTTTGCCCCCGACTGATCGCCGCTCGACGATGCCTTCCCGCTCGAGCTCTCTGCACCTGGAATTGGCCTGTTGACGGCGTGACAACCCGAGCCTCTCAGCGATCACGTCGTCATCCAGACCGTCGGGATGTGTCCTCAACAGGGCAATGATGCGGTCGCGTGCTGACATTCAGATGCTCAATTCGGTGCGGCGAGCGCGGATTATACTGAGACGTTCGCCACTCGAGCGCGGACACGGCGAGCGTGCCAGAAGTCGCCCGTAAGTGATCCAGGAACATTAGGAGGTCTGACACAATTTCTGACACAATTCGGGTTTTCGGGCTCATCAACTAGCCTGTAAACAACTGATTCTAAAGACGCGGAGAGATGTCCGAGTGGTTGAAGGAGCACGCTTGGAAAGCGATTCCGGCGACGTCACCGAGCAACACCGAAACACTTCTTCGCGCATTCAATTCAACGACTTGCCGCTGTGAAATGCTCCTCGATGTGACGCCGTAAACGTCGGTGTTCGTCGCCGGTGTCGAGCCCACCTTACACAGTTTCTACACAATTCCGGTTTCACTTAGCTCGATGTGATCTCGTGGCCTTCAATCGCGACATCGTCGGCGTACGGGTTCAGGACGTTTCGCGGTCAAGTACGTCTCGGCTCGAATGTTGGGCATTCACATCGTTGTTCGCCGGGCGCTTCGTCGTTCACGACCGCCAGCCCCGACGACTGACAGTGATCGGGATCGATCGGGCCACCTTCAAGCGCGCTGTCGGCTGACTCCGCAACCCTTGGCTGGACTGTCAGAATTTTGTAGCCTCTCGCGTATGGCCAACGATCGGATTGCCGTTCCCTAACGAACATTTGTGGCATCACGCCGCGACGATTCTGCTCGCCCGCAGCGAGCATCCGCCGAAAGCTCCGAAGGACTGGCGTCAGAAGGAGAGGATACGCTGTACGTGCGTCGACTGTCGGGAGCTGCAGACGTTCGTGCTCGATCCCGTCGAGCGAATGCATCGCTTTCGACTGCGCAAGGATCGGCGGCGGCATCTGCACGAGCAGATCCAGCGCCACGGTTTGGATATGGCACACGCAACCGAACGCCGAGGGTCGCCGCAGACCCTCGTTTGTACCAAAACCCGCCGTACCTACGAGCGGCAATGCGCGGAGCACAACGCTGACGTGATGGCAATGTCCACGCTTCTTCGCGTCATCGATGGAGCGCGGGGCAAGCTCGCGACACTTGCGGCGCGGATAGCCGTCGCAACGGGTTCCGAACTGGAATGCGGCTGACTTGCGACTGTGCAGCCGACTGACTCGGACCTCCGCCTCACCGGCGAAAAAGGTGGTCAAACGGATATTGGCAATTGGCGTCTTCGCAACCACAAAATACGGGCCGAACGAGTTGTCAACCCATCCGCGGTATGGCACAGTACTCGTATGCAGCGGCGCGAGATCGTTGAAAAGCTCAGGACACACCGAGCGGAACTGTGTGCGGCCGGGATTGTCCACCTGCGCCTCCATGGCTCCGTCGCACGTGGAGAAGCGTCGTCGAATTCCGACGTCGACTTGATCGCCGAGTTCGAGCCGGGGCGCCGGCTCACGCTCATCGATATGGTCAAGCTGGAAAACCGCCTGCGGGACCTGCTCGGCGTCAAGGTTGATCTCTCCCCGGCCAACACCCTGAAGGAACCTGTTCGCCGACGAGCCGAGCGCGAGGCGGTGCTTGCCTTTTGACAACCCGGTAAGTGCTCTCCGCGACATTGCAGACGCCGTCGACAGCATCCAGC
>Ga0156018_1029_pt1 | contig 10570 bp, 10 predicted proteins | sample RifCSPlowO2_02_FD_107672 | JGI IMG/M metagenome (GOLD analysis project Ga0156018, IMG submission 107672) | Acidobacteria bacterium RIFCSPLOWO2_02_FULL_65_29 | reverse complement strand
GCTGTCCAAACGCGCCTCTCGCGGCGACATCGTCGTCATGCACGACGGCCATCACGTCGATCCGTCGCCGGACCGCCGCTACGCGGTCGAAGCCACCAAGCAGCTCGTGCCGGCGTTGCGAGCTCGCGGGTACGGGTTCGGCCGACTCTGTTGACTATCTGCAAACGACAGTACGACGTTGAACGCAGAGATCGCGGAGGTCGCGGAGAAAACAGTGCGTCGAGGGATGCGCCCTCTGCGTTGATCGCTATGGCGCGCTCAGAATCGGAAGAGCGGCCGTCCGTTGGCGAGCCCCGGCCACGGAATGCCGGCGAGGATGGCGAGCGTCGTGAGCGCGAAGAACAGGAAGCGCCATTTCCGACGATCGGCGGGTGTCTTCGCGTTGATGGCCAGCACGCGGCCGACCCGGACGGTCGCCGTCGCGGCCACCATGGCCCCGAGGTGTGTGAACGTCCAGAAGCGAAGGTTCGAGTTCCCGAGCGCGACGCCCATGTTCTCCAGACCGAACTTCGTGACCGGGCTGAGCCCGAAGTAGAGCAGAAGCCCGAAGAGGACCTGGAAATCCAGAGCCATCATGAAGAACGTGTCCCAGTGGCGGCCTGGTGGCTTCAGCGACAGATCCCGGTCGGGGCGCCACGCGTTGATCGTGGCGCCGACGGCGAGCAGCAGCGTGAGCCAGCGCAGCCAGGAATGGATGGAGAGGACGGGCGTGTACAAGGGTCAGCGCATCATTTCTTCTGGAACAAGCCGCCAAGGCCTTTCTTGATCGCCTTCTGCGCTTCCTCGGTCACTTTGTTGGTGACGGCGCGCTTGGCCATGCTGCCGATGTCGATGCGCACCTGTGGACTGTCGGCCGATCCGGTGATGGTGGCCGGGAACGTGACCTTGCCCTGCTCCTGCGTATAGCGCACGAGATCGCTGCCGGCCTGCTTCGTCAGCTCCTCGGAGAGCTGCAGCTGCCCTTGAAGGTTGATGGCCGAGCCGTCCAGCTTCACGGCGCCTGCGGCCGCGAGGGTCACGTCTTTCGCTTCGAACTTCAGGTCCTGCGAGCTGGCCGCCCCGCCGGCAACCGAGAGCGTTGCGCCCAGCCGCGTGAACGGCTCGTCCCTCGAGCCGCTCCCGAGCCGACTCTTGGCGTCGGCGCGTCCCGACGTCACCACCACGACCGTCTGAATGAGGCCGAGGTTCTTCACCGTGCCGTCGGTGATGTCGACGCGGGCCGTGCCACGCGTTGATTTCAGGACGGCAGGGGCTTCCATGCCGCTTCCGGTGAGGTCGATGGTTCCCGACAGCCTGCCCGTGATCTGGTTCGGGCTGCCCGCAAACGCCGTGGCGGCGGCCATGTCCACGCCTGACAGCTTGGCCTTTATGTGAAAGTCTGGCGTCTGGCCCAGCGTCAGCGCGAGCGTGCCTTCGTAGCGTCCGCCGAACAGGCCGAAGCTCACGGGGTCGAACGTCACGGCGTCCGGCGTCACGCGTGCACGTCCCGACAGCCTGTCGAGGGCGAGCGCGCCCATTGAGGCCTTGTCAGCCTCGATCGCGACCGAGAGATCCATCGGCGGCGCGGATCCCGCGGCCGGCGCCGATGGAGCAGCGGGAGCGGGCGCCGTGTCCGTGGCCGTCGCCGCGCTCATGCCCGCGCCGCCGGCAAAGTCCGACACGAAGGCGAGCAGCTGGTCGACGTTGAGCGCGCCGGCTTTCACGCTGAGCTCGCCCGAGGGACCCGCCAGATCGGTAAACTGGCCCGTGATGTCGATCGTCGCGTTGTCGGCGCCGAGCGAGATTCTGCGTACGGTGAGGCCCTTGCCCTGGGGCACCACTTCGACGGTGCCCTTGAGCGTGCGGCCGCCGCTCACGATCTCCACGTCGCTCAGCACGATTTCATCGATCGACACGATTTCCACGGGAGACGCGGAGGCCTGTGCGCCTCCAGAGGGCGCGGCGCTCGAGGCCACGGTGAAATCAGGGAGCGGAAGCTCGATGCGCGCGCCCGACAGGGTCATGCTCGCGTGCTCGATGCGGCGGGACAGCAGCGCGCCGAAATCGGTGCCGACGTGCAGGCTCTGGACCGTAATCTTCGCCGGCTGGCCGATGCTCACATCCCCGAGGGTGATGGTCACTCGTGGATAGATGGTTGCGCCGATGCGGCCAATCGTCACCGGCTGGCCGAGGTTCTTCGACAGCTGCCCGGCGATGGCGCTTCTGACGCCCTCCTGCCCGAGGACGGAGCGCGCCCAGACGAAGAGGCCCCCCGAGAGGAGCAGGACGAGCACAACGACCGCGATGAGCGCCTTCTTGAGCATCTCAGGTAATCCTCTTGGGGCCAGCCCGCAAGCCAAGCCTTCGCCGCATTATCGACCGCGCCGTCCGGGCGCGTTAGCCCCGAAGCACACGGGACGGGGGGCTCTCTTCAGCTTTCGGCTCTCAGCGCAGCTCTCAGCTCGCAGCTTTCGGCCGATTGCGTCGCCGAGAGCTGACAGCTGATAGCTGAGGGCTGGCCGCTTCGCGCGCGATCATCACCTCGGTCGACTTGATGATGGCCACGGCATCGTCGCCGCGCCGCAGGTTCAGCTCCTGAATCGCGTCGCGCGTGATGACAGCCGTGAGCGTCTGGTCGCCGATCCTCAGGCGCACCTGGCCGAGGAGGCCGTCGGACCTTACCTCTTCGACGAATCCGCGAAGGCGATTCCTGCCACTCAGCGCCACGATGAAGCCGGTGGCCGCGGGCTTCGCAGACGCCCGCGCCCTGGCCCCGGGGTGCTGTCGGGTCATCAGCCGATCGATTTCCGCGTCGGCGATGCGATGGTGCCCGCCCGCGGTCGTCGTCGTCCGGACGCGTCCCTGATAGATCCACTGCTTCAGCGTCGAGTATCCGACACCGAGCCGATCGGCCGCCGCGCGCACGGTGAGTTGTTTCACGACAGCGCTCCCGATGGCTCCACCAGTCTACATGAGTGGGTCTTGATAATGAGCCACACCTCGTCCGCCTCTTCGAGACGGAGCGACTCGCACGCCCCCGGCGTGAGGTGCACGGCGAACGCGGCGCCCGCGTCCACGTCGGCCCGGACGGTCGGGCCTTCGCGCGTGAGCGATCGTACGCGGCCTCGGAGGATGTTGCGGGCGCTCAGCCCTCGCGGCTCCTGGTTGGCGAGCAGGATGTCGCCCGCGCGAATCGCAATACGGACGGCTTCGCCTTCCGTGGCGTGCGACAACGGCACCTCCAGCGGGATGCCCGCCTGCGCCAGCCGGCACTGCATGGTGCCGGCGTCGGGGCGGCGCGCCACGACGGCGCCGTCGAAGAAGTTCTCGAAACCCGCGAGCTGCGCGAGAGGCTCGTGCGCCGGCGCCTCCATCACATCGTGCGTGGTCCCTTCGGCGAGCACGCGCCCCGCGTCGAGCACCATCACGCGCTCGCCGAGCGCGAAGACCTCGCGGTGCGCGTGGGTGACATACAGGATGGGAATCGCATGCGCGGTGTTCCACGCGCGCAGGTCGGCCATGATGCGCGACTGGGTGGCGTGGTCCAGCGCCGACAGGGGCTCGTCGAGCAGCAGCAGATCGGGGTCCGTCACCAGCGCTCGCGCGAGCGCCGTGCGCTGCCGCTCGCCGCCGGAGACCGCCGAAGGCTTCCGATCGAGGAGGTGATCGATCCGGAACGACTCGGCGACCGCTCGCGTGCGTTCGGCGCGCACCTCGGGCGACAGGCGGTGGAGTCCGTACCTGATGTTGTCTCTGACCGACAGGTGCGGGAAGAGGGCGAGCTGCTGGAATACGAATCCCACGCCGCGGTCCCGCGCGCTCACGTTGCAGCCGGAAGGCGAGTCGAAGAGCACGCGCTCGCCAACCACGATGCGTCCCGCGTCGGGGCGATCGAGCCCGGCCAGGCAGCGGAGCAGCGTGGTCTTGCCCGAGCCCGACTCGCCAAACACGATCGTGATGCCAGCAGGCGCCGAGACCTGTACGTCGAGCGCAAAACCAGGTGAAAGGCGCTTCTGGATCGAGCCAGCCAGCGCCCGGTGAGGGCCTTCCGGGCTCATATCGCCACCAACGGCTTTCGCCTGAGCCCGTAGACAAGGGCGAGCACCACGAACGAGAACGCCAGGAGCAGCAGCGCCGTACGGTTGGCGGCGGCGTAGTCGAGCGCCTGCACGCTGTCGTAGATCGCGATCGACACGGTGCGCGTCGCACCCGGCAGATTGCCGCCGACCATGAGCACGACGCCGAACTCACCGATCGTGTGCGCGAACGCCAGCACGGCGCCGGCGATCACGCCCTCGAGCGAAAGCGGGAGGATGATTCGAAAGAAGGTCCGCCGCTCCGACGCGCCGAGCGTCGACGAGGCTTCGATGAGCGACGCGTCGACCTGCGAGAACGCGGCGGCGATCGGCTGCACGGCGAATGGCAGGCTGTACAGCACCGACGCGATCACCAGGCCTTCGAACGTGAAGGCGAGGCCGTGTCCGGTCCAGGAGGTCCACAGCCGGCCGACCGGACTGCGCGCCCCGATTGCGACGAGCACGTAGAAGCCGAGCACCGTCGGCGGCAGGACGAGCGGCAACGCGACCACGGCCTCGGCCAGAAACTTCCAACGCCAGCGAGAAAACGTCAGCCAGTAGGCAATCGGCAGCCCGACGCCGAGCAGAATCGCGGCGACGACGGCGGCGAGCTTGACGCTCAGCAGGATGGCCGAATAATCCAATCCGAGACTCCCAAAATCCTCAGATTCTCAAAATCCTCAAATCCTCAAGTCCTCAGATTCTCAAATTCGCGAATCAGCGGAGGTCGGCTGCCGGCGCGAATCCATATTCCCGCATGAGCTGTTGAATGTCCGGCCGCTCCACGAACCGGAGGAATTGCCGCGCGGCTTCCTTCTGGCGTGAGGCCGCGAGGACGACGGCGCCTTGCACGATCGGCGGGTAGAACGCGTCGGGAATCCGGTAGACCGTGCCCGTGTCTCGGAGCGCGGGCATGAGGGCGAGCGACAGCGCGAGGATGCCGGCGTCGGCGTTGCCCGACTGCGCGAACTGTGCGGCTTGGGAGATGTTTTCGCCGAGCACGAGTTTGCCGCGAACCGCGTCGTAGACCGTCTCGTGTCGGAGCGCGGCCACTGCCGCGCGTCCGTAGGGCGCGTGCTCCGGGTTGGCGATGGCGACGCGGCGTACCCGGGGATCTGCCAGGATCATGAGGCCTCGCGCGGCGTCGATTCCGCTGTCCTTCCGGCTCCAAAGAACGAGCCTTCCCGTGGCGTATTCGTACAGGCTTCCGGACTCGGCCAGACCCGCGGCCTGCAGGCGCCTCGGGTACTCGATGTCGGCGGAGAAGAAGAGATCGAAGGGCGCGCCGTTCTGGACTTGCGCGAAGAAGTTGCCCGACGAGCCGAACGTGAGGGCGACTTTGCGCCCGGTCTCGCGCTCGAAGCGCGCGGCCACTTCCGGGAAGACCGCCTGCAGATCCGCCGCCGCCGCGACCGCGATCTGCTGCGCCGCAGCCGGCGTTCCGGCACAGGCGATGAGCGCCGTGATGATCAGGATCGTCCTGAGGCCTGGCCATCTCATGAAGAAAGAACCTCTGCGTCCTCCGCGGTAGGTAAGAAGCTAGCGTATTACACGATTACATGCGATTCAAGCCGATTTTATTATCGTATACGGGCGGTATAAAGTTCCGTGCCGATGCGCGCACTCCGGGTCGCCACGATGGACGGCAAGCCGCTGCCGGCCTGGGCGGGACCGCTGCGGCTCGTGGCTCCCCACGACTCCCGTCCGGCGCGCTCGGTCCGAATGCTCGAGCGTCTCGATCTCGTTCGTGTGAGGCGATGAAGCCGTTATCTCGTAGAATCAGCATTCAGGATGAGTGCTCATTCTTCGGCCGTGCTACTCCTGACGGGAGCTGCCCTGGTGGCCGCCGCAGCCTGCGGCCCGAGCGGCCCCGCGACGCCGCCCGGTGGGAGAGACGCTGCGGCGCTCGCGCAAACGCTTTCGGCCTACGCCGTCGAATTCCTGCGGCGTAATCCGACGACGAACACGTATCTGGGAGGCGCCGGGCTCGATCCATCGCTGCGCGAAGTGGACGGCATGCTCCGCGATCACTCCGCCGCGTCGATCGAGCAGGAGGATCGCTGGCTGGCCGACGTGTCGAAAGTGCTGGCGGAAACGCCCACCGCTTCCCTTTCGGCCGGCGCGCGGATCGACCGCGACGTCGCGCTGGCTCAGATCCGCTTTCTTCTGCGCCAGCACCAGGTGCGCAAGTACCAGGAACGCGCGCTCGACACCTACGTGAGTGAGCCGTTCCGCGCGCTCGACTGGCAGCTGCAGGGGATGACCGAGACCGGCCCCGGCGCGTACGGCACCGCCGACGAATGGACGCTCCTCGTCAGGCGCGTCAACGCGATTCCCACGTTCCTGGCGATCGCTCAGGACCAGCTCGAAGCCGGCGTGAAAGCGAACCGGACGCCCGATCGCCGGATGCTCCAACGCGACGGCCTCAACACGTCGGAAGCCAACGCGCGATATTTCGCCGAGACACTTCCGAAGCTCGCCAGTGAGCGCGCGAGCGGTCCCGACAGGGATCGCATCGTCGGCCAGGTGCGCGACGCCGGCACGCAGGCAGCTGGCGCCTACACGAAGTTCCGCGAGTTTGTCGCGACGACCTTCTTCGACAACACCTCGCAGGGCAAGGTGAAGGAGGCGTTCGCCTCGGACCGGTACGCGATGGGCCAGGAGGAATACAACTGGGCGCTGAAGAACAACTTTCATCTGACCCAGACGGCCCCCGATCTGTACGAGCAGGCGTGGCCGATCGTCGAAGCCACGCGGACGTCGATGATCGATCTCGCTAGGGAGATAGGAAGGCGGCAGGGGTGGCTGTTGCCTCCCGATGGACCATCCGACGTGCGGTTCGTCTTCGACGAGCTCTCGAAGGATTCCCCGAAGTCAGACGAGGAGATGGTCGCGTGGTACCGGGAGGCGGCGTTCCGCCTTGTCGACTACGCGCGCAAGACGGGCATGTTCGAGGTGCCCGCCGACTATCAGCTCGAGGTCACCGAGACGCCGCCGCCGCTCCAGGCCTCGATCGATGGCGCGGCCTACTATCCCGCGCCGCCGTTCAAGACGACGGGCGTCGGTCGGTTTTATGTGACGCCCACCCACAACGATCGAGCGGCGCTCCAGAGCAACAACCGCGCGGCGCTCGCCGACTTGTCGGCGCACGAAGGGTTTCCCGGCCACGACTGGTACTACAAGGTGCTCACCGGATCGCGTGGAGGGATTTCTCCGGTCCGCTGGCTGACGCCAGGCGCCGTCGAGGATTCGTCATCGATGTGGGAAGACTCGATGCCCGCTGAGGGCTGGGGGCTGTACGCCGAGGCGCTGATGGCCGAGCCGCAGCCGGGCTCGCCAGGTGGGTTCTATACGCCGGAGGAACACATCTACCAGCTGCAGGGCCAGCTCTATCGCGACCTGCGCGTCAGGATCGACACCGGCATTCACACCGGGCGCATGACATACGACGAGGCCGTCGATTTATTCTCTGAGATCGTTGACTTCCTGCCGGGGTCGTGTGGAAGCGCCGCCGCGAAGAAGCTCGATGCGAAGCGCGCGAGCTGCGAGGCGGCCGAGCGCGCGATCTTTCGCTACTCGAAGTGGCCGACGCAGGCCATTACGTACCGGCTCGGCAAGGATCAGATTTTCGCGATGCGCCAGGAAGCCGCAACGCTCCTCGGCCCGAAGTTCTCGCCGAAGAACTTCCACCTGGCGTTCATCAGACAGGGGACGATTCCATCCGGCTACTTCAGGGACGAGCTGCTGAGGGAGCTACAGACGCCGTAGGGGCTAGGGGCTAGGGACTAGGGACCAGGGATGCCGCTTGTAATCGGATCGCGTCTCGGCTCGTATGAAATTGTCGGCGCGCTTGGCGCCGGCGGCATGGGCGAAGTCTACCGCGCCCACGACACGAAGCTCGATCGCGACGTCGCCATCAAGATCCTTCCGGAGACGTTCGCCGCCGATCCGGAACGGATTGCGCGCTTTCAGCGTGAAGCCAAGACGCTGGCGTCCCTGAATCATCCGAACATCGGCGCCATCTACGGGCTGGAGGAGGCCGGCGCCACAAAGGCGCTGGTCCTGGAGCTCGTGGAAGGCCCAACGCTCGCGGACATGTTGGCCGGCTCTGGGCTCTCGGCTCTCGGCTCTAGCAAGAGCGTACCGTTCAGTCCCGGCCAAAGCCCAAAGCCTAAAGCCCAAAGCCTGCCCTTGGACGAAGTGCTTCCGATCGCCATGCAGATCGCCGACGCGCTCGAAGCCGCGCACGAGCACGGCATCATCCATCGCGACTTGAAGCCGGCCAACATCAAAGTGACGCCCGACGGTCGCGTGAAGGTGCTCGACTTCGGTCTCGCAAAGGCGCTCGAGTCGAATGTGGTGGACCCGCATATGTCGGCTTCGCCGACGATGTCCTTGTCGGCTGCCGCCTCGCGCGTCGGGATGGTGCTCGGCACGGCGGCCTACATGGCGCCCGAGCAGGCCAAGGGCAAGCCCGTCGACAAGCGGGCCGACATCTGGGCCTTCGGCGCCGTCCTTTACGAGATGATGGCCGGGAAGAGGGCCTTCACCGGAGACGATGTGTCGGACACGCTCGTGTCGGTTTTAAGAGATGACCCCGACTGGTCAGCCCTGCCGCCCGACACGCCGGCGAGCACTCGCCAGACGCTGCGTGTGTGTCTGCAGAAGGACGCGAAGCGGCGAGTTGGTGATATCTCCGCGGTGAAGCTCGCGCTCGAAGGGGCGTTCGAGACGCCGGCGACCCCGCGCGACACAGCCGCACTTGCCACGGCCTCACCGCGCCCATCGTGTTCGCGACGGCGAACAGCAAAGGACTGTTCCGCGTCCCGGCGGTCGGAGGCAAGCCGGAGCGCATCACGACTGCCGACCCGGCGAAAGGCGCGCTGGCTCATTTCTGGCCAGAGACGTTGCCCGATGGTCGCTCGGTGCTCTTTACGTTGTGGAACGGTTCTGTCGATCGGTCGAGCATTGTGGCCGTATCTCTCGAAACCGGAGCAATTACCGACGTCGTGCCAGGGGGTAGCAGCCCGCGGTTTTCCCCAACCGGGCATCTCGTCTTCGCGGCGGCGGGAACATTGCGCGCCGTGGGTTTCGATGCCCGCCAATTGAAGGTTGTCGGGAACCCCGTTCCTGTCGTCGAACGTGTCGGGATCGAGTCGACGGGGGCCGCACAGTTCGCGATCGCCGAAGACGGGACGTTGGTGTATGGGGTCGGGACCGGCGGCCTGATTGTGAATCCGCGAACCCTGGTATGGGTGGACCGTAAAGGTCGCGAGGACGCGATCAACGTCCCACCAAGGGCATACACGTACGCTCGCCTGTCGCCCGATGGCAAACTTGTCGCTCTCGATTCCCGGGACGAGCAGAACGACATCTGGATTTGGGATCTCGCGCGGGAGACGCTGCAGCGTCTGACGAACGATCCGGGCTTCAACCGAGGGCCGGTGTGGACGCCGGACGGCAAGAGGGTTGCGTTTACCGCCGAGCGTGACGGCGTGGAGAGCATTCATTGGCAGGGATTCGATGGATCCGGAACGCCAGAGCGGCTGAGCAGCGGTTCGGCTCTACAGTTCCCAGAGTCGTTCTCGCCAGACGCCCGAATCCTCCGTACGACTTGGGTGTCCTCTCGCTGGAAGGCAGCCGCGAGTTTGAGATGCTGTTGCGATCGATCGAGATGACGTCGACGCCCATCAGCGGGATGCGCGCCACCTGTTCCTGATACACGTGGAGCGTCCGGACGATCTCAGGCTTCGCTCGCAGCTTCTTGACGATGTCCTTTCCCGAAAGAAGCCCGGCGGACACGGCCTCGATGATCATCAAGCGATGAGCGACCTCGGCCAGCACCACCGCGGACGTGATGCCGGCGACATCGCCGGCTTCCGAGCGCTCGAGAAGCGCGCGGCATTGGGGCGAGGCGCCGGTCGCGTGATAGATGAAGATGGTCGAGTCGAGAAATACCCGCGCGCCGGACGGGATGCGGTCAAGCGTCAAGCAGGCCTTCTTCGTCCTGTAGCATCCGATCGAGCATCCGCCGATTGAGCTTGAGGACACCCCACGTCTCGGCGACGACACCAGACGAGGCGCGGCTGCCGGTGTCCGTGAGATATCGCTCGAGCGCTTCGCCCAGGATGGCGCTCACCTGCCGGCGCTGCCGGACCGACTCGAGCTTCGCCCGCCGGAAAAGATGCTCGTCGAGAATCGTGCTGACCTTGCGGCGGCGCATGTCTTGACGATATCTTGAAATCATGGACTCGTCAAGCCCGACGCCCAATCGTTCGCCGATCGCCGGCCGAGGCTCGACCCCGGCGCGCCGACACCCTTCGCAGCCGTCCGTCGCGATCGCACGAAAAGCGGCGCAGGCCGGCACCACCGAAGGCATCAGGTTCAGCCGAACACCAAGGGTCACCCGTGGTATCCTCCCCACGCGACACGGCCGACGGGGTGAGGGCCGCGCCGGCTGAACATCAAGAAGGAGCCAGGTTATGGAACGAAAGAAGGCGTCCGACTACCCGCAG
>Ga0156018_1001_pt1 | contig 10661 bp, 10 predicted proteins | sample RifCSPlowO2_02_FD_107672 | JGI IMG/M metagenome (GOLD analysis project Ga0156018, IMG submission 107672) | Acidobacteria bacterium RIFCSPLOWO2_02_FULL_65_29 | reverse complement strand
TGAGCCGGATGCCGCGCACGCCGAACGTCGCGCGCGCGCCGAAGCCGCGCGACGACACCTGCAGGTCCTGCGCGTAGTTCTGCCGGTTCTGCACGACGATGCCGGGCACCCGCCCGAGCGATTCGGACAGGTTCACCTGCGCCCTGCCCTCGCGGATCTCCTCCGCGTGCACGCGGTCGATCGAGACCGGCAGCTCGAGGCTCGGCTGCTCCACTCGCGTCGCCGATACCACCACGGAGTCGTCTTGTTGCGCGAGCGCGAGCAGCGGCAGCGCCGCCAGCCAGCCGAAGGTCCTCCTCATGCATCTATTATTGCAGCAGTCATGCGCAAGGTGCTCGATGTCGACGGGTTCAGCCACACGAACCTTTTCCCCGAGAAGAGCCGAACGTCCTCGGCGGAGTGCAACTCGGGCGCGGTCGCCCGCTCAGCCGGCAGCGCCGTGCCGGCTACGCTTTTCGGCGAGCAGCGCCGCCTCGACCCGGCTGCGCACCTGAAGCTTCTCCAGGATATTGGTGATGTAGTGCTTGATGGTCTTTTCCGAGAGGTGCAGGCGCTCGCCGATTTCGCGGTTGGTCAGCCCCTTCCCGACCAGCGCGAGGATTTCGTGCTCGCGCTCGGTAAGCTCCTGCAGCGGATCGGCGGGCCGGCCGCGCGTGTGCGCCATCAGGATCCCGGCAGCGAGCGACGGCGTCACATAGACCTCTCCATGGGCTGCAGCGCGCACCACGCTCGCCAGTTCGCGCGCCGAGATGCCCTTGAGAACGTAGCCGCGGGCGCCCGCCTTGAATGCCGCGAGCAGCTTGTCCTCGTCCTCGAATACCGTGACCATCACGATCTTGGTCGCCGGGCATGCGGTGGTGATCTTCTCGGCCGCCAGCAGCCCGTCCCAGCCCGGCATCGCGATGTCGAGCAGCAGCACGTCGGGAAGCAGGTCGCGCGCCAGGCGCAGCGCCTCCTCACCGCTGGCCGCCTCGCCGACGACCGCGAAATCCGGCTCCGCCGCCAGGGAATGCATCACGCCCTCGCGAAACAGCGGGTGATCGTCCACGATCAGGATCCGTATCTGCTCATTCATCGTCCCGCTCCGCGAGCGCGAGCGGCAGTACCGCGCGAATCGCGGTTCCCTGTCCCGGCGCGCTCTCCACCGCAAACGTGCCGCCGAGGATTTCCAGGCGCTCGCGCATTCCCGCAAGCCCGAGATGGCCGCCGCCCGCTATCGCTCGCGGCTCGAATCCCGCTCCCGCATCGGCGACTTCGACCAGCAATTGATCGTTGCGCCGCTGTATCTGCACACGCTGATCGACGGCACCCCCGTGACGGAATCCGTTCGCGAGCGATTCCTGGAGCAGGCGATAGAGCGTGATCTTGACCGGCAACGGCGCATCGTCCGGAATCTCGCCGACCGCAAGCGGCACGGTCAGCCCGGCCTTGCGCTCGTAGTCGCGCACTGCGCGCTGCGCGGTCTCGGCGACCGAAAGCTTCCCGATCTCCGGCAGGTGCAACCCCCCGGAGATGGCGCGCAGATCGTCGAGCGCGGCCTGCAGGGCGGAATGAACGGTGCGGAATTCCTCGCCCACCGAGCGATTTCTCGAAATCGTGCTGGGGCAGCTGCTGCAAGTGTCGGCCAGGGGCTCGATGCGCATCAGGGCCAGCGCGAGCCCCTGGCCCGGGCCGTCGTGCAAGTCGGCGGCGACACGGTGCAGGAACCGCTCGTTTAGCGCCGTCGTGCGCGCGGCGGCACGGCGCACCCGGTCGTGCAGTTGCTCGTTCTGGGACAGCAGCGCGGTGAGCTGCGCAACCTTATCGCGCAGATCCCGCTGCTGATCAACGATGGTGTTGTTCGCGCGCCTGATGAGCACGGCGAGCAGCACGAACATCACCAGAGTCGCCGACACCACCATGATCCAGCTGCGCAGCCGCGCGGCGCGCATTTCGCGCGCCAGATCGTCGGTCGTCTGATAGAACTCCGACACCGCCACGACGCTTTCCGCGTTCGCGGCGCGCACCGGCGCATAGGTCTCCAGCAACTGCGGCCATCGCTTGCGCTCGAACTCGTTTTCCGGCTCGCTCAGGTCGGCGATCTGGGAGTGGACCTGGCCGGCGAGCGCGGCGGCGAGCGCCGCCTTCACGGGAAACCGGCGCCCGATCAGGGATGGATTGGTGCTGTACAGGACGCGCCCGTCATGTGTCCATATCTTGAATGCCACGATGTGCCGGCCGAGCGAGGTCCCGGCAAGCAACCGGTCGAGCGCAGCGCGGTCCGCCTCGCGCAGGGAACCGTTCTCGCCCAGCGACTGAAGGTGCGGCGACACGAAGCTGTCGACGTAAAGGCTGGTCACCAGCCCCGCGCGGCTGATTACGCCCTTTTCGATTTCGCTTTCCACCCAGGTGCCCACGACCAGCATGCCGGTCAGCAGAATGACGGCCCCGCCCGCGAGCAGCAGGCGCACGAGACCCCACCGGGCAAGAAGGCTCATGGCGCGATTCATTCTAGCAGCCGGGATCCGGGGCCCCCATGGACCAAAGGCGCGCGTTCGAGGGCCCAAAGTCCCTGTGCAATGTCGCCCATCGGCCGTTGTTGCGCCTGCCGGTTTTCTTGCACGATTGACGGAAGTCAGGAGACTGACTTTTCTGAAAAGGAGGCAGGCATGTTCAAGCAAACGCTGTGGGTCGCAATACTCGGCGCCGCGTTCGCGGCGGCATACGGCACTGCTGCAGCGCAATCGGCGGCGAAAAAGTCCGCAGGACTGTCGCCGAACTGCACGGCCAGCGCGCCGGTCCGGGATTACCTCGTCACCGTCGGCGAATGGGACACCGTGCCCAAGGACCGTGAAGGCAAAGCGGTCGCCTATAACGACCGGGGATTTGCACGGACGGCGAACTCGAAGCTCGAGCGTTACAACTTCGACCCTTCGGTCATCATCGTGAAGCGGGGCGACTGCGTGAACCTGCGGATACACGACCTGAAGGGTTCCCATCACAACGTGACGATCGAGGCCACGGAGATCGGCTCCGAAAGCGCCGCCCTCATCGATGATGCCGGCAAGGTGACCGGCAAGGCGGTCGCCCGGGCGAATCCCAACGCGTTCGAGGGCCCGGAAAAACTGAAAGCCGGCGAGTTCGTGCGGGGCGAGCAGGTGATGTTCAGGTTCCAGGCGAACCGGCCCGGCACCTACCGCATGATCTGCGAGGTGCACACCTTCGTCGGGCCGAAGGGAGAGCTGCGGGGCTACGACGACAAGGGCAAGCCGGTGCAGGGGCCGATGGTCGCCTACATCACCGTACTGCCGTGACGGAAAGGACCGCCGCGACCGCTTTCGCGGCGGCGGTTCTCCTGCTCACGTTGCTCCTGACAGGCTGGATGCTCGCCCGCGTAAGCGAGCATCCGGGAGTGCCGCGCGAGGTCGGCGAGCTGCCCCCCTGGTTTACCGGCGTGCCGCCGGCCCCCGCTGCCCGGGAACGCTCTCCCGCGCCGGCAGAGGCGGCGGGGAAGACCGCCGCCGCAGACGGCGACTTCGCCGATTTCGCGGGTGGACAGATCGCAATCGCGCTCGTGGAATACGAAATGAAGCCCAACAAGATCCGCGTCAGACCGGGCGCCGTCACCTTCATGCTGCGCAACAAAGGGCGCTTTGCGCACAACTTCCACGTCGAGGGCTCGGGCGTCGATGCCCATGCCGACAAGTTCAGCCCGGGTCGCACCGTCCGCCTCGAGCTCGTCCTCCAGGAAGGCGAATACAAGATCAGCTGTCCCCTGTCCAATCACGACCAGCGCGGCATGCACGGCACGCTGGTCGTGACCTCGAAGCTTGCCAGCAAGTGACATGCCGCTCGATTTCCCGCTGATCGGCGCGCGCTCCGCGGTGTGGCTGATGGCGCAGCTGCACCTGTTCTTCGCCGCGTTCGTGCTCGGCGCGCCGATTTTCATCGTGGTGAGCGAATGGCTCGGGCTGCGCACGGGCGACGCGCGATACGAGCGCCTGGCGCGCGAGACGATGAAGGTGGTGGGGATCGCCTACTCGCTCACCGCGGTCTTCGGCGTGCTGTTCGCGTTCGTGCTGATGGGCCCGTACCAGCCGATCACCAACTACCTGTTCAGGGCGCTCTACCCGGTGTGGATCGCCTACGGGGCGTTCATCCTGCTCGAGACCGTGTGCATGTACCTCTACTGGTACACGTGGGAGCCGCTCGGCCGCAGCGCAGCCGGAAAGCGGACGCATATCGGCATCGGGGTACTGCTCAACGTGCTCGGCACCGTCGTCATGCTGCTGATGAACGCGGTGACCGGTTTCATGAACACGCCGCCCAGGCCGATCGAGAGCGCCACACTGTGGGCGATGATCGACAACGCCGCGTGGTGGCCGCTCAATCTGCATCGCTTTCTCGGCAACGTCACCTTCGGCGGCTTCGTGGTCGCGCTGTTCGCGGCCTTCATGTTCCTCACTTCCAGAAAGGACGAGGACCGCGCCTTCTACGACTGGATGGGTTACATCGGCAACCTGATCGGCGTTGGCGCGCTGATCACGATGCCGCTCGCCGGCTACGTCCTCGCCAAGGAGCTGTTCGTCTACGATGCGCAGCTCGCCACTTTCATGATGGCGGACAAGCTCTCCGGCTACTTCGTGATGCAGGGGCTGCTGGTGGTGCTGCTGTTTCTCGGCGCGAACTTCTACATGTGGCTTTCGATGCAGCGCATCGAGGGCGGCGCGCGTTTCGCGCCGCACATGAAGGCGGTCTTCGGCGTGCTGCTCGCGGGCGGCATCGTCTGGGTGGTACCGCAGAATTTTTTCCCCGACCTACTGGCGAAGACGCCTGCCGGGGTGAGCGAACAGGCACTGATCCTTCCCGAACGCTTCACCTTTCTCGGGCTGATGGTCGCGAAGGCGCTGGCGGTGACGGCGATCATCATCATGACCTTCGTCACTTATCTGCTGTATCGGCGGGCGCGCGCGACCGGGGCGATCCTCTGGGGCCGCATCGATCCGATGGCGCAGTACGTGCTGATCTTCATTCCCGCGGTCGCGATCTACCTGATGGGGCTGATGGGGGCGATCCGTTCGTTCACGCGCATGGACTACCACATCTACGGCGCGCTCAAGGACGTCACGCCGTACTGGTACACGGTGACGCTGGGCCATTCGTCGATCATGGCTGCGATCATCACGTTGCTGTTCTTCGTGCTGCTCACATTCGTGTTCTGGATCGGCTTCGTCGTGGCGAAGTCTCATGCCTGAGGCCCTCAAGGGCCCCGCCGCCTTCGGCGCGGCCGCGCTGCTCGTGATCTGGGGCGGGTTGCCCTGGTTGCCGGACGCCTGGGGGGTGCGTTTCGGCACGCCCTATCTCGTATTCTTCAGCCTCGCCGTGGCGGGGTCGGCCGGCTTTTTCATGCTGCTCAACTGGGGCCCGGTCCGCCAGCCCCGTTCCGCGCTCGCCGCGTTCGCCAGCATCCTGCTCGTTTACGTTGCCACGGTGGGCGGCGTGGTGGCGTTCGGCTACTGGTACTACCCGCAGTTCGAAACGCCCAGGGTTGCCGCTCTCAAGCCAGGCGGCGAGCGCGTCGGCGAACAGCGCGGCAGAGCCGTGTTCCTGACCCCACAATTCAGCTGCTTCGCCTGCCATACGATCGAGGCGCTCGGCATCCGCGGCGGCCAGCGCGGGCCGGATCTCTCCTCCGTCGGCCGGCTGGCCGAAGCGCGCAAGCCGGGCGTCTCCGCGGAGGATTACCTGCGCGAGGCGATCGTCGACCCCTGGGCGTGCTTCACACCGCTGCCCTCGAGCGGGTTGATCGAGTGCCAGGCGGTGGTGGATCCGGCGAAGACCTATCCGCAAATGATGCCGCCGGGAGCCAAGGATCGGCTGACCGCGCAGGAGCTCGGCGATCTCATCGCTTTCCTGAAAAGCCTGCGCAGCGCGGGCGAGCGTGATGGCAAACGCAGTTAAGAGCCCGGGAACGCGACGCGCGGCGGATCGCGATGTCGCGTGGGCGGCCGTGTGGACCGGATTCGCGGTCGCGCTGCTCGGCACGCTTGCCGCGGGAACCTGGGCCTTTGCGTTTGCCGGAAAGGGAACCTGGTGGGCCGCCAATCTCGGCACGCTGAGCTTGTTCTGCGGCGCAGTCGTGACGGGCTACCGCGCCGGGAAGGTGGAGCCGCTGAACGGCGCCTTCCTCGCGGTATTCTGCTTCGGCACGGCGGCGCTCGCGATCTTCGGCGGCGAATTTCTCCGGGTCCTGCCGGACCCGCTGCCCGGCCTGCCGCGCGGCGATTCGACCTTTTTCTTTGTCTGGCCGCTGCAGCAACTCGCCGCGGCCACACTCGGCGCCGTCGCCGGGGGTTGGCTCAGCGCCCGCCGCCACAACGGCGCGCACCATGAAAGGCTGTCCTGAAGATGTATAAGTCCATCTACCTTCCGTTCGACAATTCGGCCCACGCGGCTTGCGCCCTGGAGCTCGGCATCGCCATCGCGCAACGCTCGGCAGCCCGCATCACTGGCAGCCACGTGTACGCCGCGCGCCTGCACGATCTCCGCTTCCGCCAGATGGAAAGCGGCCTGCCGCAACGCTATCGCGGGGAAGCGAAACTCGCAGAGCAGCGCGAGGTCCACGACGAGCTCATCACGCGCGGGCTCGGACTCGTCTCCGATTCCTATCTCGCCGTGGTCAGCAGCAAGTGCGCCGCAGCCGGCGTGCCGTCGCGCTGCGTGGCATTGGAGGGAAGGAACTGGCAGCGACTGGTCGAAGACATCCGCGCCTCGGATCATGATCTCGTCGTAATGGGCGCGCTCGGCCTGGGCGCGGTCGACATTTCCCGGCTCGGCAGCGTCTGCGAACGGGTGGCGCGGCGCACCGACCGGGATCTGCTGGTCGTCAAGACCCGTCCGCTAGACCGGGCCGGATGCATCGCGGTCGCGATCGACGGCAGCGCGCGCTCTTTCGGAGCCCTCATGGCCGCGCTCGAGCTGTCCCGGATCTTCGAGCGGCCGGTCGAAGCGGTCGCCGTCTACGATCCTCACTTCCACGCCGTTGCTTTCCGCAGCATCTCCGGCGTGCTCTCGCCGGCGGCCGCGGAAGTTCTCCGCTTCAGCGAACAGCAAAGGCTGCACGAGGAGATCATCGACGGCGGGCTCGCCCGCATCTACCAGGCGCAGCTCGATGCGGCGGCAAAACTCGCCGCCGGCCGGGGCGCGAAGCTGCGGACCATGCTGCTCGCGGGCAAGCCCTTCGAGCAGTTGCTGGACTATGTACGCGAGCGCCAACCCTGGCTGCTCGCCCTGGGCCGCACCGGCGCGCACTCGGATGCGGAGATGGATCTTGGCAGCGCCACCGAGAACCTGCTGCGCTCGGCAGACTGCCACCTGTTGCTCGCCGCGCGCGGCCACGAGCCGGCGCTCGAGCAGGCGGCGGACAGCGCTACGGCGTGGACGGCGGAGGCCGAGGCGCGCATGCAACGCGTTCCCGAATCCGCGCGCGCGATGGCCCGGCGCGCTGTTCTCATGCACGCGGCGCAGCGCGGGCATACTGTCGTTACCTGCGACGTGATCGATTCGTGCCTGAACGCGTTGATGCGCGACGGCACGACAGCGCCGGAGCACGAAGCAGTCGCGGGCGACGCGGCAGCGCGTCCGTCGAGCTGCCCGTTCGGCAAGCGTCAAGCGCGATGAGCGGGCTGTCCGAGCAAGCGGTGCCGACGGTCGTGTCGTGGAACCTGACGCGACGCTGCAACCTTGCATGCCGTCACTGCTACCTTGACGCCACGCAGCGCAAGTGCCCGTCTCCCGCCGAGCTGACGACCGTGGAGTCGTGCCGCGTCATCGAGCAGGTCGCCGCGCTTGCGCCCGGCGCAATGCTGGTGATGAGCGGAGGCGAACCGCTGCTGCGCGGCGATCTCCCGCGCCTTGTCGCGCACGCGGCGGCGCGCCGCCTGACGCCGGTCGTCGGCACGAACGGCACCTTGCTCACCGAGCGCCGCGCCCGGACGCTGCAAGATGCCGGCGCGGGCGGCGTCGGCGTGAGCGTCGATTCCGCGGCCGCTGCATTCCATGACCGGCTGCGCGGGGCACGCGGCGCCTGGCGCGGCGCGCTCCGCGGTGCGCTCGCCGCGCAGCGCGCCGGAATGGCGGTCTCGCTGCAGGCCACGCTGTTCGAGCAGAACTGCGGCGAGCTCGCGGCGCTGGCGGACCTCGCCGAGTCCGTCGGCGCCATGGCCTTGAATTTCTTTTTCCTGGTGTGCACCGGCCGTGGCGCGAAGCAGACCGACCTCACGCCGCGACAGTATGATGAAACGCTGGTGCGGATCCTGCAGCTGCAACGCGAGCGTCCGAGACTCCTCATCCGCGCGCGCTGCGCCCCGTACGTGCGCCGCGTGCTCGCGCTGCGCGGTGGGGACGGCGCGGCACGGTTCGCCGCGTGGTCGAGCGCGTGTCTCGCCGGCCGCAGCTACCTGCGCATCACGCCCGAGGGGCAGGTGACGCCCTGTCCCTACATTCCCGAGGTGCTCGGCGCGCTCACCCAAGCCACGCTGCGCGAGATCTGGGAGCACCACCCTGCGCTCCAGCGCCTGCGCAGCGAGCTTCCCGCAGGCAAGTGCGGCAGCTGCGATTTCCGCTACGGCTGCGGCGGATGCCGGGCCCGCGCATTGGCCGCGCACGGCGATCTGATGGGCGAGGACCCCAACTGCATTCACGTCCGGCCCGCCGGCGCATTGCCGGAGCCCGCGCCGCAGGCCAGCCCGGATCCGGACATGGCCTGGGAGCCCGCGGCGCAGGCCCTTCTGCAGCGCATCCCGGGGTTCGTGCGAATGCACGTCAAGGCGCGCCTGGAGCTGCGTGCGGCGCGCGAAGGACGAAACCTGATCACAGCTGATTTCATGCGCGCCCATCGCCCGCCCTCCGTGTCCCCGGGCCGCGATGCGGCCGACACGACATGACGATCGACGTCGCCGTCATCGGCGCAGGCATCTCGGGCCTGGCGAGCGCCTACGCGCTGACCAGGGCCGGTCTCCGGGTGATCGTGCTCGAGGCGACCCGGCGCACCGGCGGCCGCATCGCTTCGGAGCGGATCACCGGCTTCCTGATGGAGCACGGGCCGAACGGCATCGTCGCGCCCGCACCTGCAAGCGAACGCCTGATCACCGAACTCGCGCTCGCCGGCGAGCGAGTCGAGCGCAGCGACGCGGCACGCAATCGCTACGTGATGCGCGCGCGCCGCATGCATGCCCTTTCGTTGCAGCCGTGGCACCTGCTGTTCCGCGGCCCGCTTTCGTTCGCGGGCCGCCTGCGGCTGCTCGCTGAGCCGTTGGTCGCGCCGCGGCCGGAGGACGAGACGGTGGCCGCTTTCGCGCGCCGCCGGTTCGGGGGCGAGTTCCTGGACTATGTCATGGAGCCGCTGGCGGGGGGCCTCTACGCCGGCTCTGCCGGGCAGCTCAGCATTGCAGCGGTTTTCCCACAACTCAAGCGGCTCGAGCGCCGCTTCGGATCGGTGACCGGCGCCTCGCTCATGTCGCGCTTTCGCCGCATTCCGGGAGCGATCCCGGCCGAAGCGGCGGCACGGACGATGTTTTCGTTCCGCGGCGGAATGCGTGTCCTGGCAGATACCGTCGCGCAGCGTCTCGCCGGCCTTGTCTTCCTCGGGCAGCGGGTGGAGTCGGTGCAGCGCCGCGGCGGGGGTGGTTTTCGCCTCTTGGTACGCGACGGCCACGCCGGCCGGTCTCTCGGCGCCGAATGCGTCGTGGTGGCGTCGCCCGCTTACGCCGCGGCGCCGATGCTCGAGCGGCTCGATCGGCGTGTGGCGCAGGCGTTGGCACTTATCCGCCACCCGCCGGTCGCGGTGGTGTTTCTGGGCTACCGCGCAGGGGCGATCGCGCATCCGCTCGACGGCGCAGGCGTCCTGCTCCCCGCGGTCGAGAGGCGCGACGTGCTCGGCATCCTGTTCTCCTCGACGCTATTTCCCGGGCGTGCGCCGTCCGGCCACGTCGCCCTCACGGCCTTCGTCGGCGGCGCACGTCAACCGCAGCTTGCGGCGCTGCGGCCCGCGGAGCTGACGGAACTAGTCGCGGGCGAAGTGCGCCGGATGTTCGGCGCTCGCGCGGCGCCGATGGTGGCGCACACGCATTGCTGGCGGCGGGCCCTGCCGCAACCCGGTCTCGAGCACCCGCAGCGAATCCGCGCAATCGCGGCGTTGGAAAATGAGCACCCGGGATTATTCCTGACCGGCAACTACCTTGGCGGCGTGTCAACCGCCGCATGCATCGAGAAAGCCGCGGATACGGCCCGGCGCGTCGAGCACCACCTGGCCGCGCGATGCTTGCCGTCGCGGCGGGTCGCGTAAGCCCCCCAACCCGGCAGCAGCAGCGTCAGGCCTTCGTCAGGAGTCCCGCGGGACAGGAAACGCCGGTCCCGCCGAGCCCGCAGTAGCCGTTCGGGTTCTTGCCGAGGTACTGCTGGTGATCGTCCTCGGCGTAGTAGAACTCGTGGGCTTCGCGGATTTCGGTCGTGATCTTTCCGAAGCCGGCCTTTGTAAGAGAACCCTGAAAGGCGTCCCTGGAATTCAGAGCCGGATCGAGCTGCTCCTTCCCGTATGCGTAGATCGCGGAGCGGTAGTTGGTGCCGGTATCGTTTCCCTGGCGCATGCCCTGCGTCGGGTCGTGGCCTTCCCAGAACACCTT
>Ga0156018_1042_pt5 | contig 10670 bp, 6 predicted proteins | sample RifCSPlowO2_02_FD_107672 | JGI IMG/M metagenome (GOLD analysis project Ga0156018, IMG submission 107672) | Acidobacteria bacterium RIFCSPLOWO2_02_FULL_65_29 | reverse complement strand
CAGGCGGGATCCGGCGCCGAGCAGTCTCAGATCGAGGACGGCGTTGGGGCCCACCACCATGGCCAAACCGACCGTGTGCAGCATCAACACGGTGGGGTAGGCCCAGATCGACGGCGAGCTGACGAAGGCGACGCTGAAGCTGCTGTCCTGCAGCCGCTGGAGGATGTCCAAAAGCGGTTTCACAACCCGCCCGGGTGGCCGAGGCCGGGCGCCCATGGGCGCGCAAGGCCGTCAGCCGTGATCATGTTTTTCGGCCTGAGCACCCATGGGCTGGCCTCGGACAGGACCCGCGCCGGTTGTGAAACAGGCTCTAGCAGAAAACTTCCGCGACGGTAGCGAAGCTCCGCCTCAAACCGCCGAGTAACGGGCCCGTGGGTAGACTACTTGCCTCATTGGCATGAACATCGGCTTTAGAAGATGTCCAGGGATCAGCGATCGTTGGGGTTGCTGGGATCCTCGTGGTACAGCGTCACGACGCGCCCATCGGGAAAGGTGAAGGTGACCACGCGGCCCAGGTTCGACCCGTCGCGCGCGGGCGCGTAGGTGACCTCGAGCGTCTCACCAGCCTTGAAAATGCGCGTCATGCCGTTGTCGCGCAACGCCTGCGGACCCGCGCCGATCACCTCCCACTTGCTGACCGTGCCGGTCGAACCGGTCACGTCGAAGTACCACCGCACGTGGGGATTGATCATGGAAAACTTGGTCAGGACCCCGGTGAACGCGCCGCGCTTCGCCGTGTCGAACTCGGCTTGCAGCGCGTGATGCGCGATGAGGGGTGTCGCGGCCAGGAACAACACAGCGAGCGCGACCGAACCGAGAATGCCGCGTTTCATCATGAAAGTTTCTCCGTGAACCACGCCGTCGCCACCGAAAATCCTCGCACACCGAGCGAGGCAAGTCAACGGTGCCCTGTGCAGTTCACAGTTCACAGTCGACAGTTGACAGACTGTCAACTGTCAGCGCTCGGCCTTCATGACATTCGCTGGCACCGGCATGATCACGTACGGATTGTTGGTATTCGAGGTGTCGACGGTCAGGTCGAGCGTGGTCGCGCCTCCCCGTTTCTGCACGATGCGACGCGGGAGGAACACGTCGGCCTTGGCGACGTCGTTCAAGTCGGCATAGTCCGAATAGGCGATCTCGATGGTTCCTCCGCCCGTCGTTCCCCCCCTTTGGGCCTCGACGCGTTCAGGCAGGTACAGCGCGTTCAGCACCGCCTTCACCGCAGCGCCGGCCACAGGGAACGTCAGGACCGTCCGACCGCTCTCGATCGTTACACGCGTGGCCGCGCTTTCGGCGGCGGCCTTGGCGAGTCCGATGGGTGTCAGCCAGAGGTCCAGCAGCCGGTCGTTGACCGCGGCTGGGACCGGCGTCGCCGGGCCACCGGGCGTGCCCTCATTCCACGCATATTTCCCCGCGACCACCCGGACGTCCCGCTGGCCGCCGTAGGTCAAGTCGAAGCGCAGGCCCGGCACCGCGTAGTTGATGCTCACCTTGAATTTCTCGAGCGGCACGAGGCGACCCTGAACGGCAACGGCGCCCGTCGTGCCCCAATACTCGATACGCCTGACCGAGTCCTCCTGCTGGAGGCCCCGGAGCATGCCGAGTGAGTCCTGCATTTCGAAGATCACGCGTTTGAGATCGGTCGGTTGCTGCCCCCTTCCCGCGGGTGCTGGGGCGCCGCGGGCTGGTGTCTGCCCCAGCAGAGCGGCGGAGAGGCCACCCAGGGTGAAGAAGGCGACAATCGTGGCGGCTTTCATCGACATGCGCCTCGTTTTCCGGCGCGGTCTGATGCGCCGCGGCGGGATCGAGGCGGACTTTAAGCGAGGCAGGCCGCCAAGTCAACGAATCGGGATCCCTTGAAGCAGTGACTGATCCATTTCTGAGCTTCCTTAGGATTCTGGGCAGAACGAAGTTTTGGATCGAGTGTCGGCGCGGGGCGCAAAAAGGCGAATTCCTGTGGTTGCGCGCTTGACTCGACCAAATCGCCGGCGTTAGCGTTGCTGTGAGCGGCGCGTTCGCTCTTGTTTCGTTCTCGCGCTCGCAAGATTTCGTTCGTAGGCTGTTCCAAGGAGGCATGGATATGAGGGTTTGGTCAGGACGGCTCATGGCCGTCGCGGGCTTTGCGCTTGCGCTCGGCTTATTGCCACAGTCGGCGGCGGCTCAGGGCACCATCGCGGGCTCGGTCAAAGACACGAGCGGTGCGGTGATGCCAGGTGTGACGGTAGAAGTCAGCAGCCCAGTCCTAATCGAAAAAGTTCGCTCGGCGACGACGGACGGCCAGGGGCAGTACCGGATCATCGACTTGCGCCCCGGCGAGTACACCGTGACGTTCTCGCTGACAGGTTTCAATACCGTCAAGCGGGACGGTGTCGTGCTCTCCGGCGAATTCGTGGCCACCATCGATGCAGATATGCGGGTCGGCGCGCTCGAGGAAAGCATCACCGTCTCGGGCCAGACGCCGGTCGTCGACGTGGCCAGCGCCACACAGCAACAGATCTTGACGCGCGACTTGCTCGACAACATTCCGGGCGGCCGGAACATCTGGGGGACCGGCGCGACCTTGACCGGCGTCACGCTCAGCGCGCCCGACGTCGGTGGCACCGCAGGCATGCAGCAGAGCTACATCGCCGTGCATGGATCTGAGCGGCGCGACAACGCCATCCAGGTGGACGGGATGAGCGTCAACGGCATCGAGGGCGACGGCGCGATCCAGAACTACTTCAACCAGGGTATGTTCGAGGAAATGAGCTATTCGACCAGCGGCCTCGGCGCCGACGTGCAGTCCTCGGGCGTGCGGCTGAACATGATCCCGAAAGACGGCAGCAACACCCTGAAGGGGTCCGTCTTCATCTCGCACACACCGGGTTCTTGGCAGAGCAACAACTTCACCGACGAGATCAGGGCCACGGGCCTGCGCGCCCCGAACCGCGTCGAGCGCATCTTCGATCAGAACTTCGGCCTGGGCGGCCCCCTCATGCGGGATCGCCTGTGGTTCTACGGGACCTTTCGGCGCTGGGGCGTCGACCAGACCGTGACCGAATCGTTCTACAACGCCGACCCCGCGCGCCGCACGTACATCGCCGATCTGAACAGACCGACGGTGGACGACAACGTCATCAAGAGCGGCGCCGTCCGCCTGACGTATCAGATCGCGCGCGGGCACAAGCTCTCGGCGTACCTCGACCGCATCGTCAAGTTCCGCGGCCACGAATGTGGGGCGTTCGTGGCTGAAGAGGCCTGCGGCGTCCGCAACCCCAAGCGGTACTTCACCGGGCAGGCCAAGTACACCGCGACGCTCGGCAGCAGGCTGCTCGTCGAGGCCGGCTGGTCGGAAAACGACGAAACATATTCGACTGGCGAGCGGCAGCCGAGCGTCAAGGGGAGCGACGTAGGTCGAAGCGACCGCGACACGACCGAAGTGTGGAGCGCTCCGGGCCCAGCAAATTCAGGCGCCTTCTACTTCCGCGCTCCGGACCGCCACACCTACACCGCCATCGTGTCGTACGTGACGGGATCTCACGCCATCAAGACCGGCGTGCAGCTCGGCAAGGGCGGCAACCGGCATCAGCGGGAGATTGGCGACGGTCTCGACCTGTACCAGGAGTACCGGTTCAGGAACGGCGTGCACGTACCCGAGTCGGTCGTGGTGTCCAATACCCCGCAGTGGGCCGCGGAGAAGATCAAGTACGACCTGGGCATCTACCTGCAGGACTCCTGGACCTACAAGCGCCTGACGCTGAACCCTGGGATCAGATTCGAGGCGTTCAACACCTACGTGCCCGAGCAGGGCTCACCCGCCGGCCGGTTCGTCCCCGGACGGCACTTCGACAAGATTGAAGACCTGCCGAACTGGCGTGACGTCGCGCCGCGCCTCGGTGGAGCCTACGACATCATGGACGACGGAAAGACTGCCATAAAGGCACACGTCGGCAAGTACATGCGGGCGTACTCGACCGTGGGCTTCGCGGCGCTGTTCAACCCGATGGTCATCTCGACCGACCGCCGGACGTGGACCGACCGCAACGGCGACGACATCGCACAGGACAGCGAGATCGGGCCCGTCGTGAATCCGTTCAACATCAGCGGGATCAGCAACCGGATTCCCGACCCCGACATCACGCGGCCCTACCAGTGGGAGTACAACGTCGGGCTGCAGCGTGAGCTGTATCCGGGCGTGTCGGTGTCATTCGGCTGGGTTCGGCGCGATTTCGGCAACCTTTTCTGGACCGACAACATCCTGGTCGCCGACAGCGACTACACCGTCGTCAATATCGCCAATCCGCTCGTGCCCGGCGAAACGATTCCAATCTACAACCTGAACGTGGCCAAGCGCGGCGTCGTGCAAAACGTCGACAAGAACTCCGACGTCAACCACAAGTGGTACAACGGGTACGACATCGGATTCACCGCGCGAGTCGGCGGGGGCAACATCTTCGGCGGCACGAGCATCGGCCGCCAGGTCACTCGGTTCTGTGAGGTCCAGGACCCGAACAGCCTCCGGTATTGCGACCAAACCAAGCTCGACATCCCGTATCTGGCGCAGTTCAAGATCGCCGGCACCTACCCGCTGCCCTTCGACGTGCAGTTCAGCGGCACGTGGCAGGGGTGGCCGGGTGTGCCGACCGGCACCAACCGCCAGGACAACGAATACACGGCCGCCAGCAATCGGGTCATCGACCCGTCCCTGAACGTGAACTACAACGTCAGCCGTTCGCTCATTCCGAACCTGACGGTGGCCAGTGTCACGGTGCCGCTGCTCGAGCCGGGCACCAAGTATCTGGATCGGTGGAACCAGGTCGACCTGCGATTCGCCCGGAAATTCCAGTATCGCCAGCTCAGGATGCAGGCGCAGCTGGACGTCTTCAACCTGCTCAACGCGAACAGCATCCTGAGCAGGGTTGAAGCGTTCGGGGCTTCGCTCGATCGTCCGCAGTCCATCCTGCAAGGACGGCTGGTCGCGGCCGGAGTGCAGCTGACGTTCTAGGAAAAGCGAGAAGTGAGAAGTTAGAACTTAGAGGGACAGCGCAGTGGAAAGAGGGCCGGGCGCCGAAAGCGCTCGGCCCTTTTTTCGTGTTTTCGTGTTTTCGTGGCTCTTCTTCCGGCTTTCGTGCCTTCGTGGCTGGCGAAGATATCTTCTTCGTGTCTTCGTGTCTTCGTGGCGTGGCTCAGAACGCCATCAGATACGTCACCTTCGCGATCACGGCACGGTCGATGAGGTCGCCCGTGCTCTCCTGCCTCCGCTCGTTGTACACGAGGAAGAAATCGCTGAGCGGCCGGTGGATGAAGTTGAACCGGACGTTGGAGCTGAGCTGCCCCGAGTCGGTGCTGTACTGCAGCAGCGCGTTCACGAACATCCGCGTGTTGAAGTTGTAATTCACGCGGCTCGTCACCAGCTTCGACACGTACGAGCCCGCCGCCAGATCGATGTCGTTGATCTGCAGGTTCACCGATGCGTTGAACTGCTCGCTCAGGCGGAAGCTCGGGCCGACGGTGTACCCGCGGCGGTAGCCGTCGTAGAACTCCCCGGTCGAGTATCGAGCTTCCCACGAAAGCGTCGCTGAGTTGTTCGACCGCCAGAGAGCGAACCACTCGTTGAACTCGTATCGCCCCGGGTTCACGCCAATTCCGAGGGAGCTGTTGATGGTAAACGGCTCGCGGATTTCCTCCACATTCGGGTTCACGCCGATCTCGATGAACGCGCCGTCGTGAAAATTGAACGGCAGATGCCAGTCCTGGTAACGCGACTCCAGGCCGAGACCGTCCCGGCGCCTGAACATGTCGACCCGCCAGTGCGGCCGGATCTCGCGGATCCCGAGTCTCGACGCCCATGCGGGACGATAGGCGCGCCCTGCATCCAACGCGACATTGTCGACGCCGCGGCGTGGGACGAAACCCATCTCGTCTCGGAACCGCTCGCCGATCGTGTTGTAGTGCCCGCGGAACTGCAAGGTGCGCGATTGGTAGTTGAAGCTGCCTCGCGCGGCGAAGTTCTGGCCGGCGCCTGGCGTCACCGTCTCGGGTGAGAACGTCCCGACACCGTAGCCGTTGAGGCTCAGATCGCCGAACCGGAAGTTGGCGTCGAGACCGGCCACGCGATTGTAATGCGACCCGCTCTCGTCTTTGTTGAGTAGCACGACGCCGATATCCGAATTCCTGAGGACGTCGCGTTGCAAGCGAATCGCCGTGAAGTTGGTCGCTTGCGTCGCGTCTTGCTCGCGCTGCTGGACGTTGAGCAAGCCCACCGAGAAGCGGCCTGTGCGGCCCGACAGCCGCGTGCCCGCGAGGATCGGGATGGCCGCGCCGGAGTCCGACAGCCCAATCCGGCGGCTGAAGAACAGCCGCATCGCCTGCGACCCGTTCTGGCGTCCGCCGCCCGCGCCGCCACCGCCGCCACCACCGCCACCAGGCCCGCCCCCGCCATCACCGAACTGAAAGATGCCGGAGTTTTCCAGAAAGAAATCGCGCTTCTCTGGGAAGAACAGGCTGAACCGCGACAGGTTCACCTGCTGCTCGTCGGCTTCGACCTGGGAAAAATCGGTGTTGACGGTGAAATCCCACGTCAGCCCGCTCGTCACGCCGTACTTGACGTCGAACCCGCCATCGAAGTCGCCGTCCGCGCGGCCCGTGGCGACCGTGTTCGAGCTGGTTTGCGCGTACGGCTTCAGCCGAATGTTCTTGCCCGGCCTGAGCCCGCGTAGTCCGTCGATCGATCCCGCCATCGACACGCGTTCCAGGCTGTAGATGCGCGGCAGCGGCGACCAGTAGCTGTCTTCGTTCAGGCGCCGGAGCTTGCGCTCGAAGTTCAGCCCCCAGGCCTGTGGGTCGCCATCGCGAAACTTGAGCGTCCTGAAAGGAATCCGGATCTCGGCGTACCAGCCGTCCTCCGCAACACGCGTCCTGACGTCCCAGATGCCGTCCCAATTGCTGTTGTTCTCGCGGCCCTCGTTGGACATCTGCGCGTCCCACTTGGCCCCTGCCGGATTGACGGCGAACTGATATCCGTTCCGCTCGTCGTCGAACGTGTCGATGATGATGCGGAAGCCGTCGCTGCCGCCGGTGTTGAAGTCCTTCTTCAAGTCGTTGACGATGATGGCGCCTGGCTCGGCGTCTCTAGCGAAGACGCCGAAATACATCGCCTGGTCGTCGTACAGCACGCGAACGTCGGTGTCGAAGGTGGCGGGCTCGCCTTCGCGGGGATCGTTCTGGATGAAATCGTGCGCGACGGGCGCGTCGCGCCACGCCGCCTCGTCCAGCACTCCGTTGATAGAGATGGGGCCCGACACGCGCGTCGCGACCAACTTGCGGTCGAGGCGCGCCGTCGCGTAGTCGATCGCGTCGCCGGACTGGGCACGTGCGTCATCACCGCAGAGGACGCAGAGGACGCAGAGGACGCAGAGGTAGATGGACCGTACGAGGTATTTCCTCGGCGTCCTCGGCGGTGAAAACGGCTCGATTCTCGAATCAGCTCTCAAACTCATCTCCTGACCGGCACCGGAGCGACCGGCGCCGTCAGCACTTGCGTCCATCCAGCGCCCTCGGGCTGCCGGACGAACCTGGGCTCGATCTGCGCGCCGAACCGGTGCGTCCAGATCGACACGTGGAGCACCGTCCCATCCGGCAGGCGGTGGTGCGTCTCGTCGTTCGGCGAAAGATCGGGCGGCGCCTGCGGATCGGGCTCCTGAATCACCAGCAGCCACCCGGCCGCCGACAGATCGCCGGCCGGTCTCGCAAGGTAGTTCACGAAGTAACCCTCGCGCGCGTTGGTCCACGTGTACGCGCTCGCGCGCCCGACCTCCGCCGCGTCCGGCCAGCGGCCGAAAGCGGCGCGGGCACGCTCAATCTCGATGAGCTCTCGCTGCAGACCGGCAAACGTCGCCTGGTCCGGGCCGACGAGCGTGGCGGCCAGCACTTGATGGGGCAACAGGCTCCCGACCCCCGACGTTTCAAGGGCCGACGACCTGAGCGCCAGGTACACCGCCACCGTCGCGACGACGAGCGCGGCGAGGCCCAGCACCCCCGCGCGCTCACGGCCTGCGGGCCCCCGCACGGCTGTGGCGGTCAGAAGAGTCCCATCCCGTGCAGCCCGGCGTGAATCGGAATGGCCGACAAGAGCACGGTCGCCCATCGCCCGCGCAGGCCGGGACTTTCTGGAAGGCCGGGGCCTTCTGGACCCGGCGGAACGCGTAGGCCGGGTCCTAGTGGACCCGGCACCAATCGGTATACGAGTTCGACCGCCGGTTTCGTGACAACCAGCAGCCAAAGAGAGGCGAGAAGGACGGGCACGGCGAAGGCCCCGAGCGACACCAGCGTGTGTGAGCCGGCGAGCGGCTCGGAAACCCGGTACACGGCCCCAAACAGCAGTCCATCGACGACGCCGAACACGGCTGAGCTGGTCCACAGCCAGACGGGTCGGGGGTCCGTGATGTTCTGGAGCGCCGCGACCACCAGTACGCCTGCGGCCCATGCGTGAAGGGTGAGCATGCGAGCAGGATCGTTCGTTCCGGACATCAGCGCCGAACCGGCGAGGGCGACGAGAAAACCCGCCCCGAAGACACCCAGCAACGACAGCGCGGAGCGGGTCGGGCGCCGCGGAATCGCAAGGCAGAGGAGAAACAGGAGGTGCTCGACGCCCAGCGTGAGCTCGTTCAGACCCATCTGTCCGAAGATCGACAAGACGCTCCGCCACTCGGGATTGAGCGCGACACGCCGCGGCGCCCCGGTCATGGCAATAATGCTGATCGGGCGCTCGCCTGCTGAATCGACCATCGAATGGATCCGCATCTGCACCGCACGGTTGGCGGCGCGGAAATCGTTGACGCGGATCGAGAACCGCGCGGGCGGGGTCGCGGCAGGCGCCAGCGCGTACTCGAAGTCGAGATCGACGAACGCCGTGTCGGGGTCGACCTTGGCGCCCGCGAGCAGCCGCGCAGTCGCGAGGTGCGCGGCAGCCGACTCGAAGCGTCCAAACGAGTCGTCTGGCGGCCGACTGATGACCCAGGCGGCGCGCGGGGCCGGCAGCGGCCGACCGTCCTGCATCACGTCCAGACTGCGCGCCACGTAGGACGCGACGGCGGCCAAGGGGCCGTCGATCGCCGCCAGATCGAGGTAGCCATCGGCGCCGATCGGCAGGCGCGCATCGGCCAGCACGGCCGCAGGGACACGGGCGAGGACACGCAGTACGCTGCCCTCGGTCCTCACATACGCCACTACTTCGAGCGGCAGTTGATGCGCGCCGATCGGCGCGACGAGAAGGGTGGCCAGGAGAACCGTCGCGCACGGAGCCAGAAACGGAGCAAGAAGATGTGTCGTTTTCACGGCCGACTGAACTTTCGCACCATGCCCCCGGCCAATCGACGCCCGGGGCCTCTCTTACTTTACAATGAGCCACGCGGAGCCACGCGAAAGCCGAGAGGCCCGCGCCGGGTGCAAACATGAGCCGAGCCACGCAACCACCAGAGCGCCTTGCGCCGGCGTGTAGCGCGGGGCTTCAGTCCTGCCTACGGCCGCGCGCGTGTAGTGCAGGACTTCAGTCCTGCCCACGGCCGCGCGCGTGTAGTGCAGGACTTCAGTCCTGCCCACGGCCGACGTGTCGCGCGGAAGACCTGCGCTATTCCGCGTTGAAGACTGCCTTGGCCGCGTTGATTGCCACCGCAGTCGCGGCATGCGGTCCGGGCCAGCCGTCCAGCCAGGTCCGCTCCGAGCCGAGCCCGTCGAGTGCCGTCTCTGCTTCGTCCACCCTCCCCGCCGCAGCGGTGTACATCACGAACGAGACGTCGGGCGATCTGTCGATTATCGACGCGGCGACCAACACCGTGGTTCGCACGGTGCCGCTCGGCAAACGGCCCCGCGGCATCGCCGCCAGCCCGGATCGCCGAACGCTATATGTCGCGCTCAGCGGGTCGCCTGTGGCCGGTCCTGGCGTCGACGAATCGAAGCTGCCGCCGCCCGATCGAGCCGCCGACGGCATCGGCGTGGTCGACGTCGAGCAACAGAAGCTCGTCAAAGTGCTTCCGAGCGGAACCGACCCCGAGCAGGTTGCGGTCACCCTCGACGGGAGGCACCTGATCGTCGCCAACGAGGACGGCGCGAAAGCGAGCGTCGTCGACGTCGCAACCGGACAGATTGTCGAGAGCTTCGCGACCGGCGCGGAACCGGAAGGCGTCTCGGTCGAGCCGAAAGGCAATCGCGTCTGGGTCACGTCGGAAGATGAAGGCGCGGTGTATGTCATCGACCTCGGCGCGCACAAGGTCGTGAAGCCGGTTGCCGTGGGACCACGGCCGCGGTCGGTGGCGTTTCTCCCCGACGGATCGAGGGCGTACGTGCCCTCCGAGAACGGCGCCACCGTGGCCGTCGTGGATACGCAGCTATTGCGCGTCATCGACACGATCGATCTCGGCAAGGGTATGCGCCCCATGGGGACCCAGGTGGCCCCCGACGGCAGGCGCCTGTACGTCACCACTGGCCGCAGCCGGGCCGTCGTGTTCGTGGACACGGCGACCAACGCGGTCCTACGATCGGTCGAGGCGGGCACGCGGCCGTGGGGCATCGCGATCAGCGGCGATGGCAGAACGATCTACACGGCCAACGGACCGTCGAACGACGTGTCGGTCATCGACGTCGAAACGGCTCGCGTGACCCACACGGTTTCCGTGGGCCGCGGATCGTGG
>Ga0156018_1101_pt3 | contig 11129 bp, 8 predicted proteins | sample RifCSPlowO2_02_FD_107672 | JGI IMG/M metagenome (GOLD analysis project Ga0156018, IMG submission 107672) | Acidobacteria bacterium RIFCSPLOWO2_02_FULL_65_29 | reverse complement strand
CGTCGGCGCATTGGGAAACTTGCGATCCAAGGCGAACGGCAACACGACCCGCCCGAACCCGCGCGCCAGATCAACCTCATGGAGCCGGCGCACCTCTGCCAAGTGCCCCGTCAACGTCTCCCTCGCCGCCGAGGGCAGCATCGTCACCCGATCCTTTTGGCCCTTCCCTTGTCGCACGACAACCTGATGGCGATCGAAGTCGAGGTCCTTGACGCGAAGGTCGAGACACTCCTCCAGCCTGACCCCCGAACCGTACAGCAGCTTGACGATCAGCCGCTCTGTGCCGGTCAACTGCTTCAGGAGGGCGCCAACCTCGTCTCGGCTGAGCACGACGGGCAACCGGTCAGGAGTACGGGCCCGCACAACCGGCGGGACGCTGCCGATCTCAACATGCAACACCGCCTTGTAGAGAAACAACACACCGGCGAGCGCCTGATTCTGCGTCGACGCGCTCACCTGCTGGCGAACCGCAAGCCAAGTCAGGAAACGCCGAGATCTCCATCGCGCCCATCAGGGACGGATGCTTCTTGTCGTGATAGACGATGTACTTGCGGATCCAGTAGACGTACGCCTCCTCGGTCCGACGGCTGTAATGACGCGTTCGGATTGCGTCGCGCACGCGATCGAGGAGCTTCGGTGCCTCACTTCCCACGCCCTGTCCACTGCCAGGATCGTGCCAGCGGAAACGGCCAACAATTCTACGAGCGGCAGTCTGAAGTGAGCAGAAACTGCGCGGCTCATCGCGGCAGAAGTACGCAGAATCTGCGACGCGATGCGCGGCGCAGAGCGAACCTATGAGTTGAGGAAGTACAGCACCACCAGGCCCGCCGCCACCGCCAGCGCGATCTTCACCCAGCTCCACGGGCGTCCGCCGGCGATCTTTCCCGTTACCCCGTTGGCGACCACCTGATACGTCTTGCCGCCAAACGTGTAGGTGAGCAGCCAGACGGGCACGAGGATGTGCTTGAAGCGCTGGTCGCTGAACGTCGATCGCACCTCCAGGTTTCTCTGCGTGTCGCCGGGCACCTGACGCCCACACATCGCGCGGAGCGCCGATTCCATCTGCCTGCGCGACTGCGCGGCCGCGTTGAGGAGGTCGATTTGATAGCGCTCGACCGTCCACCCAGCCAGGTAGCCAGGGTCGTACGGAATCAGCGTCTCGGTGGGAAACGGCTCCGCGCCGCGAAGATAGGCCGGGTTGACGCCCTTCGAGGCGGCCACGAGGTCGTCGTCGAAGACGTGCGACAGCTCGCCGGACGCTCGCGTCCAGCGGACGTTCTTTCTGTCCTTCCCCGTATACGTGCCGGATTCGGCCGTCCACGACGCGTGCGCCTTCGCGTCAAATGTCCAGTACGGCAGGTACAACCCTTTTGCCGTGTCGGTCAGGGCCTTGGTTCTGAGCCTGTTCGGCGCGAACCAGCGGTTGCGGTACCAGGCGCGGATGAGGTCGCGAGCCTGGGACTCAGCCACCTTGAGCGGCAGGAGCGATTCAGGCGTGAACGCGTCCTTGACCTGCTCGTACGGCACGAGCTGGGCAGACCCGCAGAAGTCGCACCGCTGGCCGACCTTGTCTGCATCGAACACCGAAACCGCGTCGCAGCTCTGGCAGCGCACCGACGTCTTCTCGGCATGCCATCCGCGCGCGGCATCCGGGATCGCGCGCAACGCCTCGGCGAGGTCGTGCTCGACAACGACCGTGCCTTCGCCGCGTTCCTTGAGATCCGCCGGCGACTCGGTGCCGCAGAACGGGCAGACGAGCGCCTGTTTGGTGGGATTCCAGTTGGCCTCGCCCCCGCAGGCGGGGCAGTGGTATTTCGAGCGGGCAGTCGCGACCGCAGAGCCGTCCGGGGTGAGGTTCGAGTCGGTCACAATGGGTCGAGTCCGCCCCGGCGCCGCCGCTGGAGCTGAAGCTCCGGCCTACTGCATGAACGCGGTCAGTTGGGCGCGCGTGATGCGCCACTGCGAGCCGATCTTCTTGCCTTTCAGGTCCCCCGCTTCGAGGCTGGCGATCACGTCGGCTTCGCTCACGCTCAGGGCTCTCGCGGCGTCGGCCGGGCTGAGCATCTCGGGCAGCCCACCGCCCGCCGGCACACCGCCTGCGGCAGGCGCAGTGGCCTGCGCCGTGATGCCGCCCGGCTGGTTCATCATCTGCTGCGCCATCGCCATGCCGACCGCCATCTCGGCGCCCACGCCGCCGATGCCTGGGCCGCCCTTCTCGAAGCCCTGCGCCATCTGGTATTTCACGAAGTCGTTGAGGTTGCCAACGGCCGCCATGCCGGAGCGTTTGTCGATCGCCTGCTCGACTTCCGGAGGCACCGAGACATTCTCGAGAATGAAGCTGGCCATCTCGATGCCGTACTTGTCCCTGATGATCGGATTGATGATCGGCAAGAGCGCCTCGCCGAGCTCGCTGTAGCGAGACGCGACGTCCAGCGCCGGGACTTTGCTCGATGCCAGCGCGTCGCTGAAGACGCTGACGAGCCGCGACCGCATGGCATCGCTGAACTCATCGAGCCGGAAGTGGTTGTCGGTGCCAGCCACTTCCTTCAGGAACTTCGCCACCTCCACGATACGGAAGTCATAGGTGCCGAACGCACGCAGGCGCACGATGCCAAAATCCTGGTCGCGCACCATCACGGGATTCGACGTCCCCCACTTGTTGCCCGTGAACAGGCGCGTGACGACGTAGTAGATGTCGGCCTTGAAGGGCGACTCGAATCCGTACTTCCAGCCCTTCAGGCGCGACAACACCGGGATGTTATCCGTCGTCAGCGAGTACTTGCCCGGGCCGAAGAGGTCGCCGTACTGGCCCAAATACACGAACTGCACGGCCTGCGACTCGCGGACGATGAGCTGCGCCCCGTTCTTGATTTCCTTGTCGTCGTCCGGGTAGCGGTAGGAGAGCGTGTCGCGCGAATCGTCGGTCCACTCGACGATCTCGAGGAACTGGCCCTTGATGAAGTCTCTCAGTGCCATTGTGGTCCCCTCTGCCCTCTGCCCTCTGCCCTCTGCCCTTGGCCCTTGGCCCTTTTTGTCCGTCAGCCCTACGCCTTCCCGTTGCTCATCGACGACAGGAAGTCGGCGTTGGTTTTCGTCTTGGCCATCTTCGAGAGGAGCAACTCCATGGCCTCGACGGGTGAGAGCGGTGTGAGGACCTTTCTCAGCACCCAGACGCGATTGAGGTCTTCCTTCGGCAGCAGGAGCTCTTCCTTGCGGGTGCCGCTCTTCTGAATGTCGATGGAGGGAAACACACGGCGGTCGGTCAGCTTCCGATCGAGGTGGATTTCCAGGTTTCCCGTGCCTTTGAACTCCTCGAAGATCACTTCGTCCATGCGGGATCCGGTGTCGACCAGCGCCGTGGAGATGATCGTCAACGACCCGCCTTCTTCGATGTTCCTGGCGGCGCCGAAGAAGCGCTTCGGCCGCTGCAGGGCGTTGCTGTCCACGCCGCCCGACAGCACCTTGCCCGACGGCGGGACGATGGTGTTGTAGGCGCGCGCCAGGCGCGTGATCGAGTCGAGCAGGATGACGACGTCTTTTTTGTGCTCGACGAGCCGTTTGGCTTTCTCAATCACCATTTCGGCCACCTGCACGTGCCGCTGCGCCGGCTCGTCGAAGGTCGACGAAATCACCTCGCCGTGGACGGACCGCTGCATGTCGGTGACTTCTTCGGGCCGCTCGTCGATGAGCAGCACGATCAGGTACACCTCGGGATGGTTCTTCGTGATGCTGTTCGCGATGTTCTGCAGCAGCATGGTCTTGCCGGTTCGAGGCGGCGCGACGATGAGGCCGCGCTGGCCCTTGCCAATGGGGACCATCAGATCCAGCACACGGGCCGAGAGGTTTTCGCCTTCCGTTTCGAGCGAGATCTTCGATTGCGGGTACAGCGGCGTGAGGTTTTCGAAGAAGACCTTCTCGCGCGCCCGCTCGGGCGGCTCGAAGTTGACCGCCTCGACCTTGATCAGCGCGAAGTACCGCTCACCGTCCTTCGGGGGCCTGATCTGGCCCGACACCGTGTCGCCGGTGTGCAGGTCGAACTTGCGAATCTGCGACGGGGAGACGTAGATGTCGTCGGGCCCGGGCAGGTAGTTGTAATCGGGAGCGCGCAGGAAGCCGAAGCCGTCGGGCAGCGTCTCGAGCACGCCTTCCGAGAAGATCAGGCCGCTCTTTTCGGCACGCGCCTTGAGGATCTCGAAAATGAGCTCCTGCTTGCGCATGCCGGTCGCGCCCGGCACGTCGAGCTGCTTGGCGATCTTGGTGAGCGCCCCGACGCTCATGTCCTTGAGCGTCGCCAGCTCGATCCGTTCTAGTTTTTCGGGGGGCGCGCCGCCGTTGCCCTTGACGGGGGGAGGCTGCTGCGGCTGCGCCGGGGTTGCGGGTTGGGGCTGTTCACCAGCCTGTCGATCTGATTCCACAGTTCGTCCAGTCCTTCGCCCGTGACCGCCGAAACCGGCAGCACGGAAACATCAAATACGGATTCGAGTTCTCTCATCGCGCGGATCCGTTGACCACGCGGGAGCTTGTCGATTTTCGTCGCGACGATCACCAGTCCGGCGACCGTGTCCTTCAGCCAGTTCCAGGCCTCCACGTCGCTGTCGAGACCCGGATGCCGAGCGTCGACCAGCAGGAGGGCGTTGAGACGGACCCTGCCGAAGAATTCCCGCGTGAGCGCGTCGAACCCGTGCGCCGCCTCGCCGCCGCCTCGCGCGCCCTTCGGCGAGCTCAGGGCGCCCCGAGCCTGTCGAGGGGCATAGCCGTACCCCGGAAGATCGACGAGATAGAACGGCCTCGCATGACCGCGCCGCACGGAATACACGTTGACCAGCCGCGTCTTGCCGGGGGCGGCGCTGGTGCGGGCGATCCGCTGCCGTGCCAGCGCGTTGATCAGGCTCGATTTGCCGACGTTCGAGCGCCCGACAAGCGCGACTTCCGGACGCTCGTCGCGCGGCAGATCGGGCGCGCCCGTGGCGCTCGTGACGAAGCCGGCTTCTATCTTCACAATCTTCCCAGGGACGTCAATTGAGGCTGGGGACTGGAGGCTGGGGAAGTACGTGCCTCGCGCAAGCGTTCCTACGGGTGGTTCCTCGCCTCTCGCCTCCAGCCTCTAGTCCCTGACTAGTGTGTGATGGTGTCGTCGGTGATGGCGCTCTCGACCGGTTCGGCCTGCGGACGGCCCGCGAGCGGCTCGGCCAGCGCGATCTTCAGGACCTCGTCCATGGTCTGCACCATGTAGACGTTCAACGAGTCCAGCACGTTCTTGGGAATGTCCGCCAGGTCCTTCTCGTTGTCTTTCGGCAGGATGATGTTCTTCACGCCGGCGCGGTGCGCGGCGAGGACCTTCTCCTTCACGCCGCCGATCGGCAGGACCTTGCCGCGGAGCGTGATCTCGCCCGTCATCGCGACGTCTTTGCGGACCGGCACGCGCGTGAGCGCGGACACGAGCGCGGTCGCGAGCGTGATGCCGGCCGACGGCCCGTCCTTCGGGATGGCGCCTTCGGGGACGTGTACGTGCATGTCGGTCTTGCGGTTGAAGTCCTTCGGGATCCCGAACTCCTCGGCCTTCGTGCGCACGTAGCTCATGGCCGCCTGGGCCGACTCCTGCATCACGTCGCCGAGCTTGCCGGTGAGCGTCAGATGGCCCTTGCCCGGCATGAGCGTTGCCTCGGTGACGAGAATCTCGCCGCCGACCTCGGTCCACGCCAGCCCGGTCGCGATGCCGATCTCGTTCGACTCCTCAGCCATCGTGTTACGGAAGCGGGGCACGCCGAGGTACTCGGTGACTTTCTCCCCCGTGACGTCTTCGACGAAGCCCTTGCCCTCGACGACCACTTTCTTGGCGACCTTGCGGCAGATCGACGAAATCTCGCGCTCGAGGTTTCTGACGCCCGCTTCGCGCGTGTAGCGCTGGATGATGGCCTGAAACGCTTCGTCCCTGAAGACAATGTTGTCTTTGGTGAGGCCGACGCCCTCGATGGCCTTCGGCGTGAGGAACCGCCTGGCGATCTCGACCTTCTCGATCTCCGTGTAGCCGGCGAGCTGCATCACCTCCATGCGGTCCCGGAGCGCCTGCGGGACCGTGTGCAGCACGTTCGCCGTGCAGATGAACATCACGTTCGACAGGTCGTACTCGACGTCGAGGTAGTGATCGAGAAACGTGCTGTTCTGCTCCGGATCGAGCACTTCGAGCAGCGCCGCCGACGGGTCGCCGCGGAAGTCCATCGACATCTTGTCGACTTCGTCCAGGAGGAACACGGGGTTCATCGAGCCGGCCTTTTTCATCATCTGGATGATCTGGCCGGGGAAGGCGCCGATGTAGGTGCGCCGATGGCCGCGGATCTCGGCCTCGTCTCGCACGCCGCCGAGCGAGAGCCGCACGAACTTGCGGTTCATCGCGCGGGCGATCGATTTGGCCAGCGACGTCTTGCCCACCCCGGGAGGGCCCGAGAAGGTGAGGATGGTCGCCTTCGGCTTCTTGACCAGCAGGCGGACGGCGAGGAACTCGAGGATGCGTTCCTTGATCTTCTCGAGGCCGTAGTGGTCTTCGTGGAGGATCTCCTCGGCGCGCTTCAGATCCCGGCTCTCGCGCGTCTTCTTGTGCCAGGGCACCGCGATCAGCCAGTCGAGGTAGTTGCGCGAGACGGTCGCCTCGGCCGACATCGGGGGCATCGCCTCCAGGCGCTTCAGCTCCTGGACGGCCTTCTCCTCGACGTCCTTCGGCATCTTGGAGGTTTCAATCTTCTTCTTGAGCTCGTCGACCTCGTTGCCCTTCTCGTCCTTGCGGCCGAGCTCTTTCTGGATCGCCTTCATCTTCTCGTTGAGGTAGTACTCCTTCTGCGCCTTCTCCATCTGCTTCTTCACGCGAGACTGGATGCGGCGGTCGACCTGGAGCTTGTCCACCTCGATCTCGAGAATGCCGGCGATGCGGTTCAGCCGTTCGAGCGCGGAGATGATCTCGAGCAGGTTCTGCTTCTCGTCCACGCCGACCAATAGGTGCGCCGAAATGGTGTCGGCGAGCTTGCCCGGGTCGTCCACGCGGACGGCGTTGATCATGGCGTCGTAGTGCAGGTTGTTCGACAGCTTCACGTACTGCTCGAACAGCGACACGACGCGGCTCATGGTGCTCTCGACGTCGCCGCTCGTCTCGCGCGTCTTGGGCAGCACCTTGACGACCACCCGATAGAAGCCCTTGTCTTCCTTCCATTCCACGGCCCGGGCCCGATCGACGCCCTCGACGAGCACCTTGATATTGCTGTCGGGCAGCTTCAGGCTCTGCACGACATGGGCCACGCAGCCCATCGTGTAGATGTCTTCGGGGCGCGGATCGTCGACCGACGCATCGTGCTGCGCCGCCAGGAAGATCCGCTTGTCCTTGACGAGCGCGTGCTCGAGCGCGCGCGTCGAGCTCGGCCGTCCGATGACGAACGGCATCATCATGTGCGGGAAGACCACGACGTCCCGGAGCGGGACAATCGGCAGCGTTTCGTAGACTTCCAGTTGGGATTCCATAAGGTTATCGGGTAATCGGGTAATCGCGTAATCGGGTAATTGATTGTCTGACGGGGCAGTCGATCACCGCAATGACCCGATTACCCGATTATCCAATTACGCGATTTCATTATCCGGCCTTCTCGATGAGCGCAATCGGTTTGTCCTTCGCCATCACGACTTCGCGGGTAATGGAGACCTCGCGAAGCTTCTTCTGGTTGGGCACCTGATACATCAGGTCGAGCATCAGGTCCTCGATGATCATTCGCAGGCCGCGGGCGCCGATCTTGCGCTCGAGGGCCAACTCCGCGATCGCCTCGAGCGCGTCGTCGGTGAAGCGGAGCTTCACGTTCTCGTACTCGAACAGCTTCATGTACTGACGCGTGATGGCGTTCCTCGGTTGCGTGAGGATCTGGACGAGCGCCGCCTTGTCGAGCTCGTGGAGGGTCCCGACGACGGGCAGCCTGCCGACGAACTCGGGGATGAGGCCGTACTTGATGAGGTCCTGCGGCTCGAGCTGCTCGAGCGTGGCGCCGATGTCGCGCCCCCGCACGGATTTGATGTCCGCTTTGAACCCCAGCGTCTTCTTGCCGACCCTCCGCTCGATCTGCTTGTCGAGGCCCACGAACGCCCCGCCGCAAATGAAGAGGATGTTGGTCGTGTCGACCTGGAAGAATTCCTGATGCGGGTGCTTCCGGCCGCCCTGCGGCGGGACGTTGGCGACCGTGCCCTCGAGGATCTTGAGCAGCGCCTGCTGCACACCTTCGCCCGAGACATCGCGGGTGATCGACGGGTTCTCGTCCTTCCGGCAGATCTTGTCGACCTCGTCGATGTAGATGATGCCTTGCTGGCACTTCTCGATGTCGCCGCCGGCCGCCTGCAGGAGCTTGAGGATGATGTTCTCGACGTCCTCGCCGACGTAGCCCGCTTCGGTGAGCGTCGTCGCGTCGACAATCGTGAAGGGGACCGACAGCAGCTTGGCGAGCGTCTGGGCGAGGAGCGTCTTGCCCGTGCCGGTCGGGCCGATCAGCAGGATGTTCGACTTGGTGAGCTCGATGTCGTTTCGGCTGCGCGGCTGCTTCTGAATCTCGATCCGCTTGTAGTGGTTGTAGACCGCGACGGCGAGCTTCTTCTTGGTCCGCTCCTGGCCGATGACGTACTCGTCGAGGAATTTCTTGATTTCCTGAGGGGTGGGGAGCGAGGATCGCGTGCCGCGGTTTTCGAACCGATTGTCGTCGGCGATGATGTCGTTGCAGACCTCGACGCACTCGTCGCAGATGAAGACGGTAGGCCCGGCAATGAGCTTTCGGACGTCGTTCTGGTCCTTGTTACAGAAGGAGCACCGCAGAACCTCGGTTTCCCCCGTCTTCTTGACCATGCTCGTTCAGCCTTTAACCCGTGACGCGACAACCTGTTGCCGCTGCTTCGTCAGGCCCGCTTCCGGATGACATCATCAATGATACCGTATTCCTTGCCCTGGTCGGCCGTCATGATGTAATCCCGCTCGGTGTCTTCCTGAATTCGCTTTTCGGACTGCCCCGTGTGGTGCACCAGGATGTTGTTGATGCGCTCGCGCATCCGCAGGATCTCGCGGGCCGCAATATCAATATCGGTCGCTTGGCCCCCCAGCCCAGACATGAGCGGCTGGTGGATGACAATCCGTGAATTGGGGAGCGAGAATCGCTTCCCTTTCGCCCCCGCCGCCAGCAGCACCGCCGCCATCGAGGCCGCCTGGCCGATGCAGATGGTCTGGACGTCCGGCTTGATGAACTGCATGGTGTCGTAGATGGCGAGTCCGGCCGTAATCGAGCCGCCCGGGCTGTTGAGATACAACTGGATGTCCTTGTCGGGGTCCTCGGCCTCGAGAAAGAGCATCTGCGCGATGGCCAGGTTGGCAATCTGGTCATCAATTGGAGTGCCGATGAAGATGATGCTGTCTTTGAGGAGCCGCGAAAAGATGTCGTACGCGCGCTCACCGCGGTTCGTCTGCTCGACGACCATCGGCACGAGTTGCATCCGCGCATCCGGAACCCGATCACGCATCATAAGAATCGGCTGATTGTCGGGGAAATTGAGCGGGGAAGTCCTTACTGTGCAGCAATTGTAGCACGCGCCATGAGGAAGTCAATCGACTTTTCCCGTCGCAGCCCCCCCGATATCCGCGACAGGCCACCCTCTTTTTCGAGCGCCGCGCGCACGGCGGCCGGCGTCCGGGCCGTCCGCTCCGCGTAGCGCTGAATCTCCCGCTCGATGTCCGCCTCGTCGACCGTCAACACCTCCCGCCGCGCCACTTCGTCGAGCACGATGGCGCCGGCCACCGCCTCGCGCGCGGCGGCGCGCTGGCTCTCGCGGAACGCCTGCCAGTCGATGCCGGCCTGCCGCGGATCCACCCGTTGATCGACCAGCCGCCTGGCGAGCTCCTCGACGCGGCGATCCAGCTCGCGCTCGACGAGCGAGGCCGGCACCTCGAAGGGCAGACGCGCGGCGAACTGCTTCATCAGCTCGGCGCGGACCTCGCGCTCGGCCGCGTGGCGCGCTTCGTGCTCCAGATCCTCGCGCACGCGCGCCCGAAGGGCGTCGAGCGTGTCGAACTGCAAGTCCTTCGCCAACTCGTCGTCGAGGTCGGGGATCACGCGCCGCTTGGTGCCCTTGACCGTGACCGTGTACGACACGTCGGTTCCGGCGAGCTCACGGATCGTGTAGTCCGCCGGATAATGGACGATGAAGCTCTTGGTGGCGCCGGGCTCGAGCCCGAGCAATTGCTCGTCGAAGCCGGGCGGGTTGGCCTTTGCGCCCAGCTCGATCGCGACGTCGGTGTGTGTGTCCGGCTTGCCGCCGGCGTCGGTGCGCTCGAGGTCGACCATCGCGGTGTCGCCGTCGGCCACGCCCCGTCCCTCGACCGGCTCGAATCTCGCGGCCCGCTCGCGCAGCCGCTGCAGCGCGTGATCGACCGCCGCCTCTTCGACGCGGCTCGACGGGCGCCGGAGCGAAACGGTGGCGTACTCGCCAGGCTCGAACGACGGCAGGGTGTCGAACGAGGCCGTGAAGGTCAGCACCTGCCCCTCGTCGATGTTCACGTCGCGGATATCCGGCGTGTCCACCGCCTCGACGCCGCGCTCGTTCAGCGCCTCGTCGACGGCCCGGGGAATGAGATCGTGCGCGACGTCGTGCAGAATCTGATCCTTGAAGCGCTGCTTCACGACGCGCGTCGGGGTCTTGCCGGGGCGGAAGCCCGGAATCTTCGCGCGGCGTGAGATATCGCGCGCCACACGCTCGATTTCCCGGTCGACGATCTCGCGCGGGATCTCGACGCTCAGGGTCTTGCGGGTGTCGTTGACGTCGGTCAGATCTGTTTTCATGAGAAGTCGACAGTCAACAGTCGACAGTTCACAGTGCCACCGGCTGTCACTGTCGACTCCGTTGGTGCTTGCGCGCCAAAGCTCGCGCGCGAATGACCGAAGGGCCCGCCTTCGCTCGTTCGGTTCCTTTCGCGAGGTACGGCGGGTCCGCCGAAGCGCGGCTTGTTTTGTCAGTGCCGCGCGAAGGCGGATGCGAAAGGGGGGAGTCGAACCCCCAAAGCCTTTCGGCTACCGGATCCTAAGTCCGGCGCGTCTGCCAGTTCCGCCACTTTCGCGTTTCAAACC
>Ga0156018_1233_pt1 | contig 11140 bp, 11 predicted proteins | sample RifCSPlowO2_02_FD_107672 | JGI IMG/M metagenome (GOLD analysis project Ga0156018, IMG submission 107672) | Acidobacteria bacterium RIFCSPLOWO2_02_FULL_65_29 | reverse complement strand
AAGTCGCTGGTCGCGTTCCCGAACGTGCTGGCGCGCATGGACGAGAACATCGAGTGGACGCGCAAGCTCGGCGACGCCTTCCTCGAGCAGGAACCGCAGGTGATGGACGCGGTCCAGGAGCTGCGCCACAGAGCGCGCGCCGCAGGCAATCTCGCGCCCGACGAGCGCTACCGCGTGGTCGAGGACGGGCGCGCCATCGTGATCGAACCGGCGCAACCGCAGATCGTGTACGTGCCGTACTACGATCCGTGGGTCGTGTACGGGCCGTGGTGGTGGCCGGCCTATCCGCCGGTGGTCTGGGCGCCGTGGCCGGGCTACGCGCGCCCGTACTACCCGGGCGTCACGGTCGGCTTCTGGTGGGGCGCTCCGGTCGGCCTGTCTGTGGGCTTCTTCTTCGGCAACGTGGACTGGTACTACCGCCACGTCAGGGTGGTGTACACGAATGTCCATTATTACCGCCACCATTACGACGCCCGCGGCTTCGCGCCCAGGGCGCCGGGCCGGTGGGAGCACGATCCCTCGCACCGCCGCGGCGTCGCCTACCGCGACCCGGCCGTGCAGCAGCGCTTCACTGCCGCTCCGCAGGCACCTTCGCAGCCGCGCGAGATACGCACCGAGACCCGGCGTGAAACCGTGCGGCAGACCGAACGCCGGGCCACGGAACGCCAGCGCAGAACGGAAGAGCGCCGGCGCGAAGTCGTCAGACCGGAGTCCCGCCCGCAAATGCAGTTGCAAGAGACTCGCCCGCAGGCGCAACCCCGGGTGCAGGCGCCCGAGGCGCAGCCCCGACCGCAACCGCGCGCGCCCGAGGCGCAGCCCCGACCGCAACCGCGCGCGCCCGAGGCGCAGCCCCGGCCTCAGCCGCAACCGCGTGCGCCCGAGGTGCGGGCGCAGCCCCGGCCTCAGCCGCGGGCGCCCGAAGTACGGGGACAGCCGCAACCGCGGGCGCCCGAGGTGCGGGCGCAACCGCAGCCGCGCACGCCCGAGGCCAGGCCGCCTCAGCGCCAGGAGAATGCCGGCAATCGCAGCCCGCAGCGCGCAGAGCGGCGCGAGCGGCCGAGCGACAGCCGCGCCGAGCGCGGCCGCCCGCCGCGGGGGAATGACCGTTCCTGAGAGCGTGGCGGCGCACCGCCCGGCGTGAGGTGCCGCGCTCGAATTTGCTGCGCAGCGTCCTCTTCATCGCTGCCTCTTGGTCACTTCGACGATGCCGTTGTCCGCATCCACCCTGACCCAGTCTCCGGTCGCGATCGCCTCCAGCGGGTCCTGGTCGAAATCGGTCAGCGCGGGCGCGTGCGTCACCACGGCGCCCAGCGCGATCTTGGTAGTCATCTCGTTGAACAGCATGGCGAGCGGCGCTGCTCCGGCGAGGCGCGCGATGTGGAACTGGCCCGACCATCCCGAAGAACCCTTGGCGCCCGGGAACACCAGCACTTTGCCCTTGAAGCTCTGCCCGCGCAGCTCGTGCCGGGTCTCGATGATGGTCCCGCTCCTGGGGTCGATGCCGCCCCAGCCCGAGATCCGGTCGCGGGTGACGAGCGCCTCCCCTTCGGCGCAGCCGCCGACCACTTTCCTGCCACGCAGCACGACTTTCTTCACTGCAGCCCGCCCTGCCACCGCCCGGTGATCGCCGCCTGGATGCACTCGGCGGTGGTCCCGAACCAGGCCTGCACGCCCATGATCGCCGGCAGGTAATGCGCCTGCTTGGCGGAGTCCACCGCGGCGACCTTCGTTCCCTTGGGGAGTACCCGGCCCACCGAAGAGCAGGTGTCGGTCATGAGGAAGCCGCCGGCGTCCTCGATGATCCTCGTGTAGCCGTTGCGGTCCGCGAGCTGCTTTGTCGCCCAGGGCGTGAATATCCAGAGGCTGCAGTTCCCGTGGATGCGCTGGCCCTCGAGGAGCTGGCACACTTCCCAGATCTGCTCGAGCGAGTAATGCGGGCACCCGAGCATGACGTAATCGACGTCGCGGTCGCGCCCCGTGGAGTTGACGCGCTCGTAGGCAATCCTGCGCTCCGCGGCGCCGTAGCGGAGCGCGGCGCACGGCTTCCTGCCGCCGAATGCCTCCTCCCGCGTGCGCGCCTCGGGCGTCACGCCGACCACGTGGTACATCTCCACGCCGCCCGAGGACGACGCCGAAGCGCCGAAATGCTTCAGGCGCGCGAGGTTGGGGATTTCGCCGACGCCGCTCAGGACCGGGATGCGGTCCTGCACCGCCTCGCCGACCCAATAGCCGAGCAGTCCCCAGTCCGCGGTGTCCTTCACCTCTATTGCGAGCTCGACCAGGTGCGTGCCGAGGCGATTCCCGTCCAGGTGATATCCCCAGTACGGGATCTTCCCCGTGAGCATCGCCGCGCCGGCGCTCTCCCGCCCTTCCGTGTTGGTGCGCGCGCCGAGCACCGAATTGCAGTAGACGACGGCCGAGGATTCCATCCAGGCGCAATGCTCGCCCTTCACCGGAACGTTGCCCACCTGGTACGGGGTGCAGGTGTTCATGAGCTGCACGCCGAGCCGGCCGAAGTAGGCTTCGCCGTCGCGGTACACTTGGACGGCTTGCGGCGGAATCCCCTGCTGCGCGGCGTGCTCCGGGTCGAGGCCCTGCTGCAGGTGGCAGCTGTAGACCTTGACCTTCGGGATCTCGAGCACCTCGGGGCTGTCCAGGCTGAACTCGGAAAACACCGCGTCCAGCCTGCCGCCGTGCGCCGCCGCGTAATCGCGCAGGAACGGCATCGTGGCGCCCATCGTTCCGCAGACGTTCCTCGTGTCGACCAGGCGCTCCGCGCCGAGCGCCTCGCCGTAGCGCACGAGCAGCTCCATCGCCTTCTGCCGGGCCGGGCCTTCGCTCCCGTCCAGCATGGCCTTTTCGTCGTCGGCCAGCCTCACCCTGCGCCCGCCTAGGCGGGAACCGATTCCTTCGGCGCGCCCGATGCGATGCGCTCGCCGTCCATTCCGAGATACGCGCCGTCGGCGAGCAGGCGCTGCTGCAGCGCGGGCACGTCGACTTTCGCCGGCGTGACCCCGGCCCGCATCGCCAGGTCGGCGGCGGTGCCGGCAGCCTGGCCCATGACGAAGCACGGGCCCGAGACGCGCGCCGAGGACTGGCCGTCGTGCGTCATCGAAGCGCAGCGCCCCGCCATGAACAGGTTGTCGATGCCCTGCGGCACGACCATGCGGTACGGCAGCTGGTTGAAGCCGCGCGATTCTGGGATCTTCGGGAACTTGAGCAGCACGCTGCCCGAGATGTGCGCTTCAACCGGCCAGCCGTTGACCCCGATCGAGTCGGGGAAGCTGGCGCAGCCCAGGATGTCGGCTTCGGAAACCATGTATTGTCCGGCGATGCGGCGCGTCTCGCGGATGCCGATCTGCGGCGCGATCTCGACGATGTACGCGTTCTCGAACCCCGGCGTCACGCCCTTGATGAACTCGAACACGTCCCAGCACTGGCGGCGCCCCTCGATCTCGCCGTAGCTGAGCTGCTCGACGTCGATGCCGCTCACCGCGGTGCCGTCCGGGTTCTTGATCTGGGTGACGTTGGCGCGCCACTCCGCCGGATTTTTCTGCGGCCGCACCAGCGCGCCCTTGCGCGGGAAGCGCCGGCCCTGCTTCTCGGCCTCCTCCATCAGCTTGGGAATGAGCTCCCATGCGCGGCCCGCCTTGACCGGGTCCACCCCGCTGATGCGGAACATGGTGGAGGGATAGAGCATGTTGCCGGCGCCGTCGCCGATCTCGTAGGGCGCCCCGGCCCAGGCGGCAAGATCGCCGTCGCCCGAGCATTCGATGAACATGCGCCCGCGGATCGCGGCCCGGCCCGATTTGGTCTCCACCAGCAGCGTGTCGATCTCGCGTTCCGAGCGCTTGCTCATCCCGACGCCGAAAGCGTGGAACAGGATCTTCACGCCCGAGGCGGCAAGGAATTCGTCGGCGGCGATCTTGTAAGCAGAGATGTCGTAGGCCTGCGCGGTGATCTTGCCGGCAAGCGACAAGTGCGGCGGGTTGAGGCCGTTCATCCGCTCCAGGCGCTCGGTGATCTCGCTCGAAAGGCCGTGCACGACGCGCTTGTGCTCGCCGTGCACGTTGGCGTGCAGCCCGCAGAAGGTCGAAAGTCCGGCCGCGGTGCCGGCGCCGCCGAGGAATCCGTAGCGCTCGATCAGGATCGTGGAGCGCCCGGAGCGCCCGGCTGCCGCGGCGGCAGCGATGCCGGCGGGACCTCCGCCCAGGACGACGACGTCGTATTCGCCGAGGATCGGCGTCTCGCGGCTCGGCTCGAGCACCGGCGCTGGCTTGCGGCTCATGTCATGGGCTCCGTGGGATCGCTGCGCTACTTCTTGTACATGCCCTGCTGCGTGAAGAACGCCTCGAGATTGTCGCGGTCGCGGGCGAGCGCCTGGCGATAGGTGGCCGCGTCCTTGTAGGCGATCTGGATCGACATTTCCTTCATGCGGTTCACAAACTTCGCTTCCCGGCTGATCCTTGCCATCAGCTCGTCCAGCCTGCGCGTCACGTCGTCGGGCAGCGCCTTCGGCCCGAACAGGCCGAGCGAGGACACGTAAGGCAGGTCGTAGCCGAGTTCGAGCACCGTCGGCACGTCCGGCGCGAGGTCGATCCGCTTCTCGGTGCAGACCGCCAGCACGCGGATCTTCCCGGCTTCGACCGAGGATTTCAGCGCCGCAAAGTCGATCGCCCCGACCTGGACGTGCCCGCCGAGCAGCGCCGGCAGCGTCTTCGCGTCGCCGCCAAAGGGCGCGTCCTCGAGCTTCACTCCCTCCTTGGCCGCCATCTTGACCATGATCATCGAAGGCAGCGTCTGCTTGCCCGGCGTGCCGATCATCAGCCCGCTGCTCTTGCGCGCCAGTTCGATCACGTCCTTCATGCTCCGGATCGGCGAGTCGGCCTTGACCGCGAACGACATCGCGGTGGCGGCCACCGCGGAGACCGCCCTCAGGTCGCTGCTCGAGTAAGGCGCGCTGTAGGCGAACCGGAACACCTCCGGCACCGCCGCGGCCACCGGGAAGAATCCGAGCGTATAGCCGTCGGGGGTCGCGGTTGCGACCGCGTTGCCGCCGATCGTCGCGCCCGCGCCCGTCTTGTTCACCACGACCACGGGCTGCGACACCATGCCCGTCAGGCTGTCGGCGATCGCGCGCGCGGTCAGGTCCATGACGCCGCCGGCGGGGTACGGCACCACGATGGTGATGGGCTTGTCGGGATACTGAGCGGAGCAAAGTCCCGCGAACAGCCAGCCCAGGCCGAGCAGCAATGCGCCTCGAATCGTTTTCATGCGTCGCTCCTCCTTCATACCGCGGCGAGTCGCCGCTCCCGCTCCTCTGCCGTGCGATAGCGCGGCTCCCTCATCAGCCGGCCGTAGCCCTGGATCGGCTCGCCGATGCCGGCGAGCTTGAAGCACATCCAGTAGGCGGCCTGGTTCGAGGTCACCACCGGCTTGCCGAGGTCCTGCTCGAGCGCCTCGATGACGTCGAGCGCGTCGATCCCCGTGCAGCTGATGAACACGCCGTCGGACTCGGGCGTGTCGACCGCTTTCGCCAGCCGGTAGAGCACGCTCGGCGGCAGGTGCGCGAGGATGTTGTTGTCCACGAGATCGAGCCCTTCGCATTTCACGACCCGGAAGCCGTTGTCCTCGAGGAACTTCTTCTCGATGTCGTTCACCGGGTTGGGATAGGGCGTGCACATCGACAGCTTCTTGATCCCGAGCTGCCGGAACGCGGCCATCATCGCCGTGGAGGTCGTGGTGCAGGGGACGCGGGTGGCCGCCTCCATTTCCTTCACCAACCGCTCGTCGTGCCCCTTGCCCTTCATGAAGCTGCCCGCGGTGCAGATCCAGCCGATCACGTCGGGCTGGCTCGCCGCGAGGATCTTGGCCGTCTCGACGACTTTCTCGTCGAGATGCATCATGGCTTCGGCGCTCTCGTCCTTGTGCCGCGGCACCGCCGCCGCGCCCACTGCCACGCCCTTGGGCGCAAGCTTGTGGAAGTCGCCGATGTGGTGGAAGCCCGCGCCGGGATAGACGATCCCGATCCGCGCCCGCCAGCCCTGGTTCGAATACCACAAGGGATGCTTTCCGAGATCCGCCCTGCGCAGCTCCATGGCGCGCCCTCAGTTCATATGTGTGAACAAGATCATATATTTGAACTCAAGCCGCAGACCCCTGTCAAGACAGCTCGCGCTCGAGCGCCTCGCGCGCCGCGAGCAGTTCGCGCACGCACAGCGCGCGCAGCGCGGGCTTGAAGCGGATGCTGGGAATCGCGACGTTGACCGCGCCGATCGGGTAGCCGTCGGGCCGCCGCACCGCGGCGGCGATCGCCGCCACCCCCGCCATGTGCTCCCCGTGCGAGTACGCGAAGCCCTCCTTCGCCGCCTTGGCGAGCTGGCGCCGCAGCTCGGCAACCGATTTCACCGTCGCGTCGGTTTTGGGCACGAGCTTCACGCGCCCCAGGTAGCGCTCGCGCTCCGCGTCCGGCAGCACCGCGAGCACCGCCTTGCCGATCGAGGAGGAGTACAGCAGGAAGCGCGTTCCCACCGCCATACGGTAGGTGAGCGCCTGCGGGGAATCCACGCCGCATACGCGCTCGACGTATTCCCTGCGGTACAGGCTCAGCGCCGAAGACTCGTGGGTCGCGGCAGTCAGCCGCTCGAGGATGCCGCGCGCGCGCTCGATCAGGTTGCCTTCGCCGCGATCCTGCCTGTGCAGCGCGAAGAAGGCAGGCCCGAGCTCGTAGGTATTCGGCCCGGGCGCGAACTTGAGGTAGCCCCTGCCGGTCAGGTTGCGCAGCAGCTGGGTCAGGCTGCTCTTCGGGATCGCGAGCGCCGCCGCGAGGTCGGTGTGCGACATCGCCCTGCCCTTGCGGCTGAGCAGCTCGAGCAGGTCCAGCACCCGGTCCGCCGACTTGACGGCCACGACGTTCGCGCGATCCATGATCCTAGTTTACAATACAGAACTGGTTCAAGCATATGAACATCGGATTCGTCGGCGCCGGCGCCATGGGCAGTCTCATGGCGGCGAACCTCATGAGGGCCGGGCACGCGCTCAGCGTGCACACGCGCACCCGGCAGAAAGCCGACGGGCTGCTCGCGCAGGGCGCGCGCTGGGCCGAGAGCCCGGCCGCTGCCGCGGCCTGGGCGGACTGCTTCGTCACCATGGTGGGCGGGCCGCAGGACGTGGAAGCGATCTACTTCGGCGGCGCGCTGGACCAGGCGAGGCCCGGGGCGCTGCTCGTCGACATGAGCACCTCGAGCCCCAAGCTCGCCGAGCGCGTGCACGCGGCGGCGAAATCGCGGGGCCTCGCGGCGTTCGACGCGCCCGTGACCGGCGGCCCGCAGGGCGCGGCGACCGCCAGCCTGATCATAATGGTGGGCGGCGACAGGGCCGAGTTCGAGCGCGCGCGGCCAGTGCTTGCCGCGCTGGGCAGCTCGGTGCTCTACTTCGGCGGCCCCGGCAACGGGCAGCGCGCGAAGCTCGTGAACCAAGTCGTGGTGATGCAGAACATCCTGAGCGCGATCGAGGGGCTGTTTCTCGCGCGCAAGTCCGCGCTGGATCCCGAAGCCGTGCTGCAGATGCTGCAGAACGGGCTGGCGGACTCGAAGTCGCTGCGCGGCGCCGCCGTGCGCGCGCTCAAGGGCGATTTCGCGCCCAACTTCGATCCACGTCACGTGGTGAAAGACCTGAGTCTCGCGATCGAGGAGGCCGACTCGCTCGGCCTCGATCTGCCCGGGCTGAAGAACGCCCGCGCGCGCTGGCAGGAGCTGGTGCGGCGCTTTCCGGGAGCGCGCGCGGTCCAGGAGGTGGCGCGCCTGTACGCGTGAGCGACCGGGGCGCACATTCAACGAGGAGACAGCGATGAAATCGATCCGGGCGTTGGTTCTTGCCGCAGCCGCGTTCAACCTGGTCGTGCCGGGCTTCGCGTCGGCGCAGCCCTACCCGGCGCGGCCGGTGCGGATGGTGGTCCCGTTCCCGCCGGGCGGCGCGACCGACATCATCGGGCGCATGGTCGCGGCAAAGATGCAGGAGGTCTGGGGGCAGCCGGTCATCGTCGAGAACAAGTCCGGCGCGGGCACCGTGGTGCCAACCGATTACGTCGCCAAATCCGCGCCCGACGGATACACGATCGGCTTCGTGATCACCGCGCATGTGATCAATCCGAGCTTGCGCTCGAGCATGCCCTACGACACGCTGAGGGACCTCGCCGGGGTGACGCAGGTCTCGCAGCAACATCTTGTGATCGCGGCCCACCCGGCCTTCGAGGCGAACAATATCGCCGAACTGATCGCGACAGCGAAGAAGAACCCGGGGAAGATCGCGTACGCGACGCCCGGAAGCGGCACCGCGATGCATCTCTCGACGGAGCTGCTCAAGACCGTGGCCGGAATCGACCTGGTGCACGTGCCGTACAAGGGCGGGGCTCCGGCGATCCAGGATGTCATCGGCGGACGCGTCCCGCTGCTGCTCGACGTGCTGTACGCGGCCGCGCCGCAGATCAAGGCCGGAAGGCTCAAGGTGCTCGCGCTGCTCAGCCCGCAGCGGCCGGCGATCGTGCCCGAGTACCCAGTAGTCGCGGAAACCGTGCCGGGCGTAAGCGCGGTGAGCATCGTGGGGCTCGTCGTGCCGGGCGCCACGCCGCGCGACCTGGTACGCAGGATCAGCAGCGACATCGCCGCGGCGGTGAGGACCACCGACCTGCGCGACCGCATGCTGCGGCAGGGAATGGAGCCGATAGGCTCGACCCCGGAGGAATTCGATGCACTCATTCGGGCCGAGATCGCCAAGTGGGCGCCGATCGTGAAGGCTTCGGGGGCCAAGGCGGACTGATGTGGAGCATCGGCTGGTGAATCCTCTTCCGGATGGGCTGCATGCGGTCGTGAAGCGCGAATGCCCGACTTGCACGCTCATCGAGCCGGTCTTGCGCCAGCTCGCAGCCCGTTCCTCGCCGGTCACGGTCTACAGCCAAGACGATCCGGCATTTCCCGCGAGCGTGAAGGGAGTCGTGGATGACCGCGAGCTGGAAGTCTCCTTCCGTCTCGGCGTCCAGATCGTTCCCACTCTGATCCGAATGGAGAAAGGGAGAGAAACCGGCCGGGCGTTCGGCTGGAACCGGGCCGAATGGGAGGCGCTCGCCGGCGCGCAAGGGTTGGGACCGGGCCTCCCCGGGAACCGGCCTGGCTGCGGTTCGCGTACCGAAGAGCCAGGCATGTCATTCAGGCTCGCCGCGCGCTTCGGCGAGACGGGCCTCGCTTCCCGGGCGATCAGGGTCCCCGCCGACGCCGATCCGATCGAGGTGTGCTTCGAGCGCGGCTGGACGGACGGCCTGCCGGTGGTGCCGCCGACGAAAGAGCGTGTCCTCGCCATGCTCTCGGGAACGACGCGCGCGCCGGGCGAGGTGATCGGCATCGTTCCACCCGACCGCGTCGAGTGCACGGTCGAAAAGGCGGCGATCAATGCGGTGATGGCCGGCTGCCGGCCGGAATACATGCCGGTTGTTCTCGCCGCGATCGACGCAGCGCTCGAACCGGGATTCGGCTTGCACGGCGTGTTGTGCACGACCAATGCGGTTGCGCCGGTGATCATGGTGAACGGGCCGATCGCAAAAAGAATCGGAATGAATTCAAAGGGCAACTGCTTCGGGCAGGGCAACCGCGCCAACGCTGCGATCGGGCGGGCGCTGCAACTCGTCGTGCGCAACGTCGGCGGCGGGCGGCCGGGCGAGATCGACCGCGCCTGCTTCGGCAATCCGGGCAAGTACACGTTCTGCTTCGCCGAGGATGAAGACGACGCCGTGTGGGAGTCCTACGCGATCGAGAAGGGCTTTGCGAAGGGCGCTTCGACCGTGACCGTGTTTCCGGGCGATGGGGTCGAACCGATCATCGATCAGAATTCGCGCACGCCCGAGGCGCTGGCCGATTCCTACGCGCCCTGCCTGCGCACGATCTATCATCCGGGGCAGGTGGTCGACGTCGCGGCATTCCTCATCATCGCGCCCGAGCACGCACGCGTGTTCTATGGCGCCGGCTGGTCCAAACAGAGAGTAAAGGACGAGCTGAACAAGCGGCTGCAGGTTCCGGTGCGGGAGCTCAAGCCCGGTTTCGGCACCGACGAGCGCCTCGAGAAGCTGAAACGCGAGAATCCCGACGCCACGGTGCCGAAGTTCCGCACCGGCTCGCTCAACATCGTGCGCGCCGGGGGAACGGGCCTGTTCGCAGCCATTGTTTCGGGGATCGGCTCGATCACCATCAATCCGGTCACAAAGGAGATCAAGGCATGAGTCAGGAACTGGAGCTGCTGGATCCGACCGCGGAACTCTCGCCGGTGGTCCGTCCGCGCATCGCGCGGCCGGCTTCGCTCGAGGGCAAGACCTTCGGGCTGCTCGACATCGCGAAGAAGCGTGGCGACGTGCTGCTCGACCGCATCGAGGAGCGGCTGCGCGAGCGCGGCCATGCGGTCAGGCGCTTCCGCAAGGAGCGCTTTTCGATCGTCGCGCCGCCAGAGCTGAAACAGGACATCCGCGAGCGTTGCGATATCGTCATCGAAGCACTCGCGGATTGAGGGTCCTGCACGTCGTGCTGTATGCATGACCTCAGGGGACTCGAAGATCTGGGAGTGGTTTCGGTGGGCGTGTGCTCGACCGACTTCATCGAGGCGGCGGCGGCGCAGAACCGCTCGCTCGGCTACGATCCGGCGGTCGTGTTCGTTCCGCACCCGATCCAAGACCGCACCGACGAAGAGATGCGCGTGCTCGCCGATCAGGCTTTCGATGCAATCCTGCGGGCGTTGCAGGCTCCCGGCTAGCCGCTGACCGGCGGCCGCCTGCGGTACTATGCGCGCTCTCCCGCGCGCAAGGGGCGTAATTCATGGACAAGATAGCAATCGTCACCGGCGCAGGCACCGGAATCGGCAAGGCTTCCGCGCTCGCTCTCCTCAAGGCCGGCTGGTGCGTAACGCTTGCGGGACGGCGCAGTGATCCGCTCGAGAAGGCGATCGCCGGATCCGGCGCCGACAAGTCGCGCACCCTCGCCGTCGCGACCGACGTCGGCAATCCCGAGCAGGTGAAGAACCTGTTTGCCAAGGCGAGGGAGAAATTCGGGCGCCTCGACCTCCTGTTCAACAACGCCGGCATGGGCACGCCGGGCAACGTCCA
>Ga0156018_1140_pt1 | contig 11171 bp, 6 predicted proteins | sample RifCSPlowO2_02_FD_107672 | JGI IMG/M metagenome (GOLD analysis project Ga0156018, IMG submission 107672) | Acidobacteria bacterium RIFCSPLOWO2_02_FULL_65_29 | reverse complement strand
GAGCGCTACCGGGCGACGTACAACACACGAGTTGTGGTCAGAACCGTGCCGTCGATCGATTCGGCCGGATCGAGATGAGTCACGGTACACGCCACACGGTGTTGACCACGATCAACGCATCCCTCGACAGGCTCGGGATGCCCTGAGCTTGTCGAAGGGCAGAGGCCGCAGAGCTCGCAGAAGCCATTCTCTCCGTCGATATTCTCGTGGGCAGTTCTGCTTTGGATCTTAGGACTCGTTCTCTGCAGTCTCTGCGGTCTCCGCGTTACAGCAGTTTTCAGAATGGTGTAGCGCAGGTCTTCAGACCTGCACGCGTGCCGCGGTAGGCAGGACTAAAGTCCTGCACTACACGCCGGCGAAAAGCGCTCTAATCGTCGGGCTCAACGCGAGACGGTGACGGTGACTTCACCGTCCGCCGTCAGACCACCGTCGTCGGCACGTGATCGCAGCACATAAGTTCCGGGCTGGTCGAAGGTGACCTGAACCGTCACCTCCCCATTCGCTGGAATCTCCGGAGCGGCCCAGACGGGCGCCCACGGGGAATTCGCGCCGGCCCGGGTGTCTTCCCACGCCATGATCTGCTCGGGGCTGAAGATCACCTTCCCTGCGCCCCGGTAGACGAACCAGGACAGGTGGAGTCCCACGTTCTTGCCGACGGTCACGCGCGCGGGCGGCAGCATGGCCCGGTTCGCCCGAATCGGGTTTTCCGAGCCAGGACGGTTTTCGACTGCATCGCGACGAGTGCCCTGGCCCGACACCGCCGCCCCGGAGAGTCCGGGCAGTCGGCGCTTTGGAATGCCGTCGTCGGTGACCACGGCAGAGAGGCTCAGCGGTTCGCCCACTTTCGCGGTCATCTTCTTCTGCCCCTGGATCTCGAGCTTGGGGGCTTTGTTCGCCCGGACTTCAGGGCTGCTCGTGCCGGCGCCCAGCGCCCCTGTCTCGGACATGATGGTGACGTTCTCGATCTTGTAGTCGGTTCGAAGCGTGGCGTACGCGCGCTCGGTCTTCCCGCGGGTTGTCAGCGTCCAGATCAGTTCGTCTTTTTCCGTAAAGTTCTTCGGCACCGGAACGCGGAAGATGAACCGGTTGCGTCGCGGCAGGAAATGCGTCGGTTGGCTCTGGTCGACGCCGCCTAAATTGAAGCTGTTCTCTGGACCTATCGGAACGTCGATCTCTTCCTCCCAGTTCCGATTCATGTACCCGAAGACGAACGAGCGGGAACCATCGGGATTCTCCTCCCATCCTTCGTAAGCCGGGAACACGGCCTGTCCACTCGAGTACGAGAGGGACTGGGCGCCAGCCGTCCCGCCGGCAAGAAGCAGCGCGACGACAAGCGTAAGAGTCCAACCCGAGCAGGTTTTCAACGTCTGCCAACTGGAAAGTGCGTTCATGGCCTTTGTCCTACGGTTGCTGCTGCTGCGAGCCCCGAGCTGCCGCCGCCGGCGTGATATTGCACAGCGGGCAGCCGCGGACGACGCTGTTCCTGGTCAACTTGAGCTTCTCGCGCCGCTCGGCCATTTCCCGCTGGAATTGCTCGTCGGTCAGCGAAACCCGGTTGCCAAGGTCGATGAACATGTTGGTCACGGATCGATTGCCAGACCCCGACCAGTTCCTCGGGTCTGGGATGTTCTTGTTCGCGGGCGAGTTGTCCATGTAGCCGATGATGTGCAGGATCGTCCCCTTCGGCAGGAGCGGCGCCGCGTCGTCGTCGTAGTGATAGCCGCGAACCCAGTTGTGGTCGTAGCCGACGCAGTTGAGCGTCTGGATGTTGTAGCCCCAAATGGCCTCCAGGCACATCCGCGCGCCTGGCGCATGCAGGTGGGGTTCGAAGGAGAGCACCTTGGTGTGCTCCTGAAGCACGGCGTAGGCGTGGAGCTCCTGGTTGGCTTCCATCGGGCTGATGTCGATGTCCACGCCGTTGCCCAGAGCGATCAGCGCGCGCTTGTACTCCGGCTGATATCCCTTCGGCATGAGCTTGAAGCCTATTTCGAGGTGCGCCCTGGTGTCGCGCCCGTTCGAGTGGAGATGAACCGAATCGGACACGATGCTCGAACCTGCCTTCAAGAGCCTCGCCGATTTCGGATCGAAGAAGTCCGGGTTGCGACCCACCTCGTGAACGGGCCAGCCCGTGCTGTCGTCGTCGAGGGCCAACGGATCGGGCGCCGCTCCATCGTCGTGGAGAACCGCCGTGCTCCAGATCATGTGATGGAACACGTATCGCCCGCCGACGGTCGCCCTGCCACCTCCACCCGTGTCGACGTCGTTGATCTCTTTGATCTCGACGGCAGAGACATAGCGGTCTTCGGTAAGGCCAACCGGCACGCGGGGGATCTCACCCCACCAATCGGGCGTGTTCGCCTTCACGACGATCTCGGTCGTCTTGACGATGACGTCAGGCGTGCCGATGGCCCATTTCGATGAGTCGTCCCACCGGCGCGGCGGGGGCATGTCGGCGGGGTTCCCGCGCGGCGCGCCGCTGTCGGCCCATTTCGCGATCATCGCGATCTCTTTGTCGCTCAGAGACGGGTCGTTCTTGAACTTCTGGATGCCGATGTTCTTCTCCAGGTACCACGGAGGCATGACTCCGGCCTTCGGCCCGATGCCGGTCTTGGTCTTGATTGACCTGGCCCAGGGCCGCACTTCCTCGTAGGTTTGGAGCGACATCGGCCCTGCCCCGTCGGGACGATGGCAGTTCTCGCAGCTCCGCTGCAGAATCGGTGCAATGTCTCTGGTGTACGTCGCGTCGCCAGAGACCGCGGCCGCGGGGTGCGCGGGCGGCTGCGCCGTTTGGGCCTGGAGGGCCAACGGCCGTCCAAGAGCCACGACCGCAGAGCCGACCACGAGCGTCCAGCCGATTGCCCTTCCAACCCTCATAGCAAGGCTCCTTCAGAGAACTCAGAAATGGCTGCGCGAACCATTCCTCTGACGTCAATGGCGATTGCGAGACGCTACGCAAGGCGCGTGCCTTTGTCGAAATGCAGGAATTCTGGGACTTTGCGCGCTAGAAGGAGACGGTGATGCGGACTATTCCAGAGAGCCGGGGGTTTTTCCGGTATTTGAAGAGAAGTTCTCTTTCGTGGTTTCGTGCTTTCGTGGCTATCAGCGCGTCACGGTAACGGTCAGATCGTCTGCCCCAAGCAGCGCGCCATCATCAGCCAGCGCGCGAAGGACGTAGGTGCCCGGGCCGTCGAACGTGACGGCTGCCGACCATTTGCCATCGGCGGGCAGCGTCGGAGGTTGCCACAGGGGCGCCCACGGCGAGTTGGCGCCCGCGCGCGTATCTTCCCAGGGCTTGACTTGCGGCGGATCGAACGTCACCTTCCCGGCGCCGCGGTAGACGAACCAGGACAAGTGGAGCCCGACGACCTTGCCGACCGTAATCCGCGAGGGCGGGCGAAATGCCGGGTTGACGGCCAGCGGGTTTGTCGCGGCTGTCGCTCCTGGCGCGCCGCCGGCGGCTGTTCCGCGGCCGCGCCCCGCCCCGCCGCCGAAGCCGCGCCTCTTCGGCACGCCGTCGTCGGTGACGAGCACGACCATGGCGAGCGGTTGGCCGACCGTGGCCGTCCGCTGCTTCGCCCCTTCGATGGCCACGTCTGGTCGCTTGTTCGCGCGCACTTCAGGGCTACTTGTGCCGGCGCCGAGGGCGCCAGTTTCAGACGCCATGACGACATCGTCGACGCGTGAATCGGTTCGAAGCGTCGCGTACGCCTTCTCGGTCTTGCCTTTCGTCGTGAGCGTCCAGACAACCTCTTTGGTGCCGAAGTCCTTGGGCACACGGACGCGGAACAGGAACCGGTTGCGACGCGGGAGGAAGTGAGTGGGCTGCCCCTGATCGGGGCCGCCGGGCTCGATGGCGTTGTCGGGACCGATCGGGACGTCGATCTCCTCCTCCCAATTCCGGTTCATATAGCCGAACAGGAGATTGAAGGAGCCGTCCTCGTTCTCTTCCCATCCTTCGAAGGCCGGCGATATGTTTTGGCCGCTGGAGTACGACTGTGCGTCGCCCCGCGCCTGCCAGACGACCAACGCCGCCAGCGCGGCCACCAGAACCGCCGCATTTCGCAACCGAGATACTCTCGTCATCAGGCAATCCGTCCCGCATTTGGAGCGTTTTCTAGACTCACAGCACGCTGTTGGCCGGCAGGACTGAAGTCCTGCACTACACGCCGGAACACCGCGGCGTTGGTCGGCAGGACTGAAGTCCTGCACTACACGCCGGAACACCGCGGCGTTGGCCGGCAGGACTGAAGTCCTGCACTACACGCCGGAACACCGCGGCGTTGGTCGGCAGGACTGAAGTCCTGCACTACACGCCGGCGAACACCGATAGCTGATAGTAATTCTGCCTATGGCTGACTCCCGCCCGTGTTGGCGGTCGGCGCCGCCGGCGGCGGCGCGCTCAGGCACAGCGGACATCCGATCACGACGTCGTTCTTCGTGAGACGGAGCTTTTCGCGCCGCTTGGCCATCTCCTCCAGGAACTGTTGGTCGGTCAGCGCCACGCCCTGTCCGAGGTCGATGAACATGTTGGCGACGGAGCGATTGCCCGATCCCTGCCAGTTGCGCGGATCGGGAATGTTCTTGTTCGCCGGCGAGTTGTCCATATACCCGATGATGTGCAGGATCGTGCCCTTCGGCAGGATCGGCGCGTGGTCGTCGTCGTACGCGTAACCGCGCACCCAGTTGTGATCGTAGCCGGCGCAGGTCAGCGTCTGGATGTTGAAGCCCCAGATCGCTTCGAGGCACATGCGCGCGCCGGGGGCGTGCAGGTGCGGCTCGAACGTCGTGATCTTGGTGTGGTCCTGCAGCACGGTATAGGCGTGGAGCTGCTGATTGGCTTCCATCGGCTTGATGTCGATGTCCACGCCGTTGCCGAGGCCGCGCGACGCGCGCCGGAGCTCCGGCTTGTAGCCTTTCGGGTGGAGCTTGAACCCGATTTCGAGGTGCGCCCGGGTGTCGCGGCCGTTCGAGTGGAGATGCACCGAGTTGGAGACGAGCCGCGACCCGGCCGACAGGAGACGTCCGGCTCTCGGATCGAAGAAGTCCGCGTTGCGCCCGACCTCGTGAACTGGCCAGGACGTGTTGCCTTCGTCTGCGCCGGCCGGATCCGGATCCTGGTCGGCGGTCTGAACGCGCGTGCTCCAGATCATGTGGTGGAACACGTAGTGCCCGCCGACCGTGGCTCGGCCGCTGCCGCCCGTGTTGTCGAGGTCGTTGACTTCCTTGATCTGGAGGGCGGCGACGTAACGATCCTCGTCGAGCCCGATGTCGACGCTTTCGATCTCGCCCCACCAGTCGGGCGTATTCGCCTTTACGACTATGTCCTTCGTCCTGACGATCACGTCGGGCGTCCCGATGTTCCAGGCGCCCAGACTGTCGAACACGCGCAGGGGCGGCATGTCGGCCGGGTTCCCACGCGGTGCGCCGCTGTCGGCCCACTTCGCGATCTTTGCGAGCTCGACCTCACTGAGCGACGGATCGTCCTTGTACTTCTGAATGCCGATGTTCTTCTCGACGTACCAGGGGGGCATCACGCCGGCGTGCGGCCCGATGCCGGTCCGCTGCTTGATGGCGCGGGCCCACGGCCGCACGTCTTCGTAAGTGATGAGCGGCATCGGCGCCACGCCGTCGGGACGATGGCAGTTCTGGCAGCTGCGCTGCAGAATCGGCGCGATGTCCTTGGTGAACGTCACCTCGATCGGCACCGCCGACTGCTCGGCGCCCAGCGTCGTCACCCCGAAGACGACGGGTAGCAGTAGACCAAGGGAAACGCCCCAGCGGAGAGTCCTTCGAACCTCCATCGCACACGCTCCTTCAGGAGTCAGCGAGCAAGTTACTTGTCTGAAATTATAGCCTTCTCGTACGCGCGCGCCAAGCCGCCAAGTCACTGAAACAGAGGCCCCTCTGACACCCTTTTGACACACTAATCCCGGAAGGCACTTGTGTTGACGTGTGCAGCGCAGGTCTTTAGACCTGCCGGCGCCGGAGGGCAGGACTGAAGTCCTGCGCTACGTGGGCGGCGGTACGTCGACTCGAGTGCCTTCCGGGATTAGAACCTGAAGAGTCGATTCGCTTTCACGATAATGGCGCGATTCTGGAGATCCGGGAATCCCGAGGTCAAGCTGTTGCGCTCGTCGTTGTAGACGACAAACAGCTCGCTGCCGGCCTGGTATTCCCAGCGAAGCCGAAGGTTCGTGCTCACTCGATTGTTGCTGGAATTGTACTGAATGAGCGCGCTCACGAACATCTGCGGTGTCATCGTGAAGGTCACGCGAGACCCCACGAGCTTGGTGGTGAACGTGCCATTTGGCAAATCGATCCAGTTGATCGAGACGCTCGGCTCGGCCGAGAACCTGGACGTCGCGTTGACGCGGGTGCGGGTGAAGCTGAGCGCCTGACGGCGCCCGTTGTAGAAGTCGCCGAGCTCGACCGCCAGGGTTCCCGATACTGCTCGTTGCTGGCCGAACAGGTAGCCGATCCGGCCGGACGAGAAGTCGTACCCGCCGACGGGGATTCTCACCGTCGGAACGATCGCAAATGGCTGCTTCAGAAACTCATAGTTGTCGGTGGCGCCGATGAAGAATCTGTCGCTGGTTTGAAACTCGATGCTGAACTCGCCATCCGCTCTCCGCGTCTCGAGCCTGCCAGCGCCGTTCTCGATATGCGTGACCGAGCCGTTGGCCGAAAACTTCCGAATGGCCCTGCTCGATCGGGGCCGCGGACTGAAACGGAACTGGGCGAAGCTGCGCCGCATGTCATCGCGCCGCACGTAGCCGACTTCCGGATTGAAGTTGTCGCCGACGGCCAGGTACTCCAGCTGCGCGCCGTAGCGGTCGCCGGCGTAATCGAGCTGGGCGCGGTAGCTCTGATCGTCGCCCTCGAGGCCCTCCGAGCGCGTCGTCGCCCAGTACGTGTTGATGGCCAGGTTGGTGAAGAACGCGAAGGTGCCGTCGAGGCCGACCGTTTCATTCGACCCCGGGATGGACTGTGCGTCGGAGCGTGCCGTCAGAATCGCGCCGATGCTGCTCCGGCGCAGCAGGTCGCGCTTCAATCGCACGACGGCGAAGTTCGTGGAAGGCGACGGCAGCGCCTCGCGCGTCTGAATGTCGATCAGCCCGACGCTGAAGCGTCCCGCCCGTCCGGTCAACCGGCCGCCGGCCAGAATCGGCACCTCGCGGCTCCCGTTCAACCCAACGCGGCGACTGTAGAACAGGATCGGCGTGTCGCCCGCGTCGCCCATGACGTTGCCCGCGCCGCCGAAGGCAAAGGTGCCCTGGTTCTCGAGGAAGAATTCCCGTTTCTCTGGAAAGAACAAGCTGAAACGCGTCAGGTTGACCTGCTGCTCGTCGGCCTCGACCTGGGCGAAATCCGTGTTGATGGTGAAATCGGCCGTCATGTTCTGCGTGACGCCGTACTTCACGTCCATCCCAATGTCGCCGTCCGGCTCGTTCGACAGCCTCGGCGACGCGTTTCGATCCGTCGTCAGATCGGCCACGGCGTACGGCTTGACTTCAATATTTTTCGATCCCGGCGGCGCCTCGAGACCCACGACCGTCGCGAACAACGAGGCGGAGAAGCTGCCGCGCCCGATGGTGAGGGCGGGCGGTATGCGGGCCACGTACGAGATCTCGTTCTTCCACTTGTTCTGCCGGCGCGCGTTGAACCCCCACACCTGCGCGCGGCCCGGACGGTAGCGGAGCGACTTGAACGGAATGGCGGTTTCGACCGTCCAACCGCCGTCGAACCTGCCGACCGCCACATCCCAAATCGGATTCCAGTCGCCGTTGTACTGACGCTCGTTCGTGCTCTGTCCGTCGAACTTGGCGCCAAGCGGATTGACGGTGAACTGAGCCGCGTTACGGCGATCGTAGAAGGTATCGAAGGAGAACCCCACGTGGTCGCCGCCCTGCAGGATGTTGAAGCTGTCGCGCCGCATTTCGTTCGCGATCATCCGATCGGGCTGGCTCTCCCAGGCACGCATCGTGACGTACACGTTGTCCTGATCGAAAAAGAGCCAGACTTCCGTCTTCTCGCTGGCCGGCTGCCCGCCGTTCGGCTCCATCTGAATGAAGTCGGAGATCGGCCGCACGCTGCTATACGCGGCTTCGTCGGTCTGGCCGTCGATGCGGGGCGGCGAGGTGAGGCGAACCGCGCGAATCGTCATGCGGCCCTGCTCGTCGCGCGCGATCGTCGCCGGCAGCGCCGGGGGCTGGGGACCGTTGAACGACGGCGGCAGCACGATGTCGCCGCTCTGCGGCGCGGCACCAGCCGCTCGCGCAGAGAGGCACGCGCACACCGCCGCGACGAGGGCGCTCCGGATCGAGCGGCTCATGGGGATGGGAAACGCGCCACCACCGAGGTCACGGTGGTGACCAACGGATCCCTGAGGTTACTGACCGTGCGCTCGGTTGTATCCGTGCCCACCCGTGGTAAAGCCGTTGGCAACCGACTGCGCACAAGCGTTGGTCGCAGCGGACTAGGGCATGACCGTGACCGTCAGTTCCTGATCGGCGGCGAGCGCGCCGTCGTCGGCGCGCGCGCGGAGCACGTAGGTTCCCGGCGTTTCGAAGGTCACGTGCGACATCCACTTGCCATCGGGCGGCACCGGCGGCGCCACCCAGAGCGGCGCCCACGGCGAGTTCGCACCTGAGCGCGTGTCCTCCCATACCTTGATTTGCGGAGGGTCGAAGACCACGGCGCCCGCGCCGCGATACAGGTACCACCCGAGGTGCAGCCCGACAGACTTGCCAACCGTGCTGCGCCTGGGAGGGACGTACGCCGGGTTGACTCCCTCTGGCACGACGACGTTCGTCGTCTGCGGCGCGCGCGTCAGCGCGCCCGCCTGGCCCCGCGCCCGCGGTTTCGGTATGCCATCGTCGACAACCGAGGCGGTGAGCTCCAGCGGCTGACCGACGCGAACGCTGCGGGTCTTCGCGCCTTCGATCGTCACCACGGGACGCTTGTTCGCGCGCACCTCGGGGCTGCTCGTGCCGGCGCCGAGCGCGCCCGTCTCCGAGGCTTCCACCACTTCGTCCAGCTTGGAATCGATTCGGAGCGTCGCGTACGCCTTTTCGGTCTTTCCCTGGGTCGTCAACGTCCAGATCATCTCTTTCGTGCCGAAATCCTTCGGCACGCGAACCTTGAAGATGAACCGGTTGCGCCGCGGAAGCAAGTGCGTCGGCTGCCCCTGGTCGGGACCTCCGGGCTCGATGTTGTTGTCGGCACCGATCGGAACGTTCAGCTCCTCTTCCCAATTCCGGTTCATGTACCCGAACACGAAGTTGAACGACCCATCGGCGTTCTCCTCCCAGCCCTCGAAGCCGGGAGACGCGTTCTGGCCGCGCGAAAACGACAAGCTCTGCGTGCTTCCTGCCTGGGCGGCCGCGACGATCGCCAGCGCCGTCAGGAGCAGCCGAAGCCGGCTTTGTTTCCGCTCGTTCATGATGGCGTTATCCATGGACTGTGTGTTTCGACGCCTGGCTGAAGAGGACGCGCCGGGCCCGCCCACGGAAATGGACAGGGCCCGGTCGCGGCGATCGGTTACGGGTTGCCCTGTTGGGCCCCCGCGGTGTTGGCTGCCGGCCGTGGCCGCGCCGGGGCGTTACACAGCGGGCAGCCCAGAAAGACGTCGCTGCGCGTCAGGCGCATGTGCTCGCGGCGCCTGGCCATCTCCTGTTCGAACTGTTCATCGCTGAGCGCGACGCCGCGTCCGAGGTCGATGAACATGTTGGCGACGGAGCGATTGCCCGACCCCTGCCAGTTGCGCGGGTCCGGAATGTTCTTGTTCGCCGGCGAGTTGTCCATGTAGCCGATGATGTGCAGGATGGTGCCCTTGGGCAAAAGCGGCGCCGCGTCGTCCTCATAGTCGTAGCCGCGCACCCAGTTGTGATCGTAGCCGGCGCAGCTCAGCGTCTGGATGTTGTAGCCCCAGATCGCTTCGAGGCACATGCGCATGCCCGGGGCGTGCAGATGGGGCTCGAACGACGTGATCTTGGTGTGTTCCGTCAACACCGTATACGCGTGCAGCTGCTGGCCTGCCTCCATCGGCTTGATGTCGATGTCGACGCCGTTGCCGAGGCTGCGCGAAAACGAGCTCCGGACCGCCGGCTTGTACCCCTTCGGGTGAAGCTTGAAGCCGACTTCCAGATGCGCCTTGGTGTCGCGGCCGTTCGAATGGAGGTGCACCGAGTCGGACACCAGCATCGAGCCCACTTTCAGCAGGCGCCCGGCGTCCGCATCGAAGAAGTCCGGATTGCGTCCCACTTCGTGGACCGGCCAGCCGACAACGTTTTCATTGATGTTGGTCGGGTCGAACGCCAGGTTCGGATCGACGTCGCCCACCTGCGTCCGCCAGATCATGTGATGGAAGACGTAGTGACCGCCGACCGTGGCCCGGCCGGTACCCCCCTTGTTGTCGACGTCGTTCACTTCCCTGATTTCAAGCGCGGCGACGTAGCGATCTTCGTCGATCCCGACCGGCACGCTTTCGATCTCGCCCCACCAGTCGGGAGCGTTGGCCTTCACGATGATGTCTTTCGTCGAGACGATCAGGTCGGGCGTGCCGATGGTCCATCTCGTGTTCGGATCCTCGAACTTCTTGGTCGGCGGCAGATCGGCCGGGTTGCCCAGCGGCGCGCCGGTGTCGGCCCACTTCGCAATTTTGGCAACCTCGACGTCGCTCAGCGACGGGTCATTCTTGTAACGCTGGATCCCGATGTTCTTCTCGATGTACCAGGGCGGCATCACGCCGGCGTGCGGCCCGATGCCGGTCCGCTGCTTGATCGCTCGAGCCCACGGCCGGACGTCTTCGTACGAGACGAGCGGCATCGGCGCCACGCCGTTCGGCCGATGGCAGTTCTGGCAGCTGCGCTGCAGAATGGGCGCAACGTCTTTCGCAAACGTGACCTCGCTGACCGTTGCGGCCTGCGCCGCCGGCTGCTGCGCGCTGACGACGGCGCGCGTCGACATGCCGACCGCCGCCGAGAGAAACAAGGCCACTCCGACCGCCGCGCTCCATCCGAAATTCCGTCGAAGCTCCATCGAACACACTCCTTCGAGCGAGACACCTTCTGCAGAGATACGGCGTGTGCTGATTAGTATCGGCGGAAATCGGCCGGTCAGGGTGTGAAAAATGAAGCTGGCGCTGACACTGAACTGCCACAGTAACTGTT
>Ga0156018_1004_pt1 | contig 11223 bp, 10 predicted proteins | sample RifCSPlowO2_02_FD_107672 | JGI IMG/M metagenome (GOLD analysis project Ga0156018, IMG submission 107672) | Acidobacteria bacterium RIFCSPLOWO2_02_FULL_65_29 | reverse complement strand
GCTGGTCTGGGCGGTTCGCCACGAAATGGCCATCACGCTCAGCGACGCGGTCATTCGCAGGACGCCGCTCGGCGCGATGGGATACCCAGGCGACGCGGCCGCCCAACGCGCGGCAGATATCGTGGGCGGTGAGCTCGGGTGGAGTCAAGACCGGAGGCGCGGGGAGATCGAGAATCTTCGGTGTTTCTACAGGATCGGCAACGGAGATGGCAGACGGAACGGATAGACGAAGATGTCTCTATTTCACTTGAATGTATTCAAGGTAGGTCACGAGATTGTGAATATGACCGTACGCGAGGTTCTCGTTGCCATCGACCCCCAGGAAGATCGGCCCCCACGTCGGCATGTCTTTCGATCCATGCGCTTTCCATTTACCACCGTTGATAAGCACATCCTCAATCGTCGCGCGGGGAAACATGCCCCTGTTGTTTTTCGCAATCGTCGTGAGGTTGATCGGCTTCTGCTTGAGCGCTCCTGCGGCGGGACCCTGTCCTTTCCCGTCGACACCGTGACAGGAGGCGCAATACGCTTTGTAGACACTCGGGCCGTCCAACGGGACGTTCGACGCGACCGACTGACTGGACACCGCACTGCCCGCCATGAGCCACGAGACAAGCAGAAGAAGCGAGATGGCCATAGTCCTCATCTATTGATTGTCGGCTTGGCGTGCCGTTTCCTTTACCCCGGCCGCAGCAGCTCGCATCGGTGCCACGCGGTGTCCTGTCGCGGACGACGTCGCTCTACGGCACCTGGAACGCATTGAACACGTACGTGAACCCGCCCGAAAACCCGATGGTCGGATCCACGGTCGTGAGCCCGAAGAAGATCCCGGCATCGAGCCGGAGCGACCCGGTCGTGTAGCGGCCGCCGAGATTCAAAAGCGACCGTGTTTCGGTCCCTGGAAACGCCCCGCCGCTTCTCGTCGACCAGCGGCCGTTGATTTCCCCGACGAACTCGGCGCGGTCGGTGATGGCCCGAGCGAATGACGTGCCGTAGGTCAGCACGTCGTTCTGCCGACCGACGGAGGTCGGGTCGGACAGGATGCCGAGGCCCACGTTCCCCACGATGCGCACCGACTGCACCGTCTTGGCGCCGAGCAGCGACACGAAGAAATCAATCGTATCGAGGCCGAGACCGGACTCGTTCCCAGCGTTGGGCAGCTTGGTCGCGAAGCGGAGGGCAAACGCTGGATGTCTCGCCGACTCTGCCAGGACGCGGATCTTGGTCGCCACGATGACGTCCTCGACATCGCGTGTCGTGTCGCCGGTGGCCGTCAGCAGGTCCGAGAGCGGTGCCGGCTGCCGACCGGTGATCGCCAGCCGATTGTAGAAGCCGCCGTCGATCTGAAGCTCGGCGATCGAGCTGATCCCGATGCTCACGCCGAGCGTCGGCAGGCGCAGCAGGTCGCCTTGCAGGCCAGAGGCCGGATACTGAGCGTCGATCGAATAGTCGACGCCGCCTTCGATGAGGATCCGCCCCGCGCCGATCGGCTCGGGGTCTTCGGTCACGAGCGGCCGCTGTTGGGCGGCGGCTGCACATGGAAGCGTGAGAATCGCGAGAAGGGCGGCGACGACCGAACGTTTCATCAAAATCCTCATGTCCAAAAGCACTACCGCATCAAAACTGCTTGCGGCTATCAAGAAGCAGCGTCACCGGGCCATCGTTCACCAGCGACACCTGCATGGCGGCCTGAAACTCACCGGTCTCGACCATCAAGCCGGTGCTCTTCAACTCGCGTACGACATCTTCGTAGAGCGGCCTCGCCAGTCCGGGCGCCGCTGCGCCGTCGAACGAGGGGCGCCGCCCTTTGCGGCAGTCGCCGGCCAGGGTGAACTGCGAAACCACGAGCACGGCGCCGCCGACGTCGGCCACGGACCGGTTCATGTGCCGGTCCTCGGCAGCTTGATCCTCGAAGATGCGCAAGTCGCGCACCTTGCGCGCGATGTACTGCACGTCGCCGGGGCCGTCGCCCTGCTCGACGCCGACGAACACGAGCAATCCCCTGGAGATACATCCGACGTCCCGCGCGGCGTCGGACTCCCCCACCCGCACGGACGCCGACGCAACGCGCTGGACGACGGCCCTCATGACGAGCGTTGCCAAAAAGCGCCACCACGGAGGACACGGGCACGAACGGAGGACACGGCAATCTTCATGCAGGATGGACCTGAAGGACACGGCCCGCGAGCGCCGTGCGCGCCTTCAGGCCCGCGATCGCCGTTCCAACATCCCGATGGAGGTCCGCCGGAGGATTGAGACGCGTATCGAGCAGATGTCGCGGCGCGACGTTGCCAAGCGCCTTCAACATCGACTGCTTGACACCGGTGTGCTCGGCTTCGAGATCCGCGAGCAGGCGCTTGACCCGCTGACGCTGGAGCGCCAGATCGCCGCACGCCGGACAGCAGCAGCCGATGATCGGCAGGTCGGACTCCTTCGCGTATGCGCGCGCCTCGTCTTCGCCTGCGTACACCAGCGGCCGAATCACGACGTGGGCGCCATTGTCGGAGACGAGCTTGGCCGGCATGGCCTTCAGGGCGCCGGCAAACAACAGGTTGAGCAACAGCGTCTCGATGAAGTCGTCGGCATGGTGGCCCAGGGCGATCTTGGTGGCGCCGACTTCGGTCGCGATTCTATAGAGCACCCCACGCCGGAACCGTGCGCAGAGCGAGCACGGCGTCTGGTCGGCGTCGAGAATGTCTTCGATGAGCTCGCCGATGCCGGTGTGTTCGATCCGGTACTCCCAGCCGCGTGCCTCGCACGTCCTCGCGATGACGTCGTGCTGGTATTCCTTGTAGCCCGAATCGACGTTCACGGCGACAAGTGAAAAACGAATGGGCGCGCGCTGCCTGAGCACGTCGAGGATCTGCAGAAGGGCCCAGCTGTCTTTGCCACCCGACAGCCCGACCATGATCCGATCGCCGTCGTCGATCATCGAATAGTCGACGATGGCCTTGGTGGTCTTCTTCGCCAGGCGCGCCTCGAGCTCGCTCGCGTAACCCATGGACAGATTGTACACGACGACGATCACCGTATTCCCTCGGCGCGCTCGGCCCTGGGCTGGCCGAAGCGCAGAAACCGCAGAGCGCGTAGAGAAATTCAGGCTCTGCGGACTCTGCGTTGAATGTCGTCACATGGTCGACGGGGCGCGTGTCGAGATGGTGCGCGCGGGAATTCCCACGGCAATAGCGCGGGGCGCGATGTCGCCGCGCACGACCGATCCGGCGCCGATGACCGCGTGCTCGCCGATCGTGGCGCCGTCGAGAATTTTCGCGCCGGCGCCCATCCACACGCCCGAGCCGATCGCGACGCCCGCCGACTTGCGGCCCTGGTCGAGGACCGGCTTGTCCGGATCGGAAAAGTCGTGGTCGCCGCCGATCACGTAGCAGTAGGCCGCCATGAGGACGCTAGAGCCAATGGTGACGCGGCTGGCCGAGAACACTTCGCAGTTGAAGCCGATGTTGGCCCCGTCGGCGAGCTCGATGTCGCCGTTCTTGCACGACAGGATCGTGTTTCTGCCGATGAAGACGCCGTCGCCGATGCGGATGCCGCGATTCGACTCGCCCTTGGCGTCGATCAGGCAGTTGTCGTCGACGACGACGTTGCTGCCGATGTGAATCTTGTGTGGGTGCCGCAGCACGACGTTCTGCCCGAAGATGACGTTCCGGCCGCACGAGCCGAGGAGCCACGGGTAGCCCGCCTTCCGCAGCACGAGGCCGAGGGCTCCCGGACACGCCTGCGTCAGCGTGACGACGAGCTCGTACTTGAGCAAAGCGCCGATCCCCGGCCGCCCGATTACGAGCGCAGCATATTTCTGCCGCGCCGACGTCCCCGGCGCGAACAGTTGCTCCTGCGCCTTGCCGATCGACGGATCTGTCAATGCCATGAGCGGCCCGATATTTGCTGGCCAAAAGCGCGACCACGGAGGACACGGACGGAGGACATGGTCAACATTTCGTTCACGGTCACGTCATGAACGGCATACGGAGCCGTTCGCGGCAACGATTTGCGAGATGGCGAATCACAGCCATTCATGCTGACGATACCAGTCGAGCGTCCGCTTGATGCCCTCACGCAGCCCAACGCGCGGTGCGTAGCCGATTTCACGCCGCGCCCTCGAAATGTCGAACGCGCGGCTCTTGGTGAAGAAATCCACACGCCGCCGGTAGATCGGCGGCTCGATCCCGAGCGGCACGCACACGGCCTCGCAGAGCGCGCCCGCCGCCCAGAACGGCCAGACCGGTAGGTGCAACCGCGGAGGCTTCACTCCGGCCACTTCCGCCACGAGCGCGACCAACTCATTGAGCCTCGTCGCCTCGCCGCCGGCGAGAATGTACGTGCGATTCGCCGCCGCGGGACGCTCCCCTGCCAGACAGAAGCCGTCGACGAGATCATCGATGTAGGTCAGATGGTAGTAGATCTCTCCGCTGCCCAGTATTGGAAACCGCCTGCGCGCGACGCCACGAAAGAGCCTCAGCAGCCGCCGGTCGCCGGGGCCGTAGATGCCCGTCGGACGAACGATGGTGACCTCGATGCCCAGACGAAGGCCCGCCTCGCGCGCAATCTCTTCTCCCTCGAGCTTGGTGATCTGGTAGATGTCACCGGGCCGAAGCGGCGCATCTTCGGAGGCCGGCGGGTGCTCGACGTCTCCGTGCACGCCGACGGTGCTGCAGTGCACGACGCGCCGGACGCCGGCCCGCGCCGCGGCTTCGACGACGGCGCCGACGGCCGTGGCGTTGACGGCGCGATAGGTGTCGTTGGCAATACCCGCGTGCCGGTACACCGCGGCGATGTGATACACCACGTTCACACCCGCCATGGCGGCTGCGAGGGCCGCACCGTCACGCAGGTCGCCGACGGCCAGCTCGATGCCCGCCGCTGCCAGGTCGTCGGCGCGTGCCCGGTCGCGCACGAGCGCACGCACCAGGTGGCCGCGTTCGGCGAGGCTCCGCGCCAGGTGGCCGCCCGTGAAGCCCGTTGCGCCGGTTACGAGATCACGCACCGTTCGGCGACGAGCGTGACCGGCGATCCGAAGATTCGGAGCAGGCCAATCCGATCGAGCAAGGCTTCAATCGCAAGCGTCAGCCGGCGGGACGCGAAAAGCTTGTGGAAGGCAATCGGCAGCACGAACTGCCGGTGCACGGATCGAATCCGGAAGCCCGCCGTCGTCAACGCGCCGGCGATCTCGCGATCCGAAAAGACACGGTACGGCTCGGTGCGCGCGCCAGCCGCGTCGAGCATCCGCCGACACATCGACTGCACCGCTGCAACGCTCCACTTCGAGGGGTAATCCAGAATGACGAGCCGGTCGGCCACGCGACAGAGCTCCAACACGACCGATTGCCATTTCGGCGAGTGCATGACCACGCGGAGGCTCACGACCGCGTCGAACGCCCGGTCACCAAACTCGAGCGCGTGCGCATCGCCTCTGATGAATCGGATGTTCACGGACTGATCCGCCGCCCGCTGGCGCGCAACGGCGAGCATTTCCTCGGACGCGTCGATTCCCGTGACCTTTGCCCCGCCGTGCGCAAAAAGGAGCGCCGCGCGGCCGGTGCCCGTGCCCACATCGAGAATCGTTCGGCCCTCGATTTGGCCGACGAAGCTCGCGAGCACCCGGGCCTGCTCGCCGGCAATCAGCTCGCCAATCGGTCCGCCGAAGCGACGATCGTCGAACGTGTGCGCGGTCTTCGGATCCGCGTACACGGTGTAGCTGTAATGCCCGCCGCCCGTCGCTCCCGTCACGCCACGTCCTTCACGGCGGCAATCGAGGCCGGCGGCGGCCACAGGGCACCGAGCGCCCGGCGCGTACGCTCGAGGTAGGCCTCATAGCTGTACTTGGTCTCCGCCAGCTCGCGGGCCCGGCGGCCCACCGCGGCGGCCCGGGCCGGGTCGTCGAGCGCCGCCAGAAGGCCACGGGCAAATTCGGCGGCCGACGCTTCAGTGAGAATAGCCGTGTCGTCGCTCAGGACCTGCGTGTGCGTGACGAGCCGCGTGGCGACTATGGGCTTCCCCGATCGAAGGTACTGATAGATCTTCAGCGGTGTGTTCGTGCCCTTGGACCTCGGCGACACCAGCACGTCGCACGCCAGGAGATACGCCGGAATTTCCTCGGCCGGTCGTTCGCCGGCGAAAATCGTCACATCTGCAACGCCGGCGGCCTGCGCCTGGACTTTCGCGCGCTCGACCTGATCCGGCTTTCCACCAGCCAGGAGCAAACGCGCGTCGGGCCTGCGGCGACGGACGATCGCGGCAGCCTCGAACAGCAGATCGAGGCCCTGATACGCTTCGAACGTGCCCGTGTACAGGACCAGAGGCGACGACGCCGACACACCGAACGAGGCGCGCACGGCCGCGGCCTGCGCGGGCGTCGCGGCTTCATCGGCCGATCCCGGTGCGTTCTCGATCAAGACGACGGTAGCGGCAGAATCGATCCCGCGCACGGTATCTTCGAGCGACGGGCAGATCACAATGACCACACGGGAACGGCGAATCATCAGGCGCTCGATCGCCTGGAACGCACGACGCACGATCCCCGACTGGCTGAACGCGAAGTTCGTGAGCTGCTGCGGCAGGCTGGAGTGCATGTCGTAGAGGTGTGGCACGCGCAGAAGCGCGGCCAGCGCCACCCCGATCACTCCACCCTCTTCGTGCGAATGGACCGCGTCGTAGCGGCCGGCGATCGCCCGCCGGATGGCGGTGAGCGTGAGCAGCGCATCGAGCGGGAGCTTCGCGAACGAGGGCCCGATGTTCACACCGTGCAGGAACGGAGGCCTGAGGCTCCTGAAGATCCGAAGGCCCGGCATCGCGACATCATGGCCAAAGGGGTACGTGACGAGGTCCACCTGGTGGCCGAGCGCCGTCAGCGCGCGGATGCGGTGAAACTCGCTGAACGGCGTGCCGCGCGGCTCGAAAAACGGCTCGGGCGCAATCATCAGAATGCGCAAGATGGAGTGATCTTCTCACGAAACCGTAGTACAGTCGCGTCTCCTCTTGCTCGGAGCGTGTCCGAGAGAAATATGAACACGCTTCGAGTAGGCCGGCTGCGCCGGAAAAAATGGCCGACATTCGGTTCGTGTCCGCGCGAAGCGCGGCTACTAGGAGCCCGTGGCGTATTACTCGGACGGGCTCCTAGAGAGATCCGGTCACGATTGCCCGGCCTCGTCCGTCCGGACGCGGCTGCTGTTCGGTGTACGGCTGGTGGTCAGCGCCGCGCTGCTCGCGGTGCTCTTCACGCGCGTCGACAGCGGCGCGCTGTGGGCCAGCGCCAGGCAGGCGTCCCTTCCCTGGCTCCTCGTCGCGATCGGCGTCTACTTCATCCACGTGGTGGCGAGCACTTGGCGGTGGCGGGTGCTGCTCGACGCGCAACACGTGCACGTGCCGCGCGGCACGCTCCTGTCGTCGTATCTGGTGGCCATCTTCTTCAACAACTTCCTCCCGAGCAACATCGGCGGCGACGTGGTGCGGGTCCGCGACACGGCCAAACAGGCGCGGTCCAAGACGCTCGCGACGACCATCATCCTCGTGGACCGCGGCCTCGGGCTGCTCAGCCTCGTGCTGGTGGCCGCGCTCGGCGCGACCGTGATCGGCCGGCTGCACGGACATGTCCCGCCGCCGATCTGGCCTGTCTGGCTGTGGGCGGGTTTTCTCGTCGTGGCTTCGGCATCGGCTCCCCTGATGTTGTCGCCCGCCGCGTTGGGGCGGCTGCTGCGGCCGTTGTCGGTCATGCATCCGACCTGGGTTGGCGAACGGATCGAGAAACTGACTGGCGCCGTCAAAACATTTCGGGACCAGCCTGGCGCCCTCGCCGAGTGCTTTCTCGGCGCGTTGTGCGTCCAGGCCCTCCTCATCGCCTACCACCTGGCCATCGCCTACGCCCTGCACATTCCGGTGGGCGCCTGGGACCTGGCGGTCATTGTGCCGATGTCGTCCATCGTCCAGATGGTGCCCGTTTCGGTCCACGGGTTCGGCGTGCGCGAGGCGACCTTCTCGTTGTATTTCATCCGGCTGGGATTGCCAATTCAGTCCGGAGTGCTCGTGTCGCTCGGCGCGACCGTACTGATGATGATCTTCTCGTTGAGCGGCGCGGTGGTGTACCTGTCACAGGACAGGGCGCGGTAGGCTGAAATTAAGAATTCGGAATTCAGAAGTAAGAATGCGCGACGACGAATTCTGAATTCTCAATTCCCAATTAATTTCGCAATCGATATCAAGGCGGCCCGGTGAGCGCCTGCAGCTGCATCTGCACGCCGAGGTTCCGATCGTCGCGCGCGTTTGGATCGAGGAGGCTTGGGATGAACCCTCCCGTGGCCCGCGCGGAAATCAGATAGACGAAGCCGTCCCGTCCGCGGAGCGCCGTGACGGGCACGTCGAAGGTGACCGGCTTGCCTGGCACGAGCTGAACGGTGGCGCCGCCGTCGCTGGACGACACCGTGAATGTATTCGAGATCGGGGACTTCGCCGTCACCCGGAAATGATGCGCTGGCCCCACGGGCGCCTCATGGCCGTCTTTGGCGACGATCGACGGCGTGCGGATGAGAATGTCGGCGCGGCCGCTGCCGGAAATCCACATGCCCTCGGGTTCCGGCGGCCACGCGTGCTCGTCGAGAAAGTACAGGAACATCCAAGGATCCTGACCATACAGCACGCGTCCGCGGATGCGCGTATCGAGCATCACCGGCAGGCTCTGATACATCGTCAGCTCGACCGGCAGGCGCCTTGCCCAGCCGCGCTCGGTGACCTCCCAGGTGAACTTCGCGGCGTAGAACGGATTGATCAGCATCTTGGCGGTGAACATCGCGCCGCCAACCCACATCAAGACCACCGGGAGTGCCGACCCGAGCGGCGGGGTCACAAAGAACAGGGCGGGATAGAAGCTCAGGAAATAGCGGTTGCCGGGCGGCCCGCCGTCGCCGCTCCAGGTGTAGGGCACGAGCACCAGCACGATGAGCGAAGCCACGAAGACTCCGCCGAAGGTCAGCACCCGCCAGATCTGGAACCGTTCGCGGGACAGCAGCCACATCAGAATGGCGACCACGCCTGGGAAGAAATACGGCACGAAGCCAAAATGCCGCCCGAGCAGAAAATACTTCACGTTGTTGCGGAACAACCGGACGACCTCGGAGGGCGCCAGCACGTTGTCGACGTTGCCGACGTCCCTCCCCGTCGGTTGACCGCGTTGTTCCCACGTGGCATCGGGTGACGCAAAGGGAAATCCCGCGGTGGGCAGCCGTGGCGCCGCCGGATCGTCGGGCGGCGAATAGAAGGTCTTCCGATCGCCGCCCTGGTAGTTGAGCTCGCCCGACACGAGCGCCGTCGCGACAAAGAGCGCCGCGGCGGCCACGACCGAGATCGCACCCACCACGAAGCCGGCCCGCCATCGGCCCCGCAACCAGAACAGCAGAACCAGCGGCGCCACGAGCGGAGCGTGCCACGGCTTGGAGTACGTCACGACGCCCAGCAGCACCGCGGCCGCGACGTCCGACAGGATGCCGTTCAGCGGAAACTTCGGCTGGGCGACTTCTTTGTACAGCCAGAGGAAATACGCCAGGAACACCAACGCGAAGTTGAAGAGGTCGGACGTGAGCATCACCGCATAGACGGGTACGACCGATGCGCCGAGAAATCCGACCGTGTACACCAGTGCCGAACCCGGGCGCGAGCGCGCCGCCAGGAACAGATATCCGCCCACGCCGACGAGGAAGAGCAAGAGCGCGTGGAACACCAGAAAGCCGTTCATCCCGAGGAACCACACGAAGGGCGCGGCGGCGATGGAGTAGATCATCGCCTTGCCGAAGAATGCGCGATCCGCGCGATCCTCAGCCGTATTGTTCAGGATGAACAGAAATGGGGGCGTGGCACGCAGCCGCACGCGGAGCAGCTTGCCCCGTTTCAGGAAGATGCCTTCAGGTCCCTGCTGGTAGAGGCCGTAGAAGCGCTCGAGGTCGCGTCGCTCGAAGGCGAGGTCTCGATCGTAGGCGGCGCTGAGCGCCATGGCCACGTAGGTGGCTTCGTCGCCCTTGATCTTGTAGCCCGCCCGCACCACGTCCACCGAGATGGCGGCCGCGAGCATGACGATGAGGAGGACCGCCGCGGTGAGCGGGGCGCCACTCCCCCCCGCCGGCCGCGCGCCGACGGAATCGGTACCTGCCGAAGGCACGAACGACATTGTAGCGTGTAGAATCGAAGCCCGCTTCATGCCCGCCTTCGACGCGCGCGACATCCGATCTCTTCAAGATGCGTTCTGGGACGCGCTCGCCGGCCCGACGCTGTCGACCCATCGTCGCGCGCTGCTCTCGAGATTGCTGTCGTCGCCCGAGCTCAACGTCATCAGAGCGGCCTGGAAGGCTGGCGGCCAAGGCGTCGGCCAGGACCCGACCCGGTCCGATGAGGCGTCCGGCACAGACGAGGGGTTCGTGCGGGTGGCGTACGAATGTCTCCTCGGCCGCCCGGCCGACGAGGGCGGCCTACACCACTACGCGGCCGCGCTGGCAGCCGGAGAAACCCGCGCCGGCGTGCTCCGCTCGCTGGCGCTGTCGGACGAGTTCGAGCAAAGAGCCCGCGGCGTGCCACAGGACACGCAGCTCTGCGAGCTGGCCAACCCGGCGAAGTGGGACAACGAAGAGTGGCTCGCCATCCTCCGCGACCTCGGCCTCGCCGACGACAAGCTGTCGATGCACCGGAAGCCGTACGAGTTCACGCAGCTCGTCTACGGCTGCCGCCGCCTGGGCGTCCTTCGAGACGACGCCTCCATTGTGAGCGTGGGCGCGGGACACGAGATGATCCTGTACTGGCTGGCGAACCACGCCGGGCGGGTCATCGCCACGGACATGTACGAAGGCGCTTGGCAGAACCTTCAGGGACGGGAAGGCGACCCCGACGTCCTCGCCAGGCCCTGGGATTACGCGCCGTTTCCGTATCGCCGCGAGCGGCTGACCTTCATGAAAATGGACGGGCGCCGACTGGCCTTTCGCGACCGCGCGTTCGATATCGCGTATTCGCTTTCATCGATCGAGCACTTCGGCGGCATGTCAGGGGCCGTCGCCACGATTCGCGAGATGGCCCGCGTCCTGAGGCCCGGCGGCGTCCTCGCCCTCGCGACCGAATACGTGCTCGCCGGCCCCCCGCACGAAGAAACTTTTCAGCCAGACGAGATCGCCGAGCTCATTCGCCAGCCCGGCCTCGAGCTGGTCGAGCCAGTGGACGAATCCGTGTACCGGCGGTACA
>Ga0156018_1070_pt1 | contig 11316 bp, 7 predicted proteins | sample RifCSPlowO2_02_FD_107672 | JGI IMG/M metagenome (GOLD analysis project Ga0156018, IMG submission 107672) | Acidobacteria bacterium RIFCSPLOWO2_02_FULL_65_29 | reverse complement strand
GCGTGACGATCACCCGTGCGCGGACGAGCGGTCTTTCCTACCGCGTTCAGCGGTTTCGTTCAACAAGTATTGAAGTAGACCGCACGGCGTTGCTCGCGGCCAACCGGCACCCGTCTCTCGGTCGACTTCACTCCGATGTATCCAGAATGGCGGATGTTAGCACGGGGGCGCCGATTGTGAGGTCAGTCGTGGTTGACTGCGCCCAGGGGGTTGGCAGCGGCGGTCGCGGCCAACCACGCAGAACGGCAGACCGAATGTGTGAAGACAAATGACGCTGCCGCAATAACTTGGCGATTGGAGCCAGGAGAAGATTGGTTCGCGGTTGGCTGCGAGGCGCGCGCCCAATCACGACGCGGGGCGGCAACTGCCGATCGAGAGACGTCGTCCCCCGAGCCAGTCGGGTCCACGACGTGCCGGCTGCGGCGGAGGCAGCCAGCCGCGCAAGGCGCGCAAGGGGCATCCGCGACCCAAGTGCCCCGACCGCAATGGCTTGGCTATTTGAGATTCGGAGAAGGTCGGTGCCCGGTTGGCTGCCTGGCGCGCGGCCGATCACGACCGCGCACGCGTCACAGTCGATCGAAGGCACTTCGCATCCCCAAGGCGCCGCGGTTCATGACGTGCAGATAGATCATCGTGGTCCGCACGTCTGCATGACCAAGCAACGCCTGCACGGTTCGGATGTCGTACCGTCTTCGAGCAGTGAAGTCGCAAACGAATGCCGGAGGCTATGACAGCTCGCGGGCTTCGTAAGACCAGCCCGCCGAACTGCCTTGATCACCGCCTTCTGGACGACAGATTCGTGCAGGTGAAAGCGAGACGGTGAACCCCATTTCGGATCCCGACAGATCCGCGACGCCGGAAACACGAACTGCCAGCCCCACTCTGTCGAGGCTCCCGGGTACATGCGATCGAGTGCGAACGGGAGCACCACGCGCCCTTCACCGCGCGCGAGATCTCGTTCATGCTGTCGCCTCACCGTCGACAGATGCGCGGCCAGCCGCTCCTGCGCGGCAACGGGCAGCATCGTCACCCGATCCTTCTGTCCTTTGCCACGGCGGACCACGATCTGGTTGCGATCGAAGTCAAGGTCCTTGACCCGGAGATCGAGACACTCCTCGAGTCGGAGGCCCGCGCCGTACAGCAGCGCCACGATGAGCCACATCGTGCCGTCAACATGCGTGATGAGCTGGCCGACTTCTTCTCGACTGAGCACGACCGGCAGCTTGTCCGGCATCCGTGCGCGCGGCACATGCTCGATCGGCCCGATATCGACGCCGAGCACGTGACCGTACAAAAACATCAACGCGCTCAGCGCCTGATTCTACGTCGACGCGCTGACACGTCTGTCGTCAGCGAGCCATGAGAGAAATGCGACAATCTCGGTCGCGCCCATCGCCGATGGGTGCTTCTTGTGATGAAAGACGATGTACCGCCGAATCCAGGCGACGTACGCCTGCTCGGTCCGGCGACTGTAGTGCCTCAGACGCACAGCGGCTCGCACGCGATCGAGGAGCTTCGGCGGCGATCCACCTTCTGGAGAGCGACCGCCGGTCAGCGCAGGGCCATCAGTCATACGAGTGGCCACGCCTGCCAATACCGTGCCATGGGTGAGGACGATTCGGCCCGCGCGAAAACATGCGAAAACCTGATTGAATGATGAGCCCGTGTTGCCTAACGCTCTTTCCCGCGACACGCGGAGATCGCGATGAGTGCAGATTCTTCAACACTCGTGTCGAGCGCAGTACTAGATTTCTGCGTACTGCGTGAGCGTGATTCAGAACGGATGAGCGCGTGGAACGACACCGCGGTAGGACGCGGCTGCGACTTTCAGTGGCGCGCGGAATCTATCGGCTCCAGGCGTCGGCACCGCCCTCGCGTGATCTCGCCTTCCCCTCCCTCAGATCCTGCCGTTGCGATAGGATCACAACGCACAATCAGACGTAGAGCATGGCCGACGCCGCCGCGCCTCCGACAATCGAGGACATCGAAACTGAAGGCCGGACGCGCGCGATCGGCGGCTGGCCGGGCACGCTCGCGAGCGGCCTCGCGCTCGCACTCTCTCTGTACGCGCTGTACTGGGTTGTGGCGATCGTCCAGCCGCAGATCTACCGCGTCAGCTTCCTCCTCGTCTCGCTCGTCCTCACGTTCCTGCTGTATCGCGCCACAAAGGCGAGCGCGCGCGTCTCGGCGATCGACTGGGTGCTGGCGGTCCTGAGTATCGTCGCGCTGAGCTGGCCAATCATCGACTTCGACCAGTTCGTGTACAGAGCGGCGACGCCGAAAGTCATCGACGTCGCGCTCGGTATCGTGACGTTGATTCTGATCCTCGAGGCCGCACGGCGGACCGTCGGGCTCATTCTTCCAGCCACAGCCATTGCCTTTCTCGCCTACGGCTATTACGGGCCGCACCTCGATCGGATCGGGCTGTCGATCGTCGGCCATCGCGGGTACGCGGTCGATCGGCTCGTCGCGACGCTCTACATGACGCTCGAAGGCGTGTTCGGCGTGCCGCTCGACGTGGCGGCGACCTACATCGTGCTGTTCGTCATTTACGGCGCGGTCCTCGAGTACAGCGGCGCGGGAAAGTTCTTTGTCGACTGGTCGCTGGCGGCGACGGGCCGATTTGGCGGAGGCGCGGGCCCGGGCCGCACGGTGGCCGTGGCCGGGTACCTCCTCGGGTGCGTGTCGGGAAGCGGCGTCGCGAACACCGTCACGCTCGGCGCCGTGGCGTGGCCGATGCTGCGCCGCTCCGGCTATTCACCGGAGATCGGCGGCGCCATTCTGGCTGCGGCGGGTATCGGCGCCATCATTGCGCCGCCCGCGATGGGAGCGGCCGCGTTCCTCATCGCCGAGTTCCTGAGGATCTCCTTCGCGCAGGTCATGGTCATGGCCATCATCCCCGCGGCCCTCTACTACGCGTCGATCCTCATGATGATCGAAGCCGAGTCGCGCCGCCTCGGTACGCGAACGGTGGACGTCGCCAGGGGAACGCTCTGGCCGCTCACGCGTCGTTACGGCTACCACTTCATCTCGATCTTCGCGCTCGCGTATTTCCTGATCCGCGGCACGACGGCCATGCGCGCCGTGTTCTGGGCCACGCTCCTGTCGATTGCCTTGAGCTACATCCGGCCAGACACCGCTCTCTGGCCCAAGCGCCTCGTCTCTGCCCTCACCGCCGCCGGCCGGAGCGTGGTCCCCATCGTCGCCACCACCGCGGTTGCCGGCATCATCGTCGGCGTCGTGACGCTGACGGGCCTCGGCCTCAAAATTTCTGGTGTCATCGTGACGCTCGCCGGCGGCAGCGTGGTGCTCACGGTCGTGTATGCCGCGATCGCTGTGTGGGTGCTGGGGCTGGCGGTTCCGGTGACCGCGTCGTACATCATCGCGGCTGTGATGATTGCGCCGGCGCTCACCGAGGTCGGCATCCGGCCGACCGCGGCGCACATGTTCATCTTCTACTACGCGGTGCTCTCCGAGGTGAGTCCTCCCACTGCGCTGTCACCGTTCGCCGCCGCGGCGCTCACGGGCGCCGATCCGATGAGGACGACGCTGCACACGTGGAAGTACACGATTCCGGCGTTCGTGGTGCCGTTCATGTTCACGTTGAGCGACCGCGGGCGCGCGCTGCTCCTGCCGGCCAGGTGGCCCGACGCCCTGGCGGCGGTCGCGATTGCGATCGTCGGCCTGGCGTGCTTCGCCGGCGGAGCATGTGGATGGATTCGGCGGGCGGCCAATCTCGTCGAGCGCGCGGCGCTCACCGTCGCCGGCGTCCTGCTGATCTACGGCACGTCCGCGACCCTGGCGCTAGGCGCGCTCGTGCTCGCGGCGGCCGTCGGCGGGCACGTCTTCAGGACCCGTGCGACGGCCGTCTAAATCACCTTGGCCTGCCGCATCACCGACTCGGCCTTCCCCTTGATCTCCCGCGCGACCTCGTACGGATCCCCTTCCTGGAACTTCGGCGAAAACAGTTCCACGGACAACGCACCGTCGTAGCCTTTGTCGGCCAGCTTGCGCAGGATGGCGGTGAGCGGCGACACGCCGTCGCCCGGGATGACGCGCGTCGTCTGGTCGAGCATTTCCCTCGGCATGTCCGGCACGTCCTGGAAGTGCACGTGCTTGATCTCGCCAGGCCGGATGGCGTCCATGTCCTCGAGCCTATTGTGGCCGGACCAAAAGTGATAGAAGTCGAACAGCGGACCCACATTCGGGTGCGCCGCCGCGTGCGTAATCGACAGCAGCGTGGTCAGCGTCGATGCGAAGGTCGACTGACGCACGAACTCGAACATGGCCGTCAGCTGGAACTGTTTCGCGATCTCGCCCACTTCGCGGACGTTGCCGGCCGCCGCCTTGTAGTCGTCTGCCACCGGCTTGATCATGGTTGCCGTCGTCGAGTAGATGCGCGGCAGCCCGAGCGTGGCGAACATCTCGCAGCGCTTCCTGAAGTTGTCGAGCGTGGCCGCCCGGTTGGGATTGGGCTCGATCAGTCCTCCAACGCCGCATGAGGCGGACACGGGCGTCAGGCCGAGGTCGCCCAGCACGCGGCGGGCCGCGGCAAGCGAATCGGTCTTCAGGAAGGCGTCCAGGAGATTGTTGGCGATCTCAACTTCCTTGATCCCCGCTCGCGCCCAGCCCTCGAGCGACCCCCGGAAGCCGGCCCGCGACGATGTGTTGTGGTGAAGCGCGAGCGTCATCTTGCCGTTGGCCGCCTCGGCCGTACGCAGAGCGAAGAGCGCCGCCGGCGTCAGCAGGATGTCTCGTCTGGAAATCATGGCCTCTCCTCTTCGTTCTTCACAAGCTTCCCGCCCTTCATCACAAGCTTCACGCGCTGAAGCTCGGTTACTGCGACACGCGCGCCAGGCCCGCCTGCGCGCACTCGTCCACCACGGTCAGGTAGCGCATCACGGCTTCCTTCCCGATCACGTACGGGTTCGGCTGGCCCGGCTTCCGCGTCGCGAGCGCCGGAATCTTCGTCTTCGACCCGTCGAAGATCGTGTGGTTCGAGACGATGACGTCGGCGCCCGACGTCGAGACGATGTCCCGGAATCGGCGCGCCGAGTTGCTGTAGGTCTGGAACCAGAACTTGGGGGGCCGCTCCGGCGTGATGTAGGCGGCCGAGCCCCTCCACCAGTTGAACGCCGTGCCGCCCCAGTAGGCGGCCAGGTGCGGCACGCCGTTGTCCTTCACCGGAATGAGCGTCGAGATCGTACCCAGCGTGTGCCCCGGCGTCTTGTGCAGTGTCAGCGTGGTGTCGCCGAGCGTGAGCTTCATGCCGTCGGTGGCCACCATGTCGCGTTTGGGCCTGGTGCCGGTGCTGCGATCGAGCAGGTCCCAGTCCTCGGCCCCGAGAATGACCCGCGCGCCGAACTTGTCCTGCAGAAACTTCGCGCCGCCCGAATGGTCGGAGTGGCCGTGGCTCACGATCACGTACTTGATCGTCGTCGGGTCGAGCCCGAGCTTCTTCATGCCGCCCACGACTTCTTCTTCCACCGAGTAGTCGAAGATCGTGTCGATGATGATGATGCCGGCCGAGGTCGTGACGGCCCAGACCGAGTATTCAGTCTGCCCGAGGAAGTAGAGGTTGTCGAACGCCTTGGCCGGCTCGGCGTACCAGGTGGAGCGGGCGGGCGGCCCAGCCGGCGCGCCACCAGGCGCAGCGCCACGCGCGGGCGCCGGTGCCGGCGTCGGCGTCGCTGGTGGCACGGCCTCCCCGCAGACCCGGTTCATGACGCCGGCCCAGTCCTGCCCGGCGGCCGTTTTGGCGGCCGCGAGATGGGTCGAGACTGCCGCGCTCTGCGCTTGCCCGATCGTCGTGGTCGCACCCAGTCCCAGGGCCATGGTCACCGCGAGGACGCCGCCAGCCAAGAAGGCCTTCATAGTCGATCTCCTCGAGGCGAATCCTACCAGAGTACGGGCGGGCAGAAGGGCAGAAGGGCAGAAGGGCAGAGGGCAGAGGGCAGAGGGCAGAGCGCAGAGGGCGAGGGCAGAGGGCAGAATTTGCTCGTCACGCGCGCCCAAGTACGCGACGATATGGCGACTCATTTCTGGAGAGGTCCCCATGCCGGATACGAGAAGCCCCCGATCGAGCAGCAGCGCACGTGTCTTCGTCCTCGTCGCAGCCGTCGCCGTCGCCGCATGGGCCGCCACGGGAATTGCGCAGTCGCCGAACGCGTTTGGCACACCCTCGGCCGACAAGCCGCAACCTGGCGCGGCCATCACCGCCGTGCCCGGATCGCGTGCGCAGGGCTGGCTGGCCCAGGGACGATCCGAAGTCGTCGCGCGCCACGGCATCGTCTCCACCAGCGATCCGCTGGCGGCTCAGGCGGGTCTCGAGATTCTGCAGAAGGGCGGAAACGCCATCGATGCGGCCGTCGCCACGGGGGCCGTGCTCGACGTGACCTCGCAGAACGACACCGGCATCGGCGGCGATCTCTTCGCCCTGGTGTACGTGGCCAAGGACAAGAAGCTGTACGCGCTCAACTCCGCCGGGTGGGCGCCGGCGGGATGGACGCCCGAGTTTTTCACCGGAAAGCTCGCCGTGAAAACCGTCCCGAATAACGGCGTCAACGCGGCGACCGTTCCCGGCGCCATCTCCGGCTACGACGCGCTGCTCAAGCGCTTCGGCACGATGACGTTCAAGGACACTTTCGAGCGCGCCGCGAGAATCGCGGAAGAAGGCTGGGGCCAGGCCGAGCGCCGCCATCAGGACTTGCGCAACGCCGTCAACGGGCTACGCGCGGATCCGGATTCGAAAGCCGCGTTCCTGATTGGCGACCAGGCGCCCGCTCTCTACAGCATCATCCGAAATCCCGGACTGGCCAAGGCGCTGCGGGCGGTCCAGCAGCAGGGCCGCGACGCGTTCTACAAGGGCGAGATCGCCGCGGCGATCGTCAAGAAGGTCCAGGCGAACGGCGGCGTGATGGCCGCCAGCGACCTTGCCGAGTTCCAGTCGGAGTGGATCGAGCCGGTCTCGACCAATTACCACGGATACGACGTGTTCGAGCTGCCGCCGCCCGGGCAGGGCTTCGCGGCGCTCGAGATGCTGAACATCCTCGAGGTGTGCGTGCCGAAGCTCGGCATGAATCTGGCGGCGCTCGGACCGTCCGATCCGATGTACTGGCATCTGATGGTCGAAGCGAAGAAGCTGGCCTACGCGGACTTGCTGGTCAAGAACGCCGATCCGAAATTCGCGGCGGTGCCGATCAAGGATCTGCTCTCGAAGACCTATGCCGCGACGCTGTGCAGCAAGATCGACCCGAACGTGGCGTCGAAAACGTCTGCTCCCACGGCCACCGACGGCGGGACCATTTATCTGACGGCGGCCGATCGCTGGGGCAACATGGTGTCGCTCATCCATAGTGTGTTCAGCGTGTACGGCAGCCGCGCGACGGTGGCACCGTACGGCTTCGTGCTGCACAACCGCGGGTCGGCGTTCTCGCTCGATCCGAAGAGCCCCAACATTGTGGCGCCCCATAAACGCCCGTTCCACACGATCATCGCCGGTTTCGTGATGAAGGACGGCCAGCCGCTGATGACGTTCGGCAACATGGGCGGCAGCGTCCAGCCCGAGACCCACGCGCAGCACATGGTCAATCTGATCGACCATGGCATGAACGTGCAGATGACCACCGACGCCGCGCGGTTCACGCACAACCAGACCGGCAACGTGCTGTCGCTCGAGAACAACCTGTTCGGGCTGGTGGGCGCCGCGCTGAAAGCCAAGGGCCACGAGGTGCGCGCCGTGAGTGGCGGATCCGTGGGCGGCTATCAGGGCATCTTGTTCACGCGCGACCCGCGGCTGCCCGAGCCGACGTTCGATCGGCGAGCCGTTACCGAGGATCTGCCTGTCAACGGCGTGTACCGCGGGGGATCCGACCATCGGAAAGACGGGCAGGCTGTCGGCTGGTAAAACTGCGCAATTAAGAATTGGGAATTAAGAATTAAGAATGCGTTACGAGCTAACGCCGCATTCTTAATTCCTAATTCTTAATTCTCAATTTTCGTAGTTCTATTTTGGGCCGACGATCTTCACGCCCGCCAGCTGGCTGGCGCTTTCAATGGCCTTGTCGCCGGCGGGAAAATCGTTCTGCTGGAGGACGAAGGCGACGATGCCGAGCGCCTCGTCTTCCTCGAGGCTTCCCGGACTATCCTCCGGCATGGTGTCTTTGATTCGGGTGTAGAGAGCGGCCGCGTCCTTGCCGGCCCACTGCGTGAGAAAGGCCTCGCCCCAGAGCTCGGGCCCCATCGTTCCGCCGTCGTGACACGTGGCGCACTTCCTGTCGTAGGTGGCCAAGCCCTGCTTGGCCTGCGCCTGGCTGTACAGCTTGTCCTGGACTGTCTGACCGAGCCCAGTCACGACGCCAAGCCAGAGTAGCGCGAGCGTCGCGACGAGCGCGCGAGCGCTTGAACGCGCTGTCATATCTCTCGACCTGGCTCTTGACTTCTCACTTCTCTCACTTCCACAGCAGTTTTCCAAATGGTGTCGCGAAGGTTTTTCGCCTTCGCCTCAGCTGGTCAGACCTGCACGCCCGCCGGCGCTAGCAGGACTGAAGTCCTGCACGACACGTCGGGGAAGCTACACCCTTGAATCTTCGCTACTAGGCGGCCGCTTTGCGGCCGCACTAAGACAGCTTCTAAAGCCGACAACTTGCCTCATTCGCATGGACAGCGGCTTTAGAAGAGCTTTAGAAGATGTCTAAGGAAGCGCCAGCGCGACGTACTCGGGCTGGTGGTCCCGCGCGCCTACTGACACGAGGATGTACTGTTTTCCCCTGAGCACGTAGGTCATTGGGCCCGCCGTGGTTCCCGACGGCAGCTCCGTCTCCCAAATCACGTGGCCGTTCGCCTTGTCGTACGCGCGAAACTTTTTGCCCCAGGCCCAGTCGATATCCACCGTCCCGCTCACGGCGTTGCTGCCTTCGCCGATGAAGAGCAACGTCTTGGTCAGAAGCGGCGCCGGCCGATTCGGCACGCCGAGCGGCGGCAGGTTCAGACCCTTCAGCAGCGGGTGATACCGCGGCCCGTCCCCGTTGGCGACCGACCACGCGCGCGTGCCGTTATTCAGGTTGAGCGCCGTGATGCGGCCGTACGGCCCCTTGATGATGGGCAGGCCGTCGATGCTGAACGCGGCCACGCCCGATGGCGGCCCACCACCACGACCTGCCTGTCCGGGTTCATCGCCACCGCCAGGACCTGCCTGTCCTGGTGCGCCACCCCGCCCGCGTCCACCACGCCCTCCGGCCGGCGCCGGGGCGCCTGGCACTGGACCGTAATCGGCGTATTCCATCGTGGCTTCCGGATCGAGCTGTTTGCGCACACTGCGGTTCGCCGGCCCCATGGTTTGGGAGACGGCGTAGTAGTACCCGGTCTCGGGATCGAACGCGCCGGTGTTCCAGTTGACTGATCCCCAAGCGCCCGGCTGGACGAGCGTGCCTTTCTTGCCTCCGGGTTCTGCGCTCGGAACCGACGGCGGCGTGTAGAGCGGACCGATGACGTAGTCCTTGACGATCTCGCGTGCGCGCGCTTTGAGCTCGGGCGTGTAGTCGATGAGGTCGTCGTCGCTGATCCCTTGGAGGTCGAAGGCCGGCGGTTTGGTGGGAAAGGGCTGCGTGGGCGACGAGCGCTCGCCCGGAACGGTCGATTGCGGCACGGGCCGCTCCTCGATCGGCCACACTGGTCTGCCGTTGGTGCGATCGAGGACGTACAGAAAGGCGCTCTTGCTGGCTTGCATGACGGCCTTGATACGCCTGCCGTCGACGGTGATGTCGCCGAGCATGGCCGGCCCTACGCTGTCGTACTCCCAGAGATCGTGATGAATCATCTGGAAATGCCAGACGCGCTTGCCGGTTCTTGCCTCGAGGGCCACCAGCGTATTGGAGTACAGGTTGTCTCCGGGCCTCCAGCCGCCGTACCACGCGGCCGTCGGAGCCGTCAGCGGGATATAGACGTACCCGAGCTCTTCGTCGCCGGTCATCTGATTCCACGCGCCGATGTCGCCTGCGACCTTCCACGAATCGTTGCCCCACGTATCGTTTCCGAGCTCGCCCGGCTGCGCCACCACATGAAACGTCCACAGGAGCTTGCCGGTCTGGGCATCGAACCCGCGCACGTCCTCGGGCACCGCCTCCTTCTTGTTGCCGCCGTCGCCGGCCCCCGCCGTATTGCCGGTGACGACCACCACGTTGCCGATGACGAGCGGACCGGTGCTGTCGCCGAAACGGCCCGCGAGCGGCTGACGCTCCTGGAAATGCAGGCTGGTCCGGCCCTGATCGCCGAAGCCGGCCGATAACTGCCCGGTTTCGGCGTTGACGGCATAGAGATACTCGCCGCGAATCGCGAAGATCCGTTTATCCACGTTGGCGGCGCCGCCGCGCCAGAAGTCCACGCCGCGCGTGCTCGTCGCGTTGGCCTCGTCGCGGGTGGCGGCGAAGAGCGGCTGCTCCCAGATGACCGTCCCCGTTTCGCCGTCGAGGGCCATCACCAGACCGTGTGCGTTCTGCGTATAGAGAACGCCATCGATCATGATCGGCGTCGATCGGAGATACGCGTTGACCCGCACGTCGGAGAACGCCTGCGTGACCTTCTCGCTCACCGCCGGGCGGCGCCACGCGACGGCGAGGTTCTTCACGTTGTCCCGGTTGATCTGATCGAGCGCGGAATAGCGCGTGTAGCCCTTGTCGCCGCCGAAGTAGCGCCACTCGGTGGCCGCGGCGCCTGGCTGCGACTGGCCTAGCAGCCCGTTCAGACTTTCGCCACGGGCTGTTGGGCCCTCGAAGGAATAACGTTGCCAATTATGGCTGACGAGGCGCCCGGCGGACAAGGCGCGAGGAGCGCATACTCGGCGTATGTCAGCGACGAGCAACGCCGGCCCCCGGGATGCATCGACAGCCAGAATGGCAACGTTATTCGTTTACGGGCCCTAAACACTTTCTAAGCGTGAGATCTTGCCGGAGATTCGTGATGACGAAGCGCGGATTGTCCGCCTGGAGGCGATGGACTCCGCGCGACTGACAGTCGCAGCCGCGTCACCTGCCGCGGTAGTCGTTCTAGGCGCTCATTCGCTCGGAATCACGTTCACGCAGTACGCAGAAATCTGGTACGGCGCTCGAGACGAGTGTTGAAGATTCTGCTCTCATCGCGACCTCCGCGTGTCGAGGGAAGGAACGTCAGCCGACACCGGCTCACCATTCAATCAGGTTTTCGCAGGTTTTCGCGCGGGCCGCGTCGTCATCACCCATGGCACGGTATTGGCAGGCGTGGCCACTCGTGTATGGCTGATGGCCCTGCGCTGACTGGCGCTCGCCCTCCGGAAGGTGGACC
>Ga0156018_1232_pt2 | contig 11359 bp, 10 predicted proteins | sample RifCSPlowO2_02_FD_107672 | JGI IMG/M metagenome (GOLD analysis project Ga0156018, IMG submission 107672) | Acidobacteria bacterium RIFCSPLOWO2_02_FULL_65_29 | reverse complement strand
ACTTGATGGCGGCGCGGGTTTCGCGATCGACTTCCCTGCGCTTGATGGTCTCGCGCTTGTCGTACTCCTTCTTCCCTTTCGCGAGGCTGACCGCCACCTTCACACGGCCCTTCTTCATGTACATCCGCACGGGCACGAGCGTCATGCCCTTCTCGACAGTCTTGCCGACGAGCTTCTGGATTTCCTCGCGATGGAGCAACAACTTTCGACGCCTGAGCGGTTCGTGATCGGCGTACCCGCGGTGGCTGTACGAGCTGATGTTCACGTTGTACAGGAAGACCTCGCTTCCCTCGACGCGCGCAAAGCTGTCGCGGAGGTTCACACGGCCCTCACGAATGGCCTTCACCTCGGTACCCAGAAGCACGAGACCTGCCTCGAACGTCTCGAGGAGGTGGTAGTCGTGGTAGGCCTTGCGGTTCTCGGCGATGTTGGTCTGCGCCAGCTCGCGGTCGGTCTTTTCTTTCATCAGGGCCGTTCTATCGTCGTCTTTCTTTGACCAGGCGTGCGGCCAGCTTCACGGCGGCGATCAGGCTGCCTGCGTCAGCGACGCCCTTGCCGGCGATGTCGAACGCCGTGCCGTGGTCGACCGACGTCCGGATGATCGGCAGCCCGAGCGTCACGTTCACCGCCTCGCCGAACGCCAGGAGCTTCACCGGAATCAGTCCCTGATCGTGATAGCACGCGACGACGACGTCGAATTCGCCGCGCGAGGCGCGGACGAAAATCGTGTCGGCCGGGTACGGCCCCGAGACATCGACGCCCCGGGCGCGGCACGCCGCGATGGCCGGCGCGATGACTCGGGTTTCCTCGTCGCCAAACAGCCCGTGCTCGCCCGCATGCGGATTGAGGCCGGCGACGGCGATGCGGCCGGCGCTGGCAGCCCGTGGACTGCTCGTCGCGCCTCGTGCAGACAGCGCGAGCAACTTCGGCATCTCGCGCGCCGTCAACTCGATCGTGCCCTCGAGCGACGGTTGCGTGAGCGCCCGCGGAACGTCGGCGAGCCGGATGTGCACGGTCGCCAGCACGACCGACAGCGCGTCGGCGTGGAACAGCATCGCGACATGGGGCGCCCCGGTCAGGTGCGCGAGCAGATCGGTGTGGCCCGACCAGGGCAGGCCAGCCAGCCGAAACGCTTCTTTGTTGATTGGCGCCGTCGCGAGGGCGTCCACTATGCCGCGCTGGGCGTCGGATGTCGCCCGTACGATCACGTCGTAGGCGGCGCGCCCGGCCTCTCCCGACAGCGCCCCGGACGCGAAGTCTCGATCGGTGTCGGGCGCGTAGATCAGCGGGTCGCACAGCTCCAGGACAGACGGATCGACGGCCGCACGCCTGGCCACCTCGGGGCCGATTCCGGCCGGATCACCGGCCGTAATCGCGACACGCGGCTTCAGTGGCACGTGCCGCACCCGCCCGAGCCGCAGGAGCCGCATCCGCCTGCTCCGCAGCCCGACGGGTTGTCGCATCCGGCTTCGCTGCCGCATCCACCGTGCGTCTGGCCCTTGGCGTTCGGAAGCTCGTAGCGCAGGCAGCACTTCAGCCGGCCGCACAGGCCCGACAGCTTCGACGGGTTCAGGCTCAAGTCCTGCTGCTTCGCCATCCTGATCGAGATCGGTTCGAACGACTGCAGAAACGTCGTGCAGCAGAGCGGCCGCCCGCAGCTCCCGTAGCCGCCGATCACTTTGGCATCGTCGCGGACGCCCATCTGCCGCATCTCGATCCGCGCGTGGAGATCGGACGCCAGCTCGCGCACCAGCTCGCGGAAATCCACGCGACCCTCCGCGGTGAAATAGAACACGACGCGCGACGCATCGAACGCCTGTTCGGCCCGCGTCAGCTTCATGGGCAGGCCGCGCTCACGAATTTTCATCGCGGCAATTTGGAAGGCGTCCTTCTCCCGCTGCTGGTGCCGCTGGCGCGCGACGATGTCGTCGTGGGTGGCCAGTCGGACGGCCCGATGCGGCGAATCGGCCGGAGGGCGCTTACGCTCGGCGAGCTGCGGCACGGTCCGGACCACCGTGCCCAGCGCCTGGCCGCCGTCGGCGTGGACCACGATTTGCTGGCCCACCTGGGGTTCGGCGCCTCCCGGCAAGTCGTACAGAAAGGTTTGCACCCGGCCGACAGGAGTGAGCTTGACGGATACGAGCCGCGCCGGGTGGACAGGGTCCACGGCTACCTCTATTCTGCAATCGCGTCAGGGCCGGAGGGCCGGTATCCAATTACCCAATTCAGAGCTGCAGCATCACCCAATCCGCTACGACCTTGACGCCGGCATTTCTGTCCAGCGCCACGAGGGCCTGATCGATCGCCGTAAACGCGTGGAGACCGCGCTCGCCCCGGAACGCCGACAACCGGTCGATGACCGGCCGGAGGTCCGGATTGGCGAGCGCGGCGTCCGCGCTGGTTGACAAGAGCTCGACGTCACGCACGAGCGACGCCATCGCGCGCAGATGGGTCGCGAGTTGGTCCCGATCGGCGGCGCCGCCGGCGCCGGTATGCTCCAGCAGGTCCTTGCTACCCACGAGGCGCTGGCGTGCATCGTCGGTATGAGCCGCCTGAGCGAGGGCGCGTCCCGCCACGTCGCGCGCGGCCACCAGCGCGCCGGCGCCCGCCTCGAGTGCCCGGCCGATGCTGCCGTCGGCCGCGGACGCGCGCGCCTCGGCCTCGGTCCTGCCCATCCGCCGTAGCGCGGCCGCGACGTCGCCGGCATCGAGGGCGCGGAACCTGAGGCGCGGACAGCGCGACTGCACGGTCGCGAGCAGCCGGTCGGGCCGCGACGTCACCAGCATGAAGACGGACGAGGGGGGTGGTTCCTCGAGCGTCTTCAGCAGCGCGTTCTGCGCGGCAGGTATCAGCGCGTCGGCCTCGTCGATGATCACGGCACGACGCCGTCCCTCGAAAGGTCGATACCCCGCCCGGTCGATGACGTCGCGGACCTGATCGATTTTGATCGACCCGTTGTCGCCAGGCTCGACGAGCACGACATCGGGATGCACGCCGCGGGCGATCCGCGAGCAGGCTGGGCAGATGCCGCAGCCGTCGAGCTCGAGCGGGAGCGGCTGATGGCTCGGCGCGCCGGGAACCGGCTCCTCACCGGTCCGCGGAGAGAGACAGTTCAACGCCTGTGCCACGGCAAGCGCCACGAGCCGCTTGCCGACGCCGGCCGGGCCGGCCAGGATCAGGCTCGGCGGCAGCGAGTCGCGGCGAACGGCTCGCGACAACAGGTCCACGAGCCGGCGATGACCGATAACGTCTCGAAACGGCATGCACGCGTCTCGAAACGCATCGTATCACTTCTCTCCGTCCACGACGTTCACCGCGGAAAGCGCTCTCTTACTTCTCTGACCGGCCGAGACGGAACAGACGCGACCAGAATCCGCGTTTTTTCTGCGGCGCCGCGGGCGCGGCACCCGCGACCTCCGGCGGCAGACTCGTGCTTTCGAGTACCGGCGGCGGCTTGCGGCCGACGCCGACGGCCGACGCGATCCGGCCCGGCAACCCGGAGCCGGCGTGCAGATCGCAGGATTCGGTGGGCTCGGTGCCCGCAGCGAAGTACTCCATGTAGATCGTGGACCGGCGGGAGACGACGCGGTCTTCGCCGGCGACCGCCACGTGGTCGCAGCCCTTCGTGGCCAGCTTCCCGGTGACGCGGCACACGGCACGTGTGGTCACATTCGACGGAGGCGTGAGCCATCGCGGGGCGAGGCCACGCGTGGCGGCCTTCATGAAGGCCGCCCACATCGGCACGGCGATGTCGGACGCGTAACCGTTGGGCAGAATCGTCTTGGGATCATCGAACCCGACCCACACGCCGGCGACCAGGGCCGGCGTGAAGCCGACGAACCAGGCGTCGCGGTACTCGTTGGTCGTGCCGGTCTTGCCCGCAGCCGGCAATGTGAACCCGAGCCGGCGCGCCCGCGATCCGGTGCCCGTGTCGATGACGTCGGCCATCATCGACGCCACCAAGAACGCCGTGCTCTCGCTCACGGCACGCCTCACCGCAGGGTCGGCGCGGAAGAGCACGCGGCCGTCCTGGTCTTCCACGCGGCGAATGAACAACGCGCTCGGCACACGGCCGCGATTGGCGAATGCGGCGTAAGCGGTCGTCAGAGCCTGGAGCGTGACCTCGCCCGATCCGAGAGCGAGCGACGGCACCTCTGGCATGTCGCCGACACCGAAGCTCGCCGCGTAGCGCACGGTCGCGCCGATGCCGACGACTTCGAGAAGCCGCGTAGCCGCGCGATTGCTCGACGTGCGCAGCGCCTCGCGTACGCTGATGGCGCCGACCGCCGAGTGCTCGTCCTCCGGCGACCACGAGCCGCGGGCCATCGCCACCGGCGAGTCGAGATCGTCGATGATGGTCGCCGGCGTGAAGCCGGATTCGAGCGCCGCGGCGAACACGAAAGGCTTGAACGCCGACCCGGCCTGGCGGCGGGCCTGCGACGCCCGATTGAAGTGGCTCTCGCCGAAGTCGCGGCCGCCGATGACGGCGCGCACGTCGCCGGTCGCCGGATCCATCGCGATGAGCGCCGCCTGGAGCGGCGCCAGATCCGCCGGACGTTGGCGTGCGCGGGGGCGCGAGCGATCGCCGATCGCCGTGCGCCGGCGCTCGAGCGCCGCGAGCGTCTCTGCCACCGCGGACTCCGCGGCCTGCTGCATCGCGACGTCGAGTGTCGAAAAGACGCGCAGCCCGCCCGCGTACGCGGTTTCGCTGCCAAAGCGATCGACGAGCTCGCGGCGTACTTGCTCCTTGAAGTACTGGCCGTACGGGCCGACCTGCAGATCGTCGCGGAGTGTGATGAACGCCGACCGCGCGACCTGCCACTCGGCGGGGGTGACGGCGCCCGTCTCGCGCATCGCGTCGAGCACGACATTCCTTCGCGCCCTGGCACGCGCAGGATTGACCGTCGGCGCGTACGCCGACGGCGACTTCACAAGCCCGGCGAGTAGCGCCGCCTCATCGATCGACAGCGCCGAAGCGTGCCTCCCGAAATACCCACGCGAGGCGGCCTCCACGCCGTGCAGACCGGCGCCGAAATAGATCTTGTTCAGGTAGAGCTCGAGAATCTGCCGCTTGTCGTACTGACGCTCGATGCGCCGCGCGAGCATCACCTCTTGCAGCTTACGCCGGAGGGTTCTCTGCGGTGTGAGGAAGCTCTGGCGCGCCAGCTGCTGGGTGATGGTGCTCGCGCCCTGCACGACCTGGAAGGCGCGGAGGTTGGCCCAGAGCGACGAGCCGATCCGCACGGCGTCGAACCCGCCGTGTTCGTAGAAGCGGCGGTCTTCGATCGCGAGAATCGCCGCCTGCATGTACGGCGAGACCTCGTCGAGCCGCACTTCGATTCGCTGCTCGCGAAAGAGCGTGAACGCCAGCCGATCCCGTCGATCGAAGATCGACGTGGTTTGCGGCATCTCCCCCATTCGGAGGATCGCGGCCCCGTCCGGCAATCCGCGCCGAAGGCTCGTCAGCCACCACGCGCTGCTGCCGGCCGCCAGCACAGCCGTACACACCAACCCGACCGCAACGCGACGGCTCCTCATGCTGGCCACCAGTCCCGCCGGTTGCAACAGGCGGGCCCGATCGGGGTCGGGAGGATTTTTCGGCGGAATTCGCCCCGTAAGTGCTTGAACCGGCAGGGGATCAAAAGGATCCATGTCAGCAAGGAATTCTTCCCTGGTAACTGTTTACCGGTCTGATCCAGTCGACCCGGTAAACAGTTACTGTGACGCTTACACGGTTCGCGGCGCCTGCCCTTCGCGATCGGCCCCGGCGATCGGCACGCGCGCCATCGCGGTTCGTAGCACGTCGCGAGCGTTCTGAAACACGAGCCGCGCGTTGGCCTCCTCAGGCAGGCACCAGCATTTTTCGCGTCCTTCAGGCGATGGCATCTCCGCTGTCAGCTCGACCAGAAAGTACTCGACCGCGACGTCCTCGTCGCCGGAGCGAAACCTGAGGGTGGGCCCCGCGCGGTCGAGCACCAGGCCGGTCACGCCCGCCTCTTCGAACGCCTCGCGAAGAGCGGCGACCTGGGGAGTCTCTCCCGGCTCGATGTGCCCTTTTGGAATCACCCAGAGCGCAGGGTCTTTCTTCGACCGCACGAGCAGCACGCGCACGAGCTCTCCGTCGACACGAAACACGACCGCGCCGGCGTGCGAGGCTGAGAGCATGTGGGCGTGAGTGTATCAGGGTGGGCAGGGAACGGAGGGGACGGAGAGAACGGATAAACAACGGAGGAACGGAGCAACGGAGAATACTTGGGTAGTTAGAAACTGCGGACCGACGCGCCAGAAGCTGCTGTAAAAGCTGCACAGTTGCGGGCGTCTCGGTTGAAAAGTCCAGGAAAAGCCGACGGCATCAGCATTGCTCTCTCTGCGGCCGATGCTCATCGACAACCAGCGCCTCAACGACCTAACGGGCTCGATCCTCTCGGCCGGGATCGAAGTTCATCGCGTCCTCGGGCCCGGTTTGCTCGAATCGATCTACATCGCGTGCCTGCAGTATGAGCTGGCGACCAGAGGGCTCCGGTTCGTCTCGCAGCAGGCAGTGCCGGTTGTTTACAAGTCGGTGAAGCTCGACTCAGTGTATCGAGTCGATCTCGTGGTTGAGGACCTCGTGGTTGTGGAGGTCAAGTCCGTCGACGCGATCGCGCCGGTTCACAAGGCGCAGGTCCTGACGTATCTGAAGCTGACGGGTTGTCCGGCCGGTCTTCTGATTAATTTCAACGCGGCGAGGCTGATGGATGGCGTGAAGCGCTTGATCAATCCGCTGAAGAATTAACTCCGTTTCTCCGTTGCTCCGTTGTTAACCGTTTCCTCCGTATCCTCCGTTCCCGTTCCCTCCGTCCCCTCCGCTGTCTCGGCGCAAAGACGTCACCGGAAGCGCCCCGTGTCTCGGATCTGCCGCGCGATCGATTCAAGAAACTCATCGATTGGCTGATCGGGACCTGGGCTGAGCCCGGTCTTCACCGTGATGCGGCGGACGATCCGATCCGCCATGTCGGCGCGAATCTCCGACTCGAGCTCCAGCCGCCGGTGCAGGTAGGTCTCGATGAGCTGCAGCTCCTCGGGTGTCATCCGTGCCACCGAGACGCCAGCGGCCGGCGGGGGCGCCGCCAGGTTCCAGTCCGGGCGCACCGCTTCGGTCTGCGTGTCGTGCACCACGATCGTGCCCGCCACGTAGTCGCCCAGCCGGCGGCTGTGCTTGTTGAGCATCATGCAGACGATGCCCACGGCGTACATCGCCGGCAGAAAATCGATGGCGCGCAGGACGTTGCGGCCGATAGCCTCGAAGGCGTTGATGGGCCGCCCCGTTTCCTTGATCACCCGAATGCCCGCGAGGCGTTTGCCGGGCGTCCGTCCGCTCCAGAACGTCTCGAACAGCGCGAAGTAGCCCCAGTAGATGGAAAAGCCGAACAGGATGGCGAGCGCGGGACCGGCGAGTCCGAGAAACGACTCCCGCACGATCGCGGGCGTTTGCAGCAACGACAGCGCAAGGACGACTGCCCCATAGAGCCAGACCTGCAGTACAGTATCGACGGCAATGGCGAGGAACCGGCTCCCGATGCCCGCCACCTGCAGCTCGAGGGCGATTTGTTCCGGGGTGTCGATCCTCAGCTGCTCAGCAGGTTGCACGCGTGATCTCCACGGCCTGGCTCAAGACACGCGAGCCGCATTGGCGGCACCTCGACGAGCTCGTCGAGCGGACGACGCGCAGCGGTTACAAGTCGCTGTCGCGGCACGAGCTGCAGGAGCTGGGTCTTCTCTATCGCCAGATCGCATCGGATCTGGCAGCCCTGCGCGAACACCCGGGCTCGACGCACTACGCGGCGTACCTCAACCAGCTGCTCGCGCGTGCCCACCATACTATCTACTCCGCTGAGCGGCAAAGCCCCTGGGCCATCCTCCAGTTCTGGCTCACGACGTTTCCCGAGGCATTCCGCGGGAATCTGGCACACGTGCTCGTCGCGCTGGCCCTGTTTGCCGGCGCGGGCGCGCTAGGCGCCGCGCTCACGTATCGCGATCCGGACTTCAAGACCCGCGTACTGGGCCCCACGATGGTCGAGACGATCGAGCGCCGCCAGATGTGGACGCATTCGATCGTCGCCATCAAGCCGATCGCGTCGAGCGCGATCATGACCAACAACCTGAGCGTGGCGCTCACGACCTTCGCCATGGGCATCACGGCGGGGCTCGGCACGGCCTACATGCTGGCGTTCAACGGCCTGCTGCTCGGCGTCATCGGCATGGCGTGCGCCACGGCGGGCATGAGCCTGCAGCTCTGGAGCTTCGTCGCGCCGCACGGCGTCCTCGAGCTTCCGGCCATCGTCATCGCCGGCGGCGCCGGCTTGCGGCTCGCGCACGGGCTGCTCTTCCCCGGCTTGCTGCCCCGGCGTGAATCGGTCGGCCGCGCCGGGGCCGAAGCCGTGAAGCTCGTGCTCGGCTGCGTGCCCATCCTCGTCGTCGCCGGCGTGATCGAAGCATTCGTCTCGCCGACCGATCTCGGCGTGCCGATGAAATTCGGGATGGCATCGGCGCTCTTCGTGCTGCTCGTGGCGTATCTGTTTGGAGACTGGAGGCTGGCGACTGCGGTCTAGGCGGGTCTGAAGACCCGCACTACATTCTGCCGCGCAGACTTCTAGTGCGCTTTGCGCCGGCGTGTAGCGCAGGACTTTAGTCCTGCCTACAGCGGCACGACGTTTCTGCCGCGCAGGCTCCTCTAGAGCGCTTTGCGCCGGCGTGTAGCGCAGGACTTTAGTCCTGCCTACAGCGGCGCGCGTACAGCCTGCGCTACGCCGTTCTGAGAACTGCTGCTCCAGCCCCCAGCCCCTAGCCTCTAGCCCCTAGCCTCTACAGGCGATTCCTCTGCTTCACTTCCAGATACGCATTCACCACGGCCGGCGACAACTCCGCGCTCGCCTCGAGCGCCAGCGCACCCTGCGTCCGGAGACGCGCGAGCAGCACGTCGCGGCGGCGCACGACTTCCTGCGCGGCCGCCGACCTGTACATCTCGGCCACGCGCTCGGGCCGTTCGAGCGCGACCCTCGCGAGATCCGGCTGGCCGATCACGACAAACAGCACCAGATGGCGCCCGATCAGCCGCGACGCCGCCTGCACGACCTCCGGCGTCATCGCGGTATCGGCCACATCGGTCATCCACACGACGAGGCTGCGCCGCTTTTGGTCGGTCAAGAGACGCCCCGCCGCGTGCAGGTGATCGGCCTCCCACTCGTCGGCTTCGACCGTCGCCAGGTGATCGATGATCTGCCGCAGGTGCCGGCTGCCGCGCGCCGCGGGCAGCCGATGACCGATCCGGCGTCCGTACGCGAGGACGCCCACGCGATCGCCTGACAGCAGCGCCACCTGGGCGAGCGAAAGCGCCGCGTTGACGGCCCGATCGAGCTTCGTCACGCCGGCGACGTGCGTGCGCATGAGGCGGCCCGAATCGATCACGATCCAGATCGTCTGGCTCTTCTCGATCTCGAAGAGCCGCGTCACGAGCTTCCCCCGGCGAGCGCTTGCCGTCCAGCAGATGTCGCGCACTTCGTCGCCGTCGCGATACTCGCGCAGGCTCTCGAACGAGCGGCCCGCGCCTCGAAGCCGCTTCGACCGCCGCGCGAGGTCGACCTGCCGGCTGCGCACGAGGAACATCGCTTCGCGGCGTGCCTCATCCAGATTCGGACATGTGACGACGGTCTGCGGCAGGGGGACGCGGGCCCACGCCTCGGCCAGGCGTCTCGGGGTCTGGAGACGGAGGTACACATCGCCGAGCGCGGCCTCGCCGCGTTCGCGCGGACGGATCCGATATTCGGCCTCCGCCTCGCCCCCCGGACCGGCCAGCAGCGTCAGGGTGGGTGGGTCGACCCGCAACTGATGCGGAACGTTGTCGAGCGCAATCGCGCGAACGGTCGTTGCCGAATCGTTCTCGAGCGTCAGCCGGACGCGCGACTCGACCGACAGGGCTGGCGGCGCCAACCACGTGCGCCGCACACGCAGCCGGTCCGGGCTCGGCAGACGCCAGAGATCGATCGCCCACGCCACCAGGACGAGCCCGTCCCATGCCACGAGGCCGTAAAGGAACCGCGGCTCGAAAAACGCCGGACCGATCCAGGTCAGGCCGATCGCCAGCAGCACGAAGAACCGAGGGCCGAACGCGATGCCAAGCCGCTTGAACCGCCGCGCTTGCCCTTCGACGGACGCGGGAACCAGTGTCGTGTCGCCGGAGGTCACCGGGGAACCTCGACCGCGCGCACGACGTCCTGCAGCACCTGGTCCGACGTCACGCCCTCCAGATCGGCCTCGGGTTTGACGACAATGCGGTGGCGAAGCACCGGCAACACGGCCTGTTTCACATCGTCGGGCACCAGGTAGGCGCGATCGTCGATGGCGGCAATCGCCTTGGCGAACTGCATGAGGCTGACGGCCGCCCGCGGGCTGGCGCCGAGCGACACGGCCGGCCACTCGCGGGTCCTGCGCACGAGATGAACGATGTACGTGAACAGCGAGTCCTCGACGTTCACGGCCCGCACCTCGCCGCGCGCGTCGGCGAGGAGCGCGGGATCGACGGCTGCCAGGCCCGCGCGATCCAGGTCGTGCGGGTCGAACCCTCCGTGGACCTTCCTGAGAAGCCTGGCCTCCTCGGCGCCGTCGGGATACGGCACGCGGATCTTCACGAGAAACCGATCGAGCTCGGCTTCGGGCAGCGGATAGGTACCCTCGAACTCGATGGGATTCTGCGTGGCGAAGACCGTGAAGGTCGAGGCGAGATCATGGCGGACGCCGTCCACGGTGACCTGGCGCTCTTCCATGCACTCGAGAAGCGCGGCCTGTGTTCGCGGCGGCATGCGGTTCACCTCGTCGACGAGCAGCAGGCTGGTGAACACGGGACCCTTGTGAAACTGAAAGTGGCCCGTGGCCATGTTCACGACGTTGGTGCCGATGATGTCGGCGGGCATGAGGTCCGACGTGCACTGCACGCGCTGGTACTCGAGCCGGAGCAGTCGCGACAGCGTCTTGACCGCGAGCGTCTTGGCCAGGCCGGGCACGCCCTCGAGCAGGGCATGCCCCTGACACAGCAGCACGATGAGGCATTCGGTTTTCAACGCCGACTGTCCGACGATGACCTTCCCCATTTCGTCGTTGACGTGTCGAGCCAATGTCGGAACGGCATTCATCGCGCGGACTCCCTATGGCTGGAGACGGGCCACGAAGACACGAAAACACGAAGAAGACCGACTCTCACGAAGATAGGCCACGAAAACAGGCCACGAAAACACGAAGACACGAAGAAGATCGGGCCGCACGAAGACGGGCCACGAAGACACGAAAACACGAAGAAGACCGACTCTCACGAAGATAGGCCACG
>Ga0156018_1226_pt1 | contig 11617 bp, 8 predicted proteins | sample RifCSPlowO2_02_FD_107672 | JGI IMG/M metagenome (GOLD analysis project Ga0156018, IMG submission 107672) | Acidobacteria bacterium RIFCSPLOWO2_02_FULL_65_29 | reverse complement strand
CGCTGGTCGGAGAGAGCTTCCTGTCAAACTGGAGCGCGCGTTCGCTGGCGGATCTTGTCGACAAGATTCAAAAGACGATGCCCTTCAACCTGCCCACGAACCTTTCCCGGGCGCAATCAACCGACCTTGCGGCCTACATGCTCCAGACCGGCAAGTTTCCGGCTGGACCAGCCGAACTGAGCGATGCCACTCTGGCGCAGATTGCGTTCCCCACGTCGCGAACGTCCCCCGCGCCCGCCGCCGCCACCTCCGCCGGGACGATCCTGCCCGCGGCTGAAGGGAACCTCGCCGAGTTGATGAGGGCCATCGCGTTTCCCGCCTCCAATGTCATCTTCAACGTTCAGATCAAGGATCCCGGCACCCAAACGAAGAAGGCGCAGGCCTCCATACCGTTTGACTATGCGGAGTGGGGCAACACGGTCTATCCCGGATGGCTGGCGGTCGATCAGGCCGCCGTCGCCATCACCGAGACGGCACCGCTGCTCTTGACGCCGGGACGAAGGTGCCAGAACGGCAGGCCCGTCCCCGTGGACCGCGCCGACTGGAGGCAGTACGTCGCGGCACTCGTCGAAGTCGGAAAGCTCGCTCATCGGGCATCACAGGCCAGGAATTATGGGGCCTTCATCGACATCAGCGATAAACTGGACGATGCGTGCGCGAACTGCCATAAGGTGTATCGTGACAAGGGCGGCACCGAGGGAAGTGGAGGCGCCCGATGTCAGTGAACAGCGCCCGCGGCTATGCCCGCCCGCAACGCGTTTCCGAGCGTTGCGGACATGGGCATCGGCGAGTGGGGGTGGGGCCCCACGAGAAAGTAAACCTCGAGCGCACACACCACTCACGACCGAAAATTCAGTAGCGCGGACTCTTTTCTGGCAGTATGACGCCGAGGCTGGAGGATACATCATGCGCCTCATGCCACTGATGTCGGCGGCGTTGGTCGTGGCGGCTTCGGGGCCTTCGTTCGCGCAGGAGTGGGTCGAGTTCGCCAATCGGCAAGACCGCTTCACGTGCAATTTCCCCAGTCAACCGAAGATCACCGAGACGATCTTCCGATCCGAGCGCGGGGCCGACCTGCCGATGCGCGTCTACAGCGCCACGCAAGGCCAGAGCCGCTACTCCGTGACGGTCATCGATTACAGCCAGGCTCGGCGAATACTCGCCGAGAAGGCCAAGGCCTGTCCGGCGGGCGCCGAGCCCTGCAGTGGCGCAGTCGGGAATGAGGGGCACTGGATCGATGATGTGCGAGGCGCGATCATCCATCAGTCGTTTCAGTTCATGAAACGGGACGCCAGGCTGACCAGCTTCGAGTGGAATCTCGTGGACCAGGTCGAAGGACATCAGTTACAGCTCACCAATGCCGACAAGTCCCGCACCTTCGCCGGGATCTACATGCATCAAAACAAGCTCTATATCATCGAGGGAACCGTGCCGGCGGGTTACCCGGAGCCCGGGCTCTTTCAGCAATCGCTGGGATGGCTCGACGAGAACGGGATCGGACTTCGCTATCAGTCGGTGTACTCCAACAACTATCCGGCGCCCCCCCGCGTCAAGCGAGCGCGTGAGGATCAAGGTCAGGGCCGGATTGACGCCCCCGTCATTCCGCCGCGGTAAGGGGGTCAGGAGGGTGAGCATGCGGTTCAAGTTCGGTTTCGGTCTCGCGGCGATTTGTGCGGCTGCCGTCGCGCTGCCGGCGTGGGCGCACCATTCTCACGGCAACTACGTCGACACGTTCATGGACGTGACGGGTGTCGTCAAGGAAGTGCACCTGGTCGTCCCGCATTCCTGGGTCTACCTGGAAGTCAAGGACGAGAAAGGCGAGCTGCAAATGTGGGCCCTCGAAGCCACCGGTCGCACTGGGCTCCAAAAGATTGGCGTCACGGCCGACTACCTCAAGGTCGGTGACACCGTCAAAGCGCGGTGCCATCGTCAAAGGGACGGCTCCAACGGCTGTCTTCTCGGGTTTTTGAAGGCCAGGGACGGCAGCGTCAAGGATTGGGACGGCAATAACGCACCTGCCCCGCCTGACTTTTGAGACCTGGCCCGAGACGAACTCTTCCAGATGTCCGACGAAGGCCCCAAACAAGAGACTCGCGTTGAACGCCCACGCGGCGGCTTGAACTGCAACGGTCACTCGTGCCGCCTCGGACACCGCGTGTGGCACGCACGGCAATAACGGCGGCCGCACGTGGGGCACGGCGAGAAACACCTGTCGCACAGATAGTGCGCCTGGTCGTCGCACAGGTCGGCGGCACGAATCGGCCGCGCGCACCCGTCGCAGCAGCGTGGCTCGAGGGCGCGATTCAGCGCATTCCACGAGAATGTCACCTCCGAGCTGACCTTGCGCCGCAAGAGCTGCACCTTGAAGCGATACGCCGGAGCCGTGCAGGCGATGACGGCCAGCGGCCACAGACGTACCCGCGCCGCATACCGCTCGACCACGTCGGCCACCCGTGCTCGATAGCCGCCGGCGGTTGCCTCGAGTCGATGCACCTCGCTGGCACGCGTCTCCGGTCGCGTCGCGCGTTGAACCTTGCGCCGAATCTCCGAATGGATGCCGTCGAAGTACTCGCGAAGCCGGCGCAAGTCTCCAGTCCGGCGCCGTTCGAGACTACCGAGGAAGTCCTCCAGCCGGTGCCGGACCACACTGTCTGCCGCGCGGCTCGCCAAGGCCGCGGCTGCCTGTAATCGAGGACGGAGATCCGACACGAGGCTCCCGTCCCGCGGCTCGGCGGTTTCCAGCACGAACCCCGGCCAGTCGGCCACCGAGCCTGCATCCGGATTGATCCAGAGCTCGACGAGTCCTCCCCGACGCTCGTCCGCCAGCGCCTCGTATTCCATGACGAAGCAGAAGTAGATCGTCCGCACCGAGACGGACTCGCGAAGTCGGACGACGCCGTTGCGGATGGTGACTCCGCGCTCTAGTTCCTGCACCGGGTCGATCGGCTTGAGGGGAGGAAACGGCGCATCGACGAAGGCGAGCCGCGTCGCGGGATCGAGGAGCGAGCCCAGCGTCTCGACGAGCGGCGAATCGTGATCGACACGAACGGCGTCCTCAGGCGCGGTTGTGGAATCGGTCGAGGGGTCGAACAGGAGCTGTTGGTACTCGCGCAGTCCCACGCGAGAGGCGAGCTCCGGCGGCAAGACCAGCTGAAGGGCGGCCCCATCGGTCTCGGCGAGCGCGCCGCGGGTCTTCAAGACGGTCGCGGTGAATTCCTGGAGCGTCACCGCGCTAGACCTCGTAGTCCTCGCGAAACACCGCTTGATCGAGGGCCCGCGTGTCACGATACCGCTGTCGGGCCGCCGTGAGGCGCTCGCTGAACGCATCGAACGCCCGTTCGGGATCGCCCGCCGCGGCGCTGCCCACCCAGAGGTCCATGACGAGAGTTGCGAAATCCTGCTCCTCGTCGAGCTCGCCCAGGATCATCTCCATCTCGCCAGCCACGAGCTCGAACAGATTGATTTTCTCGTGCAGCACGCGCAGGATCTGCTCCTCAATACTTCCGCGCAGGCACAGGTTGAACACGTACACGTCACGGGTCTGCCCGATGCGATGCACCCGTCCGACGCGCTGCTCGATCGCGGCCGGGTTCCACGGCAGGTCGTAGTTGACCACCGTGCGACAGAACTGCAGGTTGCGTCCCTCGGCGCCCACGTCGGTCGACACGAGCACCCGCGAGTCCGACGCGAAGGCGGCGATCGCTCGATCCTTCTCCGCTCCGCTCAATCCACCGTGAAAGATGGCGGCGGCGACTCCGGCCTTCTCGAGGGCCGTCCGCACTTCCTCGAGTGTGGCGAGAAACCGCGTGAACACGATCGCCTTGTCACTCGATCGCTGGAGCAGATCCACGAGCGCCTTGGGCTTCGCCGCCATCCCGAGGTGGCCGGGTATTCCCTGAGCGCGGCGAATCCATTCATCGTCGGCCCCGGCCCGCTGCAATCCCTGGGCGAGCGCGGCTCCGCTACTGCCAGCCTGCTGCTGCAGCGTCATCAGCGCGAGCCGATCCAGCGCGCCGGCCCCAGTGTACCGTTCCCGAATCCAGGCCGAGACCTCGTCCAGATAGGCAGCCTCCTCGTCACTTGGCTGCACGACCACGGTGGCGGCGAGACGTCGCGGCAACCGCAGATCGATGTGCGCGCGCGTGTTCCGCACCATCACTTCCCGCAGAAGCGCACGTAATTTCTCACGCCGCGCCGGCTCCTGCAGCGCGTCGAGCCGCCCATAGTCACGGCGGAAGCGGGTCTCCGTGCTCAGCACACCGGCGCGCAGGAGCAGGATCAGGTTGTAGAGCTCCGTGAGGTTGTTGCCGACCGGCGTTGCGCTCAAGAGGAAGAGAAACCGTTTCTTGATGTCGTTGACGAGCTGCCACGCCGCGGTGCTGCGCCGCTTCAGACGGTGGGCCTCGTCGACGATGACGAGGTCGTAGTCGATGCGGGTGAGAATCGCGCGATTCGCTGGCTGACGGGCGAGTGGGAGCGAGGCGACGATGATCGGGTGTCTGGTCCAGAATCCGTCGCCGGCGCCTGTGTGCCGGCCCGGTTCGGCTGCCGCAGCCTCGAGACGAAACTTGGCCGATAGCTCCTCGACCCACTGTCCGACGAGCGACGAAGGCGTGAGAATGAGCGCTCGCCGCACCAGGCCGCGGACCCAGTACTCTTTGAGGGCCAGGCAGGCCTCGATCGTCTTTCCGAGACCGACTTCGTCGGCGAGGAGCACGCGGCCTCGAAAATCGCGCAGGATGCGCCGGACGGTCTCGAGCTGATACCAGAAATGTTCGACATCCTGGACATCAGACAGTGAGATCAGCTCGTCGAAGCCTCTCTGCAGCCGCACGATGGCGTACTCACGCCACAACAGCGCCTCACTCGACGGGGGCGGCGAGACGTCGGGCAGCGACGTCAAGAAGGCCGCGTCGAACTCCACCGTCATCGAGATCGGCGGGATCGTGGGCTCCGGCAGATCGGCGATCGCGACCGCGGGCTGTGCCGCCGCTACGTCCGGTCCGTCGCGAGCAGATTCCTTTGTGGCCTGGGCGAGAGCGCCGCGTCCTGTCTCACCGATCGCGACTTCGACGCTGGGGCCTTCCGGCCCGTAGAGGTCAGCCTGTCGGGTCTCGGCCGCGCGTGCGGCGCGGGCCGCGGCCCGTTGTCCCTTACGGCACTGGTCGATCAAGACCTTTCCTGCCGCACGATGGGGCTCCGCGTGCCGCCCTCGCCCGAGCCGCCGAAGGTACTCCCGCGCCAGGGTTTCCCCTTGATCGAACTCGCCGGCGGCCAGGCTCGCATCCGCGGCATGGAAAACCAATGCAGTAGGGACCTCGTCGACCGGCACGTGCTCGACGTGTCGAAGCCCTTTCTCGAAGCGCTGCGTGACGAAACAGATCTCGGCCAGATGGAGACGAGCCTCCGCGTGGCTGGCGTTGATTCGGAGAACTCTCTCCAGGAGGCGCTCGGCGCGATCCATGCGCTTCGCACGCCATTCGAGCTCCGCCTCGAACAACAGCTGGTCGCACTGCACCGCATGGAGCTGCCGGGCTCTCCGGTGCCGCCGCCGCTCAGATCGCTTTTTCTCTTTCGCCTCGCGCCGTCGTTGATTGGTCATCTGAGGTCACGCGGCCAGTATGTTGTCCGCGTGAGATCGCCGTCCGCGCCAGGAACCCTCGATCAGACGGACGCGGTGGAACGTTTGGGGCGATCCTACCGCAGCCGGCCGAGTCCGTGGCACCCTAGAACGCATCTCATGTCGCCATTCCCTTTTCGTGATTTCGTGCTTTCGTGGTGCCCGGTGTCTGTGAGATAGCTTCTAGAGGAGAACCTGTCGTTTCGCGTTGTAGCACAATGTGAGCCGTGGTGTGGGACGGAGCCCCACGTGAGTTGGGAGGATACATGGCGGAAGAAGATCTCAAAGCAGAGCTCGAACGGCTCAAGGCCGAAAACGAGCGCCTGAAGAATCGACAGACACGAGGGGTCAGTCTGAAAGTCAGCGAAAAAGGCGGAGTGTCAGTTTACGGCTTGGGTCAATTCCCGGTGACGCTCTACAAAGAGCAGTGGACGCGGTTACTCGATATGGCCGAGGACATTCGCGTGTTCATCAGAGAGAACGACGCCCGGTTGAAGACGAAGGGCGAGAGGGAATGAAGCAGGGATACCGAAGCCGCGTGCTATCCTTGCGCCACCGGGAGGGCGAGATGGTCAAGAGTGCGTTCGCCGCCGTTGCCATCGCTGTCGTCTGTTCGGCTGTCATCGCCGAAGCGCGCGTCACGCGCATCGACATGGCAAAAGTCGAGCGGGTCGACTCGCCGTCTCCTGGCGCCCAGGGGGCAATCCAGACGCCGCCGTACGAGCGCATCAGCGGCACGTTCCACGGCGAGCTCGATCCCGCCGACCCGAAGAACGCGCTCATCACCGACATCCAGCTGGCGCCGCGCAATGCGCGCGGCAAGGTCGAGTACGTCGGCACGTTCTCGCTGATGAAACCGATCGATCTCTCGAAGGCGAGCGGCGTGTTGATGTATTCAGTCGTGAATCGGGGCAACGGAACGGCAGCGGCGAGCCCCGACGGACACATCTCGCTCGTCAGCGGCTGGCAGGGCGACGTGGTGCCGACGGCCACCAACCAGACGATTCAAGTACCACGCGCAAGAAATCCTGACGGCAGCAGCATGGCGGGACCGCTCGTCATCCGCATCCTTGGCCAGAGCGGCACCACCGCCGCGCTGATCATCCCGCGCGCGACGCCGTCCCCGTATCCGCCGGCGACGCTCGACACGACGAAGGCGATGCTGGTGTCGGCCGTGTCGGAAAGCCCCACGGGCATCAAGAGCGGGCTGGTGAACATCGCGGGCTCCGATTGGGCGTTCGCGACGTGCGAGAGAACGCCGTTTCCCGGAACGCCGGATCCGGCGCGCATCTGCTTGAAGAACGGCTTCAACCCCTCTCTGCTGTACGAGCTGCAGCACAGCGTGAAAGATCCGCTCGTGCTCGGCATCGGGTTCGCCGCCACGCGCGATATCAATTCGTTTTTCCGCCACGAGAAGAGAGATGACGTGGGCACGCCGAATCCGATCGCCGGGGCCGTGCGCTGGGCGATCTCGGAGGGCAGCTCGCAATCAGGCACCTTCCTGCGCGCGTTCATCCGGCTCGGCTTCAATCAGGATGAAAACGGGCGTATCGTGTGGGAGGGCAGCAATCCGAACATCGCATCGCGCGTGCTCGATATGAATCGACGGTTTGCGCTGCCGGGCGGCGCGGTGGCTTTCTACGAGCTCGGCACCGAAGCGCCTGTGTGGTGGGAAGACTGGAACGACGTCCCGCGGGGACGCGGAACATCCGGGTTGCTGGATCGCTGCCGCACCACGAACACCTGCCCCAAGATCATGGAAACCTTCGGCAGCAGCGAGATCTGGAACTTGCGTGCGTCGTTCATGCTCGTCGGCACCGACGCCAGGGCCGACATTCCGCTGCCGGACAGCGTTCGCCGCTACTTTTTCGCCGGCGTCACGCACGGAGGCGGCCGCGGAGGATTCAGCAGCGCCGAAACGGCGGCCGCGGGCTGCGACCTGCCGGTGAATCCCGCGCCGAGCGCCCCGATGCGATCCGCACTGACGAAGGCGTTCGTCGCATGGGTCACGAAAGGCACGCCGATGCCGCCGAGCCGATATCCGACGATTGCCGATGGAACGCTGGTGCAGGACACGGCCGCGGCATTGGGGTTTCCAAGAATTCCCGGCAAACCTTCACCCGAGAATCTTGTCCTCCCGCTGCTCGAATACGATCTTGGACGTCAGTTCAATTATCAGGACGCCTCCGGCTTTCTCACAGCCGTGCCGAAGGTCAAGCGTTCGCTGCCGCAGCTCGTTGTCAAGGTCGACGCTGACGGCAACGAAGTGGCCGGCGTGAAGTCGCCGCTGCAGATGGCGCCGCTCGGCACGTATACCGGTTGGAATGTGACGGCATCGGGGCCGCTCGAGGGACACGTGTGCGGCAACATCGGCGGTTTTATCGCGTTCGCGAAAACGAAGGCCGAACGGCTCGCGAGCGGCGATCCGCGGCCGTCCCTCGAGGAGCGATATCGCTCGCACGACGAATATGTGCAGGTGGTCAGCAACGCCGCGAGCAGGCTCGTGCGAGAAGGGTATCTGCTGCAGCAGGATGCCAGCGCCATGATCAAGCAGGCCGAAGCGAGCGATGTCCTTCGCTAGACGCGACACGAGAAGCGGTTTCGCAACCCGCCCGGGTGGCCGAGGAGGTCCGGAAGTCAGTGTCCGGGTGGCAACGTCACCTTGAGCCAGCGGCGCCAGGAACCGAGGGGTAGAGACATCTGACACCTGCCCGCTGGATTCCGGCGCTTTGCGTGTTCAGCCTCTCGGCCTGTGGCGGGCCGTCGTCGCCGTCGGCGCCGACGACCGCGCCTTCGACCACCACCACGCCTGCCCCGGCGCCCGGCGCAACCCCACCCGCGTGCCCGGCCAGCCTCAGCACGCCCCTGTTCGATACGATTCCTATCGACCCGATGTCGTTTCTGGCCTTCCGTCCGCTGGGATTTCTGTCGCCGCCGATTCACATGTTCCCCGCGAAGCACTCCGCGTTCTCGATGACGCCGCCAGGAGCCGCGCCGGTGCCCGTGTCCGTGCGCGCGCCGGCCCGCGTGTGGGTGAAGGAGATCTGGGAGGCGACCTTCAGCACGGGCGGGCGGAACTACCAGCTGTACGTGCACCCGTGCGACCAGGTGCGCGTGTATTTTGGACACGTGGCGTCGATCTCGGACACGCTGCTGGCTGAACTGCGGAAGTCGCCGCCGTCCTGCAATTCCTTCTTCGATGGGACGGCCACCGTCACGACCTGCCGCCACGAGATCCTGCCGCCGCTCGTGGTCGACTCGGGTGCCCCGTTTGGCACGGGGCCCGATTCGGCCGGAGTGGATTTTGGCCTGGTGGATTTCCGGCGCCCGCCGGCCGCGTTCATCCGGCAGGACCACTACGACTATTTCTATCCCCAGTGGGCCTCGCCTCTCGACTACTTTCGTCCGGACGTGCGAAACACGCTCGCGAGCCAGACCGGCCACGTCTTCGGCACACGGATGAGGACGATGGAACCGATTGGCGGCGCGTTTATGCAAGACCTTGCTGGAACGGCGCAGGGCAACTGGTTCTTCCCGGGGTCGTATCACAGCAACAGCAGCGACTTGAGCCGTTCGCTCGGGCTGGCGAGCGACTATGTCGATCCCGCGCAGCCGATAATGGCCGTGGGCGGCTCGGTCAACGGCGTGGGCATGGGGTTGTACTCGTTTGCGGTCGAAGGGCAGGGGCTGATCAACCGCGTCTTTCGGGACGTCCGCGCCGACGGCAACACGTATTGCTACGATCGATTTCTACAGGGACAGTCGGCCGGCGGGATGCCGCTCGGGAGGATGAGCGGAGTCCTGCTGCTGACCATGCCGAGCGACACGACGTTGAAGGCGCAATTGGTGGCTGGCAGCTCGTGCGCGGCTGCCACTCGGGTGTTCACCGCGGCCGCGACGAATTTCGAGAGGTGAGAGCGTGTGAAGAAATCGAAGGATTCCGATGCGTCATGACTCGAAAATCCGCGAGAACCATCCAGAGAGCGGTGTATCGTATACCCGAGGATTTGCCATGAAGCTCCGTCTCATTGCCGCCGTTGCCGCAGCCCTTGGCGTTGTCGTCGGTGTCGGAACCCGGGCCGCAGAGCGGCCGCTGGTCGCCGGCCGGAATGCCGGGGTCTCGGCGGGTCACCCGCTCACGACCGCATCGGCGTTCGAGGTCCTCACGAAAGGCGGCAACGCGTTCGACGCGGGCGTCGCCGCGCTCCTCACGGGCGGGGTCGTCGAGCAGGATCTCTACAGCCTCGGCGGCGAGGCCCTCGTGCTCGTCTACCCGCGCGCCTCGGGCAAGGTGACTTCGATCGTCGGACAGGGCTGGGCGCCGAAGGGCGCGACGATCGACTACTACGAGGCACATAAGAAGAATCTCGACGGCGCGGGCCTCGATCCCGCCGTTGTGCCGGGCGCGCTTCATGCGGCGCTGACGGTCCTCGAGCGGTGGGGCACGATGAGCTTCGAGCAAGTGTCGGCCCGTGCGATCGAATACGCGGGCAAGGGCTTCCCGATGCGTCCGCTGACGGCGCGGGCGATTGAAGGCAACCTGAAATTCTTCGAGAAATGGCCGGACAACCAGCGGTACTGGCTGAAGCCGGACGGCTCGATGTACAAGCCCGGCGAGACGATCGCGCTGCCGACGCTCGCGCACACCCTCACGCTGATGGTCGAGGCCGAACGCGCGGCGGCCGGTAAGGGCCGGGAGGCGGGCATCGCCGCCGCGCGCGACCGTTTCTACAAGGGCGACATCGCGCGCGAGATGGTGGCGTTCCTGAAGGCGCACCAGGCGCCGTTCGAGCTCGACGACTTCGCGGAGTTCTTCGCCCGGATCGAGGAGCCCGCCACGACGAGCTATCGCGGCTATCAGGTCTACAAGCACGGGTTCGGCAGCCAGGGGCCGGTGCTCCTCGAGGCGCTCAACATCCTCGAGCAGTTCGATCTGAAATCGATGAAGCACAACAGCGCCGACTACGTACACACGATGGTCGAGGCGCTGAAGCTCGCGTACGCCGATCGCGACACGTACTACGGAGATCCGGCGTTCGTGCAGACGCCGGCGGAAGGCCTGCTGTCGAAGGCCTACGCGAAGGAACGGGCGAAGCTCATCGATCCAAAGAAAGCCTCGCGCGCCTTCATCGCCGGCAATCCGCTGCCGTTCGACTCCAAGGTGAAAGAGTGGAAGTACTGGGTGGCGAACATCCAGGATGGCTACACACCGCAAGCGCCGGCGCCGAACGCCGAGCCGCTTCGGGGCACGATCAAGGACACGACGCACATCGCGGTGATCGACAAGGACGGCAACGTCTTCGACAGCACCCCGAGCGGCGGGTGGGTGCCGGGCGGGGTCATCCTCGGAAGCACGGGCATCGGCATGAGCGTCCGCGGCGAGCAGTTCTGGCTGGACCGGACGCGAGCGGCGCAGATCCGCCCGCGCGCGCGGCCGCGCTACACGCTCACGCCGAGCCTCGTTCTGAGAAACGGCGAGCCCTTCATGGCGCTCGGCACGCCCGGCGGCGACAACCAGGACCAGACGATTCTGCAGGCGTTCCTGAATATTGTCGAGTTCTGGCCCGCGTGGTATCCGAACCTGCACGAGGCGTTCGAGTGGCCGCGCGTGCAGACGCTGCACTTCTACGGCTCGTTCTGGCCTCACACCGCGGGGTTCAACCGGCTGAACGTCGAGTCGACGATTCCCGACCAGGTCTTTCAAGACCTCAAGGCTCGCGGCCACGCCGTCAACAAGATCCGCCCGTGGAGCATTGCGAGCTGCGCCACGGCCGTCTTGATCGATCCGGCGAGCGGCAACCGCATCGCGGGCGCCGACCCGCGGCGCGATTGCTACGCCATGGCGTATTAGCAGGGGCTGGGGGCTAGGAGTCTGCGCGGCAGAATGTAGTGCGGGTCTTCAGACCCGCCTAGCAGCCCGTGGTGAAAGTCCGGCGTCGCACCGAGACGGGCGAGGCGCCTCGCCGGCAAGGCGCGACGACCGAGAATATCGGGAAT
>Ga0156018_1224_pt1 | contig 11729 bp, 13 predicted proteins | sample RifCSPlowO2_02_FD_107672 | JGI IMG/M metagenome (GOLD analysis project Ga0156018, IMG submission 107672) | Acidobacteria bacterium RIFCSPLOWO2_02_FULL_65_29 | reverse complement strand
AGCAGCTGCGAGAGCGGCCCGCCCTGCTGCGCCTGCCGCTTCAACCGGCAGAGCCCGGACCGTTCCAGTTCTGGACAGATGACCTGGGTCGTCTGTCCCTCGAGGTCGGTGACACGCGTCACGTGCGAACCGAGGACCGGACAGTGTACAGACGTAATCGCCATGCAAACGCCTCCGAAAGAAAAGTGCCTCCGCCTCCGATTCTGCAATTGTCGTGCTCGGGATTCAGCTCCAACGCATTCCATCTGTCAGTAGCGGACTTCACAGTCGCCGCGGATGCCAGGTATTCATCGATCGGATCGCATTCGGCCATCGCCAAACGAATGACTGAGCTAGACTGAGAACCGCGAAGTCGTGCTGCACCCCATCAACTCAGCCACCAAGTTGCCAAAGGGCGACCTGCTCATCACGAGAGACAGGTCCGAACGACCGGGGTACGCCATCAGCACGATTCCCGGCCCGCCGCAGATCCTGCATCGCACCTACGATCAGGCGCTGGTGATCGCGCGCGCGTGGGCCGCGCTCCACGCCGTCGCCATCTGGTTTACCGACGATGGAAAGTCGTTCAAGCCGGTCGGGCCGGCAGACGGCTCGCCGACTCCGCCGAGCGAGACGTCCGTGAAAGGCACACAGTCGACAGACGCTTGATGATCTCGAGACACGGGAGGCACCATGAGCGATCTCGTGCGCCCCGACTTCTCCGACGAGCACTTGTTGCGCCGCATCCGCGGCGAGTACCTCGAGATGCCGGGCCTACGGCTCACCCGCCAGCAGGCTCAACGTCTGTGGGGGCTCGACGACGAGACGAGCGCACGTGTGCTGCGGGTACTCGTCGACCTGAAGTTCCTGGTCCTGGGGGCCGACGGGACGTACGCCAGGCTGACCGAGGGGACCTTTCCGGGTGTTCCCCTTCGAATGGTGAAAGCCGATATCGACGTCGCGCCGGATGAACGGGGCCGGGAGACACGGAACCGCGCCCGCTCGTAGCAGGCCTCTAGCTTCTCACTTCAGGCGATGCCGCCCCTGGGCCGACCAGAATCGCGTTCGAGACGCCCCTCACTCCCGCCACGTGCCGCATGGCCGCTTCAGCAGCCACCCGCTGATGCATCAGTTCGACGGTCCCGTCGAGTGTGACGAACCCATCGCGCACAGTGAGTGTGACATTCGGCGCCGTCGCCTGGCTCCGGAGGGCGTGGACCGCATCGGTCGCAATCTCGGGATCGCTCCGCTCGTCCTGCGGCGTCACCTGAATGTCGTTGGCGACGCCGCGCGCGCCGCGCACGTGCGCGGCGGCCTGTTCAGCCGCCATCTTGTCCGCGAAACTGTGGACGAACCCACTCAACGAGACGACGCCATCGGACGCTTTCAGCGCGATGCCGCGCCAGTCGACGTGGGGCTCCGCCTCGAGCCGGCGCTCCACGGCATCCACGAGCTGCGCGTCGGTCTGCCACGATAGGCTGGTGCCCACGGCTTGACTCCTTTTCACGATCGGCCACATTACGCGGGGACGGCCACCCGACGATCGACCTTCTCCGCCGCCTCGGCGCGACCAAGGCCGCACCGTTCGATACGATCGCCGAGCGTCGAGCGCTTGACCCGGAGAAGCTCCGCCGCCTTCGACTTGTTGCCGTTGCTGACTTTGAGCGCCCACCCGATGAGGCTCGCCTCGAGCTCCTGGAGCCGAGCGTCGAGCGAAATGGGGGTCGCCTCGTCCAGGCTCGACGGAAGCGTGTGAGCGACGGGCGGCCGCTTCGCGGCCTGCGACAGGATCGACATCGACACGCAGCCGATGCGCATCGTCCCGCACGTGCAGGTCTGGGCGATGCGCTCGCAGGCGTTTTCGAGCTCACGGACGTTGCCCGGCCAGTCGTAGCGCATGAACGCTTCCTTCGTGCCAGCGGAGATCGCCGGCGTGTCGTCACCGCGCCGGCGGAAATAGCGCTCGAGGAAATGGTCCATCAAGAGCGGGATGTCGTCGCGGCGCTCGCGCAGCGGCGGCAGCATGACCGGCAGGACGTTCAGGCGATAGTAGAGATCCTCGCGGAACTTCCCTTCCGCCACCATGTGGCGGAGGTCGCGCTTGGTCCCGGCGATGATGCGAACGTTCACCGGCAGGGTGCGCGTGCTTCCGAGCCGCTCGATCGTCCGGTTCTGCAGTACGCGCAACAGCTTCACCTGCATCGCGATCGGCACATCGTCGACGTCGTCGAGGAAGATCGTGCCCCCTTCAGCCAGCTCGAAACGGCCCGGGCGATCCTTGACGGCGCCGGTGAAGGCGCCGCGCTCGTGCCCGAAGAGCTCCGATTCGATCAGCGTCTCGGAGAAGAGCGCGCAGCTGACCGCGATGAATGGCCGGTGTTTCCGGCGGCTCGACTGATGGATCAGCGTCGCTGTCACCTCTTTGCCAGTCCCGCTTTCGCCCGTAATGAGGACCGTGCTCTCTGAATTGCTGATCACGTTCAGGAATTCGAGCAGCGCGCGCATTTTCGCGCTGCGGCCCACCAGGACGGAATCGGACGGAGATGAAACTGTCGTCATGGATGACCTCAAACGAGCCGCAGGGAACCCAGTTCGGGAATCTCGTCTCGAAGAATCGTCTCAATGCCGTCGTACAGCGTCATGCGAGCGCTCGGACATCCGGCGCACATGCCAGTGAGCCGCACGCCGGCAGAGCAATCGTCGACCTCGACCAGCACGATGTCGCCGCCGTCTGCCTGAAGAAGGGGCCGGATCCGGCTCAACACGGCCTCGACCTTGTCACGTGAAATCATGGGAGCCTCCGTTGTCATTCCCCGGGATTCCTGCCTGGGGATACGGGCGAATATGCCGCTAAACCCAAAGGCAACGCTCATGCCAGAAAACCGGCAGTGGAAACCCGTCAAGTGCTGGAAACACGGCCGGGACTGGGTGTTCACGTGGCGATGGGAGACGCCAGTGCGAAATCTTCCGCAGCGTGGCGGAAAAAACCGTCTACTGGGGACGGTCGGCGTAGGCCTGACGGACGGCCTGCGCGAGGTCGCGCAACTCGAAGGGCTTGGCCAGCACGCGATACACGCCCAGTTCGATCGCGCCCTTCAACAGGTCAGGTGTGCCGAAGGCCGTCATCAGGATGATCTGGCAGCGCGGCGCCAGTCGTCTGAGGGCGGTCAAGAGCGTCAGGTCGCGCGAGTCGGGCAGCTGGTAGTCGAGCAGGATGACGTCGAAGTCTCCCGAGCCAGGCGAGAGGTTCCGAATGGCACCATCGCCGTCCGCGGCTTCCTCGACCGAGCATCCCATCTCGGCGAGCGTCTGCAAGAGCGACCAGCGCATGAGCCCCTCGTCTTCGACGACCAGCACGCGGGGGCTGCGAGTATTTTGTCCCATCGGCTGAAAATCCCGAGGGCACCGACTTTTGCAAGAACCACACCTTTTGATCATGATGGGCTACGCGGCCCGTTCAGGCCGCTCAATAGACCGCACCGAGGCCTCCGAGAATGGCGATCGGCGGTGTCGAATCGGAGCGCATGATGAACGCGATAGTGGCGAAAGTCGAAGCGATCGCGGGAGAAATCGCAGGCACACGGCACGGCCGAAGCTTCGGCCACGCGGTCGATCAGTTCATCGAGGTTCTGGGCTCGGTGCCGGACCGGGGCCCGGGCGACCTGTCGGCGGCCGACATCGCTCGACTGCGCGACCTGGCCGAAGGTGTGATCCAGCTCATCGAGCTGAGGCTGGAATCAGACGACGATCGCCAATCGCGCCAGCGGGATCTGGCCGGCGGCGTGTACAAGATTCGGAAGCAGATCGAGCAGATCGAGCTGTGGCGGCGCCACTATGGACGGTGAGGGTAGCTTTCAGCTCTCAGCCATCGGCTCTCAGCAGGCCATTGGCTGACAGCGGACAACTGAGAGCCAAGCTGACAGCTGACAGCTGAGAGCCGAGAGCTGATTACTTCGTCCCTCGCTCCGTGAGGAGCATCTCGACTTCGTCTGAAATCTCTTTCTTCGTCTGGGCGTGGAAGGCGCCCGCGGCCGGGCTCGCAAACCCGGCGTGCACTCCGCGCACGCGGCCGTCGCGGCCGACCACGAAGGTCGTGGGAAAGGCGTTCAGGTTTTCCGCCTGCGGCACCTTCTCGTTCAATTGGCCCGGTTCACCCGCGAGCAGAACCGTGTACTCGATCCCATAGCGCTTGATGAACGCACGCAGCCGCGTCGGCTTTTGAAGCTGCGCGGCCTCCTCGAACGACAGCAGCACGATCTCGAGGCCCTGCGCCTTGTACTTCCGATGGAGCTCGCCGAGGAAGGGCGCTTCATCGTGGCAGTTCGGGCACCAGCTGCCGCCGATATTGACCAGCACGACTTTACCCTGAAATTTCGGATCGGTGTACGAGACGATGCGGCCGTCGAGGTTCGGAAAGCTGAACTCGAGACGCGCCAGCGGATCTCTCATCCTGGTGTGCTTGGATGGATCGGTCGGCTCCGCGACGTTCTTGGCGTGCGCGTCTTCGGACCGCACGGCCGTCAGCGTCGTGCGGCCGTTCTGCACGATGTTCAGCGAGCCGTCCGGCGCCTGAGTGATCTCCAGGAGCAATGGGCGGGCACCCGAGAAGTGGCTGAGCGTGAACTTGCCGTCCTTGTAGGAGCCGCTCACCGTGCCGGTGTCGCCGTCCACTCGCAGAATCGCGGCGGACACCTCCGCTCCCCTCTGACGCACGATAAACCGCCAGGCCGATTCGCCTTTCGAGCTCTCGGTGGGAATCGTCCAGAGTCCGTCGATCGACGGGGCCTGGACCGCTGCGCTCGGCGCCGCGAGCGCGCGCCTGGCTTTGAACGGATACGGCGCGCCCCGGCCCCCGCGGTCGTACTGGCCCGTCAGACTGTCTCCGCTCCAGGTGACGTCGACCGTCGTGCCGTACTGATCGAAGGCCAGCACGAGCCGGCTGCCTTCCACCCTTCCACTAGTGGAGGACATCTTCAAGTCGCCATCGAAAAATGAGCCGGACATTTCTCCCCCCCGACCCGTGATTTCGAAACGGAAGGGGATCTCGACGCCGCCCGCCACCACCATGGCGTCCCACAGCCCGGCCGGAGACGGGGCCTGCGCCAAAGCCGCATGGGCGGAAATGCCCAGGAACACCAGCAGGCCAACACCCGACATGACGCGCGATTTGGTGATCATCGGACCGATCTCCTTCGACATCAGCAGACCTGACCCGGAGCGACTTGTCAAGGGCTCGGATTACCACGGGCTTAACGCCTGCGAGCGTCGCTGACCTCACGCGAGACCCACAGGCCCCGTTGCCGCGAGAACACGCCAAGGTCGGCGATGGCCTGCTCGAACTGCGCATTGGTAAAAGGCTTGTCGGGATCGGCCAGCGCCGCGTCTCGAATCTGGTCGTATTCGCGCTGGATCTCGTGCTCGAGCCATCCTTTCCCGTCGCTGAATCCAGTGGGGTCCTCGGCCGATCTCACGCATTCGAGCAGCGTGTCGAGATAGAGATCGTACAGATCCTGATAGGCCAGCACGCGCGTCATCAACCTGTTGCGCTGCGCGCTCGGCACATCGGTGATGTTCTTCCAGATGGAATACGTGTAGCCGCCGAGAAAGGCCTGGCTCTTGTCCCAGGGGATGAACGAGAACAGCTTCCGGTTGTCGAACCGGTAGACATAGAAGTTGTTCATGCCCCACTGCCCGAGGAAGCCATCGTAGTCGGCGACGAACGTCTCGACCGCGACGTGCTTGATGAGCTTGCCGAGATCCAGGTACTCGGCGATCGCCGTTCGAAACGTCGCGTCGCTCGCCTGGTTGATCGTCTGGACCAGCTGCACGATGAACTCCGGCCTCGGGTCGCTCTCGTGCGTTTCGGGCTGAAACGGCAGCGGCACGTACTGCGCGGGATCCGATCCTTTGTCCTCGAAGTAGTAAGGCGACGCAGTCGCCGGGTAGTCGTACTTGAACAGGTAGCCCGTATCCTCGCCGAGGTTCTTCTCGACGAACGCCTTGTCGACGGATTCGACGATGCTGTAGACGCCGGCGTACTGATCGTTGACGTACACCTTCGTGTGCGCTTCGCGCGACGCCGGTACGCCCAGCCGTCGGTACAGCAGCATGCTCAGCCGCTCGTTCAGGTTCGAGGGATCCTGCGTGTTGTTGCGCAGGATGAACGACTTCAGGCCCAGAAACTTCTGACTGCTGGAGAAGTGATCGAAGTCCACGCGAAGCCCGGGCTTGATGCCGCTCCGGCTGCCGGTACCGCGGGAACGGATGCCGACGTTGCGAACCTTCTGGCCGCCCCACGTGAAGTCGCAGGGGTAGTACTCGTTGCTCAGGTAGTTGGTCTTGAGGGTCTCCCAGTCCTTCGTGTTGATGTCGAGACGAATCTCGTGGAGGACCCCATCGTCGAAAAACGCGTCGGCGCTCGACGGCGCGGGCACCGTCCCGACGCCCAGCAGCTGCTTGCCGACACGGTCGGCGCTCGCGCCCGGCATCCGATCTTGCGCCGCGGCGCCAGCGACCATCGCGAGGAACGCCGTGATCAGCAAAAGGCGTTTCATTGTTTGTTGAGTGTGAGCTGGCCCGACGAGATCGCTCCGCCGCACGAGCTCGATCCGGTGTACGTGCCGGTAATGGCTGTGGACGAGACCGAGCCAGTGCCCGAGATGTCGGCCGTACAGGACACAAAGGGGCTATCGAACCCACCGGCCAGCACGGAGATCGAAAATTGAATGGTGGCGCCCGACACCGTTCCAGACACGGTGCCGCGGCCTGTCACCGTCGTGTTCGTGGGGGTCCTGCCGATCATCGTCAACGACCCCGAAAACGACGCGTCCGATTGTGTAATCTGCCACGTCATCTCGCCGGGCCCCGACGAGTCGGATGCCTGGCCGTTCCAGGTTCCGCTCACCGTCGATGAGGTCGGCGACGGAGACGTGGAGCTGGGTTGAGTCGGTGAGGAACCCGACGAGCCCCCGCCGCCGCACGCAAGGATCGGGAGAATCAGACCAACCGCGACGGCGATGAGCGCCGGCACGCGATCACGATGCATCGACAACCCCGTGGTGGTGCGGCAAACCGTGCGCGCAGCTGTAACGGTCGCCGCACAATGAAACGCTCGGATCGTACCACACGCAGTCCTTACCACGCCCCTGCCTGACGGAGCACGCTCGTCGGGTCGCTGGAACCGTCCAGCCGCTGCCAGTCGATCAACCCTCGTTCGATCTGCAGCTGGCGCTGCAGCACTTCCGGGGTCGCATCCGACGCGTCCCCTGTGCGGCCGCGCAGCCGCTCGACGAGAATCGCGGGCGGGGCGTCGATCCATAGCCCGCGAAACGGCACGCCAGCTTCACGCGCGAGGGCAGCGATCATTGCGCGTTCTTCGGGACTCGCATAGACGGCATCCGCGATCACGGAGTGTCCAGCCTCGAGCGCTGCCCGGGCTCGCTCGGCGATTGTTCGATACACCGCCTGGCTGACTGCGGGAGCGTAACCCTCCGGACCGAGGCGTGTCGAAGGGGCCACGCCAAACCGAGCCTTCCTGATCGCATCGCTTCGAACGATCAGGGCCCCGGGCGGCGCGCCGATTCCGGGAGCCAGAGCCCGCGCGAGCGTCGACTTGCCCGAGCCGGAGAATCCCCCGACGGCGATCAGGCTCGGTGCGACGGGGCGCAGCAGTTGCCGCGCCAGATCGAGATACTCGCGCGCCGTGTCCTGCATGTCGCTCGCGCGAGCCGCTTCGGTCTGCACGGCCGCCGCGGTCGCGCCGGTCTTGGCGCGCACGGCGGCGCGACACGACAAGAACAGCGGCAGGAGCCTCAGCCCAGCCAGGTCGACCGTTTGGGACAGGTACTCATTGAAGACGGCGTTCGCGTGATGTCGTAAATCCCGCCGCCACAGGTCCATCAGCAGGAAGGCCAGATCGTAGAGGACGTCGATGCACGAGATGTCGTCGTTGAATTCAACCGCGTCGAACAGCGTGGGCCGCCCGTCGACGAGGCAGATGTTGCGCAAGTGCAGATCGCCGTGGCAGTGGCGTACGCGGCCTCCGGTGCGCCGCGCCTCGAGAAGATCGCCGTGCCGATCGAGCACCGCCCGCGTGTCGCCGATCAGGCGCTCGACGAAGGATGGATCGAACACGCCCGCGCCTTGTTCAGCCAGGCCGAGCGCGTTGCCGCCGACGACCCATCGCATGCCGTCGCGCCCGCCGCGATCGGGGCGCGGCTCGGCGGTCTCGTGGAGGCGGACGATTGCGTCTGCAAGCCCGGCCATCAACGCCAGATCAAGCCGATGGCGGGCGGCCAGCCGATCGAAGAGCGTCTCCTGATCGAATCTCACCATCTCGACGAGCCAGTCGACCGGGTTGCCGCAGCCGCCAATGGCGAGCGATCCGTCGGCCTCGCGCGACACGGGGCGGACGTCGAGGTACACGGACGGCGCCGTCCGTCGATTCAATCGCACCTCGGCCTCGCACGCGGCTTGCCGTCGATCGATTGTGGAGAAGTCGACGTAGTCGAAGTGAACCGCGCGCTTGAGCTTGTACGCCCGGTCTCCGGCCAGCCAGACGATGCTGATGTGGGTGTCGATGCGCTCGACCGAGCTCACCGCGGGGCCGTACGCGGCGGCCATCGAAAGAAACGCGATGACGTCGTGCTGATCGTCAACCACGGCTCGAGGGCGTCAGAGCCCCGTCGGGCAGTCGCACACCGGACATCGCTCCGCGAGTACGAAAAAGATGGCGTATCGCATGGGTTTCTCCGTCAGCGACCCGCGTCCGAGACGACATGGCGTCGGCTGGAGTCTATAAAGATACCTTCATTCGCTGCGAAGCGGTCCGCGCGTTGCATGCGGACTACTCGTCGCAGGATGTCGCGCCTCTCCACTCGTTGAGGATCTGCGCCAGATCGAGGTCCGGCGCAATGAGGCAGATATGGCCGTGTCCCGTCAGAATCCGCATGACGCTCGAGGGCACGCGATCCGCCATGTAGCGTGCCTGCGCGACGGCCGGAACGAGATGATCGTTTTCCGCCGCGAGGAACAACGCGGGTTGGCGAATGTCGCGTAACCGATCGCGAACGTCAAAACGCCTCAGGAGCCTCAGACGATTGATGTATCCGTCGCGGGTCGCATGCGCCGTCAGTTCGATGAACTGCTTCACTTCCGCGCGATGCGTGTGCGACGAGTGCAGCCGGAACGCCGTCAGGCGCCGCACCAGCGACATGGCGCCCCACGGAAGGACCGAGAGGCCGGCAATGGCCAGCCGCAGTCGCACCTGCGGCGCGAAGTAGGGGAACGAGTTCAGGATCACGAGGGCCCCGACGTGCTCCGGGGACCTGAGAGCAAACGTCAGCGCGACGGCACCGCCAAAGGATTCGCCGACGATCATCGCACGACGCGTGATCGGCGCAACGACGTCGACGACGTGTGCGAGATCGGCAGCCAACAGGTCGAGGCTCTCCGCGTCCTCTCGCAACGAATACGTCGCGACGCGGTAGGATCGCTCGAGGCGCGGAACCTGTCGGTAGAACAGCTCCCCGGTCCCATTCATGCCGGGCACCAAGACCACGGCAGGGCCCTCGCCACGAATCGACAACCGAGGGTCGTAGTCGCTACGCACAGGAGACACACGTGATGCCAGTCGGTTTGCGAATCGTGCCGCGGCGCGTCGTCGTGGCCTGGCGCATCGCCTGGACCATCGTGTCGCTCGTCGCAGTCCAGACTCTTGTGTGCGGAGTGTCGGCGGCGCCCGTTGTGCTGGTCTGGCAGTGGCTGGTCTCGGGCACGGAATCGAATCCGGTCGCACGGTGGGCACTGTTCAGTGTCGCGATCGTGCCCTCGTACGTCCTCTTTGCTGTGTGCTTGATGATCGTCTCACCGCTCGCTACGCGGCTGCTCCGATGGCGGACGCCGCCAGACGCCGACATGCGGATCGCCGACATGGACTGGGCGCTCTTGCGGTGGGCCCGGTATGGAGCGTCGATCCATCTGGTGCGGGTCATCGCGGGCACGTTGGTCCGCGGAACACCGCTCTGGACCATCCATCTCCGACTGAGCGGCGCACGACTCGGCAAACGAGTGTACGTCAACAGTCTTTCGGTCAGTGACTACAATCTGATTGAATGCGGCGACGATGTGGTCATCGGGGGTGCTGTCCATCTTGCGGGTCATACCGTGGAGGCTGGCGTTGTGAAGACCGCCCGCGTCAGGCTTGGCAACAACGTCACCATCGGTCTCGGAAGTGTGATTGAGATTGGCGTCGAGATTGGCTCCGATTCGCAGGTCGGCGCGTTGAGCTTCGTGCCGAAATACGCGAAGCTCAAGGGCGGCGTTGTCTACGCGGGCACTCCCGCGATACCACTCGAATAAGAGATTGCGATACGATTCTTTTTCGTGATTTCGTGCTTTCGTGGCGCCCGGCGTTTGTGAGATAGCTTCTCGTACAGACTGGCATGCTCCGTAGTTTCGAAGACAACGTCAATTTCTATTTCGACCGCGCGGCGGCCTTCAGCGGCCATCCCAAAGGCCTGCTCGATCAGATTCGCGCCTGCAATAGCGTGCACTCGTTCCAGTTCCCTGTTCGACACGCTGACGGGCCGATTGAAGTCGTGCGCGGCTGGCGCGCGGAGCACAGCCATCACAAGCTGCCGACGAAAGGCGGCATCCGATTCAGCGCGGCGGTCGATGAATCGGAAGTGAAGGCGTTGGCCGCTCTCATGACCTACAAGTGCGCCGTCGTTGATGTGCCGTTTGGAGGGGCCAAGGGCGCAGTGCAGGTCGACCCCCGTGCGTGCGGCGTCGACGTGCTCGAGCGGATCACGCGACGGTATACACACGAATTGGTGAAGAACAATCTCATCGGACCAGGTCTGGATGTGCCCGCGCCCGACGCCGGGACCGGCGAACGTGAAATGGCCTGGGTGGTCGACACGTACATGGCGCTCAATCCGGGACAGCTCGATGCGATGGCCTGCGTCACGGGCAAGCCCGTGACGCAAGGCGGCATCCAGGGACGAAAGGAGGCGACCGGAAGGGGACTCGTCTACGCGCTCAGAGAGGCCTGTTCGCGTGCTGACGACATGAAGTCGCGGGGGCTCTCGGTCGGTCTCGAAGGCAAGCGCGTGGTCATTCAAGGGCTCGGGAACGTCGGCTACTTCACGGCGAAGTTTTGTCGCCAGCACGGGGCACGCGTGGTCGCGATTGCCGTGCCCGAAGGTGCGATTGTGTCTCAGAAGGGCCTCGACGAAGATGCTGTCGTCGAGCATCGCAAACACACAAAATCGATCCTCGGGTTTCCTGACGCGACGTCCATTCTCCACAGCGCCGATGCCCTCGAGCTCGAATCCGATGTGCTCGTACCCGCGGCTCTCGAGGACCAACTGACCGCCGACAACGCGCCGCGGATCAAGGCCAAAATCATTCTCGAAGGCGCCAATGGCCCCACGACCGCAGAAGCTGACGAGGTCTTCCGAGCCAAGCGAACGCTGGTCATCCCGGATATCTACGCCAACGCGGGTGGCGTCACGGTGTCCTATTTCGAGTGGTTGAAGAACCTCTCACACGTCCGCTTTGGACGGCTGGAGCGACGCCACCAGGCAACCGCCGGGCATCGACTGCTTCAGGCAATCGAGCTCGCTACTGGAAAGACCTTCAGCGAGACCGATCGCGCGACACTTGTGCAGGCTCCAGACGAGTTGAGCATCGTGAATTCCGGACTGGAAGACACGATGGCCGTCGCGTATCAGGAGATTCGCGAGACG
>Ga0156018_1221_pt2 | contig 11813 bp, 8 predicted proteins | sample RifCSPlowO2_02_FD_107672 | JGI IMG/M metagenome (GOLD analysis project Ga0156018, IMG submission 107672) | Acidobacteria bacterium RIFCSPLOWO2_02_FULL_65_29 | reverse complement strand
CCGTGGCCCACGTGGCAACCCAGGGCTCGCGGCCGCTCTGCTGCGCGAGCGCCGGGTGGAGCGTCAGCAGGAGGGCGGCGGTGACGGCAGCGACGAGGGCCGCGGCCGTGGCTCTACAACCGCGTCGCCGTGAGAGACGATCGGTCTCGGTCATACACGCCTCCTCTTGAACTACGTGGGGCTCCGCCCCACACGCCGGCTCGGTCGCTTGCGCCGTTCGACAGGCTCACGGCGCCCTGAGCTCGTCGAAGGGCGGGGACCCCTACGCCCCGCGCCGCTCCCTCGCAGGCGCGCCGTGCGCGCCTAGCTCGTTATGCGGAATGCAGTGCCCGATGTTCTACGCAGCTGGTTCCATAGTCAACTGCATACTCGGGAGGAGCCACACATGGGAGCCCCGATGATTCTTGTCGGCAGAAACGGCCCTCGTAGTTGCCGTGCTACCATTCCGCCGGCTGATGGCCCAGCGCATCCCGATCAAGCTCCACGTTGCCAACGCCCTCCAGTGGCTCGGCACGCTCTACCGCAACCCCGCGGACGCGCTCAAGGAGCACGTCAGCAACGCCATCGACGAGCACGTCAAAGCGAAACTCGTCGGCGCGGCGCACGATCGTTGCGATGTGTCGTTCACGCTCGATCGGCGTCACGTCACGATCGACTACCCCTACGGGATGAGTCGCGCGGAGCTGGAATCGGCGCTCCATCGGGTTGCCGATTCCGCCAAACGCACGGGATCGGCGCGGACGATCGGCCGCCTTGGGATCGGCATGTTCAGCTTCCAACAGGTCGGACGCCGGTGCACCTTCTATACGCGAAAGACGACAGCCGCCGAGACGCTGCGCATGGTGTTGAAGGAAGGCTCGGACGAGGCGACCGTCGAAACCGCACTCGCGCGCGACGCCTTGTCCCGGCCGGGCCTCCGCGTCGTCATTTCCGAACTGAAGTTCGATCCGACCCGGTCGCGCGGACCGCTGGCCCCCGACGCGCTTCGCCGTTACCTGGCGGAGAAATTCGAGGCGTACCTGCGCGAAGGATGGCTCACGATCGAGATCCGCACGGGCGTCGGCCGGTTCGATGTCGCACCATCACGCGTTCGCCTCCCACGCTTGCTGACCGATATCCGGGAGCTCGTGCTGCCCGAGGCGCCAGACAAGAAGGCTGCGCTCGAGCTGTACTTCGATCCATCCGGCAGGGGCCGCGTCGCCATACGCCACCACGGGGTCGGCGTGGTCGAGGACCTTTCAATGCTGACGGCGTACGGCCTGGAAGACAGCGCCTGGGCGCAGGGGTTCGTGCGCGGCTTTCTCGACGCCGATTTTTTGAACCCGCTGCCGGCACGATCGGGCTTCGAGGAAAACCAAGACTGGGTCGCATTGCTGGACTTGCTCGACAAGTACCTGCCGACGCTCGAGGCGGAGCTCGAGGGCCATCTGGCCGCGCACCGGGCGCAGCAAGCGTCCGCCATCGGCGAGCGAGCGCTGCGCCTCGCGCGCGATATTCTGGATCTCGACGAGTTTCGCGATCTCGCGCTTCCCGGCGGGCTGGCCAGGCGCGGACGCCCGCAGCCCGACACGCCGCACGCATCGGAGCGGAAGACAAAAAAGCGGGTGGCGGGCAGTCCTTCCCCGCGTCCGGGCACCGTTCAGTCGCCGCGCGGGCATCGGATTCGTTACGAAGAGGTCGCGTTCGAAGCCGGCTCGCGGGCTCACAGCCGGTTCGTGTCGGGCGTCGTCCAGGCCAACACGCTGCACCCCGATTACCAGAGAGCGGCGCGATCGACGGACTCCCGCCTCGCGTACGCCGCGTTACTCATCGGCAAGGAGTCGATCGCGTTCAATGACCGGACAGGTTCGGCCGGCGACTATCTCGAAAAACTACTCGACTTCCACTTCAGGTTGCAGACGCGAAAGAGAGGGCGGCCAGGCAAGCGTGCCGCCACGGCCGAGCAGGCACCTTTAGGGCTTGAATCGAACGAGCGAAGTGGAAGCAGCGCTCGAAATTGACTTTTCGCCGGTAAACTGCTACATCTCTATACCTTAGATGTCTTTCACGACGTGCCGCCGATGCGCTTGTAGTTGTACCAGGACCGCCGAGGTCCCCGCGCTATCGGTCTTGCCGCGTCGATGACAGACATCCGTTAGCTACCCAAAAACGGAGCGAGACCAAAGCCCGGGGACGGTCCCCGGGCTTTTTTTGTACCGAAGCCAGGCACGAAGGCGCGCCACGAAGGCACGAAGACACGAAGAGGATCTGGGCCACGAAAACACGAAAGCACGAAACGGCGACCATCAGGCAACTTAAACACGAAAACCTGAAACGATGACAGCGACGATCAAACCGTTCCCCGAACCCCGCGCGGCCGCGCCGGCGCCCGGCTACGACCACCTGCGCGCGCTCGAAGCCGAGAGTCTCCACATCATGCGCGAGGTGGTGGCCGAGTTCGAGCGGCCGGTGATGCTGTACTCGATCGGCAAGGATTCGTCGGTGATGCTGCGGCTGGCGCAGAAGGCGTTTCATCCCGGGCCGATTCCCTTCCCGCTGCTCCACGTCGACACCACCTACAAGTTCCGCGAGATGATCGAGTTTCGCGATCGGTATCCGGCGTCGATTGGCGCGAGGCTGATCGTGCACGCCAACACGGAAGCGATTGCGGAGGGGACGCAGCCGTTTCTCGTGGGCACCAAGGCGTGCTGCGGCGCGCTCAAGACCAAGTCGCTCCTCGACGCGCTCGAGGCGGGCGCGTTCGACGCGGCATTCGGCGGCGCTCGTCGAGACGAGGAGCGCTCGCGCGCCAAGGAGCGGATCTTCTCGCTGCGCGACGCCAACGGCACGTGGGATCCGAAGAACCAGCGGCCCGAGCTGTGGCAGCTCCTGAACAGCCGCATCCACCAGGGCGAGAGCATCCGCGTGTTTCCGCTCTCGAACTGGACCGAGATCGACGTGTGGAGCTACATCCACGTCGAGAAAATTCCTGTGGTGCCGCTCTACTTCGCCAAGGAGCGCGAGGTGGTCGTCCGAGGCCACTCGCTCATTTCGCTCGAGCAGTCCTTCGTGCCGCTCATGCCCGGCGAGCGCCCGGAACGCGTCATGTGCCGCATGCGATCGCTCGGATGCTCCCCATGTACGGGCGCGGTTCGATCGACCGCCGACACGGTGCCCAGAATCATCGAAGAGCTGATCGCGACGAAACACTCCGAGCGGCAGCTGCGCGTCATCGACCACGACCAGGATGGGTCGATGGAGCTCAAGAAGCGCGAGGGCTACTTCTGATGTCCGGCTTGCTGCGCATCTGCACCGCCGGAAGCGTCGACGATGGGAAGAGCACGCTCATCGGGCGGCTGCTGTACGACTCGCGGTCCGTGTACGAGGACCAGGTGCACTCGGTGCAGAAGGCCTCGCGCAACCGCACGGCCGGCCCGATCGACTTCTCGCTCTTCACAGACGGCTTGCGCGCCGAGCGCGAGCAGGGCATCACGATCGACGTGGCCTATCGGTACTTCGCCACGGCGCGCCGCAAGTTCATCCTGGCCGACACGCCGGGGCACGAGCAGTACACGCGCAACATGGCGACGGGAGCGTCCACGGCCGACGTCGCGATTCTCCTGATCGATGCGACGCACGGCGTGCGCGTGCAGTCGCGGCGGCACGCCCAGATCGCGCGGCTGCTCGGCATTCGGGACTACGTGCTGGCCGTCAATAAGATGGACCTGGTGGACTTCGACCGCGACGTCTTCGAGAGCATCACCGAGGAGTTCGACAAGATTCTGCCCAATGCGAACCTGCACCCGATTCCGCTCTGCGCGCTCCACGGCGACAACGTCATCACGAAGAGCGATCGCACGCCGTGGTTCGACGGCCCATCGCTGCTCGAGTTTCTCGAGACCGTGGTGGTCGATCGCAATGTGTCGGCGAAGCCGTTCCGATTCCCCGTGCAGCTCGTCCTCCGGCCAAGCCATGAGTTCCGCGGTTACGCGGGACAGATCGCGTCGGGCACGGTGCGTCCGGGCGACACGGTGACGGTCCTGCCCTCGGGGCGCTCTACTCGCGTGAGACGCCTCGTCACGTGGGACGGCGACCTCGACGTGGCCCGCTCGCCGATGTCGGTCGTGCTGACGCTCGAGGACGACATCGATATCAGCCGCGGCGACATGATCGCGGTCGGCGAGACCGAGGTGGGGCGGCGCTTTCGCGCCGACGTGGTGTGGATGGACGAGCGGCCGCTCGACCCGGCGCGTGTGTACCTACTGAAGCACACGACGCGCACGGTCACCGCGGAAGTCGATCACGGGCTGCTGCTCAATCAGATTGCGTCCCTCACCGTGTCCACGGCGCGGCCGATCATCTTCGATCGGTACGCCGACAACCGGGGGACGGGCAGTTTCGTGCTGATCGATCCGGTCACCAACTTCACGTCCGGGGCCGGAATGATTGCCGAGGCCGTTCGCGACCGGGCGGGGGCGTCGGCCGCGAGGCCGAGCGCGGCGGAGAAGCTCGCGCGGCTGGCGCGGACGGCCGGCGGTGACGCGGAGGCGGTCGAAGCGGTTCGAAAAGCGCTCGATGACTTGTTGCGTTGACGGCCACGAAGGCACGAAGACACGAAGAAGAAAAGGACTCACCAAAGCATTCTCTGCGGTCTCCGCGGTCTCCGCCCTTCGACTTGGCTCAGGGCATCCCGAGCCTGTCGCGGGATGCGTTTATCGTCGTGGATTTCGAGAAGAGTCGTGGGTTTCGAGGGCAAATGACGTCAGAGGCAATCAAAGAGGCCGCTCGCGATCTCGAGACGGCGTCGGCCGCCGACATTGTGCGCTGGGCCGCCGATCGGTTTGCGCCACGGCTGACATTCGCCACGAGCCTTGGCATCGAAGACTGTCTGGTCACCGACCTCATCGCGCGTGCGAAGCTGCCCGTCGATCTCTTCACGCTCGACACGGAGCTCCTCTTTCCCGAGACCTACGCGCTCTGGAAGCGGATCGAGGAGAAGTACGGTGTCACCATCAAGGCTGTCAAGCCGGCCCGCACCGTCGCCGAGCAAGCGTCCGCCGAGGGTCCCGCATTGTGGACGCGCGAGCCCGACCGCTGCTGCGATCTGCGGAAGATGCGGCCGCTTGGCGCCACGCTGGCCAACTACGACGCGTGGATCACCGCGATTCGGCGCGATCAGACGCCCGAACGTGCGAATGCGCCGGTTGTCGGGTGGGATGGCCGCTTCGGGCTCGTCAAGATCAATCCACTCGTCCGCTGGACGTCCGACCAGGTGCGCGCCTACGTGGCCGAGCACGAGGTGCCCTACAACCCGCTGCACGATCGGAACTACCCGAGCATCGGCTGCATGCCGTGTACCAGCCCGGTCATGCCCGGCGAGGATTCGCGCTCCGGCCGCTGGCGTGGACAAGAAAAGACCGAGTGCGGACTTCATCTCAGAATACCTGTCAGGGCAGAGAGCTAATTGGAAGTTAGAACTTAGAAGTGAGAAGTTAGAAGGACAGCGAGGGCGGCTTCGCCGCCCGAAAGACTTCGCCACGAAGGCACGAAGGCACGAAGGCACGAAGAAGAGCCACGAAGGCACGAAGACACGAAGAAGAAAGGCCTCGCCCAAGGATTCTCTGCGTGCTCTGCGGTCTCTGCCCTTCGACCTGGCTCAGGGCATCCCGAGCCTGTCGAGGGATGCGATGATCGTCGTGACCAGGAAGGCACGAAGAAGATAGAGAGACCAATGATGACAACGAAACTCAATCGCGAGACCGGCATGACGCGGCGTGATGCGGTGGGTGTGCTGGCGGCCGGTGGAGGGGGAGCTCTCGCGGCCTGGATCGGCCGTGACGCGGAGCTACTCGCGCAGGTCGGCGGGCCCTCACGATCGGTGACGTTTCCGACCGGGGCGGTCGGTCAGGGGGCCGTGACGTTCCCTAGAGGCGCGATCATTCGCACGCTGCTCAAGGACGTCCCGCCAGAGTCGCTCGCTGGCGGGCCGACGCTCTTTCACGAGCACTTGTCGATCAACCTCTCGGCTGACAACACGCCGCATTACACGGCCGATGTCGCCCTGATGGTGGAGGAGGCGAGGGCCGCCGCCAAAGACGGCGTCGCGTGCATCGTCGATGGCGGGCATCCCGACATGGGGCGCGACCTCGAGGCGCTTCGGCGTATCGCCGCCGAGTCGGGTCTGCCGGTCGTGGCGAGCGGCGGCTACTACATGCAGCGGACGTATCCGCCGGTCATCGCCACGAAGACCGCCGACCAGATTGCCGACGACCTCGTGAAAGACGCGATCGCCCAGCGCCTGGGTGCCTACGGCGAGATCGGCCAGCAGGGCGGCCAGCTGACCGCCGACGAGCGCAAGGTGTTTCAGGCGATCGGCAAGGCGCAGGCGCGCACGGGCATCCCGATTTTCACGCACAACGCGTACACCGGCAGGCGCCAGGTGCAGACGCCCGTGCCGCGCGAGGCCGGACTCCGCCAGCTCGACATTCTGGAAAAGGAAGGCGGCAAGCCCGTCAACATTGCGATCGGCCACGTGTGCTGTTTGGACGATCCGAAGGCCGAGATCGCGATCGCCATCGCGAAGCGCGGCGCGTTCGTCGGCTTCGACCGCGTGACGCTGGCGACAATGCCAGATCCCGATCGTGTGATCATGGCGATGGCGATGGCCGAGGCCGGCTACGCGGACCACCTGCTGCTCTCCTCGGATTTCTATTCCGAGCGCGCGCTCAAGAAGAACGGCGGCCCCGGCCTCGCGCAGACCGCCACGGTGTTCGGGCCGATGCTGATCAAGGCGGGAATGAGCGAAGGGACCCTGCGCCAGATCTTGGTGGACAACACTCGCCGGTTCCTGGCGTTTACGCCCAAAAATTAAAAGTTAAAAAAAGTTAAAAGTTAAAAGTGAAAAGTCAAAAGGAAGTGCTCGCCTGCGGCGCTCGAGACGAAGACACAGCTGCAAGCGGGTAGCTACTTCCCGTCGGGATCGCTGCTACCCGTGGCTCTGTTCCGTTTTTGCTCACCCGATGGTGGGCCTTGAGGCGCCGGTTCTTTGGCCGTCCTCACCGTCGCCGTGTAAATCCCGACCAGCTCGTTCGCCTCGGCCAGCAGCGGCTCGACGGCATTCGGATCGGCCAGCCCGCAGGCTCGAATGAGACGCAGCCAGAATTTCGACTCGCGGGCTTCGCGCAAAACCACCGCGTTTCTATAGGCAAAGTCGCGTCGGCCGAACGAGGCCTTCGCCTCCTCCGCGTTCGCCCCAACAGAGGTTCCGGCGCGAAGCAACTGACCGGCAATCTGCCTCTGCGCGCCGGCCGTGCGGCTCATGGCCATGCAGAAGGCCACAATATCGCGGGCGAAAAGAAAGGTACGCTCGCGAAGGTCGCGTGGTTTTGTACTGGCCATGCCTGGCCCACTTCAAGGAACGGGCCAAAAGGGACGGCCGCGCCGCGTGTAGAGGCAGGCGGAGGCGCGCCGGGACGGCGAAGCCACCGCCGTCCTTTTGACTTTTAATTTTTGACTTTTAACTTTTGAACTACCCGTTCGAACCGCTCCATGACCGTCCTTCGGTGGCTCCGCGTGTGCAGCTTGACGCAGTCGTCCTCGAGCCGGACCTGCTCGGGCGATTGCCACGATGCCGCCTGCCGTCGTAGGTACGTGCGGTAGGCGATCCGGCATACCGTCTCGAGTCCGTTCCACGGCCACGCGAGCGCCATCTCGACACCGCGCTTGACGCCGTCGAACATCCTCGTGCGATGGAAGGGGAGCGCCGGGGAGGCGGCCTCGTGGAAGTTCGGATAGAAACGCGCGACAAACGGGTTGGCCGCCACGAACGCGCGAAAGACGTCGCGCCCCACGAGCGGCTTCAAATGCACGATCTGGCTCGCCGTGAAGAGATCCGGCTCGTCGAGCGTCAGGCGCGAATCGGCCACGACGTAATTGGCGCATACGATCGCGCGCCGCCGCATCAGCTTCGCGAGCACCACCACCGCCACCGCCACGCTCCAGACGCGGCGGCCCCGCGTGACGATGAAGAGGTCCAGATCGCCGTGGCCTTCGAGGTTGAGGTGGGCGATGCTGCCAGACAAGGCGGCCATGCGCACGTAGGGGATGAGGCACACCAGCGTCAGCAGCAGATGATGGCGGCGCAGGAACGCACGGCTCCGCGCCTCGCGCTGTCGGCGCTCGTCGATGAGGTCGGCGCGACCCCTCGGAAAGAAGAACCCGTCGCGGTGCTCGACGGCCGCTTGCAGGGACGGACTCGCGCTGTACGCGTGGAGAATCTCGGTTGGCGTCACGCGCGATTCGATCAGCGATTGGCGGAGCTGCGCGAGCGTGAGCGGGTAGTCGAACAGGGACGCGTACAACACACTGCGCGCGATGGACAGCTCACGTTCCGTCATCACGGCAGGACTAAAGTCCTGCACTACATCCCCGGCAGGACTAAAGTCCTGCACGACATCCGAGCGTCTCGGTTCGGCAGGACTACAGTCCTGCACTACGTCCTGCGCGGCGGCCGAGCGTCTCGAGATTCTTGCGAGCTGCGTGGCCATCACGCCACCGTCGCGGCAAGAGGTTCCGCGCCCGGACCGAGCGGTGTGAGCCGCAGCGCGGCCACGCACCCAATCGTGAGGAGCGCCTCGGTCCAGAGGGTGGCCCACGCCGCGCCGGCGATCGACATCGTGGGAATCAGGCGCGCGTTGATGGCGACGTTGAAGAGCAGGGCCGCTCCAGCGAGGGCCGCGAACGCGCGGTGGCCGTTCCAGCCCACGAGCTGGTGCGTCAGCGCGTAATTCAGAGACATCAGGGGAAACGACACGAGAAGAATGCGGAACGCCGGTACCGCTCCGCTGTACGCCGCGCCGTACACGAACGGCACGAGCCAGCCCGCGGCGACCCAGAGCGCCAGCGAGACGACCATCGCGAATCCGGTGACCAAAGCCGAGACCCGCACGAGCGGACGCACGTCGATTGCGCGGCACAGGGACGGGAGCGCCACGGCCAGGACCGCGGCCGGAAACAGACGAAGCGCCTCGACCAGACGGAATACCGCGTTGTACTGCGCGACGGCCTCCGTCCCCCTCCACCCCTCGATGAGGAACACGTCGACGCGGAAGTACATCGCCGACAGCACGATGCCCAGGCCGATCGGCATGACGTCGCGCGTGAAAACCTGTCTTGTCGGGAACGGAGAGCGCGGCGGCCCGTTCCCTCCGCGCCCTCCGTGAGCCATCTTCGACGCCAAGCGCAGGCTGTAGGCGAGCGTCAGCACCGCCGGCACCAGCATCGCCACCGCCAGCGTCGTGACCTCTGGACGCCAGGCGAGCACAACGCCGGCGATCACGAGCATGCCGAACCGCTGCCAGAGCGTCAGCGTGGACTCGATGTCGCTTCGCGACAGACCGCGATAGAAGTAGTACAGGAGCTCGACGAGCCCGCTGATGATGTAGACGAGGACGAGAAGGATCAGCGCGGCCCCGTACGGATCGCCGAAGCCGGTTGCGGCGAGGCCCAGGGCCACGACGGCGAAGACCGCGGCCGATGTCCACACGCGCGCGCGGAGCCACGAGCCGAGCAGGGCGCCCGCCTCGGCCGGTCGCCGCGCCACTTCGCGCGCGAGATGCAATTGGATGCCGAAGTCCGAGACAACGGCCGTGAGCCAACCGAGCGTGGTGCCGAGCGAGAAGATGCCGAAGCCGCGCGCCGAAAGGAGTCGCGCGGCGAGCACCGTGACGAGAAAGAACGCGCCCTTGCCGGCGACGTCGGAAAATGCCCGGTAGGCAACGAGAGTGGCTTCGCGATGCACGTCGTAGCTCTTCTTCGTGTCTTCGTGCCTTCGTGGCCTATTTCGGCTCGCGAAAAAAGATTTCCGCCACCGTAAGCGAGACAACTCGTGCGCGCGAGGCGTGAGCGGCGCGCCCACAGCCGTTCGCGCGCGATCGACGCCAGTCGGCGCCCGATCGAGCCGGATCCCGTGGCAAACGGCGATATTGGCCCATGCACCGGCCGTGCCTGGGCTGCCGGGGTTCGATCAGGCCGTGGCAAGGTTCTTGGAGCGCCCAACCCGGATCGATGTCCGTTTCCGCGGCCATGGTCGGTGGCGACTCTCGCGTCTACGGCGACCGCGCGGTGGCCGGCGCCGGTACCCGCTCGAGCGCCGTGGCATGGTTGGGCATCTGCCTGCTGATCCTCGTTGCGCCCTTTGAAGCTCTCGATCCGATCGTCGAGTTCCCGGGCCAATCGCTCAGCAGTGTCGAAGTCGCGCTGCTCGTCGTCATCGCCTCCTGGCTGCTGGCGGCCACGGCCTTGCGAGACGCACCCGTGTGGCGTACCCCGCTCACCTGGCCCTGGATCGCGTTTCTCGGCGCCATGCTGGTCGCCGCCGTCGCTGGTTTCGACCGCTCCAATGCGCTGCACATGGTGGGACGCTTCGCGCTCGCCTTCGGCGTGTATCTGATGACCGTCAACGGCGTGAACGGCGTGGGCAGGCTGCGCGGGCTGATCGCGGTGGCTTCGATTGCCGGCGCGATCGTCGCCGCGCTCGCCGCGCTCGAGTACCTCGGCGTCGAAGCCGTGCTGCAGGCGTTGACGCTCTTTCGGCCGCGAGTCTCGGTCATCGGCACGCAAGTGCGTGCTGGTGGGCCGTTCCAGTACCCGACGATCGCCTCGATGTACTTGGAAATCGTCTTCGCACTGTCGCTCGGGCTGCTGCTCGTCGCGATCGACGCCGATCGCGAGAAGCCGGCGCGCGCGCGCCGGATCGCCATCGGCGTCCTCGTCGGCGCGATTCTGCTGATCTCCGAAGCCGTGACGCTCACGTTCACGCGGTCGGGGCTCATCACGATGGCCGGCAGCCTGGCGCTGCTTGCCGTGTTGCGCGTGTGGCTGTCGGGCCTCGATCGCGGCACGAAATGGCTGATGGCGATCAGCGCGCTGATCGCTCTGCAGATCCTGACGTCCCGATCGTTCGAGTCGCTTCGCCTTCGGCTCACCACCGAAGGGCAGGAGACGTGGTACCGCGCCGCGATCAGCGCGCCGTCGCGGGTCACGCTGCAGGCGGGCGCGATTGCCACAGTGCCCGTGACGCTCACCAATTCCGGACTGAGCACGTGGGATTCGCACGCCGTCGTGCCCTTCCGCGTGTCGTACCACTGGCTGCAGGCGGACGCCGACTCCATCGTGCATTGGGAGGGCCTGCGCACGGAATTTCCTGCGCGGGTCGCGCCGGGAGAGACGGTCACGATGAAGGCGGATGTTGAAGCGCCGCCCGAGCCGGGCGACTACCGGCTGATGTGGGACATCGAGCAGGAAAAACGGCTCTGGTTCAGCAGCGAGCCCGGCGCCGATCTGTCCGTGTCGCTCGCGACGATCCGAGGCCCGGCGGTCGCCGCCAGGGTGCCGGAGCCGATTCGCCCGGTGCCGCGTCCGGGAGGGCGGCCCGGTCGAGGCGTCCTGTGGCGCGCGGCGACGAGCATGGCGGCCGATCATCCGCTGCTCGGCGTGGGGCCCGACAACTACCGTCTGCTGTACGGCGGCTACGCGGGCATCGCGAACTTCGACTCGCGCGTGCACAGCAACAACATGTACCTCGAGGTCCTCACGGGCGGCGGTCTCGCCGGCGGCCTGGCGTTCGCGTGGCTCTGCTGGCGAGCGGCCAGGCGCGCCGTCCATCCGGTGCTGCGGCCCTCCGATCCCGCCGTGGCCAGCCTCGCCGCGGCGGTGTGCGCGGCGGCGGTCGCGATCGCGCTTCACGGGCTCGTGGACTCGTTTCTCGGTTTCACCGGCACGTACATCCCCATTGCCATCGTCCTCGGCCTCGCGGTCGCCGGCGATGCGCTCAA
>Ga0156018_1234_pt1 | contig 12083 bp, 8 predicted proteins | sample RifCSPlowO2_02_FD_107672 | JGI IMG/M metagenome (GOLD analysis project Ga0156018, IMG submission 107672) | Acidobacteria bacterium RIFCSPLOWO2_02_FULL_65_29 | reverse complement strand
CGGGAAACCCCAAGGCGTGGTGCGGGGATGACCAACCGGACGCCCGTGAGGGATGGGCCGGGCGCCCTGGGGTGGCGGAGAGGTTCGTAGTACCGATGAAACCGGGTAATGCCGGTGGAGGGAAGGGGCCTCAGTTCAAGCCAGACGCAGGACGTGGTGAGGGACCTGGAGATTGGGCAACCTATCAACTCCGAAGTGCGTTCAAAAGCCGCAGAGGGCGTTGCACGCGAAAGAAGGCGTGAAGTCTTGTCCGAGAGCCGGATGCGGGAGATCTGCCTGTCCGGTTCGATGAGCGGGATGTGGAAACGGAGCTACGGCGAGGGTACTCGGGCACCGCCAGACGAAAGGGGCGGCAACAGACACACCGAACCTACTGCCACCGCGCCACATCTCGACTCTACCGGTAAGCGACCGTCGACCAAGCCGACACCTCGTTTCACTCGGTGTTTTTACTCGGTCTCGGCGAAAAGATGCGAACACTCAAACCGCAGGCTTCGCCTTACGCTGTCCATGCCGGGGGGTAAGATGTAACGGCTATGCGGCTCTGGGAGGGGACGACACCGGGTGAGCGGTTCTGATCTCAAGCAGCGACTGGCAGCAATCCTAGCCGCGGATGTAGCGGGTTACTCGCGCCTAATGGCTGCCGACGAGCGCGCGACCGTGGCGGCACTCGACGCAGCGCGCAAGGTATTCAGGTCGCACATCGAATCCAACCAAGGTCGTGTCATCGACATGGCGGGAGATTCGGTTTTAGCGGTGTTCGAGACCGCGGTCGGGGCAGTCACTTCTGCTCTCGCGGTGCAGCAGGAACTCAATGCCTCCTCAAGCGTAGTGCCAGAAGACCGGCGCATGCGCTTTCGCATCGGTGTGCACCTTGGCGACGTGATGGAAAAGGACGACGGCACGGTGTACGGAGACGGTGTCAATATCGCCGCGCGGCTGCAGGCTCTCTCCGAGCCCGACGGCATCACCGTATCGGAGTCGATCCGGAGCGCCGTCAAGGGTAAGGTTAGCGCCACGTTCGAGGACCAGGGCGAGCAGACGGTGAAGAACATCGCCGAGCCGCTGCGGGCGTACCGGGTGACTCCTGAAGGAAGTACCGCAGCCAAGCCCTCGCCCGCAACCGGCGAAATTGACTTATCGCTGCTGGACAAGCGCTCGATCGCTGTGCTCCCCTTTGCCGACATGAGCAAGGACAAGGACAGTGAGTATTTCGCCGACGGACTGGCGGAAGAACTGCTCAACGCGCTATCGAGGATTCCCGGCCTTCGCGTCGCCTCGCGCACTTCTGCGTTCAGCTTCAAAGGCCGGAACGTGGATATTCCCACGGTTGCACAGAAGCTCAACGTCGCGAACATCCTGGAGGGCAGCGTTCGCACTTCGGGCAAGCGGGTTCGCATCACAGCGCAGCTCGTCCGGGTGAAGACCGACTCGCATTTATGGTCGAATACCTATGATCGCGACCTGGAGGACATCTTCGCGGTCCAGGACGACATTGCGCGAACGGTGGCGAGAGAGCTTGGCGCCGCCTTGTTACCGGAAGTGACGAAGGGAAGAAGCGAAAATTTCGACGCCTATCGCCTCTATCTTCAAGGGCGGTATTTCACCAATCGCTTCACGCGCGAAGACGGGGCGAAAGCGCTCGAGTATTCACAGCGATCGGTGGAGCTTGATCCGCGCTTCGCGTTGGGATGGGCCGGACTCTCGCGCGTCTATACGAACCTCGCGAACGATGGATCGATGCCGCTGGGCGAGGCTTATGCCAAAGCGCGTTCCGCGGCGCAACGCGCCCTGGAATTGGAGCCGGCGCTCGCGGAAGGCCATGCCGCGTTGGGCCGCGTTCAGCTGTTCTACGATTGGGACTGGAAGAGCGCGAGTGCCTCGTTTGCAAGGGCTCTCGAGTTGGCGCCGGGCAATGCCGATGTCGCCCGCCACGCCGCCGTTCTCGCGGCGGCATTGGGCCGAGCCGACGAAGCTCTCGCGCTTTGCCGGCGTGCGGTCTTGCTGGATCCGCTCAGCGTCTCGGCGCATGGAGACTTGTGCATTTGCTGTACGAACTTCGGCCTCCTGGATGAAGCGGAAGCCGCCGCAAAGACAGCCCACGAATTAAATACGCAGGGGCGGATCACCCACTTCTCCCTCGGTCTGGTTCACCTCGCGCAGGGCAAGGCTGTCGAAGCGCGCTCGGACTTCGAGGACGAGCCCTTGGAACCGTTGCGACTCTTCGGACTTGCGATCGCGCATCACGACCTCGGACAGCGGGTGGAATCCGACGGAGTACTCTCACAACTTCAGGATAAGTTTGCCCACGACAGCGCGTGCGAAGTCGCTGCTGCGCATGCGTACCGGGGGGAATCGACAGTTGCGTTCGAGTGGCTGGAGCGAGCCTATCGAGATCGGTCGCCCGGCTTGGTGACCATCAGATCGGAGTTCCTGTTTCGGAAAATCCACACCGATTCCCGATGGTCCGCGTTTATCGCGAAGATGAAATTCTAGGTCGAGCCAGTGGCCACGATCCGCGGTTGGACCGCGTCAGGCACCGGCAAGCCTCTCGTTCCCCGCGAGTACGTTCTAGCCCCCGAGCGTCGACTGGGTGGTCGAATTACGGGTCTGCGACCGGCTGCTTATGGCCGGACCCTGCCCGTCGAGTGACGGTCTAAGTTCGAGCCCAAGCGGTCATTCGCGAAGAGTGAATGGGTCGCAGCGTCTGGGCGGCAGATTCCCTTCCCGCTGGACCGCTGAGGCGTAGACTTCCCGCGCAAGCTCGTCGGGAGAAATCGCATGGGCCAAGTCGGACGGCGGCAGTTCCTGATCGCAACAGGGGCACTTTTTGCCGCGCCACTTGCCGCCGAGGCGCAGCAGGCAGGGAAGATCTACCGGGTCGGATTCGTCATGAGCGCCGCCCCCATGTCCACACTGGCCGGGCCCGACCCTGCCCCGTACATGCGAGCGTTCGTGTACACACTGCGCAACCTCGGGTACGTGGAGGGGCGGAACCTGGTTCTGGAGCGCCGGTCGGCTGAGGGGCAGTTCGAGCGAGCCCCTGAGCTCGTGGCGGAACTGGTGCGTCTCAGGGTTGACGTGATCGTGACCGCTGCCAACCCGGTGGCGCACGCCGCCAAAGAGGCGACGACGTCGATTCCCATCGTGATGGCGACCAGCCGCAATCCCGTCGAGGCCGGCCTCGTGGCTAACCTGGCACGACCTGGCGGCAACGTCACAGGGTTCAGCCTCGACACTGGTCCTGAGATCTACGCAAAGCGCCTGCAATTGCTGAAGGAATTTGCTCCGACCATCTCGCGAGTGGCCTTCGTCGGGGACAGGGAGGATTGGGAGAGCCCAGAGGGAAAAAGTACGCAGACCGCGGCCCGGGCATTGGGGCTGACGCTGCTCCACACCGCGTACAGGCCCAACGACTACGCGCCGGCCTTCGACCTCGTGATCCGGGAGCGCGCTGATGCGATCTTCGTCTCCTGGAGCTCCCCTAACTACGTCCACCGGCGCCTCATCATCGAGTTCGCGGCGAAGAGCCGCTTGCCCGCAAGCTACTCGTTTCGAGAATCCGTGGAGGACGGCGGCCTCATGTCATACGCGGCGAGTGTTGATGACGTGTTCCGGCGCGCCGCTGTGTACGTTGACAAGATTCTGAAAGGCGCCAAGCCTGCCGACCTGCCCGTGGAGCAGCCGACAAAGTTTGAGCTCGTGATCAATCTGAAAGCCGCCAAGCAGATCGGTCTGACGATTCCGCAGTCCGTGCTTCTGCGCGCCGACCGGGTGATCGAATAGGACGGCTCTGCGAACGTCCGTAGTTGGCCGTTCTGAGCCGGATTGTTGAGATTCCCAACCGAGCCCGAATCGGTCATTTGGGAATAGAGTTCGTAATTCAGCGGATGCCATATTGATCAAGGGGACCGCATGTTGATGCGCCGACTGCTTCTGATTGCCCTGGGACTGGGTGCGGTCCTGCTAACAGCCAACGCCGCGCCTCCAACCGGAAAGATGTTGCGTGTCGGGTGGCTGGAAGGCTTTCGAGAGAAGTTCGACCCGGATTCCGTTCCGGTGCATCGTGCGCTGATGGAAAGCCTCCGCGAGCAAGGTTATGTATTCGGGCGTGATTTCACTCTCGAGTACAGGAGTGCTCGGGGCAATCCTGAGCGTTTGCCCGAGCTTGCCGCCGAGCTCGTGCGGCTGCAGGTGGATGTCATCATCACGACGGGGGACGGCCAGACGCGTGCCGCCATGGCGGCCACGAAGAACGTGCCCATTGTTGCGATTGGCGTCGCCGATCCCGTTGCCACGGGCATTGCCGCAGGCCTGGCGCGACCCGGAGGCAACGTGACAGGCTTGGCTATCAACGCTGCCGAAATCAGTGCCAAACGCGTCGAGTTTCTCAAAGAAGCGATTCCCAATCTTTCCCGTGTTGCCGTGCTTTGGAACTCGAATCTGAAGGCGATGCAACTTCAGTATCAGCAAGTCGAAACCGCCGCACCCAGGCTAGGAGTAACGGTGCTCTCGATTCGCGTATCGAGTTCTGACGACTTCGACAAGGCGTTTGCGGCAATTAGCGAGAGCCGTAGTGGCGGGCTCATTGCGCTTTTTGGGCCCATGCGGGGCAACGATCTGCCGCGGATTGCCGAATTCGTGAACCGCAACAAGATCCCGACGATATTCGAGCTCGGGCAAGGTGTGCGAGGCGGAGGGCTGATGGAATTTGGACCTGACCATGTCAAACTTGCGCGTCTTGCGGGAGCGTATATCGACAAGATCGGAAACGGCGCAAAAGCGGCCGACCTCCCCATCGCCGAGCCGACCACGTTCGAGTTGGTCGTAAACTTAAAGACCGCCAAGGCGCTTGGCATCAAAATCCCGCAGGCCTTGCTGCTGCGGGCCGACCGGGTGATCGAATAGTGAGGAGCCGCGAGTGTCCGTAGTTGGCCGGTCACGACCCTTTAGCAACGGGTCGTAAATCGCCCGTTTTCAGACGCTCGCTTCCCTTGAGACCCCGCGCCGCCTCCGACAGTAGTCGCTGCACCCGGTCCGCCAAGGAGAAAAAAGGGATCAGGAAATGCTTTAGCTGATCACCGCATCGGCACGTAGCAGCAGTTGCGGTGCGATCGCGAGCCCTAGCGAGCTCGCCGTCCGCCGGTTGATGACGAACTCCGACTTCGTGGGAAGCTCGAATGGAGTCTCCGCAGGACTCGCGCCACGCAATACCTGATCAATCAGAGACGCGAAGCGTTGCGTTTGGTCGGGATGGTATAAGGCGTAGCTCATCAGGCACCCCGCTTCGACAGCGAGCCGCTCATCGCAAACGGTCGCGACGCGGTGGCGGATTGCAGTCTCGGCGAGTCTCGATGTGTCGAACTGGAAGGAACCGTGACCATAGACGAATGCGGCGCCAGTCATGAGCCCAGCCAGGCGATTCAGGGCGGCCTCGACCTCGGCAAACGATTCGACCGTGCGAACCTTGGCCTTTGTTCCGCAGTCGTGCGCGACCCTCTTCAGACACCTGTTGAGTTCGGCAATGTCGCCATACCGCGGCGATCGCAAGATCAACAGCGTCCGCACGGTCGGCACCATTTCAAGAAGCAACCCGATCTGCTTGCGCGCTTTCTCTCGCAGCGACCAAGACAATCTGGTAATGTTACCGCCGGGCTTCGCGAGATTCCTCGCAAATCCGCTGCCGACCGGGTCGCCGACGCCCGTGACGATGGGAACCGCCCGCGTCGCTTGCTGAAGGGCCCGCGTCAAAGGCGTCCCGGCCCCGAGCAGGGCATCCACTCTTGCTCGAACCAGGTCGGCCGCGAGCGGCGCATAGACCGTCTGGTCGTATTCCGCGAACCGCCACTCGATGAACAGATTGCTTCCTTCCACCCAGCCGAGTTCCTTCAGCGCGTCGAGAAAACGCGGTCGCCATTCGTCGAATTCCCGGTCCGGACTTCCAGGGTACAGAAACCCGATCCTTCGAGGGCGCGTTGATGCGGATCTCATTGCATGCGATCAGACAATGACCTATTTTCTCCCCGTGCTAATCGCGGGCGAATCCACTCCCGCCATCTAAGAAGCGGCATGCTAGATTTGGGGTCGATCGCTGGACTGAAGGATGCTCTTATGCCAATCCTAAACCGGATCGCTGCCCTTCACGAGCAGATGACCTCCTGGCGGCGCGACATTCACGCGCATCCGGAGCTTGGGTTTGAGGAGAACCGGACTTCGGACATGGTAGCCGCGAAACTGGCGGAGTTCGGCATCGAGGTTCATCGCGGCATCGGCAGGACAGGCGTGATTGGCGTGCTGCGGGCGGGAAAGTCCAGTCGCGCCGTCGGCCTGCGCGCCGACATGGACGCGCTGCCGATCGAGGAAGCCAACACTTTCGCGCACCGCTCCGGCAACGCGGGGCGGATGCATGCCTGCGGCCACGACGGCCATACGACGATGCTCCTTGGCGCGGCAAAGTATCTCGCCGAGATGAGAAACTTCGACGGGACCGTTTATTTCATTTTTCAGCCCGCCGAGGAAGGTCTTGGCGGCGCCAAAGCGATGGTCGAGGACGGGCTGTTCGCCCGCTTCCCGTGCGAGGCGATCTTCGGCATGCACAACCGCCCCGGCATGCCGCTCGGGAAGTTCGCGGTACGCTCGGGCCCCATGATGGCGGGCGGCGCGTTCTTCGACATCGACATCGAGGGCCGCGGCGCGCACGGCGCCCGACCGGAGGCCGGAGTCGATCCGGTGCTGGTCGCCGCGCACGTCACCGCCGCCCTGCAAAGCATCGTTTCGCGCAATGTACGGCCGGTGGATACCGCGGTGCTGTCGGTCACGCAGATCCACGGCGGCAATGCCTACAACGTGATTCCGCAGACCGCGCGGCTTTCCGGCACGGTGCGCGCGTTTTCCAACGAGGTGATGGAACTGATCGGGCGCAACATGGCGCGCGTCGCCGAAGGCGTTGCAGCGGGCTTCGGCGCCAAGGCGAAGACCGATTTCCGCATCATCTTCGACCCGCTCGTCAACGACGCGCAGGAAGCCGACTTCGCCGCCTCGGTCTGCGCGGAAATTGCCGGCGCCGGCGGGGTCCGTCGCGACCCTGCCCTGATCATGGCATCCGAAGATTTCTCCTTCATGTTGAATGAAGTGCGCGGCTGCTACATCAATATCGGCAACGGCGAGGGCGAAGGCGCGTGCGAAGTGCACAATCCGTCGTACGATTTCAACGACGCCGCGCTCCCCTACGGCGCGAGCTTTTTCGCGCGGCTGGTGGAGAAGCGACTGGGGAAGTAACGGCTCGCCCTCGAATCCGTTCCGCCGCGTCTTCGTAGATCGTGTGGCGGTGCCCGACCGCAAGGATCGTGATTGTCCTCGCAGCTCGATCCACGCGGTAAACGATGCGGAACCGCCGCACCCTGTACTTGTGATATCCGCGCAACTCCCGCTCGAGCGGCTCGCCGCACGCGGGATCGCTGGCAATCGCCCGGATCGCTTCCCTGATCCCTCGCTTTACATCGGGTGGAAGATGGCGTATGCGGTCCGCCACCGACGGCGGGATGGCCGGGCGGTACCCCGTCATTAACGCGAACGCTTCTTCGCCCGGCGAAGCGGTTCGCCGAAGACTTCCTCGAACGAAAGCCCCTTGCCGCCTTTCGCCAAGTAGCGTTCGCCGGCTCGGATCTGCCGCATCAGGTCCGCGTCGCTCAGCACGTCGAGGGTTTCCTTGAGCCGCTCGTACTCGGCGACGTTCACGAGAACCGCCGCAGGCCTGCCGTTGCGGGTGACGACCACCTCTTCTTCGCGTTCCATGACGCCGGCCACCAGTTCCGGCAGGCGCGCTTTCACCTCGGAGATCGGGAGCGTCTTGGCCATGATCGGGTCGTCCGTGAAATGACCAGAATTCTGGTCTTTCGCGATTCTAGACGGCCGATGTGCGCGTCGTCAAGGATCGCTGCACGATCCGAACCTCAGCGCGAGATACGCGAACACCCAGCGCTGCGAGTTCGCGTTCGGCAATCCGCGCCCAGCCGCGGTTCGCCTTCGGGCTTGCGGGGCTGGGGTGCAGGATGCCGCCGACCGTGATGGCTGATCCCGCGAGGGCGGTCTTGGCGCGCTCGGCCGCGAAGCCACCGACACCGACGACGACTCGCGGCCGGAGAATGGTGATGGATTCCCGCAGCGCCTCGTCGCAGGCTTCGAACAGCGGCGTGCGCTCGGCGCGCGGCAGCGCATCGGGCGTGAAATTCCTGCCCGAAGCTTCCATGAAGCAAAGCGGACAGTAATTGAGCAAGAAGAAGCGGGCGAAGAACCGCTCCGGCGCGCCGAAGCGCTCGCGCGCCCAGCTCCACAGGCGCGTGCCGCTCACTTCACTGCGAGGACAATCGAAACCAAGCACCGGGCGCTTCGGGTGTTCGTTCCGGGGGCGCTTGACCGGAAGCGAGACGCCCAGCCATTCCCGCACCATGCGCACGTCGCCGAAGGGCACGCCGGTCTGCGCCATGCCGAACGGTCCGGGATTCATGCCGACGAGCACGACCTCCTTCGGCGGCCGGCCATAGCGTTCGAGATAGCGCTCGTGCGGCGCGCGGGCATATTCGAGCGGGTTATAGACGTGCGCGATCGGCGGCGCGAACTTCAAACGCGCGACGCGTCTGGAGAGCCTGCGGCTGATGGAAACCAGGTTGGACACTGCTGCAACCGGGACGCTAGCATACGTGCTCCGTTCGAAGCACTTCCACATGCCCAGGTTCGCAGCCGGACAAAGCGTCACGCGCATCGAGGATGATTCGCTCCTGCGCGGCGCGGGACGCTATTGCGACGATTTTCACCTGGCGCGGGCGGCGCACGCCTATTTTGTGCGCTCGCCCCATGCGCACGCGAAGATCCTGCGGATCGATGCTTCGGCGGCACGAACGGCATCCGGGGTAGTCGCCGTGGTTACCGGCGAGGATGCCGCGTCAGACGGGTTGGGCGAAATCCCCTGCCTGATCCCGGTCACCAACCTGGACGGCAGCGCCCGCGCCGAGACGCCGCGCCCGGTGCTCGCCCGGGAGCGCGTCCGGCATGTCGGCGATCCGGTCGCCGTAGTGATCGCCGAAACGCTCGCGCTTGCGAGGGACGCGGCCGAACGGCTGGCGATCGAGTACGAGCCGCTGCCCGCGATCGCCGACACGCGCGCCGCCATTCAGCCCGGGGCGCCGCGCGCCTGGGATCACATCCCGGAGAACATCGCCTTCGACATCGGGCTTGGGGAGAGCAAGACGGCGGTGGAGGCCGCCTTCGCGAAGGCGGCGCATGTAACGCGGCTCGAACTCATCAATAACCGCCTGGTTGCGAACCCGATGGAGCCGCGCGCTGCGCTCGCCGAGCACGACCCGGCGAGCGGGCGTACCACGCTTTACACCCCGAGCCAGGGCCCGCATCACCTCCATGGGCAGATCGCGGACGCGGTGCTCAGGATCGGCCGCGACAAGCTGCGCGTGGTTTCCGGCAACGTCGGCGGCGCGTTCGGCATGAAGATCTTTCTCTATCCGGAGCAGCCGATCGTCGCCTGGGCAGCGCGCAGGCTCGCTCGCGCGGTGCGCTGGACCGCCGAGCGCGGCGAATCGTTCCTGTCGGACGCCCAGGGACGCGACCATTATTCGATCGCCGAACTGGCGAGCGACCGTGAAGGCCGATTTCTCGCGCTGCGCGTGACCACCTGGGCGAACATGGGCGCGTACCTGTCGAACTTCGGGCCGTTCATCCCGCAGCTCGCGGCGCCGATGCTCTCGGGCGTGTACCGGATCCCCGCGATCTGGATGAATCTCAAGGGCGTCGTCACGAACACCGTTCCTGTGGACGCCTACCGCGGCGCCGGCCGGCCGGAGGCGATCTACCTGCTGGAGCGGGTGATCGACGTCGCCGCGCGCGAGCTGGGTCTCGCGCCGCAGGAGCTGCGGCGGCGCAACTTCGTCGCACCCACGGACATGCCGTACCAGACCCCGGTCGAAAGCCGTTACGACTCGGGCGATTTCGCCGCGATCATGGAACGCGCGATGCAGAACGCTCGGTGGGCGGAGTTCCCGGCCCGTCGCGAAGAGGCGCAGCGCCGCGGCAAGCTGCGCGGAATCGGACTTGCGATGTACATCGAGCGCTGCGGCGGCGGTCCGGGCGATACCGTCGCGCTGAAAGTGGACCCGGCCGGAACCGTCACCCTGTTCTCCGGCATGCAGGACAACGGCCAGGGGCACGCGACGACCTTCGTGCAGCTCCTTTCCGAGCGGCTCGGGATCGACGCCTCCCGGATTCGCGTCGTGCAAGGCGACACCGATCTCGTGCCACCCGAAGGACTTACCGGCGGATCCCGCTTTCTGGCGATCGGAGGAATCGCCGCGCAAAGCGCTGCCGGAGAGGCGATCGAAAAGGGCAGACAAGCCGCGGCGAGAGAGCTTGAAGTGGCAGCCGTCGACCTCGAGTACGAGGAAGGCGAATTTCGCGTCGCCGGTACCGACCGCAAGCTGAGCCTGTTCGATGCCGCGCGCGCCGCGGGCGGCAAGCTCGAAGCGACGCACACGCGCGCGCCCGAGGCCTACACCTATCCCAACGGCTGTCACCTTTGCGAGGTCGAAATCGACCCCGACACCGGCGAGGCGCGCATCGTCCGCTACACCGTGGTGGACGATTTCGGCCGCGCGATCAATCCGCTCCTGCTCGAAGGCCAGGTGCACGGCGGCACCGTGCAGGGAATCGGGCAGGCGCTGCTCGAGCACGCGGCATACGACCCCGAAAGCGCGCAATTGCTGACGGGCTCATTCATGGACTACGCGATGCCGCGCGCGGATGACGTGCCCTCGCTCGACTGCGGCTTTCAGCACGTGCCCTGCGCGAGCAACCCGCTCGGCGTGAAAGGCGCGGGCGAAGCCGGTGCGGTCGGTGCCCCGGCAGCCGTGGTGAACGCGGTAGTGGACGCGCTTTACGCGGAGACGGGGCTCAGGCACCTCGACATGCCGCTCGCCCGCGAGAAGATCTGGCGGGCGCTCGAAGCTAGAAAACGATGACCCCGCGCGCGTTCCTGCCGGATTCCAGATCGGCGAACGCCTGCGGCGCCTCGTCGATCGTGTAGCGGCGGGTGATCAGCTCGTCGATCTTGAGCCTCCCGGCCATGTACAGGTGCAGCATCTTCGGGAAATCGACGCGCGGCACGCAAGAGCCGAAGTAGCTGCCCTGCAGCGTCTTCTCCTCGAACACCATGCTCATCGGCTTGAAGGACGTCGCGTCGGTCGGCCGCGCCACGCCGACCACGACCGCCTTGCCGCCGCGCCGGATCGCGCGGTATGCGGCCTCGGCAAGCGCGCCCGCGCCCACGCACTCGAAGGCGTAATCCGGTCCCATCCCGGTCATCTTCTTGAGCGCCTTGGCGAGATCCTCGCCGGGCTTTGCGAGCAGGGTGTCGGTGGCACCGAATGTTTTCGCCATCTCGAGCTTCGCCTCCATCGTGTCTATGGCGATCACGCGCTCGGCGCCCGCGATCGCGGCGCCTTGAATCACGTTCAGTCCGACGCCGCCGCAACCGAACACCGCAACCGTCGACCCGGGTTCGACTTTCGCGGTGTTGAACACCGCGCCGACTCCGGTCGTAACGGCGCAACCGACGAGCGCCGCACGATCGAGCGGGATATTCGGGTCGATCCGGACGACATTCTCGACCGACACCGTCGCGTACTCAGCCATCACGCCGCAGCCCGAGAAAATGCCAAGCGGTTTTCCGGACTTGTCCTTCACGCGCGGCGTGCCCTCGAGCGGCGTGGTAAGCGCCTTGTGCTGCTCCACGCACAGCACCGGTCGGCCGGCGGCGCAAAAGCGGCACTTGCCGCACATGTGGATGAACGAGGCAACGACGTGGTCGCCCACCGCAAGCCCCGCGACACCTTCGCCCACCTCGACCACCTCGCCCGCCCCCTCGTGGCCGAGAACGAGCGGCGGCGGCAGCGCGATCGTGCCGTTGGTCGCCGAAAGGTCCGAGTGGCACACACCGCAGGCGGCAAGCTTCACCATCACCTCGCCGCGTTTCGGCGAATCGACCGTGATTTCCTCGACGACGACTGGTTTGTTCAATT
>Ga0156018_1223_pt1 | contig 12150 bp, 10 predicted proteins | sample RifCSPlowO2_02_FD_107672 | JGI IMG/M metagenome (GOLD analysis project Ga0156018, IMG submission 107672) | Acidobacteria bacterium RIFCSPLOWO2_02_FULL_65_29 | reverse complement strand
GTCCATTTCATCACGGCGCGCGTCATGGGCTGCCACAGGCCCGCACGCTCTACGATAGCTACCATTGCAGCCGCTATAATACGCAGACTCGAAGGCTAACAAAAGACATGTTTAATCAAGTATTTACAGACATTGTCCAAAATTTGTCCAAAACCCCACCCGTAATCTAGCATCACCACCCCCGATTCGCGGGGTTACTCCGGTGACTTATAAGCCACTTTAGTAACTAGACTTTACACGATAACATCATATATGTTATCGTGCGTTTTTTATGTTAAATAAGCCTATTCCCGTGCCGGACTTGGACACCACCGTGACGCACTATCTGCATGACGCCTTGGGCATCGTCGCCAAGCTCCGGCCATGGGCGGGTACCGGCAAATTGCCGTACTTCCTGCAGGATGCATTCGAACTCCGCGAACTGCAGTTGCGGGATCGCCAGATTCTGCTCGCGATCGACCGGCAGGCAACCCAGCCTGCTTTGGCCAACGTGCGCAGCCAATTGGACAAGCTGAGCGCACTCGTCGGGCACCCGGTCGTCTACGTCACGGGCGCGCTGGCCTCCTACGAGCGAAAGCGCCTGATCGAGCAGAAAGTGTCTTTCATTGTGCCGGGCAACCAGCTCTATCTGCCGGACCTCGGGATCGACCTGCGAGAATATTTCCGCCATCGACCCCAGGTGCCGGACACCGCATTGAGCCCGGCGACGCAGGCCATGCTGATCACCGCGTTGTTGCGAAAACCGTGGCAGGCCGATTGGCAGCCTGCCGAGATCGTTACTGAGTTGGGTTATACGCCGATGACGCTCTCCCGCGCAGTCAAGGAACTGACTGCGGCCGGCGTCGCCACGCTTCACAGCGAGGGCAGGGCACGGCGGCTGCGTGTGGTCCGTTCTCCCGCGGAAACCTGGGAGCATGCAAAGCCTTTGCTGCGTAACCCCGTCAAGCGACGCGTCTGGGCGCATCCGATTCCCGCGTTGAAGCCGCCGCATGTACGTCTGGCGGGCCTGAGCGCCTTGGCGCGTTATTCCATGCTTGCTGAGCCGCAATGGCCCATTTACGCAGTGAGCCCGGCGCAATGGAAAGCGGCTACGCAGGCCGGCGTTGAGACGCTGCCGGAGCCGTTGCCCGGTGCCTACGAGTTGCAGCTGTGGCATTACAACCCGGCGCTTGTTCCGGACAGCGCGACAGTGGATCCGCTGTCCCTGACGCTCAGCCTGCAGGACGAGGCCGATGAGCGCGTTCAACTCGCGCTCGGCGAATTGAAGGAGCACTTTCCATGGTGAGAGGGCTCGATGTGTTTCGGGGATACTTTGCCGGCCACGCCGATCAATTCGTATTGATCGGCGGCACGGCCGCCACCCTGGCCATGGAGGATGCCGGTCTCGAGTTCCGCGCCACGAAGGATCTGGATATCGTTCTACACATCGAAGTCCTAAATGCGGCGTTCGGTGAAGTGTTCTGGAAGTTCGTGGAGGAGGGGCGTTACGAAATCCGACAGGCGAGCAACACTGGCAGGCCCGTGTTTTATCGCTTTCAGAAGCCGGCGGATGAGCGCTTCCCCGTCATGCTGGAGTTGTTCTGTCGAGCGCCGGATGGCATCAAGCTCGCACAAGGCAGCCACCTGACGCCGATCCCGCTCGACGAGGCCGTGGCCAGTTTGTCCGCGATCCTGCTCGACGATGACTACTACGCGTTCATCATGGCCGGCCGCAGGGTATCAGACGGGCTGCCTTGGGTCGGCGAGGATCGGCTGATCCCGCTTAAGGCCAGTGCTTGGCTGGACCTCAACGCACGCCAGGCGAAGGGCGAGGCTGTGGACGCAAAGAACATCCGCAAACATGCGAACGACGTGATGCGGCTGTCGCAGTTGCTTGCGCCGGAACAACGCATACCACTGGCGGCAAAGATCGGCGACGAATTGAATCGATTTCTTGATGGTCTCGCGGCAGATCGCTCGCTCAATCCGAAGTCGCTTAAGCTTAACAATACCGTCGCCGAAATCGTCCAACGCATTGCGCAGGCCTACGAACTGAAGCGAGCGGGCACCCAATAATCGTGGTGAGACGCCTCTAAAATACTCAGCGTGCGAGAATAGCTTCAGGCGTCACGAACTTGTCCGAAACCCCAGCCTTAACCCAGCTTCACCACCATCCATTCCCGTAGTGTCCAACAATTGAAACGAGGTCTGCGGTAGACTCTTGGCATGGGTTCCGTGCCACCGTTACTCACATTCTTACTGATGGTCGTCTCGGGCTGGCTTCATCGACATCAGCTGATCGTCATCGAATTCCTTCAAACTGAAAACCGGCTGCTCAGGGAAAGGCTGCGGGGAAAGCGAATCCGCTTTACCGATGCCGAACGGGCGCTGCTTGCGAGGAAGGCCAAGGCCGTAGGACGCAAAGCGCTCCTGAAGCTCGACACCATCGTTTCACCTGACACGTTGCTACGCTGGCACCGACGATTGGTAGCGCAGAAATGGAATTTCGCCTATCGGCGTGGACCGGGCCGGCCAGGGATCATGCGCGAGATCTCGGCGTTGATCGTGCGCATGGCGCTGGACAACTCAGGCTGGGGCTATACGCGCATTCAAGGTGCGCTGGCCAACTTGGGCCATAAAGTGGGGCGTGGCACGGTTGCCAACGTGCTCATTCGCAATGGCATTGAACCGGCCCCGGAGCGCGGTAAGCGCACCAGGTGGTCAACGTTTCTTAAGGCGCACTGGGGAGTGTTTGCCGCGAGCGATTTCCTCACTGTGGAGGTATGGACGGGTAGGGGGCTGGTCACCTACTACCTACTGTTTGTGATCAGTCTTGCCGACCGCGTCGTTCAGGTTCTCGGCGTGACGGCGAAACCGGACGAGTCGTGGGTCCTGCAGATCGGGCGAAATCTCATCGACTCGGAGTGTGGTGCGCTACGCGGGAAACGCTACTTGATCATTGACCGCGACACGAAGTATACGGACCAATTTCGCAGGCTGGTGTGCGAGGCGGGGACCGAGGTGATCCGGCTGCCGCCGATGTCGCCGAATCTGAACGCATATGCCGAGCGCTTTGTTCGCTCGATCAAAGAAGAGTGCCTGAATCGGATGATCTTCGTAGGGCAGGCGTCGCTGCGTCGAGCGATTGGTGAATACATGGCTCACTACCACGAGGAGCGCAATCACCAGGGGCTGGATAACACGCTGATCCGAGCCGATCCGGTGGATGCCGCAAACGACGCATTCATTCAACGCCGCCAGCGGCTCGGCGGAATGCTCAACTTCTACTATCGGCAAGCGGCGTGAGAGATGTCGTCCGAAATTGTGGACATTACGGCGACGCTAACGGCGCTCAGCAGTACCGGTGATGCCGCTTACAGCAGACGCGCAGCACCTCGTCGGGATCGCGTTTCCACCACTTTGCTGCGGAGAAGATTTCAACTTCGTGGAGTCCGGTGTAGCCGGCGCGTTCGAGCCAGGAGCGAATGCCGGGAAGATCTATCACGCCATCGCCCATCATGCCACGGTCGTAGAGAAGATCGGCAGTCGGCACCAGCCAGTCGCAAATATGATAGGCGAGCAGGCGCTTTTCACCGGCACGGCGGATGCCAGCCTCGAGATCGGGATCCCACCAGACATGATAGACGTCGACTACGACTCCGAGCGCGCCGCTTTTCTCCGCGTCGAGCGCGTCGCACACGTCGAGCGCCTGCGCGAGCGTGTTGATGCAGGCCCGGTCGGCCGCATACATCGGATGTAGCGGTTCGATGGCAAGCGGAATGCGGGCGTCCCGGGCGTGCGGCAGTATCGCTGCAATGCCCGCTGCCACCTGTTCGCGCGCACCGGCAAGATCGCGAGAACCCGGGGGAAGCCCGCCGACCACCAGCACAAGGCAGCGTGCCCCGAGCGCATAGGCCTGGTCGATAGCGCGCAGATTATCCGTGATGCGTCTTTTGCGCTCGCGCACGTTAGACGCCGGAAACATTCCGCCGCGGCACAGTCCTGTCACGACAAGCCCATGAGCGCGGACGGCGCGCGCCGCGCGATTTACGCCCATCGCTTTAAGCTGGTCGCGCCACGGGGCGATGCCGCGAATGCCATGCCGCGCACAGCCTTCTATCGCCTGCGCGAGCGTCCATTTCTCCCGGGTGGTAGCGGTGTTGAGCGCCAACTTTGCTGCATCAGGCGGCGTCTGCTTCGATCCACGCCTCATGCCTGGTGCCTCATGTCATGCCGTGTACGGTGATTAACTGCCGCATGCGGCGGCAGGCGAGCTCCGGATCGGCAAGCAGTCCCGCGGCATCGGCAAGGCGGAAGAGTTCCGCGAAGTGCAGGATGTGTCGCGCGCTCTGCTGTCCGCCGACCATTACGAAATGCGGCTGGTGTCCGTTTAGCCATGCCATGAATACGAGCCCGGTCTTGTAGAACCGCGTTGGCGCACGGAAGATGTGGCGGGAAAGCGGCACGGTGGGCGCAAGAACTTCGTGGTAGGTCGCATGGTCGTTGCCAGCGAGCGCAGAAAGCGCCGTTGAGGCGGCCGGGGCGATCACATCGAAAATGCCGAGTAACGCATCGGAGTGCGCTTCTCCGTCCCCCGCGATAAGTTCGGCGAAATTGAAGTCATCGCCGGTGTACATGCGCACGCCTGCCGGCAAGCGCCGGCGCATCGCAATCTCCTTCTCCTTGTCGAGGAGGGACACCTTGATGCCGTCGACTTTCGCGGCATTGCGCTTGACGACGTCGATGCAGACGTCCATCGCAGCCGTTTGGTCACCGTGTCCCCAGTATCCTGCAAGGGCCGGATCGAACATCTCGCCGAGCCAATGAATGATCACCGGCTCCTTCACCTGCGACAGGATGTGGTCGTAAACACGGCCGTAGTCGTCGGCGGAGCTGGCACAAGCGGCGAGCGCGCGGCTTGCCATCAGGACGATGCGTCCACCGAGCCGCTCGATCGCTGTACATTGCTCTTCATAGGCGCCAATTATGTGACCGAGTTTGACTCGCGAATCAGGTGCCAGCTGATCGGTGCCGGCGCCCGTGGCCACTACAGCACCCGGGACATCCTTCGACGCATCGATCGTGCGGCGCGCGAGTTCGAGGGAAGCCGCCCAATCGAGTCCCATGCCGCGCTGCGCGGTGTCCATCGCTTCGGCCACCCCGAGGCCCCACGACCACAGATGCTTGCGGAAGGCGATGGTTGCGTCCCAATCTACGGCCGCTTCCAGCCACGGTTCACGGAGCGACCATGGGTCGGCCACGACGTGTGCTGCCGCGTATGCCCGACGTGTGAAGGGCCGGGCAGGCCGCTCGAACTTTCCCGGTTCGCGCACCTGATACGGCGCCAGTCTGCCGGGAGCGACAGGCAGCTCTATCGTGAGGATCGTATCGCGGCTCATGCTTCCGTTACGCTTTGAACGCCGGCACATCGACCCAGCGCCGCTGCGTCCAGCTCTTGCGTGCGAGTTCGGCAAGTTGGACGCCCTTCACGCCTTCCAAGAGCCCCCACTGAAAATCACCTTCGCCCGCGACGTATTTCAAGAACAGTTCCCACTGTGCTTTAAAGGCATTGTCCCAAGAAAGGTTGTCCGGCACCTCCTGCCAGCCGCCGAAGAAATCGAGGGTTTGCGGCAGATCCGGATTCCACACCGGTTTCGGCGTATTGACGTGCGCTTGCGTAAAACAGCGACGCAGTCCGGCCACCGCCGACCCATGCGTTCCATCGACCTGGAGCGTGAGCAAATCGTCGCGCCGCACGCGCACGCACCAAGAGCTGTTGATGTGGGCGATGATCCCACCGTCGAGTTGGAATGTAGCGTACGCAGCGTCGTCGGCAGTGGCGCGGTACTTCTTGCCGTTCTCGTCCCAGCGCTCAGCGATATGCTGGGCCCCCAGACAAGACACCGCCTTCACGTCTCCAAAAAGATTGTCGAGCACGTAGCGCCAGTGGCACAGCATGTCCAGGATGATGCCGCCGCCATCCTCTTTACGGTAGTTCCACGACGGGCGTTGCGCCGGCTGCAAATCGCCTTCGAATACCCAGTAGCCAAATTCTCCGCGCACTGAGAGGATGCGGCCGAAAAAACCGGAATCGCCCAGCATTTTGAGCTTGAGCAGCCCTGGCAGCCACAGTTTGTCTTGCACCACGCCGTGTTTGACGCCCGAGCGCCGTACTGCTCGGTACAGATCCAGTGCCGCTGCAAGAGTGGTGGCAACCGGCTTTTCACAATAGACGTGTTTGCCCGCGTCAATAGCCTTTTTGAGGATCTTGGGTCGCAGTTGCGTTGATGCGGCATCGAAGAATATGCTGTCATTCCGGTCGCCAAGCGCAGCGTCGAGATCCGTGGTCCACCGTTCGAGCCCATGGGCGCGGGCGAGATGCTCAAGTTTGCCCGCGTTGCGGCCGACCAAAATGGGATCGGGCATGACGCGCACGCCGTTTTTTAAAGCGACACCGCCCTGTCTGCGGATTTCCAGGATGGAGCGCGCGAGGTGCTGATTGGCACCCATTCTTCCGGTCACGCCATGCATGATCACACCGATCCGCTTCTCTGCCACCGGTCTCTCCTTGACGGATTTCATTTTACCGCGCGGATAAGGAACGAAACGCCAATCAGCACTAATTATCACGCGGAGCAGCCCATCTCGCGAGATGCGGCCGCGGAATCGACTGTCGACTCATAGCCCGCTGGACTGAAAATGGCAGCGGCAGCGCAAAACGATGCAGCTGCATTCCTTCTCCTAGAAACGTCGACAATTGCTGGGCTAGCAGAAGCCTATCGGAGTATCGCTAGGCGCGAAAAGTTGGTATTTGATCTACATCAAGTTCCGTATCGGTGTGGTATTCGCGCCCCCACAATGGTGCCGGGCCGCGTGACGGAGCATCACTAGGGAATATATCTGCCGCTCAAAACTAGCACTGCGTCAGGGTGGTGAAAGATTGACGCGCTGTGTCGGATAATAGCTCTCATGGACGGTTGCGCGCCCGGTCAGTCGCAGCTTTCACAACCGACGAAAGGAGCTGTTCCGCACCCTCGCATATTGTCGTCCTCGCACACCGCTTGCATGGTGCAGGTGGTTCCGCCCGCGTCCGGCGACCGGAATCGGCGAGCTGCTGGCGTGACGCCTACACAAGAGGCGGCTGCGCTGAGCGCCCTCGTGACTGCCTTCTGCGGTGGCAAGCTGAAACGTCGTGGCGTCAACGGAGCTTTCTTTGCGCTACTTGATTCATGACAATTTGATTCTAGCAAAAAAATGGCTCTCTGTGCTAAGCTTAGTTAAGCCTGCTATTCCATGCCAATGCAGCGCTTCGAGACCGCATACAAACTGCGCGGCATGAGGGGAGGATGCCGCAACCCAATCCAGAGATAACACGAGCGCTTCCGTCGCCGCCGACGGAGAGTTGTCGTCGTTTAACTGAAGCTTTCACTAAACGGACATAATCGCCATGCGCAAATCGCTCAAGTGCCTCATAATCGCAATTCAGTTCCTAGCGGTCGCTCCGTATGTAAAAGTTGCTTCGGCAGCGTCGAATGCGGAGCATTACCCGAATCGCCCGATACGACTCATGGGCCTGAGCGTTGGCGGTACTACCGATGTTCTCTCGCGCGTGATTGGTCCGCGCCTTACGGAGAAATGGGGTCAGCCCATTGTGGTCGACAATCGGTTTAGCGCCGGCGGTATCTTGCCAGCCGAAACGACTGCACGCGCAACACCCGATGGGCATACGATGATCATGGGTAATGCGATCGCCTTCGTAAGCGCTCTCTATCTTTTCAAGTACCTGCCCTACGATCCCGAGAAAGACTTCACACCTATCACGATGGTTGCTACAACAACCAACGTCCTTGTCGTTCATCCATCAGTCCCTGTCGGGAACGTGAAAGAGCTGATCGCCTACGCGAAACAGAAGGGGCCATTGACCTACGGCACAGTAGGTCCAGGATCGTTGGGACATCTTACTGGTGAATTGCTAAAGCAAACCGTCGATATCGGTCTCACGCATGTGCCTTACAGAGGAGGCGGCGCGGCTGTGACCGGCATCATCTCCGGTGAAGTACAGGTGTCATTTCTTTCTCCAATCACCGCGCACGCACAGCTCAAATCCGGCAAGGTCAGGGCCTTGGCGGTTACGAGCAAGAGCCGCTCGCCAGCTGTGCCCGATATACCGAGTGCCGTTGAAGCGGGTGTTCCGGAAATGGAGGCGCTCCTATGGTTTGCGCTGTTTGCGCCGGCGCATACTCCGCGGCCGATCGTGACGAAAATCAACAACGCGGTCGCGGAAATTCTTCAGCGGGATGACGTGAAACGGGTAATTTTGCAGCTGGGCGGTGAGGCTAGGTCCTCGACACCTGAACAACTAAGAGCATGGCTGAAAAGTGAGCTCGCGAAATGGGGTCCAATCATTCGGAACGCGGGTATCAAGGCGAATTGAGGCCGATAGTGAATCCATATTCTATGAATGACGTTTCGAGGACGCTTTCTCAGCCGCAGTATTCGATGACGCTCAACAAAGACGTCCCAATCAAGATGCGGGACGGCGCGATCGTGTATGCCGACGTGTATCGGCCTCAAGAGGAAGGCGCCTTTCCCGCCTTGGTTAACATCAGCGTTTATCAGAAAGACAAGGTGTGGATCCCGCCGCCGGACCTGGAAGAAGAAGGCAATCCGTACATGAGCTGGGAAACGGCCAACCCGTTGTGGTGGGTGCCGCGGGGCTATGCGTGCGTGCGAGTGGACTCACGCGGGTCGGGTAAGTCGCCGGGCCACTGCGATCCAGGTGGATGGCAGGAGACGCTTGATTACTACGATGCTATCGAATGGACTGGCCGCCAGCCATGGTGCAGCGGTAAAGTTGCTGGAATGGGCATTTCCTATCACGCATGCGCACAGTGGCGCGTTGCGGGGCTGAAGCCGCCGTCGCTCAAGGCTATTATTCCCTGGGAGGGGTGGGGAGACGGCTACCGGGATGCTGCGTATCACGGCGGTATTTTCGCCATGGGATTCATCGCGCATTGGCATGCGGTGCATATGGCCAATCATCTCCTCGGAAGGCCGCAATCCTATAATCCTGATGCATTCCATACCGATCGGGTCTGGCAGTACATGCGTCATAGTCTGAACACCGGCTGGTGGTCAAATCGCAGCGCTCATTGGGGGAATATCGAGTGTCCACTGTACGCAGTGGGCAATTGGGCGGGCGTTGGTCTCCATCTGCGCGGCGCAACGGAGGGATACACGCGCGCAGCCTCGACGAACAAGAAGCTTCGCATTCATTCCGGCACGCATTATCACCCGTTCTACTCCGAGGACGGTCGCCTGGATCAGCTGCGGTTCCTAGATCATTGGTTGAAGGGACTTGATACCGGAATCGTGAACGAGCCGCCGGTCAAGCTCCAGATACGCACCGGCGGCGAAGGTAACAAGTACGAATGGCGCTTCGAGAACGAGTGGCCGATCGCACGCACTCAGTGGACGCGCTATTACTTGCACGTCGGCAGTCCACAACATCACGCACAACACGACATGACGGGCAGCCTCTCAACCAAACCGGCGGCCGCCGCTCGGACAGAATACGCTGCAACCGCCATGGGCCGGAGTGGTGCTGCTGCAGGATCTGCTTCAGCGCCTTCTCACACAGCCGGCAACCGCCATAGCGCTGGCGTGTCGTTTGTTACGGAACCAATGAAAGAAGACACAGAAGTCACCGGTCCAATTGCGTTGAACGTATGGGTGTCCAGCACCACGGAAGACATGGACATCTTCGCGACGATAAGAAATATAGGTCCGGATGGTCAGGACATCTTCGAGTTGGGGCCGCACGGTCAACCGGTGCCAGTCACCAAAGGATGGCTCAGAGCATCGCATCGCAAACTCGATGAAACACTGTCGCTGCCTTATAGGCCTTACCATACACACGATGAGCGCTGGCCCTTGACGCCCGGTGAGCTGGTCGAATGCCGGGTGGAAATCTGGCCTACGAGCATGGTGTTCAGGAAGGGGCATCGGATACGGCTCGATATCCAACCTTTTGATGGCATAGGTAGTAGTTACACGCATTATCACGCCGAATATAATGGCGGCACGAACGCGATCTACGTCGGTCGCGACACGCCCTCGTACCTGCTGCTTCCGCTCGTTCCGCGAAGATGACAAGCGAATTGCCCGCCCCTACAAATGGAGTTCAACGAATCATTTGATGTTGTGGTGGTCGGTTTTGGCAATGCGGGGGCTGTCTCTGCGATTAATGCAGCGGACGGCGGTGCCAAGACGCTCCTCATCGAGAAATCGGAAGTACCGGGCGGGCTTTCTATTTGTTCGTACGGGGCCGTGCGCAGTGCGCGCGACCCGGACGCCGCGTTTGCCTATCTAAAGACGACGAACGACGGACGCACTCCCGATGACGTGCTGCGAGTCTTGGCTGCTGGCATGTGCGAACTGGAAGCATACGTGCGGGAACTCGCGCAGGTGAATGGGGCCGTCGTTATCACTTCCATAGAAGACCACGCCCGCAGCGCCAACCGCAATGACCCTAATATACGGCGGCTCAGCGGCAACTACCCCTTTCCTGGAACCGAGACCTTCTACAACACGAGCGTCGTTGAGGTGCCGGGCTGCGACATGCGCGCCGCCTACCCGTGGGCGGACGGGGCGCCCAACGGCCCAAAGCTCTTTCGCGTGGTGCACGAGAACGTGCTAAGGCGGGGCGTCGAAATTCGGCTCGCGACATCGGCCATCCGGCTGATCGCGGATCCGGCGACGCGCGAAGTGCGCGGCGTGAATGTGCGCAACAACGGGGCGGATCTCAATATCAAGGCGCGGCGTGCGGTCGTCCTGGCTTGCGGCGGGTTCGAGGGCAACGCCGAGATGAAGGCGCAATATCTCGAAGGCAAGCCGATTTTTAACGCCGCGGCGCGCACCAATACCGGCGACGGCATTCGCATGGCGCAGGACCTTGGCGCCGCGCTATGGCATATGTGGCACATCCACGGTGCCTACGGCTTTCGGCACGTCGATCCGGATTATCCGTATGCGATCCGGCTCAAGCGTTTTCCTGACTGGTTTCCGGGAGAAGGCGAAAAGGCGCGAGTCATGATGGCGTGGATACTGCTCGACCAGAATGGCAAGCGTTTTATGTCGGAATACCAGCCCTACACGCAGGACACTGCCGTGCGTCCGCTGCAGTACTATGACCCGGTGACGCAACGTTTTCCGCGGAATCCCGCATTCATGATTTGCGACGAGAATGGACGCAAGATGTACCCGCTTGGCAAGCCGACATCCAACGATCCGGGCGTGCGGTACTGCTGGAGCGACGATAATCTGAAGGAAGTGGAGATCGGGATACTGAAGCGCGCCGACACACTGGAAGGTTTGGCTATCGCGCTGGGACTCAGCCTCCAAACAGTGATGGCTAGCGTCTCGCGCTGGAATGAGATGTGCGCGGCGGGCAGCGATAGCGAGTTTGGGCGCCCGGCCGGCACCATGGTACAGATCCGAACACCGCCTTACTACGGCGCACCGGTGTGGGCGACGTTATCGAACACACAAGGCGGGCCGGTACACGATGCGCGTTGCCGCATCATCGATGCGTATGGCAACCCGATCCCGCGCCTCTTTACCGCGGGCGAACTCGGCAGCGCCTTCGGCCACCTCTATCTTTCTGGCGGCAACATTGCCGAATGCTTCGTCACCGGCCGCATTGCCGGCAGCAATGGTGCAAAGCTGTCGCCGTGGGACCGTTAAGAGCAACTTATTAATTGGACTGTGTTATTAATATCTAGCTGCTCGCACGTAGAGTTTTCCGCAACACGGGCATTGCGGAAATCCTCGAGCGATGGCCCGAGCCAGGCGAAAACGCGCGGTGGCGATCGACCGCGAGATGTGTCGCTGCATGGGCGCCAGCCCCGCGCGGGCGGAAGCCTTCGGGTACGGGAGGCGCTTTGAGTCGAGCGGAGTTTTTTTTTGACTCCGCAGAGCTGCTCCAGCATGAGAAAACCATACGCAGCAATACACAGGCTCGCATGATGATGAAAGCCGCGCCAATTACGCCCTTCGTAATGACCCAGCTCCACCTCCTGCTTGAGTTCCCGGTAGTCACGCTCGATGCGCCAGCGCATTTTGACGGTGGCCACCAGCTCCTTGAACGAGATGTCTGCAGGCAGGGTGGAC
>Ga0156018_1005_pt2 | contig 12220 bp, 10 predicted proteins | sample RifCSPlowO2_02_FD_107672 | JGI IMG/M metagenome (GOLD analysis project Ga0156018, IMG submission 107672) | Acidobacteria bacterium RIFCSPLOWO2_02_FULL_65_29 | reverse complement strand
CCTAAGCGGAGCGCGACCAGTTCCCGGAATCGACATCCCACCTCCTCTGAGACCTTCATTCGTGCACGTCGGTATCGTCCATGGCCTCGGCGAGCCGCCGCTCCTCATCCATCGACAGGAGCGCCTCCAGATCGTGGATGAACAGCAGGCCGTCGGCGAGCGCCACGATTCCCGTGACGTAGCCGACGCCGGGGAGAATGGCAGACGGTGTCAGGAGGTTGTCGACCGAGATCTCGTTCACGCCGAGGACTTCGTCGACCGGCAGTGCCAGCATTCGCCGGGTTGTCCTGACGAGCAGAAGGTGATCGGTGAGGCCGAATTCACGGTGCCGGAGGCCGAACCGTGGCCGAAGGTCGAGGACAGGCACGATGGAACCACGGTAGTTGATGACGCCAGCGACGACAGGAGGGGTCTTGGGGAGCGTGGAGATGGCCACCATTGAGATAACACGCTCGACTTGCAACAGGTGGAGGGCATAACGCTGTCCTTCAACGCGAAAAACGACGTACGGCCACACCGGACTGGTCATCTTCATCATGCGAAGGCCTTCGACGCCACGCGCTCGTCGCTGCGGCTCCAACACCTCCTTGCTACCGTATCGCCTACGTCGAGTCGAACGCTGTCGGTCGTTGTCCTACGCACTACGGTCCAGGGCCCGCGCCAGAATGGCAACGGTGTTCCTTCGCGGGCCTTAGCAGCCCGTGGTGAAAGTCTGGCTGCATTCGACGGGCGATGCATCCTCGCTGGCTGCGTTGCTCCTCCCTCAAATATTCCCGATATTCTCGGTCGTCGCGCCTTGCCAGCGAGGCGCCTCGCCCGTCTCGGTGCAACGCCAGACTTTCACCACGGGCTGTTAGAGGAATTTCGAGCACGCAGGAATCGGCAGCGCTTGGCGGCAGGACCGCCGCCTCATGACGTCGAGTCGGACTGGTACGAAGGAAGGTTACCAGTTGATCACTGACTGCTGCACGAGTGTCTTGAACCGCTGGCGCAGCGAATCGGGGTTGGCGGGCGAGCTCTGCGTCATCAGGATGGTCGCCATCTGCAGCCCTGGGTCGATCCAGAAGATCGTTCCCGCGGAGCCGTCCCATCCATACTCGCCTCGATTGGCGGGATAAGCGAGGGCGGCGGGGTTGAGCACGACGTTCACGTTCGCGATCGCCCACCCCATCGTGCCGCCGCGCTCCTTGACGATCGCCTCGGGCAAGCGATTGGCCACCATCATGTCGACCGTTTCGGGACGAAGCACACGGACGCCGTCGAGCGTGCCTTTACTTAGCAACATCTGACTGAACCGGAGGTAGTCGGGGACCGAGGACACGAGGCCCACCGCGCCTTCGACGAGCGCAGCGCGTTCGGTGAACGGCACGGCCTCGATTTCAATCGGACTCAGGCCGCCGCTCGCCGCGGGCGCGTACACCGTTGCGAGCCGCGCTCGCGCGTCGGGCCCGACCCAGAACATCGTGTCGACCATGCCAAGCGGGGCGAGGACGCGCTCCTTCAGGAAAACGTCGAACGGTTTGCCGGACCAGATCTCGACCAGGCGGCCGAGCACCGTGGGCGACTCGCTGTAGCGGTACCGCGTGCCCGGATCCTCCATGAGCGGGACGCGCACGATCTTGGCCACGAACTGCGGCAGCGTGTCGGCCCGCGATCGCACCTCGGCCCGGCGGTACTCCTGAGACGTCCGGTGATTCAGTCCCGAAGTATGAATCAACAAGTCCTCGACCGTGATCTCTCGGGCAGGACGACGGGGCGAGGCGCCCGTGGAAGCGACCGTGACGTCCTTGAACTCCGGCAGATACTTCGCGACGGGATCGTCGAGGCGGAAGCGGCCTTCCTCGTACAGCATCATGACGGCCACGGCAGTGATCGACTTCGTCATCGAGTAGATGCGGAACAGCGACCGATCCGTCATAGCCGCGCGCGTCTCGAGATCCTGGACGCCAACCGCCTCGAGGTACGCGAGCTTGCCGTTGCGCGCGACAGCGCCGACCGCACCGGCGATTTTCCGCTCCGCGACGTAGCGGTTCAGGAGGGCCGTGGCCTCGGCGAGCCGCGCGGGCGTCAATCCCACCGATTCCGGCGTCGCCCGCGGCAGTGGATCGGGTCCGGCGGCGGCGATCGCATTCAGCATCAGGGCAACGAGCGCAGCCGCGAAGAACAGTGGAGCTGGCGACGTTTTCATGATCGACCTCACGTGACTCCTCGCCCGTAGGCAAACCGCCCTACACCGCAAATTATCGCATATGGTGATCGACGTGGGCCCATCTCTGCCGCTCGCGTGGATCGATCCATCGTCGTCACACCTCGTTCGTCAGTACCTCGATCAGCTCGGCCACGACGTGGAGCTGCTGCTCGTCCGCGCCGGTCAGAATGATCGGCTCGAAATCACGGTTGACCGGCTCGAGGATAATCCTGCCGTGGCGCCAAGAGTCGCCCTGCTCCTCCTTCTCGCTCTTATAGCGCTTGATCGTGTAGCGCTGCCCGGTCTCGGGGTCAGTAGCGTCGCGAAGCTGGACGAGCACGGTCTTGCCTTGCCTCGTCCCTTCCACTGGCGTGGCAAACAGGCAGTACGAGCCGTCCGGAATTGCCGGCTCCATGGACTTGCCGACAACCTGGGAGACGAACATCCCCCGCCGCAAGCGATGGCGCGAGTCGACGGACACCCAATCGAAGCCATCGTCTTGAACATGCTGTGGATCGCCGAAAGCGCCTGCGGCAGCCTTGAGCGGAACGAGCGGCACGCAGGTGACGTAGCGCTCCATGGGCGTGGGCTCGACGATGCGGAGCGACGGCGGTAGCGCCCGAGACGTCGCTCGCCGTTCCGCTTCGCCCGTGTCGGTTCGTAGTCGTCGATACGCCTCCGATGCCATCCACGTCGTCACGATCTTCTGGAACGGTGCGTCATTCATGAACCGCACGAAGATCTCTTCATTCTGGTCCATGCGCTCGACGAAGAGCCGATCCAACAGATTCTTGAACACGAGCTCGAACTTGTCTTCGGGATTCACAGCCGCTGCCTGCCGCAGGCCGTCGTCGGCCATCGCCGCCTCGACGATCTGATCGAAAAACAGCTGATCGGCCTGGTTGAAGTCGGTCCCGAAACGTTCATTCACGATGTCGATGAGCTGCGACAGTGGCATCGGCTGCGATCTGACGAGGCCGCTGCCAACCTCGGTGGGACCGTCGAGGCGCCTGGGATCGCCCTCCTGCAGAGAGATCGAGCCTTCGCTGATCTTCTGCAAGCGGTAGTACTCGAGCCTCACCTCGTCGTCGAATTGGTAGGCAGGGCCGCTCTTACGTCGCGGAAGTTTCGCCGAGAGGTGCCGGAGAAATACGTACAGCCGCTCGAGGTCCGAGTCCTGGTACGGGATCACCTGGCTCAGGAAGGCGTACAGGTTCCGAAACGCCTGCGCCTTGCCGCGCCAGAGCTCGGCCTCTTCCTCGTTGTCGTTCTGACGCACGGTGAAGCGCGAGACCGGCGGATCGAACGCCGCGTTCATCGCCTGGTGGTCCATCGCGCTCTGCCGCTGCTTCGGTCTGAAGTACACGGCGCAGAAGCGCTCGACTTCCTCGCCCAGGTAGATGCCGGAGGCGTCAAGCTCACCCTTGACCTGATACATCCGGGCCGGGTCGACCTCCTCCCCCATCACAGCGCCTTCGTAGTAGGTCTTGAACGCTTCTCGGATTTCTTCTCGGTCGTTCACGAAGTCGAGAACGAACGTGTCTTCCTTGAGCGGATGGATCCGGTTCAGACGCGACAGCGTCTGCACCGCCTGGATGCCCGCGAGTCGCTTGTCCACGAACATCGTGTGGAGCAGCGGTTGATCGAACCCGGTCTGGTACTTCTCCGCCACGAGCAGCACGTGGTACTCCTGCGTCGCAAACTTCTCGGGCAGCTCCTTTTCGCGGATTCCGAGGTTCATCTTCTCCTCGGTGTACGTCACATCCGCGAGCGTGTCGTCCCGCACGGTGCCTGAGAACGCCACGAGGCACTTGATGGCGTAGCCCTTTTCCTTGATGTGTCGATCGAAGCTCTGCTTGTAGCGAACGGCTTCCATGCGCGAGCCCGTGACCACCATCGCCTTGGCCCGACCGCCAATCTTGTGCCGGGTCACGGCCTGGAAGTGCTCGACCATGACCTCGGTCTTCTGCGCGATGTTGTGCGGGTGCAGTTTCATGAAGCGCGCCAGCGCCTGTGCGGCCTTCTTGCGTTCGACGTTAGGGTCGTCCTCGCAGGCCTTGAGCAGCTTGAAGTAGGTCGCGTACGTCGTGTAGTGCTTCAGCACGTCGAGGATGAATTCCTCCTCGATGGCCTGCCGCATCGTGTAGCGGTGGGCGGGCTGCCCATCGCGCCCGAACACGGCGAGGGTCTTGTGCTTCGGCGTGGCGGTAAAGGCGAAGAAGCTCAGATTCGCCTGCCGGCCGCGCTTGGCCATGCTGCGGAAGAGCTCCTCCATGTCCTCACGACCTTCTTCGGCGGCTCGCTTCTTCGCTTCCTCTCGCAGCTCGTCGCCGCCGAGCACCTCCTTGAGATCGGTGGCCGTCTCGCCGCCTTGCGAGCTGTGCGCTTCGTCGATGATGACGGCGCAACGTCGAGTGGCGAGCATTCCCGTGCCGGTCGTCCCTGCCAGGCCGCGCTCGTCAGCCATCTTGAGCAACTGGCGCGACACGAACGGGAACTTCTGCAGCGTGGTGATAATCACAGGCACAGCGTTCTCGAGCGCTTCGGCGAGCTGCCGCGAGCTCTCGTCGATCCGCTGCACGACGCCACGCTTGTGCTCGAACTGGTAGATCGTGTCCTGAAGCTGCTGGTCGAGAACGACCCGGTCGGTCACCACGATCACGCTGTCGAAGACGCGCTGGTTTGCCGCGTCGTGCAGCGATGCGAGACGATGGGTCAGCCAACCAATCGTGTTGCTCTTCCCGCTGCCAGCCGAGTGCTCGACGAGGTAGTTGTGCCCAACACCCTCGCTCCGAGCGGCGTCCACCAGCATCCGCACCGCCTGAAGCTGGTGGTAGCGGGGAAAGATCATCGTCTCGGTCTTCACCTTGCGGCCCTGGTCGTCGCGCTTCTCCTCGATCTGCAGGTGGATGAACCGTGCGAGAAGGTCGAGGACACTGTCCCGCTGCAGCACCTCTTCCCACAGGTATGCCGTCCGGTAGGTCCGGCCGGCTGGATCCGGCGGGTTGCCGGCGCCGCCGTCGCAACCCTTGTTGAAAGGAAGAAAATGCGTCGCTGTACCCGCGAGGCGCGTCGTCATCAGCACCGATTCGGTGTCCACCGCGAAGTGGACCAGCGTGCGGCGCTTGAATTCGAAGATCGGCTCGCGCGGGTCGCGGTCCTGCTTGTACTGCCGGCGCGCGTCCTCAACGGTCTGGCCCGTGAGCGGGTTCTTCAGCTCCAGCGTCGCGATAGGGATGCCGTTCAGGCTCAGCGTGACATCGAGGGATTTCTCCGAGCGCGGCGAGAAGTGCAGTTGACGGGTAAGCCCCAGGAGGTTCGCGGCGTACCGGGCTTCCAGTTCCGGATTCAGCTCGTGCGCGGCCTTGAAGAACGCGGCGTGGAACGTCCGCCCGTAGCACTTGAACCCATGGCGCAGTGTCGCCAGCGCGCCATGGGCATCCATCCATTTGCACAGGTCGCCGAGAATCTGCTCGCCGGTCTTGTCCCCATGCAGCGCCTCCAGCTTGGCCCACTCCGTGGGCTGTGTGTCGCGGATGAACGCGAGGATCGTCTCCGGAAAGATCGCGCGCTCGCGGTCGAAGCCCTCGCCGCCGACCCGCGCGTAGCCGTGTTGGAGCAGGTGCGCCTCGATGACGGTTTCGAACGCGGCCTCCGAGGTCATTTTCATGAAACAGCGGCCTCAGAGCGTGCGCAAGCGATCAAGGAGCGAGCGGGCGTGTGGGCACGCCGCTTCGACGTGTGCCGGGTTCACCTTGGCCAGAAGCTCGAATGAAACTTTGCCCTTGGAGTAGCGCTTGTCGCACCCGGCCGTGGCTTGTTCGAGCGCGTTCATGACGTCGGGCTTGGAAACCTGCTCGAGCGCCGGCCATGCCCGCAGATGCGCTTCTCGAAGCGATGGGCCGAAGTAATCGCGAAGCAAAGCGCGGTCAGCGAGGAACCAGGTTTCCATGACCTGCACCATGAGAAAGGCCTGATGATCGGCAACGCCGTTCGGCCTGTCCCAATTGTCGCCAGGGCGAGCCTTCAGGTGTTGCCAAGCGGTATGAGCTGGCGCAACGGCCTCCTCGCTGTCCACCAGCAACAATGGAAGCTCGCCGGCGCGTGGGTTTCTCACCCTCGTGACAAATAGATCGAAGGTGCGGAGCCGCCCTTGACCACGTACGACTCTGGGCATCCGCCCCGCCAGCCCAGCGCGCCGGAAGAACTCATTCCATCCTTGTCGGAAGAGCGTATCGAGCAATTCACCTGCTCCGCCTCCCTCCACGTAGATTCTCGCGCTCAAAAGCGGTTGCCTCCGAGTTCACCCATACTCCAAAGGTCGCCGAGCGAGTACTTGTCCAACCACGCTTGGAGTGCCGCTTTGTCGAGCCTCTCAAAGCGGGATTCGCCGTTTTCCTTGGCGCAGACAACGACAGTCGACGGACGATCGGTCAACGCGTCGACCAGCAGTCGCGAGTGAGTCGTCACGATCAACTGAGATCGGCTCGAGGCGCGAACGAGCAGGTCGGCAATGTGCGGCATCACATCGGGGTGAAGACCCAGTTCGGGTTCCTCAATGGCGACAAGCGGCGGCGGATCGGGGTGCAGGAGAATCGCCAGCAGGCTGAGGTAGCGCAGAGTTCCATCCGAAAGTCGGGTAGCCGGGATTTCGCGGCCGCCGGTTTCTTCCAGAAAGAGCAGGACCTTCCCGCCGTCGACCTGCAGGTTAATGTCCTCGATGCCCTCAAACAGCTTCTTGAGCGACTCGAGCATCTCTTTCTTGACGCTCGAACGAAACTTCGAGAGCACCAGCGCCAGATTCTCGCCGCCCTCGGTCAGCATGTCGCTCCGTCCGTGTGCCGTTTGTTCTTGACGCCAAGCGGCTGCGGGTCCGAAGGACCAGTTGCGGTAGAGGCGGATACGCTCGTACTGTTGCTGTAACCAGTTGAGGACCGGATAACTTTCAGGATCGCGCACCTGGGACAGGATCGACTGTTCGGGCTTGACGTTCTCGCGACGAAGGCCCCGCCGCTGGTCTGAAAGATCGTTCAGCACCGGCTGCCCCTGCTGGAACCGGTAGTAGAAGTAGGGGTCGGTCATTCCTGCGTGCGGCCGCTCGTTCTCGATTCGTTCGTCGGCGACTTCGAAGCGTCCGCCGTGTTCCGTCACATGCAAGACGTGTCGAACGGGCATCCTGCCCTGCGGGTAATCCACCACCGCGTCAATTGAAGCCTCGCCTCTGGACTCGGGCCCTTTCCAGAGCCACTCCCTAACCCCACCCATTTCTTTGACCGGCTCGGGCAAGTTTGTTGGCGAAGCCCGCAGCAATGCCAAGACCTCGAGCAGGTTTGATTTTCCGGAGCCATTCGCGCCAATGAGAACGTTCAGATCTTCCAGCGGAAGGTCGATCCCTTTCGGACCAAACGACAACAAACCGGAGACCTTCAATCGGCGGATTAACATGTCATGCCCTCGCTGAGCGTAGCCTGACTTTCACTTGGGCCGCTCGCCGATTTGAGCCGGCGAAACGTTGCCATCTTCTTGAACCCCAAGAGCCGGAACGCTTCGGTAAAGGACGTCTGGCCTTCGAGCGTGCTCCGGACGATCGCGCGAGCGAACCGCTTGCCGAGGCGCGCCGCCTGTGTCAAGTAGAAATCGCCGCCGCTCCCTTTCTCGATGGCTCCGAGGCGATCCAGTTCCTCCTCATACGCCTGCGGGAACTGCTCCCTGGTGAGGCCACCCGCGTCGCGGATGCGGCGCAGCACCACCAACGTGCTCACTTTGAATTGCCTCGCGAGTCGACTCGTTTTATCGTGCAACGCAGCTCGCGCGCGGTACTCCTGACGAACAGCCTCCAGCGGTACGAGCAGTTCCGCGGCGATGCGATTGCACCAGATCTCCACCTCGTTCGAGGGCGACGAGGCCGGCCTGACGTCGGAAAGCGCGGACTGGCCGAGCCAGATATGCGCCAGTTCGTGCGCGAGCGTAAACATCTGGGCCGACTTGCTGTCGGCGCCGTTGACGAACACGAGCGGCGCGAGTTCGTCCGCCAGTGCGAAACCGCGGAACTCGTCCGGATCGAGTTTCCGCCGGTTGTTGTTGCGGACGACCCCGCTGACCATGACGAGGACGCCAACGGCATCGGCCTGCTCGATGAACCGCCGCAGCGCGTCGGTCGTCCATGTGGGCAGCCGGCGGCGCTCTTCGATGTCAAAGCCCAACGCGGTCCGAATGCGCGCGGCGGCACTCTCGACGTTCTCGGTCAACGCGATCGACCCGACGAACGGCAGCGGATCTTCACGCTCGGATCGCGCGAAATCGTGGAACCACTCCTGGCGCTGCTGGCAGATGTACATGTTCGATGTCCAAGCGGCCTAACGCCTCGGCATCACCAGCGGCGCTTCTCGATTCACGCGAGCGCCGTCTGGTGCCTGCCGTGTTAGGCTCCGTCGCTTGATATTACCGGCTCGCACAGCTGAAATTCTGGCCATGCTTTGCCAATCTTGTAGAACGTCACGTGAAACTGCGGGTCGCCTGTTCCCAGGAACTCGCGAATCTGATCGAGGAAGTCATACGCGATGGCCCTCCAGCGCATCTGGCTTACGTTGAACGCTTCCTGCACGAGCATGGTCTGAACGAGGATCGAGTTTCGTACGACGGTCGCGTCTGGGACTGTAACTGCGTGCGGCGCGGAGATCAGCGCCGTGAAATCACCCTCGCCGTCCCTAGACATCGGATGCACGTGCGTCGAAGCGTAGTCGTACCCGAACCGGTACAAGAAACCGAGTTTCATGCTCTTAGCAACGTCCTCCGCCTTCGGTCGGCGCCATCGGGCCGGCTTCGCTGATGTCGCGTCGTATCTGGGTCGATCCGCCTTTTGTAACTCCCTGAGACTCAAGGGAACTTTGGCGTTCATGTCCGGATCGGACAAGAGCTTATGCCGAGCCTCGTACATCGACACGAAAGAGTATTCCTCGAACTCCGAGAATCCGTCGCTCTCGGCAAGATGATGAAGGTGGAGCAACCGGTCCAGCAGTGAACGATGCAGGATCCAAGCATCTTGTTGGGCCGTTCACGGGAGGTTCAGCCGCTCGACTGTCGGCACGAACGCATCCCCATTGCCGCCACCAATTGCGTACAGCCGATGGCCTGCTGTCACGACGCCGTGATATCCGCGGGGTGACCTCATCGGCGACATTTTCTCAAACCGTCCCAGCAGGCCGTCCTTCGCGATCAGCGCGCTCTCCACTGCGCCCAGATAATCGTTACCAGGAGTGCCACCAGGACCAACGCCGGCGTAACCGCCGACGATGTAAACACGATCGTCGTCGACGATGGCTGTTGCGCCCTGGCGTCGGTCGATCATCGGTCCGACAAGCTCCCAGTCCCCAAGTGAGCTGTCATCCTGCACACGCGCCCGTTCAATCGTACGCAAGGTGTTCTCGCCGTCGTGGCCACCGAACGCATAGAGATAATCGCCATGGTGCGCAGCACCGAGTGCCCAGCGGGGCACTTTCAGCTCTACCAACGGTTCGGAGCGACCAACATTGCCACTTGGATCAAGCGTCAACCGTTCGACCGACGCGACTGCCTTTTTCCCGTCGTTCCCTCCAATGATGTATAGATTTGCCCCGACAACAATCGCTGCAAAGCCCCATCGCTCCGATCCCATCTTGCCCACAAGTTCCCACGGGCCGAGCGAGCCATTGCCCCGAATCTCCGCTCGCTCGATGGAAGCAGTGAAGCAGGTAGCGGAGGTAGACTCTGAATCATCGCGACGGCCCCGACCCACACTAAGATTGTGACTCCTCCCGCGACGCACAATATCCTGGCTCTTGGTCCCATGGCACTGTTCAGAAGCTGACCGATGAGAAGAAGAGAGACGCCGCCAACGAGGTTGGATACCCAGCCACCTTTCGCCAATCTATGCAACGTCTCATTAATAACAGGTTTCCAAAACACGGATGATTTCCAATCGGCCTAGCTATTCTTGCAGTAGACTGCTTCGTCCGGTTCCGATCCAACCAAACCGCCGACAAACTCGGGCCAGCATCGAAGTGGCACAGCGCGCGCTGTTAGTACATCGTCCAGCACGCTTCAGCCGTCGGTAGTTACAGTTCCCGCTAAAGGTTTCGCGCCGCGCCCGCGGCCAACCGGCAGTGCGACCTCTCTTTTGGGGGTCTTTAAGTTCACTCAGGAACAGGCCCCACTACGTCATCCATCACCTCGCGATGAGCGCGACTGCGGCGAGGCACAGTGCCACGCCGACGCCCTGGGCGAACGTCACGTGCTCCTTCAATAGAAATCTCGCCAACAGCACCGTGGACACCGGATACAGCGACGAGAGCACGGCGGCCACGTCGAGGCGAGTGTACTGCTTCGCGAACACATAGAACACGGTGCCGCCCGCGTCGAGGATGCCGGCACCAAGCGCCATGGGGTTCGACCACGGGCCGGGTACCGGGAGACCCTTGCCGACCAGCACGAGAACTGAAACGGCCAGGCCGACGGATCTCGCGGCGGCCAGCGGGCCGAACACGAGCGTGCCGGGAACTTGCGCGATCAGCACGAGAAAGCCGCCGAGGCCGAGGCCGGCCAGAAGGGCGATCTTCAGGCCCGCAATCGATTCGGCCGTCGCGCGCGACGATTTCGCGACCAGCCAGATGCCGGCCATCGCGCACGCAAACCCCGCCACCTGGAACGGGCTCGGCCACCCTTCCTGCGCGAGATTGAACGTGACTGGAAGAAGCGCGCCGACGACGCCCGCGGTGGGCGCGACGAGGGCGGCGTTGCCCAGAGACAACCCGCGATAGAGTGCGGCAATGCCAAACACGCCGGACACACCGGCGAGCACGGCCCACATCACGGCGACTACTGGCGGAAACGGCTCGCCGCGCGCGACCCAGCACGCGATCAACACCACCAGGCCGGAAACGGCCGAGAGCGCGACGACCTGAAACTGGTGGCTGCGGCGCGCGGCGAGGCCGCCGCCAAGGTCACCGGCGCCCCACACCGCGGCCGAGGCAAGCGCAAAGAGGACGCCCAAGACGGACACTCCGATCCTGCTACCCGGCCACCAGGTGGCCCAGTTCCGCCGTGAACACGGACGCTGGAACGATCTCGATGCCGTCCTCGGTCACGCGGCGCTTGGGCTCGAGGCACACGACGATCCGTCGTGCCTGCGGGTGGTCGGCGCGCAGGTGACGAAGTCCCTTGAGATGGTCCGCCGTGATCCGTCCGCTCGCCTTGGCTTCAATCGCCACGTCCATCTGGCCGACGACGAAGTCGACCTCAATCCCGCTGGCCAGCCGCCAGTACGATAGATCGGCAAACGACTCGTGATACGCGTTGAACGCGAGCAGTTCGTGGAGCACCCAGTTCTCGAAGGCCTTGCCGAACAACTCGCCGCCAGGCTGCATCCGTCCTCGCCGGGCCAGGTAGTTCACCACTCCCACGTCGGAGAAGTAGAACTTGGGCGCCGCCACCACCCGGCGCTTGGGCCGTCGCGTGTAGGCCGGGAGCCAGCGTCCGAGGAGTGTGTCCTCGAGGATGCTGAAGTGGCCTTTCACCGTGTGGCCCGACACACCACAGTCGCGTCCGATGTTCGCGAAGTTGACGAGGTCCCCGTCCGACAAGGCCGCCGCGTTGAGGAACGCTGAGAACACGGGGAGGTTGCGCACCAACCCCTCAGCCGCGACTTCTTCCTTCAGGTAATCGCCGACGTACGACGCCAGCAGACGCTCGGGCCGGTCTGACTCATAATGCGTCGGCAGATACCCGTGATTGAGCAGGCGCACGAGGTCCACGCCCTTGCCGATCTCCGCGGCGGTGAGACCGCGAAGCTCGTAGCGGACCGCCCGCCCTCCGAGGAGGTTGGCGGCGCCGCGCCGCACTTTCCGCGCGCTGGACCCGCACAGGGCGAATCTGATCTTCCGATGCTCGTGGAGCCAGTGCACCTCGTCGAGCAAGGCCGGCACCTTCTGCACCTCGTCGATGACGACCTGCGTCGGTCGAGGTCCCGACGTCAGTTCCTCTCGCAGCAACTCGGGC
>Ga0156018_1236_pt1 | contig 12254 bp, 13 predicted proteins | sample RifCSPlowO2_02_FD_107672 | JGI IMG/M metagenome (GOLD analysis project Ga0156018, IMG submission 107672) | Acidobacteria bacterium RIFCSPLOWO2_02_FULL_65_29 | reverse complement strand
ACGACCACGCCCAGGTGTTCGATTCCTGTTCCTGACGTGCCTGACCGATGGCCAGGCCGCCGGTGCGCCGGAGGTGTGGCCGGTGGCGTGGATCCGCCGCCGAACGCGCAGGATTCACTTCGCGCTACCCGAGTTACGCAAGGGCCTGGCAGAGCCCGTCGGCGAATTGGGATCTCGACGCGGTGCCGCCAAGGTCGCGCGTGCGAGCCGACGCGTCGGCCAGCGTGCGCAACGTGGAGATCCGGCGTTTGAGCCTCATGCGTCAACCCAACAAGTCTCTCGAACACGGGCCAAAAGCGGCGTCGATCGCCCCAGTAGCGATCCGCGTAAAGTCCGGCGCGGTTGGCCGTTGCGCCATTTGCCTGTCCATGTCATCATTGAATTCGCAGATAATTCACTGCTAACGAATGGACTGGCAACATGATTGACCTGAAAGACATCCATCCACTCACCGACTTCCAACGGAACACGAAGGCTCACCTGAAACGACTAAAGAAAACCGGCAAGCCTCAGGTGCTCACCGTCAACGGCCGCGCTGAGATTGTGGTTCAGGATGCAGAGACGTACCAGAAGCTCCTCGATGCCGTGGACCGAGCCGAAGCCCTCGAAGGGATCCGCCGGGGGCTGGAGGATGTGATGGCCGGACGAACGCGCCCACTCGCCGAAGCGATCGACGAGTTGGGCCGCCGCCATGAACGTTGAGATCACGGCGCTCGCAGACGCCAACCTCGAAGAAATCTATCTCCACATTCGTCAAGAGTCGCCCGGGCGCGCGACCGAGTGGCGCACTGGTTTGCTGAAGGCCGCTCAGCACCTGGGCCTGTTTCCCAAACGGTGCCCTTTCGCACCAGAGAGCGGTCCCGAGATCGAGATTCGACAGCTGGTCTACGGCGAGTACCGCATCCTGTTCACGGTTGCCAAGGACACCGTATACGTGCTGCACATTCGACACGGCGCCAGACAGCCACTGAGATCGGGAGAAACGCCGTCTGAAAAGCCCTAACATCTCGTTCGGATCTGAAGAGTCATGAAGGCCCTGTCTGCGGCCGTGTGCGTCGGCGTCGCAGCGTGGTGCTCGCTCGGCACGCTGGGACTCACCGGCGCTGGCCCGGCTGAATCGCGCATCGCCTTGCTGCCGCCGTGGTGGCGGCCGAATCACGCCGAAGGTGATGCACGATCGCGTGGCTTGGAACCGCCGCTCACCTCGTCACGGAAAGCCGGCTGAGCCCGGTCGCCCGGTCCAGCCGTCGCGGTCGGGCGTGAGGCCGCTCACCTGCAGCGCGATGTTGCCGTCCTTGTCTCCGCAGATCAGGTTGTGCGAGGGAACCTTCCAGAACATCGCACGGTCGAAGAAGTCGGCGCAGCTCTGGGCCTGGGCGAGCTTGAGGCTCCCCTTGAACGGCGCCGTTCCTGGCTCCTGGTTCACCGACTTCACGCTGTACGTAAACGGGCGCGCTGTGGCGCCTGTTGACTCGATTCTGTCGCATGCCATATAAGGCGCAGGGCACACCATGTACCATCATGGATTGACGCGACGGACCCTCACCCGGCTTTGACCTGTAGGGAAGGACGGAGGCGCTCAGATGAATGGCAAGCGAGGTTGGGCGACGACTGCCCTCGGGACCGTCTGTGCGCTCATGTGTTCAGATCCGGCCCCCGCTCACGCACAGCCCCGCTATGGCGGCGGCGAACGTGACGCACAGCCGACCAAGGCCACCCTCGCGATCGTGGGCGGCATGCTCGTCGATGGCCACGAAAATCCACCCGTCCCTCACTCGTTGATCCTCGTCGATGGAAATCGCATCGTGGCCGTCGGAACCAAGGACACGCTGCGGGTGCCGCCGGGGACTCCCGTTGTCGACGCGGACGGGATGACGGTGATGCCCGGGCTCATCGACGTTCACGTCCACCTCGACACCATCGGTCACACCGACTATCAGTACTGGCACAAGACGTACCGTGAGCGCATGCAGGAGATCTACGCCATATCCGCCCGCCAGATGCTGCTGTACGGCGTGACCACGGCGGTCGATCTCGTTGGCATGCCGGACGATCTGGTGGCGTTTCGCAAGAAGCTCGAGCGGGGCGAGGTGATAGGGCCCCGCATCCTCGCGAGCATGGGCTGGATCGGCAATTTCAGCGAGGAATTCCTCAAGAACTGGCATCGCGGATATCAGACATCGAACGCTCGCACCGTTGAAGAGGCACGAGCGTTCGCGCAGAAAGCGCTGAGTCTAGGCGCCGAGGTGGTGAAGATCCACTCGGGCCTCACCAAGGATCAGGTCAAAGCGATCGCGGATGAAGCCCACCTGAAGGGCGCTTGGGTCACTGGGCACGCCGGCGGGCCCGCGGAGCTCATCGAGCGCATCGATGCGGGCATGAATGCCGTGGAACACATTGGCGCGGTCGCGCACGGTGCCCAAGTCCCGCCGGAGGTGATCACCGCGCTTCTCGCCAGGCGCGTGCACGTAGTGCCCACCCTCGTGACCGACCTCGCCCAGACCGACGCCGTCCAGTGGCCCGAGTTCTGGACCGACAATCAGCGGGCCAAGTCGACGATGCCTCCCGAGATCTGGGCGGACGTCCGGCGATCGCTCGAGCATCCCGGCCGGGTGCTGACGAACTTCGGCGGTTCGGTGCGCTGGAAGAGCGTGGAGGCCGCGAAAGCGATCTTTCGTCAGCTTCACGAGGCCGGCGTGTCACTCCTGGTAGGCACCGATGCGTCGACGCCGCTCAACCTGAAGACCGACGCCATGTGGCGTGAGATGGACGCCATGGTCCAGTACGGCATGACGCCGATGGAAGTCCTCGCGACGGCCACTCGGCGCAATGCGGAGTACATCAAGCTCGGAAGTCAGCTAGGAACCATCACGCGTGGCAAGCTGGCCGACATCATCGTCATCGATGGCAATCCGTTGATCAGCATGCGCGATCTTCGCCATGTCGTCGCCGTCATCAAGGACGGCAAAGTGTACAAGGGCGACGCGGCGACGCCCGCGAAGAGCCCCAGCTCGGCAGCATCAAACCGTCTGCGTCAGTGAGGGAGTAGCACGGCTATTTGGTCGACGTCCTCGGGATCTTCTCGTCGCGCACGGCCGCCTGCCACGCGAAGGTCGCCATGACGATGGCGGACTGCTCCAGCTCGCCGTCGCGCAGACGCTCGGGAAAGTCGACGTTGGTATGGCGGGTGCGCTCGTCATACGCGTTGAAATCCTTGATCACGGTGAAGCCCGGCAGACCGACGGCGTTGAAGGGCACGTGGTCGGTGCTGCCGATGCCCTCGATGATGTTCCGCGTGGCGGCGAGGTCGCGCAGCGGCTCGAGCCACGCATCGAAGCTCGCCTTGGCCGCGCCATTGCCTTCCATGTAGAAGCCCAGCGTCCGGCCGGCCAACGTCTGCGAGAGGCGCTCCATGAGCCCGAGCTGCTGGGATCCAAACGACGAGGCTGCCTTCGAGCACGCGGTCGAAGCACATCGAGCGGCTGCCACGAATCAGCCGTGGCAGCGGGACTTTGCGCGCGCGCGCTCACTCGAGACAGGCGGGCGCGTCACCGAAGCGATCGCTGCCGCGCGCACGCCATGCCGGCGCTCGAGCCGGCGGTCAGCGAGATCGCGTCTACGGAAGCTCGAGTTCGTGGCAGAGCCGGATAAAGGGCAGCACGGTGATGTTCCCCGTCGAAAAGTGCTTCTCACCCAGGTGCGTCTGGTAAAACCTGGGGATCGGGGTTCTTTCCGCGAAATAGCGGACTGCGGGGCTGATGGCTTTCTCTCCGGTCTTGCATTCCACGGCGAAGAGAGGCTTTCGATCTTTCATCACGACGAAATCGACCTCGCGCTTGTCCACATCCCGCAGGTATCGCAGTTCCATGGCATATCCTTCGGTATCTTCGATCCAGTGGCAGTATTTGAGGAGCTGCGAGGCCACGAGATTCTCAAATCGCGGTCCGGCATCCTCGACGCTTGACCAATCCCACAGGTAGAGCTTCCTCTCCTTCTTCACGGCACGAACCTTCGGTGAGCCATAAGGCGAGACGCGGAAGCAGACGTACAAGTTCTCGAGGATCTGCAGCCACCGCTCCGCCGTCTTATGATCGATCTGAAGGTCTTCTCGAAGGCTCCTGATGGAGAGAGGCGATCCCACCCTTGCCGGCAGCAAGTCCGTCAAGTGCTCAACGAGGCTGATTTCGCGCACATGCTCCAGATCGCGGAGATCTTCTCGGACCACGCGCGACATGCGATCCCGCCGCCAGATGCGATGCTCAGATTCATTCTGCAGGAACAGCGGTTCTGGAAAGCCGCCAAACTTCAGAAGCCCTGCCAGGTCCGACGGCGAAGGCTTCCGGCTCATCTCCCGCAGAGAAAAGGGATGCAGGCGGAAGTACCGGTATCGGCCCGCGAGAGAGTCGCCGCCTTTCCGGTAGCAATCGAGCCTGGCCGAGCCCGTGACGAGAATCTGCCGCCGTGATTTTTCGGTGTCGTAGATTCCCTTCAGCAGGTTTCTCCACTGGCTGTACTTGTGGATTTCGTCGAGCAGGAGCAGCGGCTGTCCCGCGGGAAGCTCGGCGCGCCGGAGCCTGGGCGGCACGCTGGGGTGATCCCAGTTCAGGTACGCGGGGTGCGTTTCATCTGCGTCTTTGCCTAAGAGGCCCAGCGCAAGTGTTGTCTTGCCGACCTGCCGCGGTCCGCCGACGAACACCATCTTCCGGCCAAGGGCGCTTCTGACGCTGGCTTCGAGATAGCGAGGAGTACGCATAAAGTGGATTGTAGTCCACTTTACTCACGAGCAATGCGGAGTTGCCTCCAGAAAATCGGTCGGTTTGCCCGCGCCCCTCCACCCACATCTGTCGCTCGACTCCCGCCGCGCTCACGCCGGTCAGGTCGCCGAGGCCATTCGCAACCCGGTCGAGGGCGCTCGCCACCAACGGACCGGTAGCGACTGACAAGGCAGACCGTCCGACACAGGACCGGGTCTGAAAAGACCCGCGCTACGCGCATACCGGGCGTAAGCGACGAGCAACGCAGCCAGGCGGGATGCATCGGCGGCCAGAGTGGCGCAGTTATTTTCGGACGGGCCCTTACCTGCTCGGCACGCGCGCCTTGAGCTCCTCGAACGCTGAAGCTAAAGTCAGCTACCACGGTCTCGCGCTCGGCCACACGGATGCGTTTTGTCATTTCTTCTTCGAAGGCCAGATGTCACGGCGCGGGTCACGGATGCCGTCCCTGCGCGCCATGATGATGCCCTGGGTGCATCCCGCCTCGGGCGCAATGCTGTCCTTCACCGAGTAGCCGTTGTACTGTGGATGCGCCTGTCGCGGCGGCACGGCGACAGGAACCCGGAGGTCATCGCCGGATTGACGTGCGCGCCCGACACCCCGCCGAAGACGTTCACCGCGATGGACAGCGCGATGCCGTGCGCGAGCGCGATGCCGACGAGCCCCGAGCTCGCGCCAACGGCGGGCGTGGTGGACAGAATGGCTGCGATGCCGGCGAAGCAGAGATAGAACGTGCCGATGAACTCGGCCAGGCAAGGTCTCAGGGTGGTCATCGAACGCTTTTTGGACGGTCGACGGTCGCCGAAGCGGCCGGGCCCGTCTCGACGCGACGTGTGGACGTGGCTACTGCGCGTAGCTGTGTAACAGAAACGCGGGCCATCCGCTACCGCATGGGACGTTTCTCGTGATGAAGCGGCAGGGCGCGCGGAAATCCCTGTCATAATCCCCGCGCGAACGCGCGTGCCATGAGGCCATGACCGAACCCGACGTCGTCGTCACCGACTACCTGCTGACGCTCGAAACGGCGGTGTTTGCCGTGCTCGTCTGGCGGTCGGCGGCGACCGACTCGGACCTTCGTCTGCCGTTCGTCGTGTTTTTCTCCGCCACCTCCCTCGCGGCGCTGACCGGTGGAACGGTCCACGGATTCTTTTCAGGAGCCACGTATTCGCCGCTCGGCGTCGCGCTGTGGCGCGCGACGCTCGTGGCGCTCGGTGTGTCGGCGCTCGCCGCGTGGGCGATCGGTGGCAGGATGCTCCTGCCGGCCACCGCGGCCGGCGCCCTGCAGATCGCGGCGGCAGTGGTCGCAGCCCTGTACACGGTCGTGGTGGTTGCCTTCGATGATCGCTTCTGGATTGCGATCGTCCACTACCTGCCGCCGACCGTGTTCATGCTGGTGGCATTTGGCGTGGCCTATCGGCAGGACCGCCCCTCGACGCTGGCGGGATTGATTGGGCTGGTGCTGACGCTTGCCGCGGCGCTCGTCCAGCAGCAGCGGATCGCGCTCCACCCGACGTACGTCAACCACAACGCCCTGTACCACGCGATTCAGGCGGTGGCGCTGTTCCTGATCTTCTTGTCGGCGTGGAGGATGTAGGAAGGGTGGCGGCTACAAGCTGGAAGATGGAGGCTGGAGGCCGGAAGACCACAGGAGCTTTTCCAGCCCCGAGTCCCTAGTCCCCAGCCCCTAGTCCCTAGTCCCTGCGCCCTACTTCCCGGCAGGCTTCAGCGTCAGCTTCTGCACACGCCAGCTGCCGAGCTCGCCGACGAGCAGCTCGTTCTCTGTGCGGCAGTCGATCGAGTTGACCAGGTTGAACTGCTTCACTTCCTTCCCGGCCCTGCCGAACTTGCCGAGCAGCTTGCCGTCGAGGCCGACCTTGTAGATCGCGGCGTCTTCCATCCCGTCGGGGTCGCCGGTGTGCGCGACGTAGGCGACCTGTGTCGGACCGTTCGTGATGCAAATTGCGGTCGGTGTGCCGACGTTCAGCCATTGCGTCTTGAACGTGCCGTTGCTGTCGAACACCTGCACGCGGCGGTTGCCTTCGTCCGCCACGTACACGTTGCCCGCATTGTCGATCGCGATGCCGTGCACGACGTTGAACAGGCCGGGCGCCGCGCCGCGCGATCCCCACGACTTGATGTACTTCCCGGTCGGCTCGTACTTCGCAATGCGCGCGTTGCCGTACCCGTCGGCCACGTAGATGTTGCCGGCCTTGTCCCAGGCCACGTCCGTCGGACGATTGAAGCTCTCGCCTTCGGCGCCCGCGCCGGGCAATCCGCCGCCACGACCGCCGAAGCCGCCACCGCCACCACCGGCCGCCGCCGGCGGAGGACCGCCGCGGCCCGGAGGCTCGGCGCCGCGCCCGCCGCCAGGAGCGCCGCCGGGAGGCGCGGGCGGCGTCTGAACGATCGGGAGGCCGGTCGCCAGCGGATCCAGCGGCAGCGCCGGCACCCGCATCGCTTCCGGTTTTCGGCTGAGGACCATCGACACGCGGCCATTCGGATCGAACTTGATCACCTGGGTCGACATCTGGTCGACGATCCAGACGTTGTCCTGCGGATCGACGCGCACCTGCTGCGCCTGCAGGAAGCCGTAGGCGCCCTGGCCGATCTCGCGGATGTACTTCCCGGTGCGATCGAACTGGAACAGCCGCGCGCCGCCGTGCGATACCGCGCGCGAGGTGCCGAGGGTGAGGTACGGATTGCCCGTGCGCGTGTACAGGAAGATGTCCCCCTTGGAGTTGGTCGCCACGCCGGCGGCCTCGCCCGGGTGAATGTTGTCGGGGAACTTCAGCAGATCGGGCGCCGAGTCGAACGCGATTTCAGGAACGGCCAGCTGGGCAGACACAAACGCGCTGCCGCAGGCGAGGGCCGCTCCGGTCAGAAGCACCAGTAGTGAGCGTCTCATTGTGGTATCCCCCGCCTAGCGCGCGGCCGCGGCCGTTGGCGGCCGGGGCGTCGGATTGAGGATGATCTTCTGTGCGCGCCACGCCGAAATCTCCGACACGTACAGCTCGTTCGGATTCCGGCAGTCGATCTCGTGCACGGTGCTGAATTCCCCGATGCCCTTGCCGGCCTTGCCGAACTTTCCGACGATCGTGCCGTCCAGCTGCATCTTGTAGATTTCGCCGGTGATGGCCCACGACGCGGCCGGGTTGCTGTCGGGGTTCGAGTTCGAGACGAACAGGAACTGGTTCGGCGCCGGCGAGACGCACACCGCCCATGGGTTGCCGACGTTATCGTAGACGGCGCGCAGCACCAGGTCGTTGTCGAACACCTGGACGCGCGAGTTGCCGCGGTCGCCGACGTAGATGTTCCCCGCCGCGTCGGACGTGATCGAGTGCGGCGTGTTCAGCTGGCTCGGGGCCGATCCGCGCGAACCGACGGCCTTCACGAATTTCCCGTTCTTGTCGAGCTTCACGACGCGCGAGTTGACGTAGCCGTCCGACACGAAGATGTTGCCCTGCGCGTCCCACGTCACGTCGGTCGGCCGGCCGAACCGATACCGCTCCGCCGGGGCCGCCGGCAGAATGCTCTCAAAGGCTCCCGCGACGGGCTCGGGCCGCCGGCCGAACACCATCATGACCTTGCCGGCGGGATTGAACTTGATGAGCATGTTCGTCCCCTCGTCGACGACCCAGACGTTGTCTTCCCGGTCCACGCGAACCGCGTGCGCGAACTCGAGGCCGTAGAGCCCGGCCCCCCATTCCTTGACGAACGTGCCGGTCGGATCGAATTCAAACAGCCGCGTGTCGCCGCTCCGGTGATAGACGAACACGTGGCCTTTGGAATTGGTCGCGATCCCGATGCCCTCGCCGAAATACAGATCCGGCGGGAGCTTGAAGAAGTTGGGCACCGACGTGTGGGGAATGATCGGCACGTTCTCCGCCTTCGCCTTGGACTGGGCGAACAGCGGCGCGGCGCCGAACAGCACGACGACGGCCAGGAACGACGTCAGACATCGCCTCATGTGAAGCCTCCGAGAAAAGTGCGTAGAACCTTCGGGAACCTTGCCCGAGGATCGGCTCAATCTATACCGGCCGGCCCGATTGTTCAACCCTGCGGCGGGCCTCGGCGACGACGGCCGCGTTGTCGGGCGCGGGGCTGCCGTCAGGCATCGTCAGCACGTCTTCGAGCCCTGCCCGGGTGTCGTAGCCGCGGCGAGCTGCCTCGTCTATGACAGCCCAAGCCGAGGCGTTGCTACTGTGCAGCAGGCGGGGCGCCTTCAGACCGGCCTTGTCGAGCACGGCCACCATGGCGTCGGCCGACTGGAGCGCGGCGGCCGCGTCGGCGCCTCGCGGCTCCAGAAGGATGCGCAAACACCGAAGTCCCAGGCCGCTTCGCACGAGCGTCTCGGCCGCGGCCGCGTCGGGCAACCCCGCCTCGACACCCACGCCCTTTCCGATGAGGAGCGTGGCCAGCGCGGGCGATCCGGCCTCGTTGAAATTCACCGAGGCGAAGTCGGGCACGACCGTCCACTTCGAGACGGCCGCGAGGCGCTGGTCCGGATCGCGCACGATGTTGAGCAGCGTGCTGACCCCGACGGGCACGGTATCGATCGCTCGGCGCGCCGCCTCCACGCATCGCGCCACGTCATCGGCCTGGAGGCTCTGTTCGCGGTCGGGGCCGCGGACATGCAGGTGAACAGCCCCGGCCCCGGCGCGAACGGCCGCGGCAGCTGCCCAGCCGAGGGCGATCGGCGTGGTCGGCAGAGCAGGATGGGCGTCGGGCCGACGGGCGCCATTGATGCACGCCTTGATCAGCACGGCGCGATTATACTTAGACATCTTCTAAGGCCGTGATCGTGACGTTTCTGTCAGCGAGCCTTAGAATCTGTCTTAGGCGCGGCCGCTCCGGCGGCCGCGCAACTAGTAACGAAGCTTCGCCACCCCAGGTGCGTCGTTTTTCTCGTCGGTTTGAGGCGGAGCTTCGTTACCCGCCACGGAAGGGGTTTATGACATTTACCCGTACCCGGCGCGCGGCTGCGGTTCTTACTCTGGCGGCACTGGGCGTACTGGCGGGATCCGGTCTCCGCGCCGACGACCCCGGCGTCTCGACGATCGACGTCAAGACGCTCTCGGTCGACGCCAGCCGGGTGACGGGCGGCGATGTGCTCGTGCAGGTCGCCGTGCCGATCGGCACGCCGCTCGCGAGCGTGAATATCACGGTCGCGGGTCGCGACATGACGAGCGCGTTTCGGAGCACGGCGCCGAACACGCTGGTCGGACTTGTGACGGGCCTCGTGGTCGGCCGCAATACACTGACCGTGAACGCGGCCAACCGAACGACGTCCACCGCAACCCTCGAGATCACCAACTATCCGATCACCGGCCCGGTGACGTCTGGTCCGTGGCAGCAGCCGTTCATCTGCCAGACCGAGGCGTTCGTCCTGCCCGACGGCAGCAAGCTCGGCGCGCCGCTCGACGCGAACTGCTCGGCGCGAACCGTGGTTCAGCATGTGTATCGGACGACCGGCACGCCGGCGGCGTTCAAGCCGCTGCCGAGCTCGGCGAGCGCCGGCACCCTGCCCGCCGATCTCGCGAAAACCACGACGACGAGCGGTGCCACGGTGAACTTCATCGTGCGGGTCGAAACGGGGACGATGAATCGCGGGATCTACCAGAACGCGATTCTCCACGATCCAACGAGCGATCCTTCGCCGACGCCGTTCTCGCCGCCGTCAGGCTGGAATCGCCGGCTACTGGCGCTGCACGGATCGGGCTGCCCCTCCGGCTGGTACATCCAGGGCGGCGCGATGGGCGCGGGCGGCGTGCTCGAAGCGGCGCGGCTGGCCGAGGGATACGCGATCTACATCAACACCCTCAATCACCCGAGCAACAGCTGCAACGCCGTGGTGGCCGGCGAGACCGCGGTGATGGGGAAGGAACGCTTCATCGAGACGTTCGGTGTGCCGTTCTACACGATCACGACCGGCGGGTCGGGCGGGGCCTACACGAGCCTGCAGATCGCGGATGCGTTTCCGGGCCTGTACGACGGCGTCGACATCCGCGCGACGTTTCCCGATGCCTTGTCGATCGCGCTCTCGGGCCTCGACGCGCATCTGCTCACGCACTACTTCGCGTCGACCAACCTGGCGGGTTTCACCGACGCGCAGAAAGTGGCGGTGAGCGGCTATGAGGGGATGACGGCGTTCATCGACGCGGCGAACCAGGCCCAGCGCACCGATCCGGTGCCCAATCGGGCGGACCTCGAAGGCTACCAGTCGGCGCGATGGAACGACGCGGTGCCGGCCTCGCTTCGCTACGATCCCGTGAAGAACCCGACAGGCGCGAGGCCCACGGTGTTCGACGCCGCGAGAAACGTCTACGGACGGCATCCTTCGACCGGCGCGGCGCTTCGTCCCTTCGACAACGTGGGCGTGCAGTACGGCCTGAGCGCGCTCAACAGCGGCGCTATCACCACGAAGCAGTTCCTGGATCTGAACGAGAAAGTCGGCGGCTACGACCAGGATGCCAACTACGTTCCCGCGCGGGCGATCGGCGATGCCGGCGCCATCAAGCGGACCTACCAGTCCGGGCTGACGCTCGGCGCCAACGGCGGGCTCACCTCGATCCCGATCTTCGACAACGCGACCTCGAACGAGGCCGCCCGCTATCACTACGGCTGGTTTCACTTCGCGGTGCGCGAGCGTCTGCGGCGGGCGAACGGCGGCAACTCCGCCAACATGATCATGTGGCGCAGCGTCGATCAACAGGCGGCCAAGAAGGTGTTCGACGACTGGATGGTCGCCTACAAATCCGACGTGTCGAGCGATCCAGTCCGCGTGAAGGTGGTTCGGACCAGACCGAAGGCCGGCGGCGACGGCTGCTACGACAGGTCCACGCCGCCCGTGTTCATCGCCGAAGACCTGGTGTTCGCCAGCAAGCCCGTGTCGAAGTGCAGCGCGCTCTATCCGGTGTACTCGAACCCCCGCCGCGAAGCCGGCGGACCGCTCGCCGCTGATATTCTCAAGTGCCAGCTGAAGCCGACCGACGCCAGGGACTATGCCGTGACGTTCAACGACGCGGAGCGGGCCCGCCTGGGGGCCATCTTCCCCGGCGGCGTCTGCGACTGGTCCAAGCCGGGCGTGAATCAGACGCCGGTCGTCGGCTGGGCGTCGTTTGGACCGTCGCCGAAGAATCTCGTGTTCGACGTGACAAAATAGACCGCCCCAGTCGACAGTTACCGGTCGACGGTTAACAGTCGGCGCCTGGCGGTCGTATTGAAACTGTCGACTGTGAACCGTCAACTGTGAACTTCGCTCATCACGTGCAGGAGACAACGCTCATGACTGGATCGCGCTTCATCCACCGCTCGCTCTTGACGCTGGCCGTTTCCCTGTTCGCGTGCGCGGCGTTCGCGCAGGCGACGGCCACCCAGAAGCCGTTCGAGCCGCAGGTCGGCCAGGCCGGCAAAGACGTGGTCTGGGTGCCCACCTCTCAGACCCTCGTCGACAAGATGCTCGACATGGCCAAGGTCACGCCT
>Ga0156018_1113_pt2 | contig 12285 bp, 10 predicted proteins | sample RifCSPlowO2_02_FD_107672 | JGI IMG/M metagenome (GOLD analysis project Ga0156018, IMG submission 107672) | Acidobacteria bacterium RIFCSPLOWO2_02_FULL_65_29 | reverse complement strand
GAGCATTCGGTCGCCGCGCCTCCGGCATCGCCCGGGTCGTCGATAGAGGGGAACAGCCGGCATGACACGATCCTCGTGCGTGCCATTCCTCAATTCGCAGACCTGACCCCCGGGTTTCTGCAGAACCGCAGGCAGGATGTCATCGCGATGCTGGAGGCCTTGGATCGAGGTGACTTCCAGACCGTGGAGCGTCTGGGGCACGGGATGAAGGGCGCCGGGGGCAGTTGGGGATTCCAGGCCATCACTGACATCGGCGCCGCTCTCGAGCAGGCGGCCGAGCGCGCCGACGCCGCCGCTTCGCGCCAGTGGGTGGACGAATTGTCCAGGTACCTGGATCGGGTCGAGATCGTCTCCGACTAGCCCGTCGCGATTACAGGGGGTGGGTTCTCGCGAGGCAGGCGCGGACGCGTGCGGTGAGCTGCGGGATCGAAAACGGCTTTGTCACATAGTCCGTCACCCCCGCGTCGAAGCCGGCGCGGGTGCTGGGCTCGTCGGTCATGGCGGTGAGCATCAGCACAGGCAGGGACTGCGTCTCGGGCTTGGCGCGGAGCGTTTTCATGACCGCCAGGCCGTCCATGCCGCTCATCTTGTAGTCCAGCACGACGAGGTCCGGCTTCTGCTCGTCGATCATCCGGAGCGCCTCCTGGCCGCTTGTCGCCGTGCTCACCGTGTACTGCTCATCCTCCAGCGCCCGAACGACCATCGTGAGCGTGTCTGGCTGGTCATCAACCACCACGATGTGAAAGCGGCGCCGCGCGACGGACGCCTGGAACGGGTCCGCTGTGACAAACGGCTTCAAGGTGGCGTGCGGCTCCAGGACGAGTTCGCAGCCTTCGTACGCGCAGAAGACCTCGAGTCCCGTCCCGCATTTCAAGGCCAGGGTGCGGGCCTTGCGCTCGATGTCCGCGATGACGTGGTCGTCGTGGCTCGGGTCGTGGTGGGTCAGTGCGACCCGCCGCACGCCGGCTGCCGCGGCAATCTGCACCACGTAATCGTACGTACTGTGTCCCCAGGTCTTCTTCAGACGGTACTCCTCGGGCGTGTACTGGGCGTCGTGGATCACCAGATCGGCGTCGGCCATGAACGTGGCGTGCCGGCGGTCTCCCTCGTGCAGGATGGACTCGATGCGGCCCGGCTCGGCGCCGGCGCGCCAGAGCTCATCGGAGAACGGCTCGTGGTCCACCAGGTACACCACCGCCACGCCGTCGGCTTCGACTCGGTAGCCCACCGTCATGGCCGGGTGATTGAGAAATTGCGTCGCGACCCGCGCGCCGCCGATGGTGTGGATGCCCTCGGTCAGGTCGTGGTAGGTGATCGCGGCCGGCAGCTGGTCCAACTCCACGGGGAAGTAGGTGTACTCCATCTGGCCGGCCAGCACGTCGTGCAGCGAGCCGCGGCTGCCTTCCGGGCCATAGATAGCGGCGGTGTTCACTTTGACAAAGGCCGGACTGAAGAACGGAAAGCCCTGAATGTGATCCCAGTGCGTATGTCCGAGGAGAATGTTCGAGTGAATGGCCTTCTTGCCTTGGGCCATCAACTCGGCGGCGAGGCGGTGCGCGCCGGTGCCACAGTCGAAGATCAGAAGGTCGCCGTTGGCAGTGGTCAGCTCGACGCAGGACGTATTGCCGCCGAAGTAGTTCGTGCTCGGCCCGGGGGTGGCGATCGACCCCCTCGTTCCCCAGAAGCGCACTCTCATGAGTCTGCCCCCCCTCTTGGGCGCGGCATCGACCGAAATCAGCTTCTGCGGCTGGAGGACGGACCGCATGAGCGGCCCATCGCTCGTGCGCGCACGAGCTGGCCCTGGTTCAGCTCTAGCCGGTGGTGCTGTGACGACAGCGACGACAGCACGAGCCCGACATCATCGGTGTAGCCCAGCGAAGCGATGGAACTGAAGCGATCGCACTCTCCGACCGGCTCACGCCGGAGGTCGTCAATCACAAGGGCGTGCAGCGTGGAGTGCCGGCGCGATCCTCCTCACGCAGTTTGGCCAGTTCGGCCGCGGGCAGGGGCCGCGAGCAGTAGTACCCCTGCATCTCGTCGCAGGCGTGCCGGCGCAGGAACTCGAGTTGCGGCTGCGTTTCGACGCCTTCGGCGATCACCTTCATCTTCAGGCTGCGCGCCATGTTGATGATGGCGACCGTGATCGCAGCGACATCCGGGTTGGTCGTGACGTCGCGAATGAAACTGATGTCGATCTTGAGCGTGCCGATCGGGAATCGTTGCAGGTACGCGAGACTCGAGTATCCGGTCCCGAAATCGTCGATCGCGATCCGGACGCCGAGGGCCTTGAGCTCCCGAAGGACGTTGTCGGCCTCCTCGCTTCCAGACATCAGCGAACTTTCAGTGATCTCGATGTCGAGCGACTCCGGTGCGATGTCGTTCTTGCGTATCGCTCGAGCGATATCCGGGACGAAGCCGTCTCGAAGGAACTGCTTGCTGGACACATTAACGGCCACGCGCATGCGCCCGATGCCGGAGTGGGCCCACTCGCCGATCTGCCGGCATGCCGTCTCGATGACCCAGGTCCCCACCGGCACGATCAGTCCCGTTTCTTCAAGCACCGGGATGAACCGCGACGGCAGTACCAGCCCAAGCCCGGGGCGTTGCCACCGAAGCAGCGCTTCCACTCCCGACCATTCCCCGGTATCGATCCGCATCTTCGGCTGGTAGTGCAGAATGAACTCGTGACGCTCGACCGCGTTCCGAAGCGAATTCTCCAGCTCGAGGGTCTCGAGCGCGCGGGCGTTCATGTCCGCCGAGTAGAAGCGGTACGTGTCCCGGCCCGCGCCTATGGCCTCGTGGAGAGCCGTGCCGGCATACTTCATCAGCGTCTCCGCATCCGGCGAATCGGCCGGAGACACGGCGATGCCGATACTTGCCGTCACCGCGACCTCGGCCCCCCCCACCTCGAGCGGCCGGCGCAATGCGTGTCTCACCTTGTTCGCGACCGTCCCGGCGGTTTGCGGATCGCCGCCGGAGGTCGCCACGATCAGCCCGAACTCATGACCCTCGATGCGGGCGGCCGTATCCATCGGGCCGATGCATCCGACTAGCCGATCGCCAACGAGGCGCAGCAGAGCATCTCCGATCTCGGGTCCCAAGGCGTCGTTCACGTTCTCGAATCGATCGACTGCGACGAAGAGCACCGAGACGATCCTCTTGCGCGCTGCGGACCGGTCGAGCGCCCTCGTCAGCAGCTTGCGATAGAGCGTCCTGTTGGGCAGACCGGTGAGCTGGTCATACTGCTCCAGCAACCGGCCGTAGTTCCTCGATTCCCTGAGCAGCAGGCGCACTTCCAGCATGTTATGGATGCGTGTCAGCACCTCGACCTGCTCGAACGGCTTGGTGACGAAATCCTTGGCGCCGGCCTGCAGCGCGCGCAGCTTGTGGCCTGGTTGGGCTGTCAGCACGAGGACCGGAAGGTAGCCTTCTGTTTCGACGTCCTTGAGACCCTGCATCACCTGGAATCCGTCCATGCCGGGCATCAGCAGATCGAGCAGGATCAGGTCGTGCCGGTTCTCGCGGTACAGATCGCGGACCGCGCGCGGATCGGTCGTCGTCGTGACGGACGAATAGCCGGCGACGCGTAACATGCGCTCGAGGAGGAGCACATTGACGGATGAGTCGTCAACGACGAGAATGCGGGCGTTCAGAATGTCGGTTGTTCCGACCATGTCAGGTTTCGATGTTCAGTGCGTCCGACGTTTCCTCTCGGCAGCGACTCCCAGCGCTTCGGTCAGCGTGGTGATGAATTCGGGGACTTTGATTGGCTTTGTGAGATACCGGAAGAAACCTGCTTTCAGCCCTCTCTCGACCTCGCGCGGCATGGCGTTGGCGCTGAGGGCAATAACGGGAGTCTGCGACGTCGCAGGGTCGTCGCGAAGGATTCTGAGAGCGTCAAAGCCGCTGATGCCCGGCAGATTGATGTCCATGAGGATCACGTCCGGCAGCGACGTGCGCGCGATCTCGATGCCGAGATGCGCGTCCCCCGCGCTCAACAGCCGCATGTCGGGGCGGCGTGCGACGAGCTGCTCGACCAGCTTCAGGTTCGCCGGATTGTCCTCGACGTACAGCAGCGTGCGCAGTCGCACGCCGCTCGGCAGTTCCGGCGATGTGTGTCGGCTGGAATCGGTCGGTGTCTCGTCGGTTTCCACCGCGGTCGTCAAGAGCAGTTCGATCCAGAACACGCTGCCCGCGCCGACAGTGCTTTCCACGCCGATGACGCCATTCATCAGCTCGACCAGTCGCTTGCTCACGACCAGGCCGATACCGGTGCCTTCCTCTCCGCCGGCCTTCTGCCCAAGACGATTGAACGCCTGAAAGAGCTGTGCCAGCTCGTCGGGAGCCAACCCGGGGCCGGTGTCCGCGACTGTGATGCGAATGCGTTCGGCACGAACCGCGCAGTCCACCGTAACCGTCCCACCCGTCCGGTTGTACTTGATCGCGTTGGACAGCAGGTTGATGAGCACCTGCTTCAGCCTGGTGCGATCGACGTGCACGATGTGGGGGGCGTCGAACGTGGGGAATGTCATCGTGACGCCACGCTTCAGCGCATGCGGCGCGACCATGTCCTGGCATTCCAGCATGACTTCGGCCAGCGACACCGGTTCCGGGGAAAGTGTCAGCCTCCCGGACTCGATGACGGCGAGATCGAGGATCTCGTTGATGAGGTCCAGCAAATACCATCCGGCCTGAAGAATCTGGTCGATGCTGGCCTTCTGCCCGGCGGTCGGCGGCGGGGAGTCCGACTCCATCAGCTGCGCGAAACCAAGGATCGCGTTGAGCGGTGAGCGAAGCTCATGGCTCATGCAGGACAGGAAATCCGATTTCGCGAGGTTGGCCTTTTCCGCCGCAGACTTGGAGCTCTCCAGTTCGATGTTCTGCTCCCGTAGCACCTGATCCAGGCGTTGGCGCTCCGTGACGTCGCGCGCCGCGGCGAAGACGCCCTGCAGCGTGCGGCCCCGGTCGTAGAAGGTGGTCGCGTTGTAGGACACCACCGTTTGCTTGCCGTCGCGGGCGCACGCCGTCAGCTCGTAGTCGGTGACTTTCTTCTCGCTCAGCACCAGCTTGATCGCCGCTTCGGCCCGCTCCGGATCGGTGAAGTAGCTCTTGAACGGCGCGCCGATCAGCTCGTCGCGCGTGCAGCCGGTGAGCGCCTCCATCTGCTTGTTGACGTCCGTGATGATGCCGGCGGGGTCGGCCATCATCAGCGCGTCGATGTTGGATTCGATCAGCGAGCGCGTGTAGAACTGCTGGTCCCGCAGGCGCTGATCGAGCTTTTTCTGCTCGGCTTCGACCAGCTTACGCGCGGTGTTATCGGTGCCGATCAACAGATAGCCGATGATGGCATCATGGGCGTCCCGCAGCGCCGTCACCGACACGACCGCTGGAAAGCGGCTTCCGTCCTTCCGGATATACGTCAGTTCATAGATGTCCTCGATCCCGCGCGAAGCCTTGAACACCAAGGCCTCAAAGCCTGGCGTAATCGGGGTGCCGAGTTCGACGCTCAACGCCCTGGCGCGCGCGATCACTTCCTGCGGATCGGAAATATCGGCAGGCGTGATTTTGTTCATCACTTCGGCGGCCGTGTAGCCCAGCATCCGCTCGGCGCCGACATTGAAGATTTGAATGACGCCCTTCGCGTCGGTGGCGATGCTCGAGAAGTTGGCGCTGTTGAAGATCGCACTCTGCAGGGCGCCCGTTTTCAGCAGAGCCTCCGCGCGTCGGACGTCAATGTTGACATCGGCCGCGCCAGTACGGCTTTTATAGCTAGTAGGCACTATGTCCCGCGTTCCTTGATCCTAATCCCGATACTCTGAAGCGGCCGACGATTAGGGACGTCTTGTTCCGTAAGGTATCCGTACGGCACTTGGCCGGCCTGTTCTGTTTTGAACACGACGAATACGCTCGAACCGCAGCCGCTCGTTCTGCTGCCACTGGCGGAAGTGGCCAGCCGACAGCCGATTGGTCCAATACGACGCCACCGCACTTTTCTCGATCCCGCGGGACGCGCTCATAGGTGCATTCCTCGCGCGAGGGCCGGTGCTCCTGTGCCAGTACCTCATGCGGGCGGGGAGAGGGACGGGTGTGCACAACGGTACAGACGTCCGGGGCCACTTCTTTCATGCTGCGTGACGTCAGGAGACGAACATGACCAACACCACGCGAAATGCAGGCCTGAGGCAGATGCTCGGCGAACGCCGGCGCGAGATCCGGGGCGAGGTCCAGCGTCGCATCCGCGACGGTCGCGCCGACCGGCCGAACGCGGTGCGCGACGACCTCGAACTGTCCGACGCCGACACCCAGGGAGATATTGAGTTGGCTCTCCTCCAGATGAGGGCAGAGTCGCTGACTCGAATCGATGAGGCACTGGTCCGGCTCGACGCGGGCGAGTACGGATCCTGTGACACGTGCGCCGGGGAAATTGCCGAACGACGGCTACGAGCGCTGCCGTTCGCGGTGCGTTGCCAGGCGTGCGAAGAAACACGCGAGCAGGAACAAGGGCACGCGCGGCGGCTCGCGCAGCGACGCAGCAGCCTCTCGCTCTTCCCGGATGCGGTCAGTCCCTGATGGCCTGATGCTACGCGCGCTTGCGCCTGGCGGCGATCAGTAGCGCCACGCCCTCACGTGCGTTGCGACGTCTACGCTCCGAGCGTGACACGCAGCCGGACCATGGACGTGTGCACAAGAGCACAGACGCCGCTCGTGGCCGGGGTCTATCCTTGCTGACAGTTCAGATAGAGGAAATCACCACAGAGGTCAATCATGTTGCGATATCTCAGTCTGGCGCTCTGCTTCGTGTTGGGTTCGGCGGCGCTCGGCGCCCAGAACAAGGAACACGATCGCTTGGAACAGGTCGGCGTCGTGATGCAGGAGATCCTCGACGTCCCCGACAACATCCCGCAGGAACTACTCCAGAAGGCCGAATGCGTCGTCGTCATCCCTTCGATGACGAAAGTCGCGCTGGGCCTCGGCGCCAGCTACGGTCGTGGCGCGATGGCCTGCCGATCCGGTAAGGCGTTCAACGGACCCTGGGGCGCACCAGCCATGTACGCGCTCGACGCCGGCAGCGTGGGCTGGCAGGTCGGTGGGGAATCGACCGATGTCGTCTTCCTCGTCATGAACAGGCGCGGCGTGGATGCGCTGCTCGGCAGCAAAGTCAAGCTGGGGGGCAACGCCTCGGTCGCCGCCGGGCCCAAGGGCCGCAGCATCGAAGCGTCGACAGACGCATCGCTGCGCGCGGAGATCCTCAGCTACTCGCGTGCGCGGGGTCTCTTCGCGGGCGTGTCGCTCGAGGGCACGTCGCTTCGTCCCGACAATGACGCCAGCGAACAGGTGTACGGACGCAGGATGACGGCACGAAACATTGTCACGGGGACAGGGATCAGCGTTCCGGCATCAGGTCGCCATTTTATCGATGTGCTGCAGAAGAATGCACCGCACAACCAATCGACGACAACAGCGAGCCGATGACGCCATTCAACGGCCCGCACGCCGGGTAAGACCCTCGCGCTGTTTCATCGACCGGCTGGGGGATGTGCGTCGAGCCCACCAGCCGGCCGCCATGAGGGGATTCACCATGCGATTCATTCATCTCTTTCTCGTCGGCTACTTCATTCTGGCTCTCGGGATCGGCCTCGCCTTGTGGCGGACCGGTGTGCTCAGTCACGTCGCGCCGATCTGGATCGGCGTCGGCGCCCTTGTGGCCATCGGCGTGGGGATTATGCTGTCGGTTTCTTCTGGGAAGCCGACCGTCAGTAAGGAGGTTCAACTATGACGCTCACACTGTCAGGGCTCATCGTACTGATCGTCATCGCCGCCATCTGTGGCGCCGTCGGCAAGGCTCTCGTGGGAGGCGCCAGGGGCGGGCTGATCACATCCGTCGCCCTCGGTTTCATCGGCGCCCTCTTCGGACCGTGGCTCGCGCGTCAGCTCAATCTCTCAGAGCCTCTCACGCTCCACTTGAGCGGCCAAACCTTTCCCATCGTGTCGTCGATTATCGGGGCCGCTCTCGTCGTGGCGCTGCTGCACATCGTCTCCGGGCCGAGATGGGCCAGGGGCTGAGATGCTCGCTCCTCGCTGCTCCTGGCCGTTGGTTCGCAGCGTGAAGCCGCCGGCGTTTAGGTCGATCAGCTCGCCGCTCGGACGCTGGCCGTCGAGCAGGACGAGCGTCGCCCCTTCCTCTACGACCAGCCCATCAACATCAGCATCAATCAGCGGTTGAATCCGCTCGGCACCACCAGCGACACACGCGCCTGGACCTCCTGCGCGGGAGGCAGGACCTCCGCGTGCGATCTCAACGGCGACCTCATCCCTCAGTTGAACGAGCTGGGCGTCTCGAGCGGCTTCTCGTTCGGCACCACGAATCGGTACGACCCGGATCTGCAGTGGCCCGTGTCGAACGAGTACAGCGTCGAAGTGCAGCGCCAGCTTCCCGCGAACGTGGTGCTGTCGGTGGGCTACACACGGCGCGAGACGCGCCGCAACATCGGCTTCAGGAACATGGCGGTCCCGCTCGAGACCTATATCCCGTTGCGGGTCACCGAAGTCAACAGCGGGAAGCAAGTCACGGTCTACAACCAGGCGCCGGCCCTCCGGGGACGCGTCGACAACCTGTACGACAACGCCCCAACGTCGGACACCAACTACAACGGCGCAGACCTCACCGTCAACAAGCGCCTGAGCAATCGCTGGGCTGTGACCGGCGGGGCGAGCTTCGGCAAGACGACGGGCGACACGCTCGCCACCCAAGACCGGAACAACCCCAATTCCGGCGAGTTCCGCCAGGGCCGGATCGGGAACGACGTCCCGTGGTCGTACCGGATCTCAGGTGTGTACGAGCTGCCCTATCAGATTTCGCTCAGCGGGACGGCCCAGTACTACCAGGGGTTCCCGGAGACGACCACCGTGTCGGTCGGGAACAATACCGTCGCGCTCACTCAGGGCACCACAGTCCTCACCGTCGAACCGCGCGGCACGACGAACCTGCCGGCGGCCAGCTCCGTCGATGCCAGCGTCAGGAAGCAGTTGCGGGTCGCGGGGTTGCGCATCGAACCGCGCATGGATCTCTACAACCTCTTCAACACCTCGACCATTCTCAGCCGCGTGACGCAGCTCGGACCGACGTACGGCCGCGTCAGCGGCATTCAGCGCGGCCGACTGATCAAGCTCGGGGCGAGCATAGAGTTCTAACGGATTGAGATCACTTCTCGTTGAGGATCTGGTTCAGCAGCGGGATGTCCTTCGCGGCCGGCGATCTCGGAAGCGTCTGCAGATAGGTCCAGATGTCGGCGAGGTCCCGGTTCGGGACGGCGTTGGCCGCATAGGGTGGCATCTGCCTCGGATTGCGGACGTAGGCGAGGAATCCGGCCATGTTCATCCGTGTCGGCACGAGCCGTGTTCCGGGGCCATTTTGCCCGGAATAGCCATGACACGCGTAGCATTTGTAATCGAGGTACCGTTGCCTGCCGTTCCTGGCATCTCCTGTCGCAGCGGCTGTTTGCGCGCCAGCCCCGGGGGTCTGCGCCGAGACTGCGAATGGAAGGAGAATCGCCGCGGTCACGGCCGCAGCAAGCAGCTGGTGGTTCGCTCTCATGTGTGCCCTCACCGCGGCTGCGTGACCACGTCGATGAGCGCCGGCTCGCCGCGCCGGACCCGTTCGAGCCCTCGCGTGATCGCCGGTGCCAGCTCTTTCGGATCGTTGATGGGTCCTTCGCCGTACATGCCGTACGCCTGCGCCATTTTCGCGTAATCGATGTTCGGTTCGGTGAGCGTCGTGCCGATGTGAATGCGGTCCACGCCCCGACTTCGCTCGCTCGCCACGCGCTGGACCAGCATGACCTCCTGATGGTACGCCCGGTTGTTGTGCATGATGGTCAGCAACGGGATCTGGTGATGAACCGCCGTCCACAAGACGCCCGGCGCATAATTGAGGTCGCCGTCGGTCTGGATGTTGATCGACAGCCGGCCGTGCTTCCTGTTCGCGAGCGCCGCACCCACGGCGGCCGGCGCGCCATACCCCAGCGCCCCGGCGCCTTGCCCGCCAATGTAGTGATAGTGCTTGTGCATGTTCCACAGCCGACCCGGCCAGCCGCTGATGAAGCCTTGCCAGGAGACGAGTGACCAGTCGTCGTCCTTGATCTGCGCCCACAGCTCCGCCGCCAGCCGGGCCAGACTGACCGGGCTCGCATCCCACCCGTAGGCGCCCGCTTCAATGGCCTGGACACGCGCTAGTCGATGCGCTTCGGCCAGCTTCGCGCCGCGCTCCTGAAACAGTCTCCGGCGATCGGCGGTGATCAGCTGGTTGACCTCTTCGATGAGAGACGGCAGCGTCGCTTCCGCGTCCGCGCCAAGGGCGATGTCGACCTCCGCCATGTGCTGGAAGTCCTGAATGTTGCTCTTGAGGAACAGGTCGCCGGAGGTGATGCTGACCGCCTTCGTCCGCCCGCCTGTCGACCGCGGCCCTCCCTGGACCTCCAGGTTGAGCACCATGTCGGGCTCCCCGATAGCGCTGCCGGCCAGCGGGTGACGCGACGGAAAGTTCACGCGGTCGCCCCCGCCGTTGACCGGCGCCTGCAGCGCCTCGGCGAGATCGACGAGCAGCTTGATGCCGTTCGGCGTCCGCGCGGCGCGCCCGCAATTGATCTGCGGGTTCTCGGCGGCAACGAGCAGACGCGCGACTTCTCTGACCGCGCCCATTTCCCCTGCGGGAGGCGAGGTCAGGGTCAGCCTCGGAATGCGCAGATTGGTCTGGGTCCGCGGACGTTCCTGCATGTCGTGGTCGACGACCAGCACGACCGGCGCCATCGGCGGCGTCATTGCAATCTTGTACGCCCGAACGGCGGACTCCGCGAAATGACCGAGCGAGACTGGTTCATCGTCCCACTTCGTGTAGTCGCGAACCATCGCGGCCATGTCCTGCGCGCTGTGATACGAATTGACGCCGTTCGCCCGCTCCGCGCCGTCCATCCAGTTGCCGACGATGATGTAGACGGGCACGCGATCGGCGTAGGCGTTGTAGATGGCCATCGACGCGTGCTGCAGGCCGATGATGCCGTGCAGGAACGCCATCATGGGTCTGCCTTCGATCTTGGCGAACCCGTGCGCCATGGCGACCGAAGATTCTTCATGACAGCACGTCAGAAGCTCGGGCATCTTGTTCTGGCCGTAATTGACGATCGATTCGTGCAGGCCCTCGAAGCTCGATCCGGGATTGGCGCCGACATACTCGAAGCCGATCGTCTTGAGCACGTCGACCATGAAATCGGAGCCGGGGTTCTGGACCAGTCGCGACGAGACGGGAGGCGGCTCCCCCGTGTCGGCCGCCAGCTGGGCGGCTGACGGTCCCGCGGCGCCACGCGGGGGCCCCTGTGGCGATGTCGGCGGCGTCGTCTGCTGAGGCGCCTGAGCGGCGGCAGGCGTCGCCACCAGCGCGGCCGCCCCGACGGCGGCGCCTTTCAGGAAACCACGGCGATCGACCTGACCGTTCTTGGGTTTCGCCATGTGCCAGTCTCCTGTTTCATGCGGTCCGGATCTGACTTAACGTGGGGCTCCGCCCCACACCCCGGCTCGGTCGCTTGCGCCCTTCGACTGGCACAGGGCGCCCCGAGCATCGTCGAGGGGCGGGGACCCCTGCGCCCCGCGCCGCTCCCTCGCAGGCGCGCCGTGCGCGCCTAGCCCGTCATGCGGAACGCGTTTCGACCAGCATAACGGGTCAAAGGCCCGCGGGCCCAGGGCAAGTCGCCGCAAACGTCTGTTCACCGGACGTCGGTATGTTAGCATTGCCTAGACATCTTCTAAGGCCATGATCGTGACACATGAAGCAAGTTTCTGTCGGCAAGCCTTAGAAGCTGTCTTAGGCGCGGCCGCTCCGGCGGCCGCGCAACTAGTCACGAAGCTTCACCGACCCAGGGGCCTCGGTTTTCTGTCGGTTTGAGGCGGAGCTTCGTGACAAGGCACATGCGACTGAAGCCGTTGTGTCTCGCCTTTCTGGCCAGTCTCGCCGTCGCCCTCACGGCGTGGGCGCAATTCGGACATCCGTTGAAGGGCTCCTGGAGCGGCGACTGGGGCGCGAGCAAGGAGAGCCGGCATCGCGTGCTGCTCGACCTGCACTGGGACGGGAAAGCGATTACCGGCACGATCAACCCGGGTACCGATGGCGTGCGTCTCACAAAGGCGACGCTCGACGCAGCCAACTGGACGGTTTCTTTCGAAGCGGACACCAAGGACAAATCGGGCACGGCCGTCCGCTATGTCATCGAAGGCAAGGTGCAGAATCTCGGTTCG
>Ga0156018_1217_pt1 | contig 12476 bp, 12 predicted proteins | sample RifCSPlowO2_02_FD_107672 | JGI IMG/M metagenome (GOLD analysis project Ga0156018, IMG submission 107672) | Acidobacteria bacterium RIFCSPLOWO2_02_FULL_65_29 | reverse complement strand
CAGCGCCACCGCCTCAGGGTAATTGAGCTTGAGTCCCCTGCTCTTGCGCCGCTCGGCGAGCAGCGCGGCGGTGAAGATGAGCAGCTTGTCCTTTTCGCGCGGGCTGAGTTTCATGGGCCGTTTCCCGAAGCGCGAAGGATACGCGACTACTTCAGTTCGCGGAACAGGCGGCCCCAGCCCTGCACCCGGCCGGGATCCACGCCGCAGGCGCGCAGCGAGTTCCACACCGCGGTGGCGATGGTGTCGTAAACCGGGATCCCGGTCTCGCGCTCGAGTTCCTCGGCGAGCGAGGCGCCGTCCATGTTGGTGCAGAAGACCGTGATCGCCTGCGGGCGAGACCTGGCGACTTCGCGCACCATCGCCGCGATTGCCGCGGGCTCGACCTCGGAAAAGTCGAAGTTGACACGGATCCCGAGATGCCGCTCGCCGGTGCATTCGAAGCCTTCGCGCGCGAAATTGGCGCAGATCGCCTGCTGCACGTCGTCGCTATAGGGTGTCACCAGCCCGAACCGCGTCACACCGGCCAGGCGAAAGATCTCAGCGAGCGCGAGCACCGAGGAGCACGCCGGAATCTTCGTGCGCCGCTCGATCGCCCCGCAGAGTTCCCGGTCGCGGTCGAAGCCGAGCCAGCCGGCCGAGGTGCCGTTCCAGCAGATCGAATGGCACCCCGCGTCCGCCAGCAGATCGGCGGCGTCGAGCATCGGCTGGAGGTCGAACTGCCCGAGCCCCTTGTCCGAGAGGCTGATCTCGGTCACCCGGAAGCGCCCGAAATGCGCGCTCACCTCCGGCACGCCGGCAAGCATGCGTGCGGTCACCGGCTCGAGCGTGGTGTTCGACGAGGGCGTCAGCATGCCGAGAAACTTCCGGTCCTTCCTGCTCATGGCGTTTCCCCTCAGTAGCCCAGCTGCCTGGGCAGCCAGGTGACGATCGGCGGATAAACGATGCACAGCACCAGCACCGCGAACTGGCAGACGATGAACGGCCAGACGTTCGCGAGCAGGGCGTTGAGCGGCACCTGGCGCGCGCTCGAGACGACGAACAGCAGCACGCCGACCGGCGGGGTGAGCATCCCGATCACGAGGTTCAGGATGAACACAAAGCCGAAATGCAGCGGGTCGAACCCGTACAGTTCGGCGATCGGCGCGAGCAGCGGCACCAGCATGATGTACGCCGCGTTCGACTCGAGGAACATGCCGGCCACGACGAGCACGACCATCACGATCCAGATGAATGCCGTGGGGTCCCGCGTGATGCCTTGAAGGAAGGCCGTGAGCTTCTGCGGGATGAGGTCGATCGAGAGCAGGAACGTCACCGCCGACGCAAACGCGATCAGGATCGCCACCACGCCGGTGGTGATCGCGGCGCGGAACATCGCCGGCGGCAGGTCGGACCACTTGAGCTTGCGTGTGACGAAAAACCCGACTACGAGCGCGTAGACCACCGCGATCGCCGAACCCTCGGTCGCAGTGAACGCCCCGCCGACGATGCCGCCGACGACCACGAGCGGCATCAGCACGATGAGGATCGAGCGCCTGAGCTGCACCAGCACGTTCGCGAGGCTGAAGCTCTCGCCGGTGAGCGGATAGCCGCGGCGCCTGGCGATCCAGGCGATCAGCAGCATCATCGCCGCCGCCATGAGGATGCCGGGCACGAATCCCGCCATGAACAGGCCCCCGACCGACACCGAAGGCCCGGCCATGTACGCGTACACGATCATCGCCGCCGACGGCGGGATGATCGGGCCCAGGTTGGCGGCGGCGGCGACGATCGCGGCGCCGAAGCCGTTGCCGTAGTACCTGGCGAGCGACGGCCCGAGCGTCGAGGCAAGCGCAGTCGCGTCGGCCACGGCGGTCCCCGAGATCGCCGAAAGGGAAGCCGCGGAGACGACGGTGACGTGCCCCATCCCGCCGCGTACCCGCCCGACCACGCTGTTGGCGAGCGCCACGAGCTTTTCCATGATGCCGCCCTCGACCATCAGCTCGCCGGCAAGCATGAAGCATGGAATCGCGAGCAGCGGGAAGGAGTTGACCGCGTGCATCATGCGCTGCGGCAGCACGTGCCATTCGACGTCGCCCACCACCATCCCGCCGAGCGCCGCAAGGCCGAGGGCGAACGCGAGCGGCATCGCCAGCAGCGCCAGGGCAAAGAACGCGATGACGACGGCCGCGGTCACGGCCTCAGGCGTCGATCGTGGCTGCAGGGAGCACCGGCTCGTGGTCCCAGGCGAGCAGCGCGAAGTGAAGCGCGCTGTGCGCGCCCGCCACCGTGATCGCGACGTAGAACCAGCCGGTCGAGAAGTCGAGCACCGGCATCAGTTGGTCCCAGGTCGCGCGCGCGATCACGACGGACTGCCACGACACGACTGCCATGAGCGCCGCGCAGGCGACCGTGCAGGCGCGGAACAGCCACGCGAGCGGTGCCGGCGGAAGCATCTTTGCGACGAAATCGATTCCGACGTGCGCGCCGATCTTCACGCCGTGCGGCACGCCGAGAAACGCGGCCCAGACGAACGTCAGCCGGCCGACCTCGTCCGCCCAGTCGAGCGAAAGGTTGAGGAAGTAGCGGAACAGCACCTGCAGCGACACGACCACGACCATCGCCGCGAACGCCGCGATGATCAGCCAGCGCGACGCGAGATCGAGGCGGTCAACCGCCGCCCTCATGTCACTTCGCCGAGGCGAGGACTTCGTCGACCAGCTTCGGATCGACCTTCTTTTTCAGAAGATCCACGACTCCGGCGGTTGCCTTGCGCATCTCGGCGACGAGCTGCGGGCTCGGGGCCTCGAACTGCATGCCGCGCTTCTTCAGCTCGTCGCGCGACTCGGTATCGGCCTTCTCGGCGTCGACACGCTGCTTCGCGACCGCCTTGCCCATCGCGCCGCGGATCGCCTTCTGCTGCTCGGGCTTCAATCCGTCGAAACGCTTCTTGTTGGCGACGATCACGATGAAGTCGAAGAAGTGGCCGGTACCGGTCAGGTATTTCTGCACCTGGTTAAAGTTCCTGTCGCGGATCACCGCGTACGGGTTCTCCTGCCCGTCGAGCACCCCCTGCTGCAGCGCCGAGTACACCTCCTTGATGTCCATCGCGACCGGATTCGCTCCCAACGCACGGAACGTCGCCAGATGGATGTCGTCCGGCTGCAGGCGGATCTTGAGGCCCTTGAAATCGGCGAGCGTCTTGATCGGCCGCGTGTTGTTGGTCAGGTTGCGCGAGCCGAGCTCCATGAAGCCGAGATGCAGGAAGCCCTTGTCGGAGAGGCGCTGGGCGATCAGCGCACCCACCTTGCCGTCGACGACCTTGAATGCCTGCTGGCGGCTGGTGAATAGGAACGGCACCGACAGCGCCGAGATCTCCGGCACCGTGCGCGACAGGAACGCCGCGCCGATGACGGTGCCGAAGATCGCGCCGGAGCGTGTCTGGTCGACGTTCTCCTGCGCCCCACCAAGCTGCATCGCCGGGAACAGGTCGACCGCGAGTTCCTTCTTGGTGGCGGCTTCGACTTCGGACTTGAACTGCTCCATCGCCACGCTCGAGGTATGCTGCGTTGGGAAGTTGCTCGCGATGCGAAGCTGTTGCGCGGCTGCGGGACCCGCTCCAAGCGCGACGGCGCATGCAGCGGCGAACAATGCTCGTTTGAACATGACGGTATCTCCTTGGAGGTCAGTCAAGCGCCGATTCGAGGTCGACCGGACCCGATTCGACGACGGTGAGGTCGAGGTTCTCCTCGACGTGTTCCAGGTGCTGGACCATGAGCTGCGTGGCGCGCCCGCCGTCACCCGCGGCGAGCGCCTCAACGATTTCGGCATGCTCCTCTCCGAGGCACGAGGGCACGCTCGGCTTGTCGTAGAGCGCGATGATCAGGCAGGTGAGCGAACACAGTTCGCGCATGATCTTGGCCATCAGCAAGTTCCCTGCCATGTCTGCGAGCAGGATGTGAAACTCCCCGGACAGCCGCACGATGCTGCGCGTGTCGGACGCCGCGCGCGCCCGGCGCTCGGCCGCCACGTGCTGGCGCAGGCGTGCGACCAGCGCCTTGCGATCGGGCTGCTGGACGAAGCGCTCGACGACGCCGGGCTCCAGCACGCGGCGCGTCTCCAGCACCGCGTGCGCCTCGGCGACGGTCGGCTTGGCGACGAACGCGCCGCGGTTCGGCTCGAGCGTCACGACGCCTTCGTGCGCGAGGCGCGGCAGCACGCGCCGGATGCGCGCGCGGCTCACGCCGTAGATCGCCGCCAGCCGGTCCTCCCCGAGCTTCGTCCCCGGCGGCAGCCGGTGCTCGAAGATCGCCGCAAGCAGCCGGTCGTAGATCGCGTCCTCGGCCAGCCCCTCGCGCGGCGCCCGGCGGCTGCGGCGCGCGGGTTCGTATTTGGTCTTGCGCCTTCTCATGCGGGGCATTGACAGCTCTACCGATAACTGGCCACAATCCTACGCAAATTGGCGCCAAAAGTATAGTGTTTTGTAACAATGAACGATCGATTCGACTTGGTGGTGCGCAACGCCGTCGCGGTGACCGCGGGCGACGTGCAGCGCTGCGACATCGGGGTGCGCGGCGGGCGAATCGTTGCGCTCGCGGAGCGGCTCGGCCCGGGCGAGCGCGAGATCGATGCCGCCGGCCGCACCGTGACCCCCGGGGGGGTGGACGGGCACTGCCACCTCGACCAGCCGATGCCCGCGCCGATGCGCATGGCCGACGACTTCCTCACCGGCACGCGCTCGGCCGCCTGCGGCGGCACCACCACCGTTATCCCTTTCGCGGCGCAGAAAAAGGGCGAGTCGCTGCGCGAGGCGGTCGAGGACTACCACCGCCGCGCCGAAGGCAAGGCCTGCATCGATTACGCGTTTCACCTGATCGTCAGCGACCCCAGCGAGCGGGTGCTGCGCGACGAGCTGCCGCAACTGATCCGGGACGGCTGCACCTCGTTCAAGGTCTACATGACGTACGACGACCTGAAGCTTTCCGACCGGCAGATCCTCGACGTACTCGAAGTGGCGCGGCGCGAGGGCGCGATGGCCATGGTGCATGCCGAGAACTCGGATTGCATCGCCTGGCTCACCGAGAAGCTGGTCGCCTCCGGCCATACCGCTCCCAGGCATCATGCCGACTCGCGGCCGGCGCCGGTCGAGCGCGAGGCGACGCACCGTGCAATCACGTTCTCCGAGCTGCTCGACGTGCCCATCCTGATCGTGCACGTCTCCGGGGCGGATGCGCTCGAGCAGATCCGCTGGGCGCAGGGCCGCAGTCTCAACATCTACGCCGAGACCTGCCCGCAGTATCTCCTGCTCACGGCAGAGCATCTCGGGCTCGAGGGCTTCCAGGGCGCGAAGTACGTGTGCAGTCCGCCGCCGCGCGACAAGGCGAACCAGCAGAGAATCTGGGACGGGCTCGCGAAAGGGGCCTTCCACGTCTTTTCCTCCGACCACGCGCCCTTCCGTTACGAGGATGCGCACGGCAAGAAGCTCGGCGGCAAGGAAGTCGCTTTCCAGTACATCCCGAACGGCATCCCGGGTATCGAGACGCGGCTGCCGCTGCTCTTCTCGGAAGGCGTCGGCGAGGGGCGCATCGACCTGCACCAGTTCGTTGCCCTGACCGCGACCAATCCGGCGCGCATGTACGGCCTGTACCCGAGAAAAGGCACGATCGCCGTGGGCAGCGACGCCGACTTGGTCATCTGGGACGACCAGCGGGAGCAGACCATCGGCAACGCGATGCTGCACCACGCGGTCGACTACACGCCCTACGAGGGAATGCGCCTGCGCGGCTGGCCGGCGGTGACGCTCTCGCGCGGCGAGGCGGTGTGGGAGGACGGCGAATTCCGCGGCCGCGCCGGCCGCGGCGAATTCCTGAAATGCGGCCTGCCGGACCCCGCGCGGCCGCGCACAAGGGCGGCAGGCGCGTAAAGGGTCAGGATCCATGAGCCACCGTGGCGGCAGGCATTTCCTCCAGATCCCGGGACCGACGAATGTCCCCGACCGCGTCCTGCGAGCCATCGACCGGGCGACCATCGATCATCGCGGGCCCGAATTCGGGGCGCTCGGCCGCCGCGTCCTGCAGGGCATGCAGGGCATCTTCCGGACGCGCCAACCGGTGGTGATCTTCCCGGCCTCGGGCACCGGCGCCTGGGAGGCGGCGCTGGTCAACACGCTTTCGCCGTGCGACCGCATCCTGATGTACGAAACCGGTCACTTCGCCACGCTCTGGCAGAAGATGGCGACGCGGCTCGGGGTCGAAGCGGACTTCATTCCCGGGGATTGGCGCCATGGCGCGGATGCCGGGGCGATCGGCACACGCCTCGCCGAGGACAAAGCGCACCGCATCAAGGCGGTGTGCGTGGTACACAACGAAACCTCGACCGGGGTCACGAGCCGCATCCCGCTGGTGCGCAGAGCGATCGACGCGGCGCATCACCCCGCGCTGCTCATGGTGGACACGATTTCCTCGCTCGGCTCGACGGACTATCGCGTCGACGAATGGGGCGTGGACGTTACGGTCGGCGGCTCGCAGAAGGGTCTGATGCTGCCGCCGGGCTTGAGCTTCAACACGGTCAGCGAAAAGGCGCGCGCGGCGGCGAAAGGTGCGAAGCTTCCGCGCTCCTACTGGGACTGGGACGACATGCTGGCGAGCAACAAGACGGGATACTTCCCATATACGCCGGCGACCAATCTTCTCTACGGGCTCGACGAATCGATCCGGATGCTGCTCGAAGAAGGACTCGACAACGTGTTCGCGCGGCACGCGCGCCACAGCGAGGCGACGCGGCGCGCGGTTCGAGCCTGGGGGCTCGAGATCCTGTGCGCGAATCCCGCCGAGTACAGCAACTCCCTCACCGCCGTGATGATGCCGGCCTGCCACGACGAGAGGAACTTCCGCCAGGTCGTGCTGGAGCGCTTCGACATGTCGCTCGGCGCCGGACTCACCAAGCTCGGCGGCAAGGTATTCCGCATCGGGCATCTCGGCGATCTCAACGACCTCACGCTGCTCGGCACGCTCGCCGGAGTGGAGATGGGACTCGCGCTCGCGGGCGTTCCCCACTCGCGCGGCGGCGTGCAGGCGGCAATGAGCTACCTCACGCAGGCGGCGCGCGCGCCGGAGCATCCGGCGTCTGCCGTCGCCGCGAAGTAGACGCAATGTTCGCAGTGCAACGACACACACGGAGGCAACCGATGAAAGCAAAGCTGTTGGCCGCAGCACTCGGCGCCGCGCTCGCCGTCCCGCCGGCGATCGCCCAGGAGAAGCTCAAGCTCAAGGTGATCGGGCAGCCGCTCGCCACGGGGCTCATCCAGAAGAACAAGGAGCAGCCGTTCTTCGAGACGCTCGCGCAGAAGAGCGGGCTGCCGATCGAGATCGAGTACAAGCCCGTCGACACGCTCGGCATCAAGGACACCGAGCAGTTGCGCGTGATGAAGGCCGGCCTGTTCGAGATGGCTTCGCTCAGGATGTCGCAGAACTCGCGCGACGAGCCGACCATCCTCGGCCTGGACCTGGTCGGGCTCAACCCCGACTACAAGACCGGGCGCGCGGTCGCCAAGGCCTTCTCCGGCATCCTCGACCGACGGCTGCAGAAGCAGTTCGGCGTCAAGCTGATGGGCATCTGGCCCTTCGGCCCGCAGGTATTCTTCTGCAAGAAGACGATCGGCAAGCTCGCCGACATCCGCGGCCTGAAGGTGCGCGTGTACGACCAGAACCTCGCCAAGTTCGTCGAGTCGCTCGGCGGCACCCCGGTGCCGATCGCGTTCGCCGAGACGCACCAGAGCCTCTCGCTCGGCGTGGTGGACTGCGCGATCACGGGACCGAGCTCGGCGAACTCCGCCGGCTGGCCCGAGGTCTCGACCCACTACCTGCCGATCGGCGTGCAGATCGCGCTCAACGGCTACGGCATCACGCTCAATGCCTGGAAAAAGCTCAAGCCCGACCAGCAGAAGAAGCTGCAGGCGGCGATCGACGGACTGATCGAGGAGATCTGGAAGTACTCGGAGGAGCTGTTCCTCGACGCCTCGAACTGCAACGTCGGCAAGGACCCCTGCACGACCGGGAAGAAGTTCAACCTGGTCAATGTGCCGGTGACCGCGGGAGACCTCGACATCGTGAAGAAGGCGGTGCAGACGGTGTCGTTCCCGGGATGGGCGGACGTCTGCGACAAGTCCAATCCCGGCTGCTCGGCGAGCTGGAAGAAGGCCGTCGGCCCGATCGTCGGGTTCAAGTAAGCCATGCGGCGGCTGCAAGCCGTCCTCGCCAACGCCTTCGGGGTGATCTTCCTCGTCCTCTCGTTCGTGGTGACGATCGAGACGCTGGCGAGGAAGATCTTCAACTTCTCGATCCAGGGCGCCGACGAGCTCGGCGGCTACTCGCTCGCGATCGGCTCGACCATCGCCTTCAGCCTGGCGCTCGCCGGCCGCAACCACATTCGCGTCGACGTGTTCCACGGGATGTTCCCGCGCGGCATGAAGGCGGCGCTCAACTGGCTCTCGATCGTGCTGCTTGCCGCGCTCGCGGTGCTGTTCGTCGCCGTCTCCTGGCGCGTCCTTGCAGAGAGCGCCGAGTACCGCAGCACCGCGCAGACGCCCTGGGCGACGCCGCTGATCTGGCCGCAGAGCCTGTGGTACGCCGGGCTCGTGATGTTCGCCCTGGTCGGCGTCGGGTTCGCCGCGCGCGCCACCTGGCTCCTGCTCGCGCGGCGCATCGACGAGCTGAACGAGGAGTTCCACCCGAAGAGCGCCAAGGAGGAGCTGAAAGAGGAGCTCGAGGATCTCGCGCACCGCACCGCGACGGATAAGGGACAGCAGCCGTAATGGTTGCCGCCACCCTGATCGCTTTTTCCCTGATGATCGGGATGATGCTGATCGGGATCCCGATCGCCGCCTCGATGCTGATCGTCGGCGTGGGCGGGGGCGTACTCGCCTTTGGCATGCCGTTCATCAACTCCATGGCATCGGTGATCTGGGGCGTGGGCAACGAGAGCCTGCTCACCGCGATTCCGCTGTTCGTGCTGCTGGGCGAGCTGCTGCTGCGCAGCGGGATCGCGGACCGCATGTACGTTGCCTTCTCGGCCTGGCTCGGCGGGCTGCCGGGCGGGCTGCTGCACACCAACATCGGCAGCTGCGCGCTGTTTGCCGCCACCTCCGGCTCCTCGGTCGCCACCGCCGCGACCATCGGCACGGTGGCGCTCCCCTCGCTTTACCAGCGGGGATACTCGATGCGCGACGCGCTGGGATCGCTCGCCGCGGGCGGCACGCTCGGCATCCTGATCCCGCCGAGCGTCAACATGATCGTGTACGGGTCGCTCACCAACAACTCGATCGGCAAGCTGTTCATCGCCGGGATCATCCCCGGCATCCTGCTCACGCTGTGCTTCATGGCCTGGATCTTCGCGAGCCACATCTCGCGCGGAGCGTCCGCAATGTCGCGCGAGAAGCACGTACCGATGCACGAGCGCGTCCGGCTGCTTGTGCATCTGGTGCCCCCGCTCATCGTGTTCGGCGTGGTAATGGGCAGCATCTACACCGGCGTCGCCACCGCGACCGAATCGGCGGCGCTCGGCGTGGTGATCGCGCTCGCCTTCACCTGGCACAGCGGCAGGCTCACTTTCGAGCTGCTCAAGAACTGCTTCCAGCAGACCGCGCGCATCAGCGGCATGATCCTGCTCATCATCACCACGGCCTTCATCCTCAACCTCACCATCGCGCTCACCGGCGTCGCCGACGCGCTCACCAAATGGGTCGTCTCGTTGGGCTTCAGCGCGACGACGATGATCTTCGCGCTGATCGTGTTCTACCTGATCCTCGGCATGTTCATGGACGTGCTCTCGATGCAGGTGGCGACGATCCCGCTCACCTACCCGATCGTGACGGCGCTCGGGGTGGACCCGATCTGGTACGGCATCTTCATCGTGCTGATGTGCGAGCTCGGCATGATCACGCCGCCGGTGGGCATGAACCTGTTCGTCGTGCACGGCATCCGGCCGGACAAGGGCGGCATCGAGGACGCGATCTGGGGCGCGCTGCCCTACGCCGTGATCATGATCCTGTTCACGATCTTCCTGATCTACGCGCCGCAGCTCGTGACCTGGCTTCCGCAGAGGATGTGATGCATTCGGGGCAATTGAGCTGGCAGCTTGGCGCGGCCGGGCTCTCCGCCGCTTTCCGGGCCGGAGAAACCACGCCTTCGGCCCACCTCGCGCTTCTGCAGGAGAGGATCACCGCGCTCAATCCGCGGCTCAACGCCATCATCGCGTTCGCCCCGGATGTCGAATCCCGGGCGAAGGACAGCAGCAGGCGAATCAAGGATGGCCGGCCGCGCAGCGCGCTCGAAGGCGTGCCGGTGGTCGTCAAGGACAACATTCTCGCCGCCGGCATGCCCTGCGTCTGGGGCAGCCGGGTCTTCCGGGACTACGTGCCCGAGGTGGACGAGCTGCCGGTGGCGCGGCTGCGCGCCGCGGGCGCGATCATCCTGGGCAAGACCAACGTTCCCGAGCTCACTTTCGAGGGCATCACGTGGAATCCGGTCTTCGGCGCGACGCGCAACCCCTACGACCTCGAGCTCACGCCCGGCGGCTCCTCGGGCGGCTCGGTGGCCGCCGTCGCCGCCGGCCTGGTTCCGCTTGCGCTCGGCACCGACGGCGGTGGCTCGATCCGCCGGCCCGCGTCGCACACCGGGCTCGTGGGGCTCAAGCCCTCGATCGGCGCGGTCGCGCGCGTGAACAGCCTGCCGATGATGCTCCTCGATCTCGAGGTGATCGGCCCGATCGCGCGAACGGTCGAAGACGCGGCTCTGCTGTTCAACGTCATGGCCGGTCCGGACGAGAGGGACCGCCGGTCATTGTTCCGAATGACGAAAGACCCCGGTGAACCGCTACGCGTGCTCTATGTGCAGCGCTTCGGCGAGTCGCCGCTCGACCCCACGATCGCCGCGAGCGTGGACGCCGCGGCGTGCGCGCTCGAATCGCTCGGCTGCCGCGTCGAGACCGGGCCGCTGCCGTTCGATCTCGCGCCGCTGAACGAGTTCTGGCCGGCGTTCGGCGCCGCAGGCGTCGCCTGGGTGATGGCGATGCACCCGGGAAAAGAGAACCTCCTCGGCCCGCGCTTCCAGGCGATGCTCGAGCAGGGGCGCAAGGTGAGCGCGGCGCAGTACCTCGCCGGGATCGAGGTTTTCGAGCGCATGCGCCGCGAATCGGAATCCGTCTTCGAGCGTCACGACCTGGTGATGACCCCTTCGGCGGCAGCGCTTCCCTGGCCGGCGGAAGCGCCGTTCCCCGAGGTAATCGACGGCCGCAAGGTCGGGCCGCGCGGCCACGCCGTGTACACCGGCTGGGTGAACGCCTGCGGGATCCCGGCGATCAACCTGCCTTGCGCGCCCTCGCGCGCGGGCCTTCCGATCGGCTTTCAGCTCGCGGCGCGCTTCGGCGCCGACGCGATGCTGCTCGAGTTCGCGCAACGCTATGAGGCCGCGAATCCGTGGCGCGACCGCTGGCCCGCGCTCGCGCTCGCCTGAGCTCAGGTCTGCCAGATCCGCGGGCTGACGGCCTCCCGTCCGCACAGCGCCGGCCGCAGGATGCGCCACAACGCGGTGAAGCGGCGCTTCGCCTCCTCGCTCGAGTCCCCGAGATGGCGCGCGACGAGGATTTCCGGCAGGAGCGTGACCGATACACCCGGCAGCTTCCGGCAATCCGCCAGGAGCGATGGATTCAACCCCGCGCCGCAGGCGACCAGGGTGGCGCAGACGCTCCGCCCGCCCAGTCCCGCCGGGGAGTTCATCAGCTTCCCGCCGCCCTCGATCGAACCGCGCTCGAACCACAGCAGCTTCCCTTCCCTCGAAATGCGGGTGTGGATTCGCAGTTTCCCCCGGGTGAAGCGTTCTCCCGAGCCGGTACGGCCCAGGCACACGATCTCCCAGCCGACGTAACGCGCATCGGCGGAAAGCTCGACGTCGCACTGCATGTCGGCAAGCGCCGCGTCATAGACGATCGTCTCTTGCGGCAGCCACTCCAGGCATCCATTCACGGTGAAGGAAAGGCGCTGGCGCGCCCAGGGACCGGCCGAGCGGTACCACTTCGCAGCTCCGGGGGTGGTGAGCAGTGTGTGGCTGGCTCTTTCGGCCGTTACCTCGACGTCTAATTCGTCTCCTCCTGCGATGCCGCCCGGAGGATGGACGATGATCGTGTGGCAGACTGCGTCACCTTCGGGGTAGAGCGGCTTTTGCACCACGAGCGGCCCGTCGTGACTCTTCCCGGAAAGGACGGTCCGTTCTCCCGTCGCCTGAAACGCCAGGGACAGCCGAGCCTTCCAGGATGCAGCGACCGGTTCCGCGACCCGCATGCGGCGATCATACCGCCAGCAGTTGCCTCACACCTTCCTTGTCCATGTCGGCGCCGGCGCCGCGGCGGATGATCTCGCCGCGCTCCATGACCAGGTACTGGTCGGCGAGCGAGCGCGCGAAATCGTAGTACTGCTCGACCAGCAGGATCGCCATCTCGCCGGTCCC